>Ga0315285_10005856_pt1 | contig 12640 bp, 9 predicted proteins | sample YL17G09_36_MG_FD_203698 | JGI IMG/M metagenome (GOLD analysis project Ga0315285, IMG submission 203698) | Sediment microbial communities from Yellowstone Lake, YNP, Wyoming, USA - YL17G09_36 | ecosystem: Environmental > Aquatic > Freshwater > Lake > Sediment | place: USA: Wyoming | collected... | reverse complement strand
CAGTTTTTGAAACCCACTTTGCCGCGTTCTGCCAAGCGAAACACTGCATCGGCTTGGACAGCGGAACCGCCGCGCTGCACCTCGCGCTCTTGCTGTGCGATGTAAAACCCGGCGACGAGGTAATTACGACGACACACACCTTCGTCGCGACGGCGGAAGGAATTTCGATCATCGGCGCGCGACCGGTGCTGGTGGACATTGACCCGCGCACGTACAACCTCGATCCGCGCGCGGTCGAACGCGCGATCACGCCGCGCACCAAAGCGATCATTCCGGTGCATCTTTACGGTCAGCCCGCGGAGATGGACGCGATTCTTGAAATCGCGCGCAAGCACAACGTGCGCGTAATCGAAGACGCGGCGCAAGCGCACGGCGCGGAATATCGCGGCAAGCGCGCCGGAACGATGGGCGATCTCGCGTGCTTTTCGTTTTTCCCCAGCAAAAACCTGGGCGCGTACGGCGATGCCGGCGCGCTCATCACGAACGACGACGAACTTGCCGCCCGCGCGCGCTTACTCCGCGATCACGGCAGGCGCGATAAGTACGAGCATCTCATCGTCGGCTACGGCTATCGGCTCGACGCGCTCCAAGCCGCGATTCTCGGCGCGAAACTGCCGCACCTCGACGCGTGGAATGTGCGCCGCCGCGCGATTGCGGATTACTACACCGAATTACTGTCGAACACAGAGATCGTGCCGCCGTACGCGCCGTCGCACATCACGCCAGTGTACCACATCTACGCGGTGCGCGCCAAAAATCGCGATGGACTGCGCGCGCATCTGAAATCGCGCGGCATCGAAACCGGAATTCACTATCCGATTCCACTGCATCTGCAGCCGGTGTACGCCAACCTGGGTTACGCGCGCGGCGATTTTCCTCATGCGGAGCAAGTCGCGAACGAAGAGTTATCGTTGCCGATGTATCCTGAACTGAGGGATGCACAAGTAGAAATGATCGCGCAAACGGTGAGAGAATTTCGCGGATGAAGGAGGAAAAATGAGTGCGATGAAAAAACGCGTCACCCGCAAGCCCGCGCGCAAAACAACGCGACGCGCGGCACATAAACCAGCACCACCGCCGACCTGGACTGCCCGCGTCAAGCGATTGAGTACCGTCTGGTATTACGTGAGCGATTGGGAGCGCGCCAAAAAGTTTTACGGCGAGATACTCGGTTTGCCGGTTGCGTTTGCAATGGAGCAAGATGGTTGGCTGGAGTACGGCAAGGTGGGACAACCCACGCTTGCGATCAATCGCTGGGCTCGCGTTGAGCCGATGCCGCCGCCACAAAACGACGGCATAGCAGTGCTGGAAGTAGAAAACGTGCGTGCGTTCATTGACGATCTACGCGCCAGGGGTGTGCGCTGCGATGACGTGGAGGAAATTCCGGGGACGGTGATCCTCGGTACGTTTTACGATCCCGATGGTCACCGGCTCCAAGCGGCGCAATCACTGTACGTGCCGAGTTGATCGAAAAATTGTGGGGGCGACCGACCGGTCGCCCCCACGCATTTCTATCGCGTCAATTCCACAACCAGCAAATCTAACGCCAGCACCGGTTCGTTGCGGCCGGTTTTGATCGCGATGTCCGCGTCCAACAATTTCTGGTAAATGGCTTCGAGTTGCGGCAGGGTAAAGTGAAGTGCCTGCGCCCAGGTTTTCTTCGCGACGAACGGATGCATCTTCAACTGCGCGGCGGCTTGATCTGCGGTTTTGCCACGCGCGGCGAGGTCGCGCAATTGCAGGAGCAAACGAAACTGCCGCGTGATCATCGAGAGCAAATAGATCGGCGCGGCGCTATGATCCAATTGGTCGTGTAAAAGTTTCAGCGCGCGGCTCGTCGCGCGCTGTCCCAGGGCGTCCACCAAGTCAAAGATATTGGATTCAGTGACCGATGCGACGAGCGTGCGCACGTCTGCCGCGCGAATCGTTTGGTTGGCGCGAAAGGTGAGCAGTTTTTCGATTTCGTTGTCGAGCAGGCGCAGATCATTCCCGACGTGCACGACAAGTTCGTTGACCGCGTCCGCTTCAATCGCGCCCCCATTCTTTTTCACGCGCTCTTGAATCCACTTGGGCAATGTCTTTTCGGATGGTGCGGAAAATTCTTTGACGTGCGCGTTCTTGTCTTCGACGGCGTGCTTGAGAAGCGGATTATTCTTCGCGAGCGTTTTCGTTTCGACAAAGATCAGGCGCGTCGTTTCCGGCAAGCGCGGCAGATACGCGGCAAGTTCCTTCGCCAAACCCGGGTTCACCTCCTCCTCGACTTCTTCGCCCGATTCGTCTTCGCTCTTTTTGCGGCGCGGCTCAAAACGCGCCAACATTCCTTCGACAATCACCAGACGTTTGTCGGAAAGAAACGGCACCGTATCGCAGGCGTGCTGGAGTTCACTCAGCGTGACCTTGCGTCCGTCGAGTTGCGACGTGTTCAAATCGGCGAATTGCGGATCGCCCATCTGGGCGCGGAATTTCTTGATCTGTTCCGAGCGCGAGAACTCGTCTTCGCCGTGCAGAATGTAATACATCGCGTCAAGTATTCCACTCGATATCCACGTGCTGGACTTTGATCTGCCCCATCTGCGATGCGCGGATAGCGGCGATGCGCGCACCGCGCGCATCGGGCGACGTGGTGACGCGTGCTTGCAACGTTGCGCCGAGCGGCTGGGCGACGAACGCGGCGAATGTGGTCGCGAGCATCACGGTTGGAATTCTGTCCAGGCGCGGCTTGCGTCCGATGGCGAGGATTGCCGCGAGCGCGGTCAGCAGTCCGGCGACGACGAGATTCGTGCCGCAGCGCGGATGGATCGCGAGCGCGCTCTCGCCGTTTTGCAGACGCGCGAGCGCGCGGCGCGCGGCGTCGTTCAGTTCGTCCTTATCCACTTCACCGTAGATATTAAAACCGGTTGTATCGGAACGACCGATCAGACGCAAAGATGGATTACGTTCGGTGAGGATCGTCACGGTCGCATGTTCGATAGCGTGATGACGACGCACGGTCGCAAATGGTTCCATTTCCAAAATATTCATCGTTTCACCTCGATTGGCTGGAGATTGGAGATTAGCATGGCGATATTTTACACCAAGACGCGCCGTGTGTCGAACGCGGAAACGATCCGCGAATCACGCGCATCAAAAAATTCGCAAAGATTCGCTTGATTCGCGGATCATTTCATCACCGCCGCGTACACCGCTAACGTTTCTTCCGCCGCGCGCTGCCATGAAAATTTCTGTGCCTGCGCGATGCCGCCCGCGCGCATTCCGGCGCGGCGCGCGTCGTCAGCCAAGGCTGCGCGGATGGCGTCTGCCCACGCATCCGCGTCGTTCGGCGGCAGCGTGATCGCCGCGCCACCGACGACTTCCGGAAGTGACGACGTGTTTGCGCAAATCACCGGGGTCCCGCACGCCATCGCTTCCAGCGGAGGCAAGCCGAATCCTTCGTACCACGACGGAAACAAAAACAGGCTCGCGCCGGAGTACAGCGCGGGCTTATCCGCTTCGTCCACCCAACCGATGCAGCAAAGCGCATCGTCCGGCAATGGCGCGTCGCGCGCAAGCCGACGCGGATCGGGGAAAGATTCCGAATCGCGACCCAAGTTCACTCCGGCGAGCGCGAGGCGATAACCCGCGCGATAAAATTCTGGCAAGCGCGCGAATGCTTCGACAATGACGCGCACGTTCTTGCGCTGATCGTAGCCGCCGAGATAGAGCAGATATTTTTCCGGTAGCGCGTGCCGACGCCGCATCGCTTCGATGGGCGCCACGTCGCCCATCGGACGATAACGCGCCTCTGCCGCGAGATAGACGACGCGCACGCGCGCCGCGTCGATCTTCAGCCGACTGACGATGTCGCGCTTGGAACATTCCGAATCGGCGATGATCGCGTCCGCGCGGCGCGCGCTCAGCGCCGCGAGCGCGGTGTAGGCGCGCCCGAGTGGCGAACCGCGATACGCGGGCAGCATCAGCGGAATCAAATCGTGGATCGTGACGACGATGCGCGTGGACGGGAAGAGCGGTGCGCCAAAGTACGGCACGTGCGCGAGCGCGGCGCGTTCGCGGCGGCACACGTTCACGAACGCGATCTGCTCGAACCACACTTTGCCGAGATGGTCGCGAATGTCACCGACCATTGACCGCCGACCGCCGACCCCCGATGGCGCGATCACAAGGTACTCGTGATCCGGACTAGATTGCTTGAGCGCGGCAAGCAACGCATGGATGTACTGCCCACTGCCGGTCGTCGGTTGATTCCAAAAGATTCCGTTAATCGCGATTTTCATTTGTCACACTACCGCATCAACTGCTTGCCGATCGCAGCCATCAACGCGCTGAGCAGACTGCTTTCGCCAACGTCGCAAAAGTTTAAATCGTATGCATGATCGGAAAGTACGTTCTCTTGCCAGGTGACTTGGAGCCGCAAGATATTTTCGCCATCGCCCAGCGTCATCGCCAACGCATCCACACGTGCCGCCGAATCGGGTTCGATGTTGATCGCGCGTTCGAAAATCTCTTGGTCGTTCAGGTACGCGCGCAATTCCGCGTTCGAGTACGCTGCGCGCAAATCGTTGATGATCCACACATCGCCGCGCACGACATCGCCGGCGCGACGCGGCCGCCATTCGTAATCGAACGATGCCAGCACGGGCGCGTATAGTTTCGTGAGTGCGTGGTACGCGTGCTTGGGTGTGCCGTAGTAATCCACGACGCTCCACGAAATCGCGGGCCACGGATCGTTGAACTGCCACACCACGACGCCGGATGCCTGTGGTTTGTGCCGCCGCATGTGTTCAATCGCGATTTGCAGACCGATGGCTTGCGCGCGCTGGGACGCGTCAACAAACGCTTCAGTTGTCATTGCGAGCGGTGTACGCGAAGCACTCTCCCAATCGCAGTTTGTGAGTTTCTTCGCTTCGCTCAGAATGACAGAGCGCGCGTACCGTCCCAGTTTCCGCAGTTCCGCGCGATGATACTCCCAAAGCGTGTGCGGCGCGGCGAGCGCGTCGGCGGGCAGAAATTTCTTCAGCGATTCGAAATTCGGCAGTGCTTGCAAACCGAATTCGCTCAGGAACGGCGTTGTGTCGTCGCGATAATCGCGCAAATTGGCATAGCGATGCCACACGCGCCAGTGGTGCGATTCGTCACGGTACGGCGACGCGGGCTTGAACGGTCGCGTGCCGTCCTTGTCCTTGACGACCGCGCGCAACTTTTTCACGATGGGCTGATTGCCGCGCGGACTGAACTCATTGCCACCGCACCACACGACGAGCGATGGATGATTGCGTACCGCGCGAACGATGTCACTGCACTCGTCGCGGATGAAATTCAGAAACGCGCGGTCGCGCGGAAAGTGATCCAGGAGTGTGCCCGCGAATGGAAATTCCTGCCAGACGAGAAGGCCCATCTCGTCGCACAAATCGTAAAACGCGCGCTTTTCTCGCAAGCCGCCGCCCCACACGCGCAAAAAGTTGATGTTCGCGTCGCGCGCTTGCTGGAGGCGCGCGGCGTAATCAGCGCGCGTGAGCCGTGCGGGGATCGCGTCGAGCGGCACCCAGTTCGCGCCGCGCACAAATTCGCGCGCGCCATTGACGACGAAGTGCCACGGCTCTTGGGTTGCGGGCGTGTGCGGCGGGTGCGTAAGTGAAAAATCGCGGATGCCGAAGGTTTCGATGCACGAATCCAGCGCCACATCCTTCGACTCCGCTTGCGCTCCGCTCAGGATGCTGATTTCGAGTTCGTACAAGTTGGGCTCACCGCGATCCCAGGGATTCCACAAGCGGGCGTCCTGCAAATCAAACGCGATCTCGCGCGCCTGCGTCCCGCGCGCCAAATTCAAATCGAACTTGAACGACTGCGCATTGGATTGAAAATCTTTGCCGCGCACGATGCACACGACGCGCACGCGGTGTTCGCGGTCAGAATCAAGCGTCAATACAACTTGCACACGCGCATTTTGGGATTTGGGATTTGGGATTTGAGATTTCACCCACGCGTCTTCGATGAATACCGACCGCGCAATCGCAACCGACACATCATCCCAAATGCCGCACGTGCGCAGGCGCGGCGCAAAATCCCAGCCGAACTGCATCTGGCATTTCAGCGTCGCATAACGATCAGGAAACGCTTCGCTCGGCGGAGTATAGAGCGGCTTGACGAGGCGCGTCCAGAGTTGTTGCGCGAATGTGCGCTTGAGTTTGGGCAATGCGTCGGAGCCCCAGATGCGGATAGCAATTTCTGATTTCTGATCCTTCGCTGCGCTCAGGACAGGTTTTTTGATTTTTGATTTTCGATTGGGCCGTTCGACGATTTGGCGAGAGAACATTCCAGTATGCCGCGTGTGTTGTTGCCCGTTCCAAAAGACCGCGCTCTGATAATCAATGCCGTCGAAAATCAGAAACGCACGCTCGTTTTTTTCCAGATCGAGATTTAGATCGCGGACGTACCACCAATCGCGCGAATCAATCCACTGCGATTCTTCGTTGTTGTCCGCGAAAAACGGATCGCTGATTTTGTCCGCGCGCAACAGATCGAGCCGCACATCGCCAGGGACTTGCGCGGGCAACCAGTCAGTCACATCGGCGAGGTCGTTCACATCGCCGAATGGTTTTTGCGCGACGGAGCCGAAGCGCCAGTTAGAGTCGTGGAGCGAAATAGTTTTACGCGTCATTCTTAGCCACAGAGGACACAGGGGACACAGAGAAAGATCAAGATTTGACGCACGCGAACATCGGCGCTTCGAATGGCGTTTCGAGCAATGTCACTTCAAAGCCGACCTCGCGCAGAAGATCGAGCCAGGATTGTAATGGAAAGATGCCGCCCAAGTGGTGATCGGTTTCGATTTCCAGTTTGCCCGCGCGGCGAATCAGCCAGACAAACGTGGATTCGTACATCGTATCGGTTGGATCAGGATCGTAATTGTTATGCAGGAACGCGATGTCAATGTCGCCGCGCGCGTAGGTGGAGCATTTCGTCCAGTTTTGCTGAAAGCGTTCGCGCGTGACTTCGGCATAGGTGCAGAATACACCACCAGACTTGAGATGCGCAAACGCGGTAAAAAACGCCGCGCGCAAATCGCCTTCCGTGAGCATGTAATCAATCGAATCGGCAATGATCACCGCGTCGAACATTCTGCCCAGTCGCACGGTACGCATATCGCCGACAACGTACTTGATTGCGGGATTCAGTCGCCGCGCGTTCGCGAGCATACTCTCGCTGATGTCAACGCCAGTGACCCTAAAATGCTTCTTGAAAGTGCAATCGTTTTTTCCGCCGCCGCAACCCAGGTGAAGCAGCGTCTTGGCTTCGATGCGGGAATGTGCGCGAATCGCGCGCACGAACTCTTCTCCCTCGGCGATCCAATCTTCCTCATCAGGTTGACCCAGCAGGGGCCAAAGCCACGAGGCCGTCATACATGCGGCGTTCGTCGGTATGGGTCATCGTTCGCCTCACCACGTCACGACGACGCGGGTCGCGCCGCGCGGCAATCGCACCGCCGTGCCGATAATTTCAACGCCTGCGACATCGCCACCCGCCTCGCGCAGCGCGAATGGCAGGTTCCATTCGATGTACTCGGGTGCAGCGCGCCAATCGCCGTTGACGACGAGCGTCGCGTTGCGTGCGCCGAACGCAATCGTGAAATTCAATTTGCCGAAATACGTCGGCGCGTCTTCGGCTTTGAGCACATTCATCTCAGCAGTCCAATCTTGAGGCAGCGCGGGCGTGATGACAAGATGATCGTCTTCCTCGAACAGCAACGCGTTGCGAACGGCGAGCAGAAAATCGGCGAGCGCCCAGCCGTGATGCCCGTCGCCCATTCCGCCGCGCCGCGTGATCGGGTGAATCCCTTCCGCCCAGGTGAACGTCGGCGACGCGTGACGCAAGACCCAGTTGATCGTTTTCCACGCGTCTGCGTTGCGCTGAAAGAGCAAGCACTGCGCGACGTGCAGTGACAGGTACGTGCCGAACGCCGAGTGACCGACGTGGTTGAAATATGCGTCCTCCATCCACGCGATTTCTTTCAGCGCGGCAATCGTGTCCACGACGCGCGGATCGCGCGCGTCGAACAAGCGCAGCGGATAGAGCGCGACGAGATTGCCGACCATTCCCGCGTCGAGCCGACGGTACGGCGACGCAGCCATCGCGGCGCGACCAATGCGCGCGGCAACAGTCGCGAGGGACGCGTCCAAATCCGCGCGGAACGATTCCGAGTTCGCTCGCAATTTTTCCGCGTCGCCTTTCTGCCCCAGCCATTCCGCCGCGCGCGCCGCCGCGCGCAGACCCGCGAGTGCCCAGAAGTCGTCCCAGTAGAAATAATCGCTCGGACCCAAATGCTCCGCGCTGGGACCCGGGGGCAGCAAGCCGTGATGCGGAGAACGACCGCCGACCGCCGACCGCGGTCTGCCGTCTGCGGTCTGCCGTCGTTTTGAGTTGATCCACGACGCCATCTTGAGCAGCGACCAATAATCGCGCGCGAGCAAAGATGTGTCGCCGCTGAGCCGCGCGTGTTCGACCATTGCCCAAATCGCCGCACCGTTCGAATCCCACTCCCCTTCCGTCGCGCGCAGATAGCCGTCCTTTTGCAGTCGGCGTGGAAAACGTTCGATTACTTGGCGCGCCTCGGCGTGATAACCCAGTTTGTCGAGCGCGTTCAACAAATACGCCGCGTCGCGAAACCAAAACTGGTGATAGGTGTACGGGCCCGGCGTGATCGTGTCGCCATCGTGGAGCAAAAGCAAAAACGCCTTGTTCGCGTCGAACGCGCTCTGTAATTTTTCGTCGGGCAGGCGGACGCGCATCCCGCGCGCTGAATTCTCGCGCCAGCGTGAAACCGCTTGCTCGCGCCACTCCATTTGGGGATTGGGGATTGGGGAATGGGGATTGGGCTCTTCGTCGTCATCAAGTTCTGCGCGTTCCATTGGCATCATAGCAGTCAACGTTTTGCTTTCGCCCGCGCCAAGTTCGATGTGGTACGCGGCAACGGCGGTGGCGAGTCCTGCGTCACAGTGCACGCGCGCTTTGCCGTTGAGGTTCGGCAACGCCAGCGCGACATCGCCCGCGTCAAAATTACTGCATGCAATTGCATCGGGCTTGGGCAATCGGACGCCGAGCGCGCGGTTGACGATGAACGCGGCGGTCTCCTTGTCCTGAAGAAATTGGATCTCCTTGACCAATGCCACGCCTTCCGGATTGAATGGACGCACGGAAAGGTAGAGGGAGGCGGGGTGCGTGATCCGTGATGGGTTCGTGATGGTAATTTGTTCGACGACGAACTCGCGCGCGCCCTGTTCAACCGCAAATGTCTCTAGGCGCACGCGCACATCGTTCGAGCCTAAGGTTGTGACGACGATGGGCAAGTTTTCGTGGAGCGATTGTTCGATTTCGGTGTCCGCGAGGCGCGAGGGCGAAAATAAGCTACCGTCAACTTCGAGCCATGTGTCAAGCGACCAGCCGTCGAACCAGGGTGTCACGAGTCCGCGCGGATCAACAATCGCCTCGCGCGCGCGCGGCGGGTTGCCAATCATCGTCCAATCGCGGTGCGTGTAGTTGATCGTGTAGAGGTTGAAACCGCGCGGCAGAAACGCAGGATCGCGCGGATCGAATTGGCGTTCCGCCCAGTACGGCAGGATCCAATCGCGATTCGTCGGAAAAAATTTGTTGTTGTGCCAGCCGCGCAGGACGAGCCGCGCGCCAATCGGGATCAGTTCGGCGGGAAAGGGGAGCGCGGTCTCGGCGCTGCGCCCGACGCGCGCGCTCGCGAAAAAATAATCGAGCGCGTCGCCCGGAACGTGAACGCGCGCGGCGAGTAACTTCAAAAGCGATTCGGTGAAGGACATGGGCAACCTCGCATTTCGGCGCGGATATTCTACACGAGAATTGATGCGACAACAAATGGTCACTTCGGCAAGTTTGTGCGAAAAGAAAAAGTGGGTTATAATAGCGTGTGAGATCATCTCGACGTATCGTCACCTGTTGAGTGCGTCTGTGAAGATACGTCATCTTTTGACAAATATCATCGCGAGAAGGCACTAATGGCAAGTTCCGATTTTTGGAGTTCGATTGGTACGACCCCTGACGACGTCGAACGCGCGTATGCATTTTTGTTGGAACGCGGCACCGCCGCGTCGAGCCGCGAGATCGCGGCGCATTTGATCGAAGGGCACGTGCGCGCCGAAGAGAAACGCCTGGCGGAAATGGCGGCGCACCGCGCGCCGACGTATCAGCCCCAAGAAACTCTTGCGGTCGGTCAGCAATTGATTTTTCCCGCGTTAGAAAGCCGCGAAGGTCTAGTGACCCAGGTACGCGCGAGCGATAATCCCCGGCTCGCGCCCTTCCAGGTGATCACCGTTCAACTCGAAGGCGAAACCAAGCCGCGCGAATTTGCGATGGCGTACGTCGCACCGCATCCGTCGAATCAGGATCGCAGCGCGCTCGCTGAATTGACGCTTGAACCTGAAGAGGCAACCGCCAAGTACGGCGAAGTGGTGCGTGCCGCGCTCTTGCAACAGTTGAAGGCGGACAAGGAATTCGTCCATCTCGACGATGGCTGGTTCTTGCGTGGCTTGCTTCCTGAAATTCACGCGGGCTATCTCAATCTCGCCGAAGCGGCAATTGAACAATCGAACGACGCACTGCGAACGGCGAACCTCCTCAAGATTTTCGAATTCCCCGACAGCATCAAGCAATCGGCGGCGACCTTCGCGCTGAATCTCGCGCTGGCAAACGACCCGCGCTTTGAAGACGTGGGACCGAGGGGCGATCCGCGCTGGTTTTTGACGCGACTGGAGCCGATGGAAGCGCGCGAGCAACCCAGAATCTTGGAAGTCGCGCCCGCGCGCAAGTTCGCCCTGCCGAGCGAACTCGAAACCATCGCGGCGGAATTGCACGACGAAGCCGAACTCAACGGCGATGCGAACAACGTTCCACCGGCACCGCGCGATGAAATCACGCTGATCCTGACGTACCCGCATCGCCGCGCGGGCACCTTGCCGCTGACGCCAGCCGTACGCGCGCTGTTACCCGCGTTCGATCATCCGCGTTTGCGCCTTCATTTTGTCGACGCGACCACCCAGGAAAAAATCGCGGGCTATGCCGTCAGGGACGGCTCTTACCTCGCGGGCTTGTCCAACTGGTTTAACGCGCGCAAGTTATCGCCCGGCGCGTACCTTACGCTCAAACGGGGGAAGGATCCGCTCACCCTGCTGATTGATTATCAGCCGCAGCGCGAGCGCGGCTTGTGGGTGCGCGTCGCGCGCGGCATCAACGGCCAACTGACCTTTTCGCAAGAGAAACGTCCCATCGCGCACAAGTCGGACGAAGAGATGCTGATCGTCATCGGTGATCCGGTGGGCTTGGAAGTGGCGGCGCAACAAGCGCGCGAGCAACATTCGCTTGCGGCACTGCTCGAAGAAATTTTTCCCGAACTCGCGAAATTGAGCGGTGCGGGACGCGTGCACGCCAAGACGTTGTACAGCGCAGTCAATCTCATTCGCCGCGCTGGACCGCGCGCGGTCTTGAGCGCGTTGGCCGAAAGCAGCGCGTTCTCGTCCGTCGGCGGCGGCTATTTCGTCTTGAACGAAGTGCGCCGCTAACTGAATACTGAACACTACGGATATGTCTCCTGTCGCACGACCTGACACGAACACTCTATTCCATATCGCCTCAACCTGGTTCGAGAAGAACGGGCGCGATTTGCGCGCGGAAATGCACGCAACGCTATGCGACGAATGTCGCGCAGTCTATCCGACGCCTGCCGACGCGCGGATCGTGGATCGCGTCAGTCCGCAGACCGGCGAAGTGACGCGCGTCGACGCGTTGTGGGAATGTCTCGCCGATCACTGCGGGCGTCAACCGGAATTCATCACGCCTGCGACGCCGCTCACCACGGCGATCTTCCGCGCGCTGCTCGCGAACGGCAACCAGCCGATGTCGCCGGAGCAACTGCACAAGCGCATCGGCAAGAGCAACGCCGCGGGTATTTTGCGCGTGCTGCTGGGCGCGCAAATCGAACATGGCGTGGTGCCATTCGAGGAAAAATGAATGTAGGGGCAACCCGATGTGGTTGCCCTCCCCGCGCCCCGCGCCGAAAGTTTGACACGCGCGACGATTGCGCCTATAATGTGGGTGCAGTTGGAAGAATGCCCCGGTGGCGGAATTGGCATACGCGGCAGTTTGAGGGGCTGTGTCCTTACGGACGTGAGAGTTCAAGTCTCTCCCGGGGCATTGAAGACGAACGGGGAGCATCGCGCAAGACTCGAAACCGATTGAGGGATTGAGTGCTTGCGCGATGCTCTATCCGGAGCAGTTGTTTACCCGCGCCTTTCCTTCAAGGCCTCCATAAACGTTTGAATCCGCGCTTGAATCGCTTCGTCGTCGTACGAACGCGGGTCGCTGTGATCCGCTTCGATGACCAACCCCGGTCGTCCGGTTTGCTCTGTGACGATGCGGCGAATGTCGTACTGTCCGACCGAGTACGGCTTGCACGAACGATTCGAGTGCATCACGAATCCGTCCACGTCGAATTGCTTAACCAAGTCTATCATAGCGCGTGCGCGGACGCGCAAACCTTGGTTGAGGAAAACTTCGGTATACGTCCGTGCCAGCGCTTCAATCGGTTCACCCCCTTCCATCTTCATCGCCCAGCCGCCCGTGTACG
>Ga0315285_10005853_pt1 | contig 12643 bp, 15 predicted proteins | sample YL17G09_36_MG_FD_203698 | JGI IMG/M metagenome (GOLD analysis project Ga0315285, IMG submission 203698) | Sediment microbial communities from Yellowstone Lake, YNP, Wyoming, USA - YL17G09_36 | ecosystem: Environmental > Aquatic > Freshwater > Lake > Sediment | place: USA: Wyoming | collected... | reverse complement strand
TATAATGCAGAAAGCGAATGGGCAACACTAGATCTAAAAATGTCAAAAAGTAAAATAGTATTTAGTTCATCATTACAGAATTTACTTAAGGATTATCCACAACTATTCCGGATTCTTAGACAAGTGTTATCTGGATATATAATATAATCAGATAAACTCAAATTCTCTTTATTTTCTTTTTTTTTTACCTTAGCTTTCATGATTATATTTTGTAATAAAAAAGAATAGTATTAAAAAAACAATAAATTTATTTTTTCTTTACTAGGATTATAATAAATAATTATTATTTATTTTTAGGAAGAATGCTATTTAGGGGCACTAAATTGGATTAAACCATGCAAATAAAATGTTAACAAACTCATCTCTCCATCGTTTATCAATGGTTTTATATGTTCAAAACTATTATATTGAAACTTATTTAACTGATTTTTATTGAGAGGCTATATTATAGGGGGTAGCTTAATAAAGAGAAAGATTTTAACAGACTAATAATTAGAGGTGAGAATATGGTATATTGCTCCGAATGTGGAAAGAAAAATGAAGATAATGCACGATACTGTGATAAATGCGGTAATTCATTAGTAAGACAAAGGACATTGGAAAAGGAAATCAAAATGTTTGTTGATGATGTTGGGCAAGGAGCTGAAGAACTTGCAAAAAAAGCTGAAAAGTTTGGTATACATCTAGCGAAAAAAACTGCACAATTTGGCAAACAGGTAGCAAAAGAAACAAAAGAATTTGCAAAATCATTAGAACAATTTTCACAATCAGATGCAAGACATTGTCCAGATTGCAGTACTGAACTTAAATACAATGCTAAATTCTGTTGGAAATGTGGAAAGAAAATTGAGTAATTTAAGATATTGCCAGGTTTCCGTCTGAAAAAAATTAATTTTTAGTGCAAATGTAAATAAAAGTGCAAGGCTAATAATATTAGAAAAAACTTTAAATAAGAATACTATCCCACACCGATGGCAAAAAGAAGGAAAGAAAAAGACGAGGAGGACGATGATAAACCCTTTAAAATGCCTAAATTTGATGAAGAGGCATTTATCAAAAGAGAAAGGCGTAATATAAAAGCTACGTTTATTTCATTTTTATTTGGCTGTTTGATGGCTTTCATATGTTTTGGTTTTTGGGCCCTTATTGGTAAAAACGATATTAGATGGGGATTAGTTTTTCTCGTTGGTATTATTAATGCAGCTTTCTTAAAATATATATTCTTAAGAGTTAATGTTGATCTAACTGATTTTGGACGGAAAAATTGGTTCGGCTCTTATGCAATTTATTTTGTAACTTGGTTAATTTTATTTATTGTACTTGTCAACCCTCCATTTTATGATGACGAGGCACCTCGGGTTGAAGTTGCTGTTTTACCAAGCATGCAGGAATTGGGTGGTACAGTGTTAATTGTTGCAAAGTTAACAGATAATTCAGGTTTGGAAAAACAAAACATTAATTTTGATTTAACCTATCCAGATGGAACTACTGAATCTCCCAATTTTAATTTTGGAAATAATATTTTTAGCTATACTCATCAGAGCCCTAACAATTTAACAGAAGATGAAGAAACTTATAATTTTAAAATAACTACTACGGATTCCAGTGGCCATACTACTATAATAGAAAATACTTTTACATATAATAATAATACATTAACTTTACCTGAGCCACTTGATGCAAATATTCCGCCAGGTCCAAAGGTAGGACATGCTACATCTATAAAATTTGATGTAAATACTGCTGTTAACAGGGTTTACTATACAATTAATGATGGTGTTCAAATCAATGCAACAAAATCTGAACAGGAAGATTATTATTTTACTACTCCAAAAATAAGTGGATGGTCAGACAACAATAATGTTACTGTCAAAGTATCAGCTGAGATAGTATATTATTTTGAAAACCTCATTATTGATGGTAATTTTGTACAGTTTAGCAATACAATAAATGATACTAATTCATATTACTTTAGTGTAGTTGATGATCCTAATGTTGGAACTGAAGCCCAACCAAAGGTAACACTCCCAGGTCCACGCTATGTTCTAGTACCAGGCTTTGAGACGTTAATATTCTTTATAGCTCTTATTACCGTTGTTTTAATCTTTAAATACCGTAAGAAAGATAGAAGTAAACATAAATGAATGAATTAGCTCAACTCTGTAGAAATCTGAAAAAAGATTTTACGCCAAAATCTAAAGATGCTAAAAAACCTGTGAGTTATTGGTCTGAAAAAGATTTTCTAGATGACAAGATAGTAGATACTTTTGTCATTATTTTTAGGACTAAAGGTTGTTCTTGGGCTCTTAATTCTGGATGTAGTATGTGTGGATATTTCAATGATAGCATGTGGGAGAATGTGTCTGATGATGATTTGTTAATGCAGCTTAATGTAGCAATGAGAAATTATTCCAGACAAAGTTTTGTTAAAATTTTCACCTCTGGTAGTTTTTTAGATGATAATGAAGTAAGACCTAAAGCTAGAAAAGAAATTTTAGATAAACTTTTTGAAACAGCAGAAAAAATATCTGTTGAATCAAGACCTGAGTTTATCACAGATGAAAAAATGTCTGAAATCATAGATATTTTCAAAACTAAAACGTTTGAAGTTGGGTTGGGTCTTGAAACTGCTAGTGATTTTGTACGAGAATATTGTTTGAATAAAGGATTTAAATTTGAGGATTACAAAAAAGCTGCTAAAAAATTAAAAAAATATAATGTTAAGTTGAAAACTTACGTTTTGATTAAACCTCCATTTCTAACCGAAAAAGAATCAATTGAGGATGCAATAAAAACAGTTGATAAGATAAAAAAAATTACTGATTCTATTTCATTTAATCCAACAAATGTACAGCGTAATACACTGGTCAACTATCTATGGCAAAGAAGACAGTACCGCCCTGCATGGCTTTTTAGTATTGTTGAAATACTAAAGAAAAGTAAAAAAATCGCAGGAAATGTTAGAATAAAATGTGATATAGTTGGTGGTGGAAGTATAAGAGGGGCACATAACTGTAAATTATGTGATAGTAAATTCCTTGATGCAATATCCAAGTTTTCTTTGTCACAGAATCTGAGTGTGTTTAAAGGTCTTGATTGTGATTGCAGGGATAATTGGCTTGATCAGCTTGATATAGAATATCTTGGTTTTGGTTCTCTAGTAGACATGTAAAGACAGGATAAAAATGGAAAAAAAAGTGAAAAAAAATGATACTGTGGTTCTAATCGACTCTAATTATAGAAAATTCCTTGTTGATACAAATGGTAAAACTGATAAAATCAAGGGTGTTGGCGTAATCGATCCATTTATTTTAGTTGGAAAAAAGTATGGGGAACAAATTGAGATTGGGAATAAACAGTTTTGGGTTCTTCCTCCTTCGTTACAAGATAAACTACAAGGTTTGAAACGTCATGCCCAGATTATTCTTCCTAGAGATTCTGCGCATATCATTATGAATTGTTCTATTGAATCTGGTCATAAAGTGCTAGAGGTAGGTATAGGTTCTGGGTCTCTCACTATTGCACTGGCAAATGCAGTAGCTCCAAATGGTATTGTTATTTCTTATGATAATCGCCAGGATTTTATTGAGCATGCAATGAAAAACCTTAAAACAGCGAAACTTGACAACTATGTTAAGACAAAAATAAAGGATGTTACAAAAGGAATCGATGAAAAAGATTTGGATGCAGTAATCCTTGATATACCTGATCCTTGGAAAGCTGTTTCTTATGCTTGGAAAGCACTAAAACCTGGTGGTTACTTATGCTGCTATTCTCCACTTATATCACAGGTAGAAAAAACTGTAAAAAAAATAAAAAAACACAGTTTTATTGAAGTAAAAACATTTGAAAATATTCAGCGTGAAATGATTGTATCTGATCGTGGTACTAGACCTAGTTTTGATATGCTTGGTCACACTGGTTATCTTACATTTGCAAGAAAAGTATTATAATTGTATATAAACAGGTCTTTTTTATTTAGAATTTTTTAATAAAGATTGAACCCATTCTCGTTTTTCCCAGAGTGCACAACTACCCTTTGATTCGCTAAGCTTTTCATGGTTTTCACGAATTTCCCTTAAAAAATCAGATTGTAGAGCTTCTTTTAATGTAACATTTCTTAAGTTCATATCGGAATATGGTGCAAATGGACATGGTTCTACATCGCCTTCGGCACTTATATGGATGAAACCTCGTCCAGCAGATAAACAGCCGCCAATTTCCTCTTCATCACCTGGGACTGCAATAAATAAAGCCTTCCATTTTGATTTGAAAGATCTAGTAATATCCATGATCTTTTTTCGCTGCTCATCAGTCACCATCCATTGTTCTGTTCCTGGTTTAATTGGATTATATTCTACAAAGAGGAAGAATTTGCATCCTGCATCAACTAAACTTTGAATAAATGATTCACTGGTAATATTATCAAAGTTAGATTGTGTTAATGTCAGAGAGGTACCAAAGAACACATTTTGTTCATGTAATTTTTTCATTATTTTTTGTAAGCGAACATATATACCTTTTCCTCTACGTTGATCAGTTTCTGTTTCACATCCTTCTAGGCTTATTAATGGAACGATATTTTTTTGTTTTTTCATTGCATTTAATTTAGGCTCATCAATTAGTACACCGTTTGTAAAAATTATGAATATAATATCAGGATATTTTTTTGTTATCTGAAATAATTCCTTTCTTAAAAATGGTTCACCACCAGCAACTACTACAAATGAAATTCCAAGTTCGTGTGCCTGGTTCATAATATTATTGAGTTCTTCTTCTGTTAATTCTTTTTTTACTTGTGGTCGAATTGCTTTTGCATAACAACCAACACAATTAAGATTACAGGTGTTTGTTATACTAAAGATCATAATTGGTGGAACATGAGTTCCTTTTTGTTCCCATTTTTCTCTTTGTTGTGCTGCTTTTTTCTGCCATCTAATTGTTTTTAAAAAATATAATGCGTGTGTAGGATTTTTTAAACTTATTTTTAAGGCATCTTTGAAAAATATTTTCAGTGAGTCGTTTAGAATAAAACGAAAATCGGTGTTCTCTTTTTTTTCTGAAATACTTATGGTTATAACCCCCGTTATATTTTATATGTGGACATATTTGCCATGTTTTTTAAATATCTATAATAATTGAAAGATTATCATTTTTTAACATTTGTAACTGTTAAATTTCGATTCTATTATTTGAGCTTCACACCACGCTGGTTTTGATAGTTACCCGATTTCTTATCATAAAGTTCAGATGGAATCGAAGCCATATTTTCAAATACAATTTGGCAAAAACGATCTCCGATTGGGATTTTTAGAGGTTCATCATTTGAATTAAAACAACTAATGGTTAATGTTCCATGAAATCCTGCATCAACCTTTCCGAAACTTGCCATAACACCTTTTCGAGCGTAACTTGATCTTATCCATAATTGAGATGTTACGTCGGGTCCCATTTTTACAAATTCTTTTGTGCTAATTGCAAACCACGTCAATGGCGGAATTGTAGCGATTCCTTCCTTGATATGTTGATCAGATTTTTTTATGTAAATCTCATCAATTGATAAGTCGTAACCATTAGGTGTGAGATTCTTTTCATTAAAAGGCTCTATACTAAGATTTTTTTTCTCAATTGAATTTTTAATGTCAATATCAGATAGAATTGTCATATTATTCACATCAATTTTTAACGGATAGTAATATTGTTAATAACAATGTCTTTTAGCGGTTTATCATTTCTATCTCTATCAACTTTAGAGATGCTTTCTAATACATCCATACCTTCAACTACTTTACCAAAGATAGAATGATGTTTATCGAGCCATGGTGTAGGCGCAAGTGTTATAAAAAATTGGCTTCCTCCTGTATTAAGACCTGCATTTGCCATAGAAAGAATTCCTCTTGAGTTATGTTTTAAATCGGGATGAAATTCATCTTTAATAGTGTAACCTGGGCCACCTCTACCATTTCCATGAGAGCATCCACCTTGTATCATGAAATTTGGTATTACTCTATGGAAAATCAATTTATTGTAAAATCCTTTATTTACTAGTTTAAAAAAGTTTCCAACAGTTAGCGGTGCTTTATCTATGAAAAGTTCTACCTTAAATTTTCCTTTGTTTGTATTAAATTCTGCTATTTTATTTACCATTTTATTACATCCTCCTCTATTGATTTTCTATTGTAATTGAATTTACTATAACATCCTCTTTTGGAATTCCTCCGCCAGGACTAGGCTCAAATTCTCCTCCATGTTCTAAATTTGCAATTGCATCAACGACATCCATACCTTCAATAACTTTACCAAAGGCCGCATGTTTGTTATTTAGCCACGTCGCATCTCCAACTAAAATAAAGAATTGGCTTCCTCCAGAATTCGGAATCCCGCTATTTGCCATTGAAATCATTCCCCTTTCATTTTTTAAATCTTCATGAAACTCATCTTCAATAGTATAACCAGGACCACCTTGACCATCGTTACTTGGATCATCATCTTTTGAATTTGGATCACCGCCCTGAATCATAAAACCTGGAGATATTCTATGAAATTTTGTCCCATCATAAAAACCATCTTTTGCTAAAGAAATAAAATTCCCCGTAGTTATCGGAACTTTATCTTCATAAAGTTCAATTTTAAATGTTCCCATTGAAGTATTAAAAATTGCAATTTGATTGCTACTAGTATCACTAGTGTTATTTTCATCAGTGTTGTTGGTATTACTTCCAATATAAATATAAACTGCAGCTATTACAACTGCTATAATAACTATTAAAAAAACACCCAGTAATAGTTTGTTTCTTTTAATTTCAGTCAATTTACTTCGTTTTTCAACAGGGCGAGATCTTTTTCTATCACTAGTTCTTTTTTTTACTGACATAATTACAGATGCCGAAATACAATATCTAATAAATAAGTATTTGGAGTAGAAAATGTATACTTTTAATTAACTTAGGGGAAGGTATTTAAAACAAAAAATCTAATGATAAAATGTTGCAAAATAGTAAATTTTATTCAAATGATCAAAAGAAGCTTTTACCAATTGTAAAAAAAGAATCTAGTAGTGTATGTGCTTTATGTCGTGGAACTAAATTTTTGTGTGGGAAAACTCGTTGCCCTGTTCTAGTGAAATTTCATTCGCAAGATAAAGTTAAACATATGTTTGATAAATTACATTTAGGTGGGTCATCTCCTCCTAGTGTTTTTATTGGTAGAATCGGTTATCCAAAAGTAGCTATTGGACCTATGATTCCACCAGTCATGGGTGATACTTCACTTATTGATACTCCTGAATTGTGGTTAGATAGGAGTATTGACGATATTGTAGATTTTCGTTCAATGCTTATAAGGGGGAAACACACTGTTGATGTATTTGATGTTAATAGTTCAAATAAAATTGTTGAATATACTAGAGAGCTTGCTCTTGCAAAAAACAGTGTTTTTACTGATGCAATTTTTACAAAGAAACCCAGTGGAAGAATAGCTTTTTATGACGAGGCGCAACCACATGGGCCTTCTGCGCCATTAAAAAAGTTTGATATCTCAAATCCAAAATATGATCAACATATTGAAAAAGCGTTTTATGACATTGATTTAAAGTCAAAAGAAGCAATTTTTAATTTGTATAAAAATGGAGTCAGGGTATCTAAAATTCAACGTGCCTTTAGTGTTGGTGCTTTTGGTATTAAAAAATTTAGACGTTTTGTACCAACTCGTTGGAGCATTACAGCTGTTGATTCTAATATTGGTGAAAACTTAATGAAAAATACAAAAACATATCCTTGGATTAATGAATATAGAGTCTATTATCATAATCAGTTTGATAATAGATGGGCAGTTCTAATGATGCCATCTGAGTGGCAGTATGAACTAATTGAAGCATGGTATCCAAATACAACATGGAATCCTTATGGGCGTTCTATTTCAATTTTTAATAGTTACGAGTTTTACAATGGTAGAACTACTTATGCAGAAATCGGTGGTTGTTATTATGCTGCGCGTCTTGCAGTAAATGAATTATTGAACATGGAAAGAAGGCAAGCCGGAGCTGTAATACTTAGGGAAGCCCATCCTGGTTATATAATGCCGATTGGTGTCTGGAATGTTAGAGAAAGCGTTAGAAAAGCATTAAATGAACCTTATAGGAAATTTGATACACTTAGCCAAGCACTTCTTAATATTTCTGAAAAAATGGATATACCTCTTGAAAGATGGATACGAAATAGTGCGGTTCTTAAAAATCAGCTTTATCAAAAAAGACTTGAAGACTTTTAGGAGATTCCATGAAAATAAAAGAGATTGAATGTAAAACAGCATTATCGCAATCATCTTTACCTGGTTTGGATTATTCATTAAATCCGTATAGGGGTTGTCAGCATGCCTGTGCTTATTGTTATGTACCAAATGTTTTGAGAATTGAAAGAAGAACTTGGGGTAGTTTTGTCGACGTAAGAACAAACATGCCATCTGTTTTATTAAAAGAACTTAAAAAGAAAAAACAAGGTGTTGTTGGTATTTCAACAGTTACAGATCCTTATCAACCTGTCGAAAACAAGTACAAACTAACAAGATATTGTCTTGAACAACTTTTGAAGCATGATTTTCCAATTTGTATTCAAACTAAATCAAAGTTGGTTTTAAGAGACATCGATCTTATATCAAAATTTTCAGATGCAGAAGTTATGTTTAGCATTGCAACATTGAATGATACCGAAAGAAAACTTTTGGAGCCCTTTTCATCAACTATTGACAAAAGATTAAATGCCATGAGAAAATGCAACGATTCAGGCATCAAAACAACAGTATTCTTTGGACCGATTTATCCAACCATTAAAATTGATGATATGTCAAAGATAATCGATACTTTTAAGGAATACGGGGCTTCAACTGTTATGATTGATAAATTAAATCTTAAACCAGGAATTTGGCAAAACATAGAATCGAAGTTACAATGCAGCTCTTCTGTTTTTGAAACCTTTTCAAGGAATCTCTTCAAAACCAAAGAATATTATTCTAGAATACAAGAGCAGGTTAAAAAGTTAGGAAGAGAAAAAAAGATTGAAATTGTAGATGCTTTTTAAAGACATGAGAGTGAAAACAAATTGGTTATTTTCTTCTCCGTCTGAATTCTTCTTCCAATTCTTTCCATTTTATGTCCCTATTTGCGAGAAGTAAAAAAGTGTGAAAGATCAAATCGGCCGCTTCCCAAACTAAGTTATCGTTATCTGTAAACGCTTCAATTAATTCTTGGCTTTCTTCTTGAATTTTTGCAATTAATTTATCTTCGTCATCAATGATACGCGTAACATAACTATTCTCTGGCCTTAGTCTTTTTCGCTCTTGAATGACCTGATACACTTCTTCTAAAATCGGTATTGCTTCTCTTCCGATTAGCCGCTCTGAAAAACAGGAATAGGTTCCTTCATGACAGGCGACCCCCTTCTGCTTAACAATATAAAGTAGAGAGTCTCTATCGCAATCAGTATATACTCCGACAATCTCTTGTGTATTCCCAGATGTTTCACCTTTCATCCATAGTTTTTTCCTATCTCGAGACCAATACCATGCTTTTTTTGTTTTAAGAGTCCTTTTCAGCGCTTCTTTATTTGCGTACGCCTGCATGAGAACTTCGCCATCTGCATCTTGTGTAATTACCGGAATTAACCCCCTTTTATAGTTTAAACTTTGAATATTCATCTTACATCAACCCCCTTTGTTTTAAGAAAATTTTTAACATCTTGGACCGTGTAATTTCTAAAGTGAAATAGGCTTGCGATTAAGGCAGCATCTGCATTTGCCTTTTCAAAAACATCAAAAACATCCTCCAGCGATCCTGCTCCTCCAGAGGCAATCACAGGAATATTTACACTTTCAACAAATTTTTTTATTAGCTCAAGATCATAACCTTTTTTCGTTCCATCTGCATCCCAACTGGTCAACAGGATTTCACCAGCACCAAGTTCTTCGACTTTTTTAGCCCATGTGACTGCGTCTAGCTTTGTTTTCACTCTTCCGCCATAAATAACAACTGACCAAGAGCTGCCATTTCTCTGTGCATCTATTGCAGATACAATGCATTGTGATCCAAATTTATCGGATGCCTTTCGAATTAATTCAGGATTTTTTACTCCAGCAGTATTAATTGATACTTTATCTGCACCATTTGACAAAGCTTTTTGGATATCATTAAGGCACCTGATTCCACCACCTACCGTAAGAGGTATGAATACCTTCTGTGAAACTCGTCTGACTATCTCAAATAGCGTCTCTCTCCGTTTAGGTGATGCACCGATATCCAAGAAGACAAGTTCATCTGCCTTCTGATAATTATACATTTCAGCGAACGTTACCGGATTACCAACTGGAATAAGATCTTGAAATTTCGTACCTTTTACGACCATGCCGTTATCAACATCTAAACAGGGGATAATTCGTTTCGCTAACATAGTCTACTCTAGCTCCTTTAATGTCAACTTTTCTGTGTATAATGCCTGACCAATGATGACGCCAGAGAAACCAAGTTCCTCTGCAAATAAAATATCTTTTTTTGTAGTAAACCCACCCGATATGTACGTAGGAATATCATTTTGAACAATCTTCTTCAACATTTCAGTATTAACACCTTGCAGTCGCCCTTCTTTGATAACATCTGTTGTTAAAATTGAGCCAACATAAGATCTAACACTTTTTACACCTTCACAAAATGATATTTTGGTGTCCTTTTGCCATCCTTCTGCAAGAACCATTCCTGATCTTTGGTCAAGAGCAGCCATAATTTTTTCCTTCGAAATTCTCTTTGTTAGTTGTTTTAAGAACTCTGTATCTAGTGCTCGACTTCCTATGATCACTCTTTTTGCGCCATTCTTTACTAGTTCACATGCATACTCTATGTTTTTTATCCCTCCGCCAACTTGAATCTCCGCTTCATTACAAGCTAACAATTCGTATATGATTTCCCTGTTTGAACCCAATGAAAATGCCGCATCTAAATCTATAATGTGTAGTGTATCGGCACCCTGTTTTATCCATCTATTATACCATTCTTTAGGGGCGCCAAAATCCTTCGCAGTCTCAATTCTACCATTCACAAGCTGTACACATCTACCATTTAGAATGTCAATACTAGGAATTACAAACACTGGTTTACCACCCCAATGAAGTTATCAAGAATCTTCAACCCTATTTCACCACTTTTCTCAGGGTGAAACTGTGTTGCAAAGACATTTTCTAATCCAACGACTGCAGCAAATTCCTTACCATAAATACTGGTTGCAAAAGCATCCGAATTTCTTGCAGCATAAGAATTAATATAATAGATATAACACCCCGTCGGAATATTTTTAAGGAGGGGCGTTTCCTTTTTAATATTGAGTTTATTCCAGCCAATCTGAGGCAGTTTTTTTGCTGGCAATCGAGTAATTTGTCCTTTAAAGAAACCAAGACCTTGCCATCGACCATTCTCTAGACTCTCTTCAAAGAGATACTGTAAACCTATACATATTCCTAAAAACGGTTTTCCGCTATTCAAAAAATCATTTAAATTATTTTTATAAGGTTGAAGCAGAACAGCGGTATCTCTAAAGGCACCAACACCTGGAAATACTAGTGCATCTACATCGGATATTTCATTTGGTCTTCTACATTCTACCTCGGCTCCAAGAAATCGAAATGCATTGTATACACTTTGGATATTTCCCATGCCATAGTTTAATATTCCAATCATTGTATCGCCCTCTTCATCTTATTCTAAGGTTCCTTTCAAACCAGGAATTGTACCTTGTCTCCAATCATTCCGCTGAAGTGCTCTTCTTATCGCTAGCCCAAAAGCTCTGAATACTGTTTCCCAGCAGTGGTGAGGATCTCTGCCAGAATAATTTATCCTTAATGTGCAAGCACAACCCTGACTAAATCCCTCTAAAAATGCAATTAGATTGCATCCGCTCATTCCATCTACATTTTCAAAATTCGCTCCATCGACAAATGAGTTCGCTCTTCCTTCTATACTAATTATTGCATCCGCTACTGCTTCATCTAATACTGCACGAGCAAAACCACATCCTTCAACTCCTAAAGTGAGTTTTGATTTGTATATTTCAAGAATGGCACGTCCTAAAGTAATGCCTATATCTTCTGCTATCGTGTGAGTTAATTTGTTTTCAGATTTTATTTCAACTCGGATGTTGATGTTTGCCCACCAGGCAAATGTTTCAATCATGTGATCAAGAAAAGGAATAGATGTTTGAATGCTGAGATTCCTATTTTTTATCTCATTTACATTAATAGTGATTTTTGTCTCTTTTGTAAATCTTTTAACTGTAATATCTTCAGCATTAGTCTTAATTTCAAATCCTAGATTCATCTTAGGTCAACCTCACTTTTACAGAATTATAGTGCGCATCTAATCCTTCGACCTTAGAAATATTACGAACAATTGGATCGAGCTTCTTTAGTCCATTTTTTGTTAAATATTGAAATTCTGATTTTTTTTGGAATGTTTCAACACCTACCGGTGAAAACATCTTAGCATACTGTCCGGTTGGAAGAACATGATTTGTTCCAGAAGCATAATCTCCGACTGCCACTGGTGCATAATCTCCTAAAAAAATGGAACCGGCATTAACAATTTTTGGCAGTACATCCCAAGGTTTTT
>Ga0315285_10005851_pt1 | contig 12645 bp, 7 predicted proteins | sample YL17G09_36_MG_FD_203698 | JGI IMG/M metagenome (GOLD analysis project Ga0315285, IMG submission 203698) | Sediment microbial communities from Yellowstone Lake, YNP, Wyoming, USA - YL17G09_36 | ecosystem: Environmental > Aquatic > Freshwater > Lake > Sediment | place: USA: Wyoming | collected... | reverse complement strand
GGGCGCTTACGGAGCCGAAGGAAAAACCATAAAAGTCCCGGCAAATTCTTATTTTGCTTTGGGCGACAACAGCAATAACAGCCGCGATAGCAGGGAGTGGGGCTTTGTACCGAAAAAATATATGATAGGCAAAGCCTTTTTGATATGGTGGCCGCCCAACAGGATAAAGGTACTTAAATGAGATGCAAAGCGATTTTTTGCGCGGCGATTTTAATTTTGTTTTTGATCCCATGCTTTTGCTGCGGAAGTTTAAGCGCAAAGGAGGACAAGATGGCAAATTATACAAGCTTGCCTGACCCGAAAACAGATTCGGAAATTTCGCTGGAACAGACAATATTAAAAAGAAGGTCAGTAAGAAAATTTTCAAATAGAGATTTATCATTAGAGCAAACAAGCCAGATTTTATGGGCCGCGCAGGGAATAACTGACAAGAAGATGGGCTTTCGCTCGGCTCCGTCTGCAGGCGCTATTTATCCGCTTGAAATTTATATAGTAAAATCAGACGGATTATTCCGCTATATCCCGGATGGGCACAAGCTGCAGGCGCTCTCGAGCGATGATTTGCGAAGCGACCTTAGTAAAGCGGCGCTGGGACAGGGATTCGTAAAAGAGACAGGCGCGGATATAGTCATCACCGCGGTTTTTGGAAGAATCGCCGCCAGATACGGGCAAAGAGGGACGATGTACGCGTATGTGGAAGCAGGCCACGTTGCGCAGAATATACATTTGCAGGCTGTCAGCCTGGGCTTAGGGTCTTGTCCTGTAGGAGCTTTTAACGGCACCGATGTCAAAAAGGTTCTTTCTTTGCCTGAAGACGAAGAGCCTATATATATTATCCCAGTCGGGTACTTGAAATAAGCTGTTGGGTTTTGGGCTATGAGCAATGCGCATTGAGCACACAGCTCAAAGCTATTGAATTTAGGAACTTTTTATGTTAAAATTTTGTCAAAGTTTTAGAGGGTAAAAAAAGGAGGAGAAAATGAAAAAAATAATCACAATATTAATTTTAGCGGGACTAGTGTTTGTTTACGGATGCACGACGACCCAGCAGGGAGGGGTTATCGGCGCTGGTGTAGGAGCTGGAACAGGTGCTATCATCGGCCATCAATCAGGCCACACAGCTGAGGGCGCGTTGATAGGCGCCGCGGTCGGCGGATTAGCCGGCGCGGTTGTCGGCGATATGGCAGGGACGCAGTATTGCCCGGTCTGCGGAAGAAAATTCACAAGCGGCACAGCTTATTGCCCAGTCGACGGCTCGGCGCTTAAGTCCACAAAAGGCGCGACTGCGACGCAGCAAACGACCCAGCAGACACAGACGCAGCAGCAGACACAGGCTCCAAAGACAATGTATTGCCCGACTTGCGGAGCGCAATATTCTTCGGATTATGGTTATTGCACTAAAGACGGAGCTAAATTAAAACCCATTCAACAATAGAGGTATGAAATGAAAAAAATATTTCTCTTGAGTTTAACTATCGCGGTTTGTATGTTTTTCGCGGGAACAGGGTATGCCCAGTCAAAGCCAACAATTACAGTCTACGGATTCGATGTCAAAGCCTCAAGCGGTTTTTGGCATGACGCGAAATGGGATATCGGGACCGGCATGGGCGAAATGCTGGTGGACGCTCTTGTCAACACCGGAAAATTCAACGTTGTCGAGCGCCTGAACATAGGCGACATAACTTTCGAGCAGGACCTGGTCGACCAGGGCCGTGTCTCAAAAAAGACAGGCGCCAAAAAAGGAAGAATGACAGGCGCAAGTTATATCGCAAGAGGCACGATAACCGAGTTTGACGTCACCGAATCAGGCGGCGGCGGCGGGATAAGCATAAAAGGGATAAGCCTTGGCGTGGCGCAATCTTTCGCGCATATCGGTGGCATCATAAGGATTTACGATTCCACGACAGGTGAGATCTACAAGTCCCAGCGGTTCACAAGAGATGTCCCGGCTACAGGTTTCAGCATAGGTTACAACAGGGGCATGATAGGAGCCGATTTGGGCGCGTTTAAAAAGACACCTTTGGGCGAAGCGACAAATTTAGCTATTCATGATATAGTGGATTTTATGGTCGCGAATATCACGCTTGAAGGAGCGACATGGACATGCGGAAAATGCGGGGCCAAGGTGGCAGGCGACGCGGAGTTCTGCCATAAATGCGGAGCCACAAGAGCTGAAGAAGCTTTATATAACTGCCCGTTCTGCGGCCAGGAACTCGAGCCGGGAGCGAAATTCTGCGATAATTGCGGGAAGCAGCTTAAAGACGTTAAGTGCCCCAAGTGCGGCAAGAAACTCAAGCCAGGCACTAGTTTCTGCCCGGATTGCGGCATAAAAGTAGGCCAGAGTTCCAATGTTGAATCTCCCGAATAAAATAACAATACTAAGGATACTTTTAGTTCCTTTTTTTGTGACCTGCCTTGTTTATTATAACCCACAGGCGGACTATTTGCGTTTTGTGGCGCTTAGCATATTTTTACTTGCCGTGATCACCGACGCGCTTGACGGATACCTGGCGCGCCGTACGAACCAGAAAACAAAACTCGGCATGATCATAGACCCGATCGCCGATAAAATACTTCTGCTGAGCGCTTTCCTGTCATTAGCTCTTATAAAGGGCTTGCCTGTAGGCGTGAAGCTGCCAGCGTGGGTTTTAATAGTCATAATAAGCAGGGACAGCATAATCCTTCTTGGAAGCGTCCTTATATTTGTATCAGGCGGCAACCTGGACATAAAGCCCAATTTCTGGGGCAAGATAACGACATTTTTACAGATGTTGACGATAATAAGCCTTCTATTGCTCCTTCCTTTTTCAAGGATCATTTGGAGCCTCATGGTAGTGTTCACGGCGATCTCCGGGCTTGTGTATATAACAAGAGGGAGCCGTCTTTTAAACAGCTCGCAACCCGTAAAAAGATAAAAGAAAAATCAGGGTAAAATGGATACTAAAACTTCGCTAGTCGCCATTATCGGGCGGCCGAATGTTGGAAAATCGTCTTTATTCAACAGGATGTTAGGGCGCAGGAAAGCCATCGTGGAAGACATAAGCGGCACGACGCGCGACCGCCTTTACACCAACATCGAATATAACGGGATCCCGTTCCGGCTTGTCGATACAGGGGGAATAGACCTCCACGCCGAAGACAAGATAAAGATCCAGGTCAAAAAACAGGCGCAGCTGGCTCTCGCTGAAGCGGATGTCCTGCTTTTGGTGTGCGACGCGATTTCAGGCATCGCGCCGCTTGACCTTGAAATAGCGGCTTTAATCAGGAAATACAATAAAAAGGTGATACTTGTCGTGAATAAAGTCGACAATAAAGAATTGGAAGATTCCGTGCCTGATTTTTACCAATTGGGCCTTTTGGAGCCGATAGGTGTTTCAACTTCGCACAATAGGGGCATGGATATTTTAATGGAAGAAATAGTAAAGCATGTAAAGCCCTCGGAAAAACAAGAAACAAAACCCGCGATAAAAGTCGCGATAGCGGGAAAGCCCAATGTCGGGAAGTCGTCTTTTGTAAATTGCCTGCTTAAAGAAGAAAGGGTGATAGTGGATGAGACTCCCGGCACGACAAGAGACGCCATAGATGTCTACTTCACTAAAGAAGGGCAGGACTACGTCCTGATAGATACGGCAGGGTTGCGGCATAAAAGAAAAATAAAAGAAGCTGTCGAATTTTTCGGCCTCTCGCGCACGAAAGAGAGTATTAGAAGATGCGACGCGTGCGCCTTTTTGATAGACGCCAAAGAGGGCATAACAAACGACGATCTGTCTATTTTGAACTTTATCTGGGAAGAGGGAAAAGCGCATGTTATTTTAATGAATAAATGGGACCTCATGAAAGGCATAACAACCAAAGAATACGAAAACCTGATAAAAGAGAGGCTGCCGTTTGCCGTCCCGGCGCCTATTATATGCATTTCAGCGTTGTATGATAAAAACGTGAGCCGCTCGCTTGAGTTATTAAAATATGTCACGCAAAACTCCTCAAAACAAATAGAGACAACCAAGCTGAATAAGGCGTTTGAAAAGTACGCAAAAGAATTGACCCCGCCGGGAAGAAAAGGGAAAAAGCCCAAGATATTCTATGTCACGCAGGCAGGCATAAACCCGCCGAGATTTTTAGTTTTCGCCAAACGCGCCGATATTATTTCGCCTTCCTACACGAAATACCTGGTAAAAAATCTCGCGAAGGATTTCGGGTTTGAAGGGGTGCCGATAAAAATAAAATACAGGGAAAAGGAGAGCTGATGAACATTATTCTTGGAGCGCTAGCCGCGTATTTGCTCGGGTCTGTACCTACAAGCTATATTTTTGGAAAAGTATTTAAAAAAATAGATATCCGTAAATACGGAAGCGGTAATGTGGGCGCGACAAATGTGTTCAGGGTGATGGGCAAAAAATACGGCATAGCGGTCTTGATAATCGATATGCTTAAAGGTTTTTTGGCGATTGCCATACTTCCTATTTTGTTTTATAGCGAGCCGTTCCCGATAAGTTTGGACCTGCTTAAAATAATTTTAGGCGCCGCTAGTATCTGCGGGCACATCTGGACCGTGTTTTTGAAATTTAAGGGCGGAAAAGGCGTTGCTACAAGCGCGGGAGTCCTGATCGGCTTAAGCCCGATCGTCATGTTATGCAGTCTAGTTGTCTGGTCAATTGTGGCGTTTTTGTCAAAATATGTCTCACTTGCGTCAATAATCGCCGCGATATCTGTCCCGATGTTCATGTGGCTTTTAAAACAGCCAAAGCAATACCTGATCGTCACCTCAATATTGGCCATTTTAGTTATTTATAAACACAGGAGCAATATAGGGCGTTTGCTCAGCGGCCAAGAGGCAAAAATCGGCCAAAAAGTGCATATTCCAAAGTAAAAAAATTGCCCAAAATGCCCTATTATTTTTTTCAAATTGGCTTGACAAACATGGAATTATAGGGTATACTTTCACATAATTAATTATTTCTATTATCTATAAGTAAAGCTGGATCATCAACTTGGGTAAGGGGACCAGTAATTTTTTTGATATATAAATAAATAGATTTTAAAAGTATTTAGTAAGCCCGAAAAGCTGTAGCCGCTAAGTAGTTTGCAATAACGCCATAATAATTAAGATTTGCGGATAAGCGGTTATGGAAAGCCCGTAAAACCGGGTTGCCGAAGGTTTACCCCGTTAGAAATAAATTTCTAACGGGGCGAAAAGGTAACCCGGTCTTATTTTTTAAAAAGGAAGTGAAATGATAAAAAAGCTGTTATCCGCGATCCTTGTCCTGACATTCGCGCTCCAGAGCACGAATGCCTATGCTTTGCGCTCAAGAAGCGCAAGCCAATCTCCTTCTGTCGTAGAAGGCATGCGCGGCGAAATGCACAATGTAGTAGGGCAGGGGGAAAATGATGGGAAGCAAATTTCCGGCGCGATGCATGAGGGATTAGGAGAAGAGTTTGATAATATCGTAAAAGAGGCAATAAGCAGAGAAAAATTATTTGAAATAAAGTTTACGGATTCATTAGCCAATTATCTAAAAGAAATAACGATAGTAGAAGATACAATAGTTTTAGCTGAAGGAACAGAATCGGGGGACAGAGTCTATTATCTCTGGTCTACCAGGGGTGCTAACGCAGACGAATTCCTTGTTTTTATTGATGAGTCAGGAAACATACGTTCTCTTGCAGTAAGAGGTGGTACCGCAAATACAAAAGTCTACACTAAAGAAGGCTTGCTTCGAGTTTTGCCAAATAGTGTCTATCCGATTTTCGCTGAAAAAATTAATCCCATATTGAAAAAGATAAAAGCGAAACAGCTCAAGATACAGGACAAAAGGTTTGAGACTTATGACATAACCAAAGAAGAAGATGGGGTTTTGTGGAACCCCAGAGAAAGGGTATTTTTGCCGTTAATTAATATTTATTACGGTCTGCCTGAACTTAGAAATGATTTTATAAATAACGCGATATTAAGAAATTTAATAAGAAAAGTCGGCCCCAAAACATTTTTAGCTCACTCCGGCATGGTCAGATATATTCGTGATAAAAATTACGCTTTTTCTATGGGAGGGGAAACGTGGTATAACCTAGAGAAATCGGTAAGCAGATATCCTGTACTGCCGTTACTTTACCAAGAAAAAGTCGCGCATGAAATATCGCATGAGCTGTATTACACTTTAAGCCCTGAATCTTTAAAAGAGCTGCTGGAGTATTTTTCTGAGCAGCGCAACGAGCTAATGTCGATCATTAGATCATTTCAAGGATATGCCGATTTAGATGAGAGTTTGCAGGTCTCAGAAGTCATTGCAAGATTGGTAGGGAATCTTACTAATGCAAGACTATGGTGGGAAATCAGTGACGCAAACATACGGCTGCCTATAAAGATAGGCGATATAGATATTCTGATTAAACACGGATTTTTGCCCGATGAACTTAAGGCAGACGCAAAAGAACGTGCAAGATTTGAAAAAAATAGCGGCAGCATAGATATTAGATATCTGGCCAGGGTTTACCCCCAAACAAAAGATAAAATTGGCGCTAAAGAGCTTATACTTATAGAAGAAGCAGCGGAAAATGAAAAGCATAGTAACCAGATCTCCGGCGCGATGCATGAAGGCAAAAATGAGAACCGCCAAGGCGCTGCGCTTGCATCCGTCGCCGCCACGTCTATTAAAGACTCAAGAAGAGCTGCCCAGAATGAGGCAGACTTTAACGAGTTCGCGGGATTGGTCAGGGAGAACCTTAAAAGGCTACTTTCCCCCATTGACGTTAATGATGAATGGTTAAGACAGCAATATCGCAGGCAGATTCAGATTGCAGGGCAAATTATGCCGATGCTGTTGAAAAGCGGCCTTGGGGCAGATATCCCTGTAGATATCCGGGAAAGGCTTATTAAGACAATGGCAGGTAGCGTCGTCAAGGAAATAGCAAGAGAAGAGGACGCCAGGCAGTTTAAAAAGATATTCCCGAGAACAAGTGCCTTGCCCTACTACGCCGGGAAAACACAAAATTGGTCAAGAGACGCTGCCGATTTGTGGGAGCTTTTAATTGCTGACGCCGCGGAAGGTTTGGTAAGGACATGGGTTGATGCCGGCAGGCCAATGGGCAGAATCGCTTGGGGAGCCATAGATACAAAAGTAAAAGAAAGGCTGAACAGGGTGATGAGGGCGCTAGAATTAGAAGAAAAAATAGATAAAGAAGCTGTTCTGGAGGATATCAAGGAATTCTTTGAAAAAGATATCCAGCAGCAGGAAAATTCACTTGCTTTGCATAAAATGATAGAGTTTCGATTCTTGCTGATAGGTGAACTTCTGAAAATTATGCAGTCGCCACTGAAACTTATACAGTTGCCAGACAGTAAATTTTTATCTCAGTCATCACTGGTCCAGAAGATAGAGTTTTCTCCTTCACATTATCTAGGGTTCTATGTTTCTTTGACCCAGGCAGGCTTTAATATGGATAACAAGGCAGACCGCCGGATGTTAGCTAACGCCTTGAATAACTCAGTAGAGTTTTATAGTGACGACCCCTTATATTCGGGCGAGTCTTTACAGACCGTGTTAATGAAAAGCGTGAAGGATGTGTGCGCGCAAAAATCAGGCAATATCTCCGGCGCGATGCATGAGGCGACAACAGATATCGTTGATGGTGAGGATGTCAGCGATGCAGTAGTTGAAGTCATCCCTTTCAGGCATGAAGAAGCAGGATCAATCGAGAAGCATGTTATTCCCGAATTAGAAAAAAGACATAAAAAAGCTTTGGCAGAAGGGCGCAAGTTCGTAGTGCTGATGGAAGCAGGCAGCGTCCGCGGCCCCGAAGAAGAGCTGGCCGATTTGCAGAAAATAGTCACTAAATATAATATAACAGATATATATGCGTTGCTCACAAACCCGCGCTATACGAATTTATTGCGTAATATTTTTGAGAATATGGTAGACGCTCCGTTGCTGAATTTCGCATCCTATCTTAATAAATCTTATCAGAGAGGTACAATGCCGTCTGGCCGCCCGCCGCAATACGCGCCTTTGGATAAATATTTCGCGCAGAATCGTATTGACGTGAGGTATGAAGACGCGGATTTTGAAGGCTGGAGGCAGCATCTTTTAGCATTTTTAGAATACCAAACAACTGAGAGAGCGCTTAAAACACACAATTTGATGGAATTTATTGAAAGCATCAAAAGGCAAATCAATTTTGAATCGCGCTCTGTCCAGGCGCGCGATAGTAGAGCCCTGGGCCAGCTTAGATCGCTGTCAAATAAAGGCGTCGCGGTAGTGGTTATCCGCGGAAGCAGCCATCCTTTAGTATATGAAGGTAATTTAGGTTTTGTTATTAAATCGCAAGAGGCAGACCGCTCTTTAGCCCCTGTAAACCAGATTATGCTTGCGCGGCTCACAAAAGAACAATTGCCTCAGCCTGAGGACGTAATGATCTTGCAAAGCATCCCGTATTTTAACATAGTGGCGATGCTTAAGGAAAAAAGCCCGTTGCTGACCGATATAGATGCGTCTAGAGTCGCCCTGGGCATAATCAGACGCTGGCAGAGAAGCGAGTTGGAGAGACTTTTTAGCCTGGAAGATGCTCAGAGACAGGATTGGATAACGGATTGGCTTAAACGAAACGCAACGGCACAAGAAAAGCGATCAATAGGCCTGGTAGATAGCAATGATATTCCGCAAGAAAGCCGCGAGCTAGTTGTCAAAGGAGAAACAGCGATTGGGCAGGAAAATATAGATGCTGTTTCTCGCGCGATTAATGTGCAGGATCCCATCAGAAGGATAGAAGCCCTTTCTGACCTTATTAAAGCAGTCCATTCAACCACGGGAGGCTGGAGCGATTTAGATGCAGCTGTAGCAATAAAGGCAGGAGAACTATTAAAGCAGCAAGTGGCAAAATTGGAAAAGGAAGGCAGGGCGTTGTGGACAATCCCAACTGACGCGCATAGCTATCGCGAAGGCGAGATCATCATCAATACTAAAACCGGAGAACTGCTCGTATTCAGGGGGTATTCCTCAAGCGGGATCGACATGGCTACAGGAAAAGCAACCGGTACAATGCTGCAATTTGCCCGCGTCGGGGACACAAGCCATTCAGGATTGAATGCCAGTATCGTTAAAACAGGCCAGTATAAGGTATTGATGTTAAACGACCTTAAAAAAGTCGAGCCAACCGAAATCTCAGGCGCGATGCATGAAGGTAATTTTGCGCCTAAATTTGAAGATGGCGAAGAAACAACCACAGCAACTCTTCCAACCGCTAAAGATGCCAGAGTCAAAGTGGTCACCCCCCAGAAATTCGAATTTATTGTCGAAGATCTTGATTCAGTTGGCAAAGATTCGCCCGGCGTTAAGGTCGTAAAGTTTGAACCCGGTAAAAAGATACAAGATACCGCTAAATCCTTCACCGGGCTTGACCAGGTGGATATAAAAGATAAAGACGCCGTATTTCTTTACGCAAGTAACGTACTTGAGGGATTGGATAAAAGAAGCGCGTTGGAATCGCTAAGCGCTGTCACGCAAGGTTTGAAAGATAGGGCGAATTCAGCAGTGATATTGGTGGCAACTGAAAAGCAAGAAGGGAAACTGGAACAATTAAAAGAAAAACTCGCGCCTGAACTTCGCGAAAAAGTCATCATCACGGATAAAGAACATTTACCCGGTATATTGAGATTTTTATCAGGCATGACCAAAATATACTACAGGACTGAAAATGACCCTGAATTACCAGGCGCTGAAAACATAACAATCACAGAAGATATATTAAACAAGATAGGCGCGATCATGCAGAACAAAGAGCAATTCGAGGAATTTAAACAGGCAATTGTGAACCTATTACAAGCATAAGATTAAAATGACAAATGACAAAATCCAAATGAATGGCAAATTAAAAATGACAAAAAGATGGATTTCGATAATCCTGATTCTTGCTTTTACGCTGCAGAGCACGAATGCATACGCCCTGCGCTCAAGAAGCGCAAAGCAAACCCCTGTAACAGGGGAAATCGCAAATGCGATGCATCAAGCTTCTGAAGGGAAAAAGTCTAATCAAATCTCCGGCGCGATGCATGAGGCGGCGGATTCAGGGGTTGCGGTAACCGCAGAGCAATTACATACGCGCCTCGCGGAAATCAAAAAGGACGTGCTGGCTGCGATTAACAGAAGCACATATTTTGAAGGCAAAACATTGGAAGAGCAGCTGAGGCAGTATAAAAGATTTGTCAAAGAAAATACAGATATAAGCGTAGATGAAAAACCTATAGGAGTTATCGAGTTTAATAAAGAAATGCTCTTGGACATCCGCGGCGACTGGTTGCAAATGTGGGGTAATCTGAGAAAAGGTAATTACAGGCAGGCGCTTCTAGATCTGCAATCACTGGCCGGCAGAATAGGCCTTTTTTCGTGCCAAACCTGTCCGCCTATTGTCGTTTCAAAATTTGATAATGAAGGCCGTTGCGTAAGCCTGAAAGTTAATTTAAGACTCACGATTTATCCCACCGCATTTTTGACAATACCTGCAATTTTTGGGAGTTTTTCTATTGCAGGGGCACTTGTGATGGCGACAGTGATTCTTACGTTCCGCATATTTTTGGGGAACGACTATGCAGCCGGCCATGAATTTACTCATATTATGCAGTATGGAATTATTCGGAAAATAAAGAATACCACAGGCGTGTCTTTTAGCGAGAAAGATTTGCGGGGCAAAGTCCTCGGGAGCTCTGTTTTGGAAAAAGAGGTTTTTTGGGTGCGTACGCAACCGCCTTCCCCGGAAAAACTAAAGGAAATAACAAGCACGTTTATTGCAGATGCGGAAGAAAGATTAAACCAGGCGCTTGGCATTAGCGGCGCGATGCATGAGGCAGTAGTGGCTGCACCAGAGCAATTAGAAAAAACAGAAGAATGGTCGGAAGTCGGCCAGTGGCACATAGTAATACACAGGGTTATCAGGCAGGCATTCCGGCAGGGAGCGGTTCAACAGTTGAGGCAAGAAGATGAAATCGTGAAAAAAGTGAAAGAATTCTTGGAAGCGGAGGGATTGCTGTCAATTCCTGAAATTAAAGAAGCGTTTGAAAATTTGGATAAAGGCCTTGTTTGGGTAGTTAGGCCTGTTTGGCAGGAAGGCCTTAGAGGAGTTAGAAGCAGGATAATGTTAAGTAGGTTCTGGGATCCGCTTTTGGAATTTGGCGGTCATGCAGATTTAGAAGGAAGGGGAATTTACATAATAGACAGGCCTGGCAGAGATCAAGGCGGTCAATTAGTGCACGAAATCTTGGCAAAATCAGGATTTTCGCATAAAACAAATGAAGCTATTCAAAGAAAATATTTAGTTTGGCAAAGTGCTGTCAAGAATGCAGCAGATGGCATACTGCAATATTGGGTCGTCCCGCAAAGTTACACCCCAGTAAAACAGATCTCCGGCGCGATGCATGAGGCTGTAGATGAGGAATTGACTGACGCGTACGTAAAAGATGGTGTCGCGGTTGTAGATAGGACAATAACAGTCAAATATGAAAGGCACATCGACGCTTCCGGCGCACGTCATGAACGCTTTCAAGTGATGGCGAACGCCATAGAAAAAATATCGAAAGCCATAAAAGACGAGCTTGCGGCGCATAGAGACCAATTTGACGTATTGACAGAAGAGGCAAAAGCCGGCCTTGACGTTATTATCAAACATCTTGTCCAAAACGCGGTTGATGCCGTATATGAGAGGTTGGACCACGGCGCGCTTGCCAAGGATAAAGGCGCTATAAGATTCCGTGTATTTATTGACCGCAACCACAATGTCGCTTATGTCGTGTTGTCAGATTGCGGCATTGGGGTAGATGTAAAGATGTTCGAGGACTGGGAAAGAGACTTCTACGTGTCTCTTAAGAAAAGCTCCAAATTTTCTTTCCGCTTCCTGGGGGGAGACGGCGTAGGTATCGGGGAGACGCTTGCGATTTCATTAAAAAATAGATTTGCTATTACTTTTATCTCGCGGCAAGATGGAAAGGCCGCGTATGCGTTCATCCAGGATGTAAAGGGAAAGCGCAGCATTGTTGCATGCCAGAAAAAGCAGGTCGGTACATCCGTTGTGATCACTGTCCCGCTGGGCTGGTTAAAAGCAGCGCAAGCTTCTAATACTAATGAAAAATACAGCATGCAAATCCACAGGGAGCAAGGGCAATACAGAGTCGGGGAACTCATGGTCACACAGGACGTAGATGGTAAGAGCACTGCAAGCAAGCTCAAAGGCTCCATGCACGAAGCTGTAAACACAGCACAGCCTGACAGTTTAGCCAGATCTACCATTGGCGTGACACAAAACGCAAAAGCTATCCCGGATTCCTTGGTCTTATCGTATTCTACGCTAGCAACCAAGAATAAGGGCTTACTTAGGCTGATAGCGATAGCTATAAAGCTAATACTTGAAAACAATAAAAACGCCTTTGTAGTCTTATCCTACGAGACAGAATCCCAGAAACAATTGATACTTCACGCCTTAGAGGGCATAAAAGACCAGGCTATACGAAACCGTATATACATAGCTAATCCCGAGAAAGCAAACCAGTTTATGTCCACAATGATGCAAGGCGGCTATACCGTGCGCTACTTTAGGACCAACCAGGAAAACAAGGTCCCAGGCACACAAGATAACATTCTGCCAAACATCAAAGAAGACCTGATA
>Ga0315285_10005850_pt1 | contig 12645 bp, 9 predicted proteins | sample YL17G09_36_MG_FD_203698 | JGI IMG/M metagenome (GOLD analysis project Ga0315285, IMG submission 203698) | Sediment microbial communities from Yellowstone Lake, YNP, Wyoming, USA - YL17G09_36 | ecosystem: Environmental > Aquatic > Freshwater > Lake > Sediment | place: USA: Wyoming | collected... | reverse complement strand
AGAGCCGAGCTACAGGAAAAGAGCGCTCGAGCTGGTGCAAGAATGTGGCCCTGAAACAGTAGAAGGACTGATGCTTTCGACTTTTCTTCGAAGCTATTTGACTGCACCGATAGCATCTCAGGTCTACTCCCGAGCACTTTGGCTTAATGAAATCTTCGAGAGGTTTCGACCTGACGCCGTAGTGACCTTCCCGGTGTACGCCTATCTTGGCAGGATTGCCTCAAGAATGGCTAGGATTGACCGTGTGCCTACGCTCATGTTCTATCACACGATTCCATCTGGGATGAAACCACATCCGGAGTTCATTGGTAGTGATGTGACGGATTATGTTGCTGTTTGCAACGAGCAATTCAAGGCGACGCTCGCAGCGAGCGGCGTGAGCCCTACGAAGGTGATCGTGGTAGGCAATCCGAAGTTCGATGCGATTCCAAGTAGAAGTAGGTTTGAGGATAGGAACTACGTATGCAACAAGTTTGGAGCGAACGCCGGAGCAGATATTCTCCTTGTAGCCAGTCACATCCTCGCACCTGGGACCAAGGAATGGCTTTGTGCGCTCGTGCGTCAGCTGAAGAAGCTTGACCCCAACAGATTCAAGCTGATAATCAAGCCCCACCCTGGTGAAGACCCGGACGTATACGAACGGATTCTGCAGGAGGAGGGATTCTCCGGGGCAACCATTAGCAGACAGGTGCCACTATACTGTTTGCTGAATGCCAGTGACATCGTCTTCGTCAGTCACTCGACAGTAGGTTCCGAAGCGGTTCTCTTCGACAGGCCGTTGATCTGTATCAATTTAACTGGCATACCGTACAGCGTGCGATACGACGAGGAGGGAGTAGCGCTTCTGGTGAGAAAAGAGGCAGACATCTTGCCTGCAATCGAGGCAGTGCTTCATGACAAGAGAGTCAAACAGAGGCTTCAAAGAGCTAGGAGACAGTTCCAACAACGTTATGCTTTTAGACTGGACGGGAGGTCGACCGATCGATTTGCCAACGTAATCAGATTGATGGCCACAAAGTCATTGCATTTCAATAGCGAACGACGCGACAATGTTGGCTAACATACCGGTTTCTCCTGAATTGGAAGTCAGAACATGTCCCAACTATGAGGGTGGGTACGCAGTGAAAGCCTATTCTCTCGCAAGAGGTCTTTCGGCGGCTGGTACGTCGAACTCGGAGAGAATTGCTCAGAGCTGCTCGGCATTAGTCACCAAATCCCCGGGTCTAGTCAATAGTTCGTAGAGTCTCCTTGTTGCTTGACCATCATTCTTGAAATTGTACTTGTCGATTGTTCTTCGTCTAGACGTTGCGAGATCAAGGAGCAGCTTCTTGTCGGTCAGGAGACGATCAATTGCCACGACCATTTCTTCGACGGAGGATGCGTGTACCGCGACACCGTCTTCTGCATAACGATTGGCGGGAAACTGTCTGTCGGTTAGATTGACTGTCAAAAGTGGCTTGTCGAGGATCACTGCTTCCTTTCCTATGTGCGAATAGTCTGTTACCACAACATCGGCGACGTTGATGAGAGGGTAGACCTCGGCTTCTTCGACGAGGAAGAATCTTGATCCACTGCACTCGCTCACAAGTTGTTGATAGTCTGTCGCCCGATAGAGTGGATGTATCTTTAGTACGACCTCGGAGTCCCCCCTCTCTTGCATGATACGAATCATCGAGCTCATCCAAAAATGTTCATTAGGATCAAACCTTGACGTTGCAATCAGGATGACATGTTTAGAAAAGTCCAGTGGAGCAAATCGTGAAACGACTAGGCGGTCTTGCACTTTTGGCCGCCTAATATGCTCGTCTAGTGCCGAGTTGCCGACTAGAACCAAACGCGGTCCATAACCAGCTATGTTTAGGTCTCGCAGACTGTCCGTGCCATCAACCGCTATGTAATCACAGGAATATTCTCCTCTGCTTCTGAAGGATGTGCCAGGAGATGCTGCAAGCGTTGTGAACGTGTGCACCCCGAACTGTTCTGCGACTTTGCACAGAATCGCCGACATGCTAGTTGTATCGGGCATTATGAAAATTGATCGAGGTCTGAGAGTTGATACGACCTCTCTGAAAATCTCTATGTTTCGAAGCACTTCCAGAGTTCTTGGATATAGAGCGTGCTTTGCAAAAGAGGGTAAGACAAAACGCAGGGGTTCATGACCAGTCGATGCGGCTTGTGAGAGTTGCGTGAACTTCTCGCCGACAATTTTCAACACTTTTTGCTGCTCTCGGTTTGGCGCCGCCGCGGGCAGTTCATTTAGCTTTAGGACGGAGATTCCCATTGACTGAAGCCGTTTCTGAACACGGGAGTCGTAACTCATTACGAAGAACGATTCCCCTGACCTTTGAAATTGCGCAAGGACTGGATAAACTGGTCGCATGTACAGGTCATACTCGTTTGTGTGGAGGTGGAATAGTGTCGTGGTCTCCCTCTCACTTGAAGCCAAGACCAATCTTTCATGAACCCGGGTCGGGCTAGCTCGAGAGAGCATTGTCTTCAAGGGACGAATCACTCCAAAGAGACGCATCGCTATCGGCCTTGGAGATCTCCATACACCCCAGTTGCTACAGGCTAGAACCGGTAGAACCCGAAATCCATGATCGCGAGCTAGATCAGCGAGTGCCAGGTACGGGTATGCGTGTCCTGACACAGCCAAGACTATGGATTCAGAAATGGTGTCACTTTCCAGTTTCGAGAAGACCGCGTTGATCTTGTTCACGAGAACCAGACAATCAATGAGAATCGCTTTGAGCCCTGTATATACTGGAATGTCTTTGTATCTAACGTCGACGAAAGACTTCTCGATGTCTGTCGCCATTCTAAATGCTGAGTCGTACGACTCAATCTCCTCGTCGCTGTCAATTCTCACGATTTCGGAGATCTGCACGGCGTGTTCGCCCAGTGACGGTAGGGCATGTTTCAATTCGGACGAGTCGACCAGAATCAAATGTTTCCCGGGCATATGCTTGCTGACAAATCGCACCAGCGCATCGGAACAGTGGGCCCCGCAGTCCAGGACTAGCGCAAAGCTGCGTCTCGGCGAACTCATCGTCCTTTCCCGGCGGGAGAATGCTCTTTGCTCATTGTAGTGGACAGCTCCTTTCCAATGTGCATTCCATACTTTCGATAGTTGTGCATCGATTGCTTGGAGATTCTTGCTTCCAGTTCCCACCCTCATTTTCGAGGTGGAAGTTCCTGCAGTGAACTGCGTTCAAGAAGGTACTTCGTGACAGCGACATTTCCAAATGGATCGCTGGCGGCTATTCCAACGATACAAGAGGGGGGAAGGAAATGGCGATCCAATTCCCAGACATTCTCTCCTATGTTTGCGACCGGGAGATGCCTGTATTCTTCAGTCTGGAGATCCTTGACTGCGACATAGGGCATAGGGCCGAAAAGACGCTTTGATGAACGGATCCGAAGAGCGCCGCCGTAGAAAATCCCGCAGAATCTCGGAGCGACATGATCTTCGTAGCCTAGGACACCCTTCGCGGCACAGAGAATGTTGGCGAATTGCCAATCCACTTGAGGGTATCTTCTTGACAGCCGAGCGACCGGTTCGATAAGACGTTCCATGATGGTCTCAGCTCGGTCGCGGAAGTCATGTTCATAGGCGCATAACACCGTGCTTCTCCCATTCATGCATCTCTTGAATGCCTTCTCTATTTCATGCTCTTTCAGCTCGTAAACTATCGTCTTTATGTCAAGCATTCGGAGAATAATGCGCTTCATGCTTCCGGGTTCTTGGTAACTTTCAAAGCTCGGGTGAAACTCGCTCCAGTCATCGGGTGCATTCCTCCAATCTATTACCTCTCCAGTGATCTGTCCTCCCGGTTGCCACGCCTTTAGGTTGAGGCCGGAACAGTTCCGGTTGCCGACATCAAAGGGAAACCAGTTCTCGATCCAGTGAGAGGTATCGTTCTTCTCGGTCGGAATTTGAACCACGGATGGAAAGTAGTCTCTTTCGATGATGAACCGGTTCAATATGTCAAAAGAGTGCGTGTTTTGGAGCCAGTCGAGACCCCAGACATTTCCTATCCCAGATTCGTGAGGATGATTATACATCCAATAGAGTTGGTCCCCGTAGGACTCCATCTGGGCGCCAAAGACACGCTTATAGTGATCGTATATACTGAAATACCCAAAGTCTCGGTGAACTGGATTTGAATTGAATCCAGACCAGCTTATGAAGAAAAAGCTGAAGGCTGCTCCATGACCCGAACTGTCAGAGTATCTCTCTCGATAGTCTTTCTGAAATAGCTTGGACACGCAGTGATCAACATCATGCCAAGTGTTCAGAAGATCATTGTGCTTGGGATCTGTCACAGGGCCCATGGCGTTGATGACAGGCGCTACGAACAACGTCCCAGTCAATGCAGCATGCCCTCCTCTCAGAAGGACCCGTGTCCCACAGGTTTGGGCCCTTCTGATCGGGTTGATTGCGTAGCTCCAGCCGTTTTAGCCACGCATGCCTTGCTGAACGACGAGGAGATTCTCTTTGGGAGGATTCTTGCGAGTTCCACTACCTTGACTTTCCTATATATGATGAGGTATTCGTAGAATCTGACAGGCCGGTCAACTCTGAACAGGTCCTTCGCAAAATCTCCGCGTCGCTCGAAGTACCGTATGACTACCGGCTCGAGCCCCAACCCTTCGGAAAGAGCCAGCATCGCCCCAAAATCTGTGAAGTGATTGGGGATTCCCTTACGCCTGGCAGCGTTCTCCGCTTCGTAGGCTTCCAAATCGTCGTCGCGATAGCTGTCGTTCTTACCCGTAACAAGAACGAGACCGCCCTGTTTGGTCACCCTAGTCACCTCCATGAGGCTTGGGCTCTGGTCTGTGAGGTCGAAGACGCCCCACAACAATACCCTGTCGAAGTAATGGTCAGGGTAGTGGAGTCGCTCCGCCGAAGAGACCTTGAGCTCAGAGCAGAGGCGACCCACTCTCGCCGCAGCTTCATCCACCGTCTTCTGAGAAACATCAACACCGTAGGGTCTTGCGCCGAATCTGTCATGTATCTCCCTTAACACTCGGCCTAGCCCACACCCTATCTCAAGTACCTTGTTCTCGGGCTTGATTTCCATCATGGTGAGATAGTCGACCAGAATCTTCACGTCTGGGCCTGTGAAATACTCGGACTTTTCTTCAAAATCGTAACCACCTACACCACAGTTCTTTCTAAGATAGTCCACGTATTCGCCCGTGTTGAAATAGTCGCTCAATTCTTTGCCTCGCCCATTTCACAGCGGCGAAGCCTTGTGCCATTCAGCTTTTATGGTTTACGAGTCGTCATTCGCCGCTTCGGTACCTGACCTGTGGCCTCGCCCGTTCGGTTTAGCGGTGCCATCAGTCGTGATGGTTCAACTAGTCCGTGTTGAACCTGACCGCGTTGTTATTCGTCCAGCGCAGCGCCGGACGCGACTTCGTGTTCAATGCGGACTTGTCGAAAGAACTCGATTGACAAATTGCGCCAGGGACTACTCACTAATCCACTGACTCCCTTTGGCCTTCGGATTTTCGATGGCCTAAGTGAAGTTCAAAATCATGTCGTGGTACTTGGATGAAAGTGGCAATGAAAGCGGAATGTTACCTTCACGATCCGACACGTGGAAACCCATGATCATTTGAAGGCTTGCTAGTCCATCCGTGCCTGTGCAAGAGATCCGTCCCTCATCATCCAGCATCTCCTTGATAGTTCGCCCGAACAATGCGATCGGGTCCAACGGTTCGGCTGGGAACTGGTGTCCGACAAGTGGAAGGTCGTATCTGCCTAAGCGTTCTAGGCGGTCTTTTCCCTCGCGTGATTCGATCAGCCAGCTGTCTTTGCTCTCGTCTATGACGACTCGGCCTATGCTTCCGATGATCTCGATCTTGGGCGGAATGCCGAGATCCTCATACATGTCGACGAATCCGCGCATTCCATTCTTGAATCGTACTATCCCGAATGCGCCTGGGTCGGTGAATTGGGCTCCCCTCGGGTTGGGTGTCCCCCGTTTGTCAATAAAGCCCACAACGGTGTCCGCCTCCGAGTCGGAGAGGAAGCGCATGAGGTCGAAGAAGTGCGACCCGTTGCATGCGAGCAGTCCACCTCCGCAGACGCAGTATACTTGGCATAGGTTTCCTATCGCGCCTTCTCGTAGCGTCTTCTTCAGATTGCGGTACGCCTCGGACCAGCGCCTTGAGTAGTTGATAGCCAGTTTCGTCGCGTTGGCTTGGGCTGTTTCGATCATTCGCTTCGCGTCTTTGATCGAGGTTGCCATGGGCTTCTCGCAGACAACTCTGGGAACCTTCGCCAGCGCTGCCTCGATCGTTATCTCGGCGTGACTTGGTCCGTTTGTGACGACGCTCAGCATGTCGAGGGACTCATCTTTCAGCATCTTATGCCAGTCATCGTATCGTCTGCCACTGAATCCGCGTGAATCAAGGAACTTGAGCGCTTCAGGATTCGCGTCACAGCATGCACCGACGGTGACTTCGCTGTTCCTGGAGTACGCTTCGAAGTGGCGTCTGCCCATTCGGCCGAGGCCGACAATTCCAACGTAGGTTTTCTTCGCCAAAAGTCCACTACCTTTTTGCCGCATTATTGCTGTGTGAATATGCGATGGCGTCTACGAGCTGCATCGTGTGATATGCGTCTTCAAGGTTGGCTGCTGGTCGCCCGATTGGTTCGTCCTGCCTCACGTGATCGACGAAGTACTTGTCTTGGCGGTAGAAGCCCGGCTTGAACTTGAGATCTGCGTCGTCTTTGGGCAGTTGCTCAACGATGCCGCCTCTACGAGTCACTCTCCCTTCCTCAAGCGGCGAGAGGTCCACCCGCAAATCGAAACCATAGGCCGTAACTTCCCATCGTCCAGGCGAGGTCCAATTAGAAATGAAGTGTCCGATTGCCCCACTCTTGAACCGAATGAGGGCGCCGTAGCTGTTGGGCATTGTGCCCCTCCATGCTGACGAGAGGGCGTGAACCGAGGAAACGTCTCCTCCGAATACTCTGAGCAGATCGATGCAGTGCATGGCGTCGGCAGCCATCCAGTGTTCGAGAACCTCGGGCGGGTGAAAATTCAGCGCGCGAACCGCAGCGATGTCTTCCGTATAGTGAACCAGTACTGATACGAGGCCGCCTGAATCATGAATCGTTTTCTTAGCGTTCTCCACGGCGCCGTAGAACCTTCGATTCAGCCCCACCATGTATTGTCCTCGCACACGTTGCGACGCCTTCAGCAAATCCTTCGTCTGTTCGGATGTCAGTCCCGGGGGCTTTTCCAGAAGGGTAGGTACGCCGTGCTCAATGCATGGCATTGTGGCATCGTGCATATTTGCTACGCTCGCTGCCACGATGACAGCGTCGGGTTTGACGCTCGTGAGCATTTGCTCGTTGTTTCGGAACGTTTGGGGAATGCCAAAATCTTTTGCGAGCTTTTCCAGTTTTTCGGCGCCGCGGCTGCTTGCCGCGACGACTTCCACGTCGGGGAGTGATTCAAGAACCTGCAAGTGCCGACGTGCCATTGATCCTGCGCCGATAACTGCAAACTTGAGTCGGTCCATGGCTCACGCCAGACGGTAGAATCCTGTGTGGGCCACCGGGCCCGCCAGCTGCTTCTCCACGTCGCCTTTGCGTACTGCGTCCGCGATGGATTGGAAGACGCCGGTCGTGACCGCGAGATAGGAGTCCACATCAGAGAACTTATGCGCATACATAGAATAGAACTTGCCAGAGGCTAGGTATCCTTTCTTCAGCATCATCTGGGTGAAGAGAGTCATCATGGCCTGACTCTTCTCGTTCTCAAATGTGAAGTGGCTGAGGGGTGGTATGCCGCTTATGGCGATGGGTAGTCCTGCTTTCTCTGCGGCTTTTGCCCAGCCTTCCTGAATCCGTTTTCCGAGAGCGATCAAATGCTGAGCTGCTTTCACAGCTTTGTGCTTGCGAATTGTAGCGAGCGCCGCGACTGGGCCGATCTTCTCCGTCCAGTTTGTGCTGCTGATGAATGTCGATTGGGCGGCTTGCATCACGTCTTCCCTGCCGAGCACCGCGCCCATCGGGTATCCGTTGCCGATTGCTTTGGAGAATACTGCGATGTCAGGGTTCACGCCAAGTTTGAGGTGAATGCCTCCCGTGTTCATGCGTAGCGCTGAAGTCACTTCATCGAAGATTAGAACGGCTCCAATCTCGTCGGCGATCTCACGCACACGCTCCAAGAAACCATTCTGGGGATAGCTGTCCCGAACTGGCTCCATGACAATCGCCCCGAGCTCGTTCCTGTTTTCCTTGACGAGCGCCTCCAGCTCTTCCAAGTGATTGTACCGAAACGGGAACGAAGTACCTGCAAGGACGCGAGGGACTCCTGCGGGGTCCAACCCTGGGAGTAGGTGCCCGTCGAGGTTATTTCCCCGCGCAAGGTTGGCTGCGAGATACCAATCGCTCCAACCATGATATCCGCAAAATGCCACCTTGTCCTTTCTCGTATGGGCCCTCGCGATTCGCACGGCTATCGCCATCGATTCTCCTCCGGTGCGAGCGTAGCGAACCATCTTCGCCCATGGATGCAACTCGCACAGCAGGTCGCCGAGCTCCACTTCCTCAGGACAGTTCAGCAAGCAATTGCTGCCAGCCTTCACCGCTTGGATAACTGCCGAGTCGACATCAGGATCAGCGTAGCCGAGAACACATGCCCCAGCCGCGTTTATGCTCATGTCAACGTACTTGTTGCCGTCAAGGTCCCAGACCTCGATCCCTTTTGCCCGCGAATAGTAACCCGGCCATTGTCCTGGTGCAAACATCTCTGGGCGCTTCGATAGGAGTTGGGTGCCGCCTGGAATCCTCTTGCGGGCTCTACCTTGCATTTCCAGCCCCTTCTTGACCGCTTTCATCGTGGAACCCCCGCCTGGTGGAAACCTGATCTAACACTCTCGCTTTCAAAACATCTCTAGAGATCGTGATGAGCCATGGCTTTCCTGCAGAGTTCCCTGAGCGCTTCAGGGCTCAGGAGTTTGACGTCTTTCGAGGTATACCTGGTCAGCTTCGCTGGCTTGAAGCCTTTGTAGCCTTTCGTGGCGTCGTAGGACGGTAGGATGACGTAGAGGTCTTTTGACTCGAAGCTTCTGGTGGCCTCATCTTCAGTCATCAATTCCTCGTACATCTTCTCGCCCGGGCGCACGCCAATTTCCTGTATCTTGATGCTTTCCGGTTTGAACCCGTGCGCGGGCGCGAACTCTTCTATCATTGCTTGGGCAAGGTCGATGATTCGTAGTCCGTCCATCTTTAGAACGAAGATCTCGCCGCCGCGAGAAATCTCAGCAGACTTCAAGAGAAGCGCGATGGCTTCTTCTTGGAGCATGACGAATCTCGTCATGGCCTTGTCAGTCACGGTCAAAGGTCCTCCTTTGGCGATCTGTGAGAGGAACACATTCATCACAGAGCCTCTTGTGGCAAGCACGTTTCCGAATCTCACGCAACTGATGGCTGTGAGCTTCGGTCCTCTGTAGGAAGCTGCATCGAGGACAAGTTTCTCGCAGAGGAGCTTTGAAGCCCCGAGCGTACTTGCTGGGTTCACCGCCTTGTCTGTGCTGATGAAAACGAACTTCTCGACTCCTCTCAAGACTGCGGCCTCGAGAAGGTTCTGTGTGCCGACCACGTTCGTTTGGACGACGTCGAACGGGTTGTACTCGGAAATTGGGACGTGCTTGAGCGCAGCTGCGTGGAAGACGATGTCGATGTCTCTCAGAGCTAAGTCGAGTCTGCCCTTGTCCCGTACGTCCCCCATGAGGAATCTGAGATCTGATCTTTCACCAAGTTCTCTCTGCATCTCATAGAGACCGTTCTCGTCATTGCTGAGGACGCGGACCACTGCAGGTTTCAGTCCCAGCAGAGCGCGGGTTAGGCCTGAGCCTATGGAGCCTGTTCCGCCGACGACTAGAATCCGTTTGTGAGCGTAAGCCTTTGACAGGATCAATCACACCATTGCGCTAAACGCACAGTAGCTACCGGGATCATGGACTCGCACGCTCCCGCCAGCACGCCCTGGAGTACTTGCGAATCTGCAAATAACATTCTCTCCCTACTTCGTCTCCACATGGATCTGATCACTCGAGCTTTTCTCTGCTGCGTACAGTAGCTCTAGGATCTTGTGGTCATCCTCTAGTGAGTACATGTATTGATGTTTTCCTTCTATTGCTCCTACGAAGTGTCGCATCTCCTCGACGTACATGTCGTCCTCCATCACGTACCCCTCAACCACTCTGCCCTTCTCCTGTGGATACTGCTTCCACTCTTTTGAGGACACATTGTATACGCTGACCAGTCGCTTTTCCCAGTCCCAGACGATGACTCCTTCCTCGCTTATCATCTTGAACGATCGGTATGGGACGCGGGAGATGATGTCGACCTGCATGCTTCCGATTGCGCCTCCGTTGAACTCGAGAAGCATCTGGTATATGTCGTCGATATCAGCTTCGAGTTTCGTGAGCTTTCCCTTCATGCAGGAGACGCTTCTCACTGGGCCAAGCAGCCACGTAATCCAGGACAACTCGAATGGTACGATCTCTCTGCATCCGCCGGTCTCTCTCTTAGAGACGTAGTACTTCCGGTAGTCTTCCCAGGGATGCCAGTCTGGCAAATACTGGCCGGAATGGTAGTTGACTGCTAGTATCTTGCCGATGGCGTCCTGTTCGACAAGGCGCTTCATCGTCTGTATGGATGGGTGGAACCTCATTGTGGATGATGGCGCAGCAACGATCTTCTTCCCCTTGCACTCTGCGATCAGCCCATCCATGCCTTCGAGCAGAACACTGGCTTCCATGAAGAAGTGTACATTTCTGCGGGCCGCTTCCATCGCGAAAGGGAGGTGGCGATCCGGAGGCGTTGAAATGATAATGGCATCTGGTCGCTTGGAGAGGCCTTCTTCGAAGCTTGTAGCCACCTCTATGCCAAGCTGTTGTTGGGTTTCTGAGCACCTCTCAGCCTGCATGTCAAACCCGACGATATCATTGAGCTTCAATGTGTGTAGGTTGCGTATTCGCCTCTTGCCCATCGAACCGAGTCCAACGATCAAAAATCTCATCTTGTCCTTCCTCACTGGTCGACCTGCACGTCTTCAACTTTCCTTGGGCGCGTTCCGAAACTCCGCCTATTCAACGCTCCGCTCCGTGTGTCATCTCACGACACTATGTTAGAGCCGGACGCTCGGCCTACTTGACTTAATTGTTGATTGGTCTCCCCCCGGTTCCCGGGGCCCATTCCCAGTAGATTAGGTCAGTTTCTTCAGCCGGACTTTCACTCTCTTCTCGTTGAATTCTTTGAAGTATCCCTCTTGCAGGTGCTGGTTGATCGCAGCTATGTCCGGGTTCGCTTTGATCAGTCGCAGGATGTCTCGGAGTCTGAATTCGGTTCCGCCGAGCCTCCTGTAGACTTCCTTTACGAATGCGTAGTCTTCAGGATAGTCCATCGTCATGCGGATTTCTGGATGCCGTAGCTCAGGATCACTTTCTTCGATCGCCTCAACCTTGAACAGTCCTGTCTCTGTGAAGAAACTCCCCCACCCGGTCTCAGTATTCGTGTTCTCCTTCAAGCTACACACTTTGGAGAGGGCTGCTACGCTAATTCCAACTGGAGATGCCCCCAGTGGAAGTCCGACCCATCGGATGAAGTCAGGCGCGTTTCGGGTGAAGTGCTCGACGGTCTTTTCGACGTAGCCTGGGTCGCAGAACGCGTCGTCCCCGTCAATGTTCACTATGAAATCTGTGTGGAATCGTTGTGCGGCTCCTAGTTCTCTTGCGAGAATGTCGGTTGCACTTCCGCGATAGGATTCTATTCCCTTCTGATGAGCGAGGTCTGCGAGTACCTCGTCCTCAGGTCTATCTGTGGTGCATAGAACGAACGTGTCGACGAGGCGAGCCTTCTTGAGCCGATCGATCATGAATCCAGTGATCGTTTCACCATTGATCTTGAGAAGAGCTTTCCCGGGAAGCCTTGTCGAACCTGTCCTAACGACCATGAACATGCCCGTTTTCATGCTTCTCACGCTTCCTAGACTCGTGTTGAAATCAAGCTAATTGATGCCTAGAGTATCCTTCGCTCCTTTCTTGCTCTGAACGGTGCTCCCCAGCCGATAGTGCGAGCAGGCACACTTTCGTCTACGTAACTTAGAGCGCCGACTACGACATTGTCTTCGATGTGAATGTTCGGATTCCTCAGCGACACGGAGACGACGGAATTTGCGCCTATGAAACTGTTGTTGCCTATTCTCACTGTTCCCCGCACTATCTTCCGTTCCTGCAAGGGTGCCCTGTCAGCCATGTATCTGCCCTCAGGGGTGTCGGTTCCTGAGATCACGCGTACTCCGTATCCGATGACGCTGTAGTCACCGATCTCTACCTTGCCTCCGCCTGTCAGGCTGGCGAATGCGTTCACCTGACTACCTCTCCCAAGAGTCAACTTCTCTAGGTTGACAAAGACGAAGTCGCCTATCCAGGCATCCTCGCCCAACTCGACTACTGTCTTGGGTGAGATTCTTGCGCTTTCGTATGCGAGGCCGCGTCGCAGACTCGACCTCTTTGGTCGTGAAGGTTTCTTGCTCAAGTTGCCGCTGAACCTCCTATCATCCCACTCCAGTTCTGCACTGATCGAGCATGATGACCGATTCGTTGATGCAC
>Ga0315285_10005849_pt1 | contig 12645 bp, 12 predicted proteins | sample YL17G09_36_MG_FD_203698 | JGI IMG/M metagenome (GOLD analysis project Ga0315285, IMG submission 203698) | Sediment microbial communities from Yellowstone Lake, YNP, Wyoming, USA - YL17G09_36 | ecosystem: Environmental > Aquatic > Freshwater > Lake > Sediment | place: USA: Wyoming | collected... | reverse complement strand
AGAAGCGGTTAACCCAACATCCGTTACGGTCACTAGGGGAATAAACCACATAGAAACAAGGATAAAATATAGCGGTAGAAGACTCAGTACCACTGCAGCTAAATAAAACACTGCCGCAACTCCAGCAGCTTTCTTTCCGCCATAACAGGCAGCTAATGTTTTTATGTTTTGGGTTTTGTCTCCTTCAACATCAACGATGCCTTTGGTGATTTCTCTTCCCGTGTCAGCGAGAAAAGCCATGGACGCAAAGAGCAATACGTTCAGTTTGACCTGGCTCGCTATTGCCACACTTCCATAGATAAACGGTATTGCCACGCATGCACTGACAAGTAAGTTGCCGGGGAGTCCGCTTCGCTTGCCGACCGTGGTGTATGCCGTGAAGATCAGCCAAGCTGCTATTGCGGTTAGAAAACAAAGCGGATACGTCATGTTTGTTAGGTAAGCGCTGATGAAACCTATGATCGTGAGTGCTGATGCGGACAACAAGGCTTCTTTGGGTTTGATCAATCCGCTTGGGATCGGCCGCCCCGGTTCGTTTATGGCGTCTATTTCTTTGTCATAATAATCGTTTATGGTCATCGATGCGGCTGTTAGGGTGAAACCCGTAATGAAGCCGTAGACCATGGTCAACCACGCTCCGCTGATGCTGGTCAGGTCAGCCAATGCTGCGCCCACTATGACGGCAAAGCCCATCATGACGCAGTTCACGGGCCGCATTAGACGCAGATAACCGGTGAGTTTACTCATGGATGCTTCGAACCTATCGGTAACTCATTCGTTGTCCGTTATAAGATTCACGATTGGATTTGGCAGCCACTATATGTGACTGTAAATTTCGCATGTGCGCGCATTGCCTTACGCTTTTCAGCGAACTAATCAACAATTATTAAGTTGTTAAGTGTTGAATTAGTCAGAGTAAAATCAAATGTCCCTGTCTATAAGGTGGCGCAAAAATGAAGAAAGCGAAGTTTGCTGTAAGACCCTTCAATTTTATTGCGAATAATACCCGTGAGAATGAAGTCAGGTCGAGTCGGGATGTATTTTGCGACATCGCTGTGAACGCTGAAAAATGTGGTTATGATACTGTTACGATGTTTGATCATTTGATGACCACGGGCGATAAAGACCTTGTAATGAGTCTGGGGATGTATGACCACCTTTTGCTCGCTGACGATGTTGTTCTTGAGCATTGGGCGATGCTTGGGTGTTTTGCCGCTCTCACGAAGAAGATACGGATTGCGTCCAATATGACGTGCATCAATTTCAGGCACCCGTCAATAACGGCGAAGGCGGTCTCTACTTTGGATGTTCTCTCTAATGGAAGATTTGAGTTGGGGTTGGGAACAGGTGGCGATCCAAAGAAGGAGGTTAGAGCTTATGGGCTGTCCGACCCTGGTCCTGCGAGCGTTAGATCTGAGAAGCTTGCTGAATACTTGGAGGTTTTGAAGAAAATGTGGAGCGAAGACAAGTCTTCCTTTCATGGGAAGTACTATTCGATAACTGAGGCAACTTGTCTTCCGAAGCCAGTTCAGAAGCCTCATCCCCCGATAAACATGCCCGGCAGATATCCCGCTACCATACGCACTGCTGCTAGACATGCGGACATATTTACGCCTCTTGAGATGGCGGGACCAAGAGCAAACCTGGAACCCATTATGATGAGAAACGAGCAACTGGAACTCGAATGCGAAAAGGCAGGAAGAAACTATGATGACATAGAAAAAGCCGTCATATTTCGGCTGATGCTGGCTGAAAACAAGAGCGGTTTGGATCGTGAGATGACGAAGTGGCTTCCTCCGACTGTTTCTCGTGGGGCGTATGAAAAGGCGATTCTCTGCTGCACTCCTCAAGAATGCATATCGATAATATGTGAATATCTAGACGCTGGAATAACCTATTTCTACTTAGATTTTATGGATGTTTCCGCCCTCAACGGCATGAGACTTTTCGCAGAAACGGTCATGAAGGAAATGTGAAAAAGCACGCGTTACACATGGTAAGTTTCAACTTGGATGTACTTATTGCCCGCGAGCTATTCTCTTGTTCTCCATCTCAGAACTGGAATTCCCACAGTTGCGATCAGTGCCGTTGCCAGTATGACGACGACTGTCATGCTGATGTAGAGGGGTGATAGCTGCTGGAAGAGGGTTCCGATATTTGGGTATTTAACAGGGTCAGCGTATTGCAGTGTCAGGGTGGCTAATACGGCTGAGGCTAGGCCTCTTGTGAGTAGGACGCTCATTATTCCTCTTTCTTGAGTCAGTTTGCTTTTGATTGTTGCGAGGTTGACGACGCCGTATCTGATCAGGAGCAAGGATAGTGCGAGTATTATTCCAGCAATGACCGTCGTGAGTTTGGGCAGTGTGACGATGAGACCTATGTACACGAAGAAGAACGCTCTTAGCAGGAAGGCTATTTCGGATTCGAACCGTTTCAATCCGGGATCGACGACTTGGTCCGGTGGTTTTTTCATTCTCAAAATTCCGTAGATCGCTTTCTCATTGCCTAGCATTAGGCCGAAGAGCAGTGAGCAAAGTGCTCCGCTTCCGCCCAGGATTTCTGACAGTGCGTATGCAAGTAGCGCAATTCCGAGCGTCAGCATGTAGGAGTAGGATGCTTTGACGATGCGTTTGAGCATGCTGAGCCAGCCGATGCCGATGACTATTCCAAGCATTGCGCCTATGCTGAAACGGCTTGCCAGTGACCTGGCGATGGTTGGTATGTCTACTGTTCCCCCCAGTGTTATGATTTCGATCACGACCAGGGATAGTACGATGCACAGTATGTCGTTGAGGGCTGATTCCAAGCGCAGGAGTGTTGAGCCTTTTTCGCTCAGTTTGATTCTTGACGCAAGTGACATGACGATTATGCTGCTGCTGCCTCCGACGATTGTTCCGAACAGCAGTGCGTAGAGGAAAGGGAAGTTTGGAATTAGCAGGAAATAAATGAGTAAGCTGGAAGCAATTGTGCTCAGCGTGAAGCCTGCTGCAGCGAGGACGGCTGCTCTTGGAGTTTCGGAGAAGACGTGGTATATGTTCATGGTCATGCCGCCGTCGAACAGTATGAAGACAAGGGCCAGAACGGCCAGGTAGGGGGCGAAGCCCATTATTGTGGCTGCGTCTACCAGTCCTGTTGCGGGTCCGACAAGCATGCCTAGGACGATAAGGAACAGCATGTCCGGTAGGCCTTTGCGTTCAAGCAGGTAGTTGCTGAGAAAACCTATTACGATGATGGCTCCTGCGATTATGAGCGCTAGCGTGACAGGGTCAAACAAACGAGGGCACAGCTCTTACTAGAGTTGTTGTTTGGCTTTAAGAATTTGTTAGCGCGCGCGTCTTCCAACGGCGCCCTGTTACCAGATTTTGTCAACCTTCAGGTGGGTCAGGAACCCTGTTACCCCGCAGGACATTAGGAAAAGAGCTTCGAGCAGACTTGGAATTGACAAGGGTAGGCTGACAAACGCGAGGAGTCCCACAGCGAAGAGGAATATTGCGTAGACGATTAGGGATATGAAGTTGTGGTATGTTTCCTCGGTTCTCCAGTCTAGTCGCACATCGGAGAACAGTAGCCAGACGAACAGTGGTGCGAAGATAAACAGTGTGTATTTTTTGTACCATGGAAGATCAGGCTCTTCGGGATCACGTTTCCGTTTTCTGTTGATTGCTGGAAAATCGGGGAGAAAATTGCTGTAGAAGTAGACGGCTATTCCCCAGAGCATTGAGCCCCAGAGATTTTGGCGGAAGAGGAATTGAATTCCAAACAGGTAAGCTAGGCTGAGAGGCAGGATTGGCCAAATGAACACTTGGAGGGCGTGTCGAACGTGTTCGGTTGTTTCCTCATGCATGCGGTAGAGCGGGAACTTGGATTTGATTCTGCGGTTGATGTTCTTGAACGTGTGCAAGACCAGACCGTATAGGGCTTCGTAGAAGCCTTTCAGAATATTGCGTGTTTTTGCAAGAAACTTGCGGAATCTAGATTTTTGCGCCGTTGTCACCATGAGTAAACGTGTTACTCTGTTTGGTCATGTTCTTTAACTCTTTTGGAATCATGCTGAACTTGTGTCGGATGAACATCTATCTTTCCATTCTACCTTTCTTGAACGCGTAACGCGCGCTAAAAGTGCTTAGGATCCTTTTTGGCTGCTAAAGTAGCGACCATCGTCTGGCTAAGCATCGGTTTGTTCCATGTTGACTCCATCTTGACCGTTGAGTCGCCTACCACCGATTTTCGTTGAGTTCTTGAATACTAGGATCTTCTGGTCAGTAATGTTTGGAACATAACTGTAAGGAACGCCGTAAGGTCTAAGTTTGGCTCCTGCTTGGTACCAAGTGATCTTACCTTTCCATTGAAAACCAGCTTTCTTGATTATTCCAGCCATGCCTGAAGATTTTTCACAAAATTCTTTATTTTGGTATTCGTCTTTGCAGAAAACCACGAAGTATCTTTCTTTTTTGAGGACTTTTTTGATTTTTTTGGATAGTAACAGGATTCTTGCCAGAAATTGTGAGTAGTCCAGTATATTTCCGAGGTCTTTCTCGCTTGTTGAGTAGCGTTCTGGAACGTTGGCTATGCGGGTGGCGTAGGTTTCATTGCACATTGTTCTGTCCCATTGTACGTTTTCTCTGTATGGAGGGTCGATCACGACGAAGTCGAATGATGCTTCTGGGAGTGTGTCTAGTGTTTCTAATGCGTCACCTGCTGTTACCTTGAACCTTTTGATACCTGCTTCTTTGCAGACTTGGTCGTAGATGTCTATCCATTCTTTGTTCAGTTCTATTCCCATGCCTTTTCGTTGTGCAAGTGCACATCCAATCAGGGTTCCGCCTACCCCGCACATCGGGTCGAGGACTTTCTCGCCTTTCTTTGTGAAGAATTCTATCAAGTCCTTCATCAATCGTGGCGGCTTGTTTCCTCCCTGTTTTTTCCGAAGCTCAAAACCCAGCTCGTTTGGGTAACTGGTGATCCATGCGTTTCTGGTGAAAAACATCCATTCAGTATTTGAGAGGTCGTTCAAGTTGTTCCTGGGGTCAGGGAACCCTCTCTTTGCGACCTTCTTATCTCGCGTAAGTTGCTTCTTGTTGTCCGTCTTCATCGATCTTTCCATGCGTAGAGTTCGACTATGACAAGTTAAGTCTTATCTTGATTGTGCACTCAATTCTGAACAGCATGTGAAGCGTGATTTTACTGAATTTCAATTGGCGAGTGAGCTCTTTCCTTTTTTGTCGAAGCATGGCTAATGCTTGATGGCAGTCAATCTTTGTTGTGGGAAGGGTCATTTGCATGATTCGTAGAGGTAAATTTTTTTGGGAACGGGCTTCATTGAAGTCCTTTTGCTCTGTGCTAGCCTCAAGTCAACCAGCATTTCAGCAGTCCTGACCGCAACGAGGCCTGGTTCTATCACGGGTATCCCGAGTTGATCCTGTAGCCAATTGCTCAATCTTCTGAACCCACCACAGCCGAATATCAACACATCCGCACCATCGAGAATGCATTCTTTACCGACCTTGACTAGTTTCTTTTTCATTGATTCGATATTTGTCTCAAGATCTGCAACCCTTGTGTCAACTTCCCTGACCGAAGCCAGTCTGTCTTCGAGCAAGTACAACCTGGCTCTTTCTATGACGGCGTTAATCGAGGTCTTGAGAGGAACCACCACTGAGAATTTGTTGCCGAGCTGAGAGGCGAGATGCATCGAAGATTCTAGCATGCCTACGACGGGTATGTTTAGCAGTTCTTTGGCGGCAGACAAGCCTGGGTCGGTTGCGCAGAAGAACACAACGGCGTTGCAGCCTTCCTCTTCTGCTTTTTTCGCTTCTTCCAGAGTAAAAGGCACACAGAACGTTTCATCGTAGATGTCTTCTATGCGTTCAGGGCCTCTTTTCAGGCTTACTACGCTGAGCGAGGTGTCCGGTCGGACAACTCTCCCGAAATCCTCTAGGACTATTTTATTGTAGTATTCTGAGACTACGGGAACGATGATTTTTATCTTCATGGCGGTTCACGTCTTTTTTGAGTTTGGAGCCGCCATATTAAACTTGTGTGTCGTAAAATAGTCGTGCTGTACTGTGACTGTGCGTGCCTTTCGACTTGCTGGAGGTGTTAGTCCTTTTGGTGTCTTCGTTGCATTAGTTTTTTAGGCGCGTTGCGCCAAAGAATGCGGCTGTCGGAGAAGTTGAGGTGTGAAGATGGCGGATGGCGGGCGAGACGGCGGCGTTTTGATCAGGGATTTTCGTCGGTCTGACTTGGACGATTTGCTGGTTCTTATGCCTATGTGTTTTGCCAAAGAGTTTGAGGTTACTGGGTTTGACCCAGATCGTTTAAAGGGCATGGTTAACCGGGGGTATGGACCAGGGGGCAGATTTCTCCTTGGGTTGTTGCGATTTTTCGGGAAGGAGCCGATCAAGTTTTTGGTGGCCGAGGCTGATGGCAAAGTGGTTGGCACAACAATCGTTAATGATAAGGGGCGAGCTGGCTACATTTCGACAGTTATGGTGCATCCCGATTACAGGAGAAGAGGCGTTGCTGCGAGGCTGATGGAAAATGCCCTTGATTATGTGCGGCAGAGGAGGAAGGCTAGGGCGATCTTGAATGTTGATTCAACAAACATGCCTGCCATAAACTTGTATGCCAAGCTGGGTTTCACTGTGTTTGAGCATGTTGGGTACTTTTTGGGAGAAACAGATTCTATGCACCTGTCAGAAGACGCTGGTGAGGTTGAGGTTCGGTCTTTCCTGAAAGAAGATTTGGATGAGGTGTATGGGCTGGTAAGAGGTTCGGAAGATTCGAATCGGTTGAGAGTGTATGATTTTGGCAAGGGCGACTTGAGGACGTCGTTTTTTCAGCGTTTGTTTCGTTTTTCAACTCTTAGTAGACTAGTTGCTGTGCTTGGGGGCAGAATTGTTGGGTATGTCGAGGTAGTGTACTCTACGCCTAAAGTGGCGGGGGCTGTTAATTCTATTTATGTGGGTTCTGAGGAGGGCGAGAGGTCACGCAGCATTGAAAGGGCTCTAGTAAACGCGGCGTTTAATGAGATTGTGAAGGGCGGAGTGAGGCGGGTTCGTGTGACAGTTTCTATGGAAAGGCAAGGACTTATAGGGACGCTTGTGAGTCTATTGTTCCGAGAGGCTTTGGTTATGGACGGGATGGTGAAGGAGTTTTGATGTTGCGCGGGAAGTTGACCATTGTTTCTCGAAATAGATGCAGTATGAATGATGAGTGAGTGGTCTTGAGGAAGAGAAGTTCATCAACGAGTGAGTATCTTGCTTTTCTTTCAGCGAAATATGAGGTTGACCCGGATAGGCTGTTTGACGCGTTGATCTTGGCGGGAGAAAGCAGAGAGTCCAGGTGTGGGGATCTTTCGATCGAGTGGCGGGGTGAGACACGGGACAGGATTATGTTTCTGATTTTGATGGGTTCGAAGGTTGTCTCGCAGCTTTCGGTGTTCAAGGAGTTCCTGCTGGAGCAGGGACATCCTATTAGGGATTTCATGGGCAGTGAAAAGGTTCGCAGGTTCCTGGACAAGAGGGCGAGGAAGTCGACGTTTGTTCCAATCAAAGATTTGCGGAGCGGGATGCGACAGGTTAGTTTGAAGGCCAAAGTCTTGGAAATTCCGAAGTCGAACCTGGTGTGCACACGTTTTGGGAATTATGCGAAAGTGGCGAACGTGTTGATTGCAGATGAGACTGGGTCGATCAGGCTGTGTTTGTGGAACGAGCAGATAGCCAGCATTTCTGCGGGAGACACAATTCAAATTGAAAATGCGCGGACTTCTACGTTCAAGGGCGAGAGGCAGTTGAACATCGGTAGAAAAGGCTTGCTAAGCAGCGTTGACGATTCCAGTTTTCAATTGAAACCCGTACTTCGCTCGTAGTTCGCGTTATGTCAGAGTATCTTCCACTGGTTACGTGCATGCTATATCTTTGGTGATTCCTCTTTTTCTTGTCTTTTCGTTCTGCATGAGGATTGTTATGCGTTGCTTTTCGAGTCTTCTGTCTTCAGATCGGCGAAAGTATCGAATATCCACTTTCTGATGTCATCTCTTGTGCGTCGAAAGGCATCCATTTTCTGTTCGTCGCTTCCGTCCGCTTCAGATGGGTCGCTGAAACCATGGTCAAGATAGCGTTTTGCCTTGGGCAGTGTTGCCCCAATTATTTCAGGTCTGTCACCGATTATCGGTGAAGAGCACAGTGAACACAACAGCTTGGCGCTGCTTCTGCACACTGATACAACCAGGTCAATATCCTTGTTTCGGAACTCTTCAATGCTCTTGGAGTACTGTCTGGAAATATCTATTCCTATCTCGGCCATGACCTTGATGGCAAGAGGATGCACCTGCGTCGGATTTGAGCCTGCGCTGAAAACTTTATGCTTTTCACCGTACAGGTGCTTAAGTAGACCTTCAGCCATTTGTGATCGGGCCGAATTGTGTTCACATAAGAAAAGAACTGTCGTCTTGGTCATTGGCAAACACCTTTTCGCGCTTCTGGGCATTCAGGATGCACTGGAACAAGCACTTACGGGTCATCTTGCCTGCAAGAGCCTGTTCAATATGATGCTTCAGAACAACATATTTAAATATGTTTGCTGGTTTCATGAGGCGGACAGGGAAATGCCAAAACAAGCTGCTGAGAAGCGTCTCGAACGATTGGCAAAATCTGGTTTGCGTTCTTGCGAGAATATTTCAGAACACATCAAGGACCTACGCGGACTAGCGGCGAAAACCGTAGAACCAGCCGTGTTAAAGAGGCAAGCAAGAATGTTCAAAGCGCTTGCCGACGAAACCAGGCTGAAGATTCTCAGGCTGCTTGCAAAGCGTGAAATGTGCGTGTGTGAAGTGATGGCGGCGCTCAGTCTCACGCAGCCAACGGCGTCTCATCATCTGAGAATATTAGAGAACGCGGAGCTTGTGAAGGATAGAAAGGATGGAAAATGGGTTTTCTACAGCCTTGCTGACCCTGTTGTGATGAGGAGCCTTTTGCAGTTCAACGTTTCTTAGCCAGTGATGAAAACAACATATTTAAATACTTTAATATGTTATCGCTTCGCAATCGAAGATCAGGCGTGAGTAACGTGGAAGCCTCTGAAGACCACGTGAAGAAGGAACTGTCACTCGGACTGTGGGAAAAATACCTCACGTTATGGATCGCGATATGCATCATCGCTGGTCTGCTTGTTGGAAAGTTCATCCCACAATTCGGGCAGTTCATGGATTCACTGAAGTTGGTCAAGCTGTCTATTCCAATAGGCATACTGCTTTTCTTCATGATGTATCCAACGGTGGTCGGAATACGGTTCAGCGACATAAGAAGAGCCGCACGAAACCCCAAGCCCCTGTTGGTCACGATAATCGCCAATTGGGTAATAGCGCCGCCCTTGATGACGCTCTTCGCGAACGCAATTCTTGCTGGAAACCCCCAGTACATCGCGGGTGTAATACTCTTGGGGTTGTCGCCATGCACGGCAATGGTCATGTGGTGGATGTTCCTTGCCAAAGGGGACATGGCCCAGGGGCTGATCAACACCGCGATCAATGCATTGCTGATGCTTGTTCTGTACGCTCCTTTAGCTGGTTTGTACCTCGGTGTCAGCGGGATCCCCGTTCCTTGGGATTTGATAGCCGTCAGCGTCTTAGTCTTCATAGCTCTTCCAGTCGCGTCGGGCGCGATTTCCCGCAGGGTCATAATCAAAAAGAAAGGTGAAGAATGGTTCAAAGACGTCTACAATCCGGCAGTGGGCAAAGTATCCATCATTGCTCTGCTGGTAACACTGATCGTGCTCTTCTCATTCGCGGGGCAGACCATTCTTAACGACCCGATGCTCGTGGCCTATTTGGCTGCTCCAAACCTGCTGCACTATGCGACCATGATCACGTGGACCTATCTTCTAGGCTACTTCCTCGGTTGGAAGTACGAAACCGCGATAGACACGACTCTTATCGGTTCGAGTAGCCACTTTGAAGTTGCTATTGCTGTTGCAACCACTTTATACGGTATCGGTTCAGGTGCGGCTTTGGCTACGGTAATCGGGCCGTTAATGGAGGTTCCTTTGATGCTTTCGCTTGTGAAGCTGGGTCTTCGCACCCGAAAATATTTTCCAAGGAAGAAAAGTCAGGTCTAAAGAATCTTCAAATACCCATGTGGCGTCTACGATAACGTGTGCTGAACGTGAGGAACCATGACGGATCGGCAGCCGAAACTTCGTGTATACTCTGCGGGCGCAGTTGCTCCGCCGTTGCGTGACTCCATCGTGGTTTTCGAAAAAAGACGCGCTGTAAACTGCAGTTTGAAAGTGGGCAAACCCAGTGACCTTGTTGCTGAAATAGCAGGAACCAGACAGGGCGATGTTATCTCGTGCGGAGCCGAATACATGCTTGATGAGACAGAAGATCGAGGGCTCACGGTGAAGGGCAGCCGGAGAAGCTTGGGATACCGTCGATCTGTGATAATAGTGCCTGTTGGGAATCCTGCAAAGATTGCTTCTGTTGAAGACTTGTGTAAAGAGAATGTTCGTATCGGCATAGCTGTTGACGGCTGCCTGAAAGGCGTGTGGGACGATGTTGCAAGCAAGGCCGGGTTGACTGATGAGGTAAGGCGGAATATTACGCATCATGCCGATGCTTGTGGTTCGTTGATGAGCCTCATACATTCGGACAAGGTTGACGCGATATTCGGTTGGAACGCTTTCCAGGGAGTCTGGCCGGGCACGTGCGAAGTCATAGAACTGCCTGACAAGTTGCAGGTGTTCAGGAGCACGGTGGCAGGAGTCGTCACTTTCACTAAGGACCGCGTGTTGTCAGAGAAATTATTGGATTTCTTGGTTTCGGACGAGGCACGGGCGATCTACGCAGGTTATGGCTGGGTACACAAGCGGTAATATTGCCTGAGACGCGCAGCGTCCTATTTTCTTCCAAGCAGATACAGGAGCCCGCTGATGGCCACAACGACGGTTGTGATGATCCAGGATTCCATTGGAAGGGAAAACATGAGAAGAGCGCAGCTGATGAAACCGAGCAGGGGGAGAACGGGGTAAAACGGTGCTTTGAACCCTTTTGCGCGGGGCATTTTCTTTCTGAGTCGCATGGCGGAGACGTTCACGGTCAGATGAGTGCACAGGATTGAGAAACTCGTTATTGCCGCGGCTTCCTTCAAATCGAGTGCGTACGATAGGGTGGTCAGGATGACGCCCATCGCGAGAATTGAAAGGTATGGCGTTCCAAACTTTGAAGACATCTTTGCGATCGACCGGGGGAGCTGACCGTTTCTCGCCATCGCGAATGCAACCCTCGACAGACCGATGAGATTGGTCAGGAGGACGCTTACTGTCGCAATCAATGCGCCAAGCGAGACGGCTGCCACCAGTGCGAAGTTGCCTGTTGCTCGTGCTGCTTCAGCTATTGGTGAGCCTGACTGTGCGAGGATTCTGTAATCCTGCAAACCAGTTGCAGTGAGCCCTGTCAAAATATACAAAATGATAGACACGGTCAACGCGATTAGCACTGATAATGGCAGTGCCTTCTGTGGATTCTTCACTTCTTCACCGAGGGTCGATATTCTTCCAAAACCGAGGTAGGCGAAAAATATGAAGCCAGCTCCCTGAAGAATCCCGAATACTCCGTTTGGGCTGAACTGCGAGAAATTCTGCGGGTGAATCTGGAAAATTCCGAAGCCAATGAATAGAGAGAGAATTGCTATTTTGATTATGACCAGGGCGTTGTTTATTGTTGCAGACTGTTTTATCCCAACGATGTTCAGACCAGTGAGTAACAATGCGGCAATGACTGCCACTGTCTTCAAGGAAAACATCGGGAAGATCTGCACAAAGTAACTAGCAAATCCGAGACTGATGGCTGCTCCCGCCACAATCTGCGCAAACAGCCACAAGCAGCCTACGATGAAGCCTGCGGAAGGAGCGATAAGCTCGAACGCGAACGCGTATGCTCCGCCTTCTTTGGGGATTGCCGAACCGAGTTCAGCGAAACTGAACGCTGTGAAAGAGGCGACTATGCCCGCGACCAAGATGGAAACGATGACCGAGGGTCCAGCGTAGCCTATGGCTATTCCCAAGACAACGAAGATTCCTGCTCCGATTATGGCTCCTATGCCAATTGAACTTGCGTCTAAAAGATTCAGTGTTCTCTTGAGTTCCACGTATCATCGTTCACTGTATTACCATAAGAAGTTAATTTCGCTTCTCATCGTTCAGGCAAAGGTTCGGAGTCTATCGCGCACGTGACCAAAACAGCGTACACGCTATCTGAACGACAGTAAGTAGCGCGCAATGCGAAGTTCTTATTAAGAGTTAGCCTTGAAAGTTTAATTCGTTTCTTTCACAAGACCAAAAGAACAGGGGGGTGAGTTCAAACGTGGTTAAACTGATTATGTACTTCAACTTGAGGAACGGTGTAAACGAGGATGAGTTTCTCAATAACGCAAAGGAGTTTCTGCACTATCTTGACGGCAAGATAGAAGGGTTCGGGTCTGCGAAACTTTATCGGCACTACATGGTCGGTGCGAACCCGAGGAGATATCAGATGCATATGGAGATGCGAGACCTCGGCGCGTGGGACAGGTTTGCTGTCTTCATCAAGAACGATGCCAAAGGAGCGGGGCTTTATCAAGAATGGCAGAAACGCGTGAACATGGACAC
>Ga0315285_10005848_pt1 | contig 12646 bp, 14 predicted proteins | sample YL17G09_36_MG_FD_203698 | JGI IMG/M metagenome (GOLD analysis project Ga0315285, IMG submission 203698) | Sediment microbial communities from Yellowstone Lake, YNP, Wyoming, USA - YL17G09_36 | ecosystem: Environmental > Aquatic > Freshwater > Lake > Sediment | place: USA: Wyoming | collected... | reverse complement strand
TCTTGTCGGGCTCCCCGCTACCAGATTTCGCGTATCTGGCGTTCACTGTCGGGATGACTTGCCAGGTGTCCGACACCGATCTGACCGGCCGCCGGATGCGGGGTGTCATATTGGGTGCGGTGGTTCTGGCAAGCACCATCGACCTCGTCCTCGAACTGGCGAACCATTGATGGCCACCGTCGCGCAGTGGATCGAGGGCGCCCGCCCGCGCACCCTTCCCAACGCGATAGCGCCGGTGATCGCCGGAACCGGCGCGGCGGCCTGGCTTGATTCGGCGGTGTGGTGGAAAGCGTTACTGGCGCTGGCGGTTTCGGTGGCGTTGATCGTGGGGGTGAACTACGCCAACGACTACTCCGACGGCATCCGCGGCACCGACGATGAGCGGGCCGGGCCGCTGCGGCTGGTGGGCTCCAAACTGGCGGCGCCGCGCGCGGTGAGGGCCGCCGCCGTGGTGAGCCTGGGTGTCGGTGCGATTGCCGGACTGGCATTGGCGGTTCTGAGCGCGCCGTGGCTGATCGCCGTCGGTGCGGCATGTATCGCCGGGGCGTGGCTTTACACCGGCGGCTCCAGACCGTACGGCTACGCGGGCTTCGGCGAGGTCGCGGTGTTCGTTTTCTTCGGCCTGGTGGCCGTTCTGGGCACCCAGTACACCCAGGCCCTGCGGGTCGATTGGGCAGGGATCGCGTTGGCGGTGGCGACGGGCTCGTTGTCCTCAGCGGTCCTGGTGGCCAACAATCTTCGTGACATCCCGACCGACCGGGTCGCCGGCAAGGTGACCCTGGCGGTGCGCCTCGGCGATACCAGGACGCGGGTGTTCTTCCAGTCGCTGCTTGCGGTGGCCGGCGTGATGACGCTGGCGCTGCTGCGGGCCACGCCGTGGTGTGCGCTCGGCTTCGCTGCTCTCCCGTTGGCGCTGAAGGCGGCCGGGCCGGTTCGGTCCGGCAAGGGCGGGCGTGACCTCATCCCGGTGCTCCGCGACACCGGGTGGGCGATGCTGGTCTGGTCGATCGCGGTGGCGGCGGCGCTGGCCTTCGCGAGCTGACAGCATCGAGAGTGCGCACAGATCGTGAAATCCGGCCGAACGGCGATCTGAGCGCACCCTCGGCGAGACTTACTCCTTCGGCTTCTGCTCGCCGCGCAGCCTCGCCTGCAATTGCTCGCGGTCGCGGCGGCGGCGCTCATCCACCTCGGCGATGCCGGCGGTGGCTCGCCTGCGCAGCGGGGCCAGCAGCCATATCCCCAGTGGCAACGCGATCACGATCGCGAACAGCATCGCCACCACAATCGGAATCTCGACCTTGATCAGTTGGGCCACGAAGTAGATGGCCGCGGTCAGCGCGGCCACCAAGGCCAGCCGCGCCAAGGTGTAGAAGACGACGTCGCGCATCATGCGGCCGCCTGCGCCGCCTCCCTGTTTGTCCGTCACGGCCGGAAGCCTACCGACGCGCGTATATTCGGACCAAGGAGGTTTTCCGGTGCTTTACCTGCTGCTCATCTTGGTTGTCATCGCGCTGGGCTATGTCGCGGTGCGAGCGATTCGCGCGAACGCCCACCGGCCGACCACGCGCGTCATCGGTCCCGACGACGATCCGGACTTCCTGTGGAAGCTCGGCCAAGGGGATAACAAGCCGCGTTGATCACACTCCCGCGTAGGAGTGCAGACCGACGGTCACCAGATTGATGAAGAACAGGTTGAACACCATCGCGACGAAGCCGACGACGTTGATCCACGCCGCCTTCTTGTCGCGCCAGCCCGCCGTCGACCGGGCGTGCAGGTACGCCGCGTAGACCACCCAGGCGATGAACGACACCGTCTCCTTGGGGTCCCAGCCCCAGTAGCGGCCCCACGCCTCCTCGGCCCAGATCGCACCGAAGATCACCCCGAATCCGAACACCGGGAAACCGAAGATCGTGGTGCGGTAGGCGATGCGATCCAGCGTCTGGGCATCGGGCAGCCGGGATACGATCCGGGCCAGCGTGCCGGTCGGAGCCGCATGGCCGGCGACATCAGATCCAGCACCGGGTTGAGCGAAACGCGACATCTTCAGCAGGAACAGCATGCTGGCCACGCCGGCGACCAGGAACACGCCGGACCCGAGGCTGACCACCGAGACGTGGATCGGCAGCCAGTAGGACTGCAGGGCGGGCATCACCGGCGCGGCATTGGTGTAGAGCCACTTGCCCGAAATGGTCAGTAGGACCAGCACCGGAACCAGAACGAACGGCCACAACGCCCGGTACTGCGGCTTGCGCAGCACAACCGCGGCAGCAACCAGACCGCAGAAGCTGGTCAGGTTGATGAACTCGTACATATTGCCCCAGGGCGCGCGTTTGGTGGCCATACCCCGCAGCACGATGCAGGCCAGCAGCAACGCGATTCCGAGGTACACCAGACCCAGCCCGGCCTTGCCGACGCGCTCGGCCAGCGGCGGCGCGGGGGTCTGCACGACCACGCCCGGGCGGTCGGCAGTCGCCACCGCGCCCACGGCAGCCGAGACCAGTTCGCGTTCTTCCACCCGGCGGCCGCGACTGGAGGCCAACTCCACGGCCAGCAGCAGCATCGCCAGAACCAGGACGACGACCGACGCGGTGAACGCCCAGTCGGAGTACCGGGCCAGGCCGATGTCAATGTGTTCGGTATTCATGCGCGATCCCGCTTCGCTTCTCGCTCGGTATTCATGCGCGATCCCGCTTCGCTTCTCGCTCGGTATTCATGCGCGATCCCGCTTCGCTTCTCGCTCGGTATTCACGAACCCTCCAGGAACCGCTGACTGAGCCTGTCGAACTCCCCGCCCCAGCCGGAGTTGTCGGTGCGGGCCAGTCCGCCCAGTTCGACTTTCACGGTACCCGGCTCGGACTCTATCCCCGAGTCGCTGCGCTCCTGCCCGCCGGACGGGGTGATGCGCGCCCACACCCGGCGGCGGCGAACCACCAGGGAGACCAGCAGCCCGGCCATCATCGTCAGCGCCGACACCAGCACCCAGCCCTGACCCGGGTCGTGAGACACCTGGAGGTTCACGAACGGGGTGGCACCGTCGAACCGCACCACCGTGCCGTCGTCGAGCCGGACATCCTGACCGAGACTGAGGTTGACCCGCTTGAGCTTGGTCAGCCGCTTCTGCTCGATCAGCCGGGTGTCGAGGCTGAACAGCGACTGCGGCCGGCCGGTGTCCAGACCGGCATCGCCCCGATAGATGTCGACGGCGACGGCCGGGTCCTTCATCTCGGGGTAACTCGACGACAGCAGCTTTCCGTCCATCTGTTGAGTCGGCGCGAACAGCCCGGTGATGGCGAGTTGATGCTTGCGCCGCTGATCGGGCGGATACAGCCCGGCCGGCGGGTCGACCCGGATGGTGCCCGAGGACAGCAGGGTCTGGGCGTTGTCCGGGCGGAACTGCAGGGTCTGGGTGCGCTTCTGCCCGTTGGGGAATGTGACGGTGAAGGTCGGCGCGTAGCCGTGGCCCTGCAGATACACCCGGTCGCCGCCGACGCGCAACGGATGATTGACCTCCAGCCGGTAGGGCCGCCAGGTGCCGGTGGTCAGATCTGCCCCGGCCTGGTAGTCGATGTTCGCCGCGAACGATGTGGCCTGCCCGGACGGCAGATAGCGGGCCTGGAAATCGTTGACCCGCAGACACATCGGATACAGCGACGTGCCGTCGACGTTGTTGCCGGCCCGGAATGAGTCGAACGCGGCCGGCGATGCCGAGCACACGCCGGGCCCGCCGTTGGCGATGACGATGACGTTGCCCTCGTAGCCGAAGAGTTTGCCGACCGCGATGGCGACCAGCAGGCCGAGCAGCGAGAAGTGGAAGACGATGTTGCCGAACTCGCGCAGATAGCCCTTCTCCGCGGATATCTCGGTGCCGCCGTCAGTGGTTCGGGTGGTGCGCCGCCAGCCGCGCATCTGCCCGCCGATCCGGGCAGCGACCTGCTCTGGAGTGCCGATGACGACGCCCTCGGCATGCTTGGGCAACCGGCCGAGATTGCGCGGGGCGGGAACCGGGGTGGCCCGCATGCTGCGGATGTGTTCGACGATGCGCGGGGTGAGACAGCCCACCAGCGAGATGAACAGCAGCACGTAGATGGCGGTGAACCAGACGCTGGAGAACACGTCGAACAGTTGCAGCCGGTCCAGCCACGGCCCGATGACCGGGTGCTGGGCCAGATACTGCTGCACCTTCGACTCATTGAGGCTGCGTTGCGGCAGCAGCGCTCCGGGAACGGCGCCGAGGGCCAGCAGGAACAGCAGCACCAGGGCGGTGCCCATCGAGGTCAGTGCGCGCCAGGCGTTGCGGGCCACCCGAACGGGGGTTTTCAAATCGGCAGCCTGACGTCGCTGACGAACGCGTCACGGACCCAGGAGGTGAAGTCGTTCCACGCACCCGTCACCAGGGCCACACCGACTGCGATCAGCAGGATGCCGCCGAACACCTGGATGGTGCGGGTATGGCGGCGCAGCCAGCCGAAGGCGCCTATCGCCCAGCCCGAGCCCAGCGCCAGCAGGATGAACGGGATACCGAGTCCCAGGCAGTACGCAATCACCAGTGCCACACCGCGGGCGACACTCGCACCGTCGGTTGCCGAGGCGACGGCGATCACCCCGGTCAGCGTCGGGCCCAGACACGGTGTCCAGCCCAGCCCGAACACCGCGCCGAGCAGTGGCGCCCCGGCCAGCCCGGCCAGCCGGCGCGGGGTGAACCGGGCCTGGCGCTGCAGCGCGGGGATGTAGCCTATGAAGACCAAGCCCATGACGATGGTCACGAAGCCGCCGATGCGTTGCAGCACAACCTGATTGGTGATCAGCGCCGTTGTCATGCCGAGTACCGCGACGGTGCCCAGCACGAAGACCGCGGTGAACCCGGCGACAAACAGCGCCGCCGATCCGGCGACCCGCCAACGGGTGGTCTTGAGTGCCGCTCCCCCGCCCGGCGCGCCGGCGGCGTCGGCACCGACCACCGCCGCCAGATAGGAGAGGTATCCGGGCACCAGCGGCACTACACACGGCGAAGCGAACGACACCAGCCCGGCAAGCACACACAGGCCCATCGCCAGCAGCAGTGGGCCCGCTGCGGCGGTCTGCGCGAGACCGTTCACCGTTCGGCCGCCAGCCGCTGCACCACCGGAAGCAGGTCCTGCGCGAGAAGTTCACGCAGGAACACCGCGGCCACCCGGTGCTCGCGGTCGAGCACCACAGTGGACGGGATGACCGTGGTGGGGTACTTGCCGCCGAAGGCGATCATGGTGCGCATGGCCGGGTCGTAGATGGAGGGGAAGGTGATCTTGCGGTCGGTGATGAAATCCCTGGGCGCGTCGATGTCGTTGTCGCGGACGTCGATGCCCAGGAAGGCCACCCCCTCGGCGCGGGTGGCGTCATAGACCTTCTGGAGCTGGGTGATCTCGGCCCGGCACGGCCCGCACCACTGACCCCAGATGTTGATCACCACGACCTTGCCGGCGAAGTCGTTCAGCGAGATGGTGCGCGCGGTGTCCATCAGATCGGGCCCGGACAACGCTCCAGGGGTGCCACGGCTGGCCGGCGGGTCGTAGAAGATCTCGGTTTTGCCGCCGGGTGCGACGAATTCGAACGTGCCGCCCTGGGCGACAGCGTCATCGCCGGTGGAGCACCCGGACAGCAGGGCCGACATCGTCACCAGCAGGACCAGCAGCCGCTTCACTGTCCGGCGAGCTCCGAGTATCCCCAGCCGACGTAGGAATCTCCGTCGAAGTAGAACGACGTCAGCGATGCGAGGTTGCACTGCCTTCGGGTCGGAAAGTGATGCAACGGATCGGAGTTCATCGCGCGGCGCAGTGTCTCGACCGGCAGTTGGTGGCTCACGCACACCGCCTCATGGCCGCTGCCCTTGACCCGAGCCCGGTGCAGCGCCGACTTCATCCGCTCGGCGATCTCCTCGTAGGGCTCCCCCCAGGAAGGTGAGCGCGGGTTGCGCAGGTGCCACCAGTTCCGCGGGTCACGCAGGGCGCCGTCGCCCGGGGAGACTTGGTGGCCCTGAAAGACGTTGCGCGACTCGATGAGTGACTCATCGACGTCAACGCTCAGACCGTGGTGACCGGCGATGGGCGCAGCGGTCTCCTGGGCGCGCTCCAGTGGTGAGGCGACGACATAGACGATGTCGCGTTCAACCAGCCAGTCGGCGACGGCCTGGGCCTGCGCGCGGCCGCGCTCGGACAGGTGGAAGTCGGGTAGGCGGCCGTAGAGGATGCCATCCGGGTTGTGCACCTCGCCGTGGCGCATCACGTGGACGATGGTCCGGCCGCTCGCGGCCGGCCCTCCGGCTTGCGTGCGATCGGTCATGACGACGTCCCCGGATTCCGGGCTGCGGCAGCCGCCCTGGCGGCCGACGGCAGTGCCGCCTCAATGTGGCCGAATGCGTCGTCGTCCAGAGCTGCTGAGACAAACCAGGTTTCGAAGGCACTGGGCGGAGCGTAGACCCCGGCATCGAGCAGGGCGTGAAAGAACGGCGGGAACCGCCAGGTCTCACTCGCCCGCGCGGAGGCGAAGTCGGTCACCGGATCCCCGGCGAAGAAGACCGACAGGAAACTGCCCGCCCGCGCTAGCTGATGTACCACGCTGGCCTCGGTCAGCGCACCGGTGATCAGTGCCGCCAACCGGTCGGCGTTCGCGTCCAATGCCGCGTACACCGCGTCATCGGCGTGCCGCAGCGTCGCGAGGCCCGCCGCCACCGCGACCGGGTTCCCCGACAGCGTGCCCGCCTGGTACACCGGGCCGAGTGGGGCCAACCGTTCCATCACATCGGTGCGCCCGCCGAACGCCGCAGCGGGCAGTCCGCCGCTCATCACCTTGCCGAAGGTGAACAGGTCGGCGTCGACGGGATCGATTCCGTACCAACCGGATCGGCTGATCCGGAAACCGGTCATCACCTCATCGACGATCAGCAGGGCGCCGTGTTCGGCGGTGATCCGGCGCAGGGCGGCGTTGTATCCCGGGTTCGGTGCGACGGCGCCCATGTTGCCCGCCGCCGCTTCGGTGATGACGGCGGCGATGCTGTCCCCGAACTTGGCGAAGGAATCCTCGAGGGCCGCAATGTCGTTGTAAGCCAACACGATCGTGTCGGCGGCGGTGGCACCGGTGACCCCGGGCGAGGACGGCAGGCCCAGGGTGGCCACCCCGGATCCGGCGTCGGCCAGCAGTGCGTCGACGTGGCCGTGATAACAACCGGAGAACTTGACGATCTTGGGCCGGCCGGTGAAACCGCGGGCCAGGCGCACCGCGCTCATGGTCGCCTCGGTGCCGGAGTTCACCAGTCGCACCCGCTGAACGGGCTTCACCCGCGCTACGATCTCGGCGGCCAGTTCGGTTTCGCCGGGCGTGGGGGCGCCGAAGGACAGTCCATTGGCGGCGGTCCGTTGCACCGCTTCCACCACCGCCGGGTGCGCGTGGCCCAGAATCATCGGGCCCCACGAGCAGACCAGGTCGACGTAGCGGTTGGCATCGGCGTCGGTGAGCCAGCAACCCTGCGCCGAGGTGATGAAACGCGGCGTGCCCCCAACGGAGTTGAACGCCCGCACCGGCGAGTTCACCCCACCCGGGATCACCGCGCAGGCCTCGGCGAACAGCGCGGCCGAGGCGGTCGGGGGCGCCGCCTGCTCGATCATGGTGATCAGTGTTCCAGCCGGTCAACGACAACGCGTAGTCGGCCCGTACCCGGCAGCCGGGCTCCAGTTGGTTACGCTACCCTAACTTCCATGTCCTCCGTCTCGGATCGCATGCGGGGCCGCGTGCTGGCCTCTGCGCCCGGCGACGGCCCGCGGCTGACCCTCGACGGACTCGAACGCGGTCAGCGGGCTCGTGTGGTCGGCTACGGCGAGGAGGTGGAGCCCAGCGCCGCACGGCGGCTGTTCGACCTGGGTCTGGTGCCGGGTATCGAGGTGACCATGGTGCGTCGCGCACCGCTGCGCGATCCGGTGATCTTCCGGGTCGGCGACTACGAAATCGCTCTGCGCAGGGCGCAGTCCCGAGGCATTCACGTGGAATCCGTGCAATGAGCGGCCAGCATGACCACTGTGGATCGGGCGGCGGGAGCTCGACGGCCAACCTGGGGCTGACCCGCTTCGCCGTCGTCGGCAGTCCCAACTCCGGCAAGACGACGCTGTTCAACTCACTGACCGGTCTGCACGCCAAGACCGGCAACTACCCCGGCGTGACGGTGGCCCGCTACGAGGGCCGGATGCGACTGGGCGAGAACCAGAGCGTGGTGGTCGAGGACCTGCCCGGCAGCTACAGCCTCGATCCGATCAGCCCGGACGAACAGATCGTCGTCGACGTCCTCGACACCGACCACCACAACCTTCGGGTGGACGTGCCGGACGCGATGCTGGTGACGCTCAATGCCACCACGCTGCGCCGCTCCCTGGGCCTGCTCGCCCAGCTGCAGCAGACCGGGTTGCCGATCTGTGTGGTGCTGACCTTCACCGACGACCTCACCCGCCGCAACGGCCGCCTCGACATCCCCGCATTCACCCGGGCCCTCGGTGTGCCGGTGGTCACCGTGGTGGCCGGTCATCGCGACGGACTTGCCGACCTGCGCCATGTGATGGCCCGATCCGATTCGTGGACCACCCCGGTGGTGGCCCCGCCCACCGATCCGGCCGAGGTGAACGCCTGGGCTGACTCCGTGCTGAAGTCCTCGCGGTACCGGATGCCCGAGATCGACAAGCGCACCCGACGGATCGACTCGCTGGTGCTGCACCCGGTGATCGGCACCGCCATCTTCCTGCTGACGATGTTCGTGTTCTTTCAGACCATCTTCACCGTCGCAGCCCCCCTGCAGGACTACGTCGAACAGTTCTTCTCCTGGCTGGGCGGCCTGGTCGCCGAGCACGTCCACATCGGCTGGCTCTCGGCGTTCCTGTCTCAGGCCGTGATCGGCGGCGTCGGCAGCGTGCTGGTCTTCCTGCCGCAGATCGTGCTGTTGTTCCTGCTGATCGCCCTGCTCGAGGGCACCGGCTACCTGGCGCGGGCGGCGTTCCTGATGGATCGGGTGATGGCCCGCGCGGGACTGGAGGGCAGGGCGTTCGTGGCTCTGCTGTCGTCCTTCGCCTGCGCCATCCCGGGCATCATGGCCACCCGGTCGCTGCCGTCGGCCAGGGACCGACTGGCCACGATGATGGGCGCGCCGCTGATGACCTGCTCGGCACGGCTGCCGGTCTACATCCTGCTGGTGAGTCTGATGCTGCCCGCGCAAGCCCGGGTCGGGGTGTTCAATGCCCGCGGTGTGGTGATGTTCGCGCTCTACCTCGCCGGCGCGCTGTCGGCCATGGCGGTCGCAGCGGTGTTCAAGAAGTTCACCTCCCGGGGCGGTCCGGTGCTGCCGTTCTACATGGAGATGCCGCCCTACCAGGTGCCGCGCTGGCGCAACGTCGGCGCCGAGGTGTGGACGGCCGCATCGGCGTTCCTGCGCAAGGTCACCTCGATCATCATGGCGACCACGGTGGTGCTGTGGGTGCTGCTGAACCTGCCGATGCGCGGCGAGGCCGAGATGGCGGCCGCCGGGGTGGACACCGGCGACGAAGCCGCGGTGTCGTCCTATGTGCTGGATCACTCCTATGCCGCGTCGATCGGGCGGTCCGTCGAACCGGTCTTCGAGCCACTGGGCTTCGACTGGCGGATCAACATCGGCATCCTGTCCTCGCTGGCCGCACGGGAAGTGTTCGTCGCCACCCTGGGGCAGGTAGCGGCCGCGGAGAACCCCGAGGAGCCGGCCGAGGCCCTGAGGACGATGACGGTGCAGGACGGCCCGGAAGCCGGCCGGCCGCTGTTCGACGCACCGACCATCGCCGCGTTGCTGGTGTTCTTCATGTATGCGCTGCAGTGCATGTCGACCGTCGGAGTGCTGCGCCGGGAGAGCGGTTCGTGGAAGTGGCCGGCGATCGCGTTCGGCTACATGTTCGTGCTGGCCTGGGTGCTGGCGTTGGCGGCCCGGACCGTCGTGGCCGCGGTGACGTGACGATCGGCATCCACGCCGAAAGGGTGGCCGGCGACGACCGGGTGGTCCGCTGGGTGGTGCCGGGCGGACGCCTGCCCGTTGGCCGGGCGCGCCGAGCCCCCGGCCGCCTCGGCGAGATGCTCGGTGAGGGAACGCTGTCCGGCGCCCTGGTGGAGCACGGCGCGGTGTGGCTGTGGCTGGGCGAGGGCCTGTCCTGGGCCGGCCGGGGAGCCGCGGTGCAGTCCGCGCTGCGCGATGCGCTGGCGGATCCGGACCGATGGTTGGTGGAGCCGGCTCCCGGCGAGGTGCTGGAGCACGTGACCGCCGACCTGCTCACCGGTTCGGTCGGCGACTTCGTCCGCTCGCACGGCGGCTCGGTGACCGCCGAGCGGACCGGCGACACTGTCGCCGTGCGACTTGGCGGGGCCTGCGAGCACTGCCCCGCGGCCGGGCTGACGCTTCGTCAGCGACTGGTGGGCGAGTTGCGCCGCCGTTGTCCGGATCTCGTCGAGGTGGACCGGGAAGGCAGGCAGCTGACGCTGGCGCTGCGGGGCTAGACCTGGGCTAGACCTGGGCTAGACCGGGAGCGCCCGCAGCGCCTGCGGGAGGCTGGGCAGGAAATATCGGGTGGCGAAAGCCCTTGTCTGTTCAGCGGTTTCGATCGGCTCGGCGCTGGGCAGCAGCAATGCCATCATGGCGTACCGCCATACGGTGTCGGCAAGCTCGTGCACAGCGGGCGCGCCGATCCGGGCGGCGAATCCGGGCGGGAAGATCACCCGCAGCGCATCCTCGATCCGCTGCACCGCAGCGCCGTAATGGCGGCGAGCCAGCTCGAGGGTCAGCGCCGGCTCGTCGGTGATCATCCGGTTGAACACCCGGTGCCGCCGGGTGAGCAGGATCGCCGAGGTGAACGCCTCGACGTAGTAGTTCGACTCCGGCCGTTGACTTCTCAGCTCCTCGGCGATGTCGGCGAACAGTCGCGCGTTCTCCCGGTCGGTCACCGCGGACACCAGGTCGTCCTTGTTGGCGAACCTGCGGTAGATGGTGGTCCTGCTGACCCCTGCCCGGCGCGCGACATCCTCGAGAGCCACCCTGCGGATGCCGTGCCGGTCGAATTCGACGAGTGCGGCGTCCAGGATCGACTGTGTCGACGGGTCGAGAATCGACGGTGTCGACGGGTCGAGAATCGACGGTGTGGCGGCCTCAGGCATACCGGGCGAAACCCTCCCTGGCATAAGGGACATAGCGCAGCTTCATCGGCAGCAGTTCCCAGGCCTGATTCACCGCCCGGGAGCGGCACAGTGCAGCAAAGCGTTGGTAGCGGCGTTCCTTGCGGTCATCCCAGGGCAGACCGAGGATCTCACGGGTACGCGGCGGCATACCTCCGGCGGTCAGGAATGCGGCGAGTGGATTGAACACCGGGGCAACGGCTTTCCATACCAGGGGTGAGACGCCCCTGGGCTTCGGAAAGCCCTTCGTGACATAGCCGACGCCGTACCTGGCGGTGGAGTGAGCCACGAGGACGTCGTTGATCATGTGTTCCCAGTACTTCTCGAACGCTGTGTAGTCGGCGGGCATGGGACGGTCGCTGACGCCGTAGCGGCGGTACCACGTCTTGGCCTCGAGGTACATCTGCTCCTTCTCAGCCCGCGAGAGCCGCCGCACGAAGGTGTCGGTGAAGTAGAGCGCCTGGTCGAAGAACGTGGCGTGTGCCCAGAAATAGGTGTCCGGATCCAGCGCGTGGTAGCGGCCGCCATTGGACTCGGTGGCGTATTCCTCCGGCAACTCGCCCTTGATGTTGGTGTGGAACTTGCGCACCTGCGGGCCGGCGTTGTCCTCCTCGCTGCCGTACACGGTCCGGTAGATCGGCGGCAGCGACCGCTTGATCCGGGCGCTGGTGTCGGCGAAGAACACCGAGTGGTCCTGCACACCCTGACCGAGGCCGGCCAGCATGTTCTGCAGCACCGCGGGCCGCGGCCCGATCAACGCGATGCGGCGGTCACCGAAGTATTTCCACACCATCGAGTCGGGTCCCAACGGCAGGGCGTCGGTGCTTGTCGAGGCACGCGCGATCTCGGTCATGTGACACAGTGTTACAGATTCTGATCTTTGTACCAACCCTGGGGTTCATGTCCGGCTTTGCGGACGTACGGGGCAAGTGCCCGCCTCGCAGCGACAACCGCCGCCCTCCCAGGACCACATTCCGTCCGGGGGTGACTTGTCGCTCCAAGGCGGGCAACACTGTTGGTGGTCCGCAAGCCGGGGCCAGTGGGGCCAGTTGGGCCACTGTGACCGTAGTCAGCGGAAGCGCCGCAGCCGCAAGCTGTTGGTCACTACCAGCACCGACGAGACAGCCATCGCCGCACCCGCGATCATCGGGTTGAGCAGTCCGAGCGCGGCCAGCGGGATCGCTGCGATGTTGTAGCCGAACGCCCAGAACAGATTCTGCTTGATGGTTCGCAGCGTGCGCGACGAAAGCCGCAGTGCGGTCGGGACGGTCCGCAGGTCGCCGCGCACCAGCGTGATGTCGCCGGCCTCGATCGCGGCGTCGGTGCCGGTACCCATGGCCATCCCGATGTCGGCGGTGGCCAGTGCGACCGAGTCGTTGACGCCGTCGCCGACCATCGCGACCCGTCTGCCCTGGGCCTGCAACCGCCTGACGACCCCGGCCTTCTCCG
>Ga0315285_10005846_pt1 | contig 12647 bp, 12 predicted proteins | sample YL17G09_36_MG_FD_203698 | JGI IMG/M metagenome (GOLD analysis project Ga0315285, IMG submission 203698) | Sediment microbial communities from Yellowstone Lake, YNP, Wyoming, USA - YL17G09_36 | ecosystem: Environmental > Aquatic > Freshwater > Lake > Sediment | place: USA: Wyoming | collected... | reverse complement strand
ACGATTGCGCCCCGCCGGCCCGAGAGTCTTTGAGCACGACGCCGTCCGTACGGTTGGCGGATGGGACATCGCCCAGGAGTAATGGGAACAAAGGGCCGACGATGCGCAGCCGAGGGTGGGGGAATGCTTCGCGAGAGCGATTCCGTCGGAAAGGTCTTGCGCGAGATCGAAGTCCCTGCTACCCCTTATGCGGAAATGCGCCTGGAGAGCGACAACACGCTCATCTCCTGTGGCGCCGCGGGCCGGGTCATCGCGACCGCCGCCGACAAACGGGCCGTTTGGGCAGGGGCCAAGGAATAGTCAGGAGACTCGCAATGACGGAAACTCCGAAGCACACATCTTCCACAATTCTTGCCGCGCTTCTTTTCGTGTGCCTAGGAAGTGTCAACGGCTTGGTGACGAACGCCCATGCCAGGCGTCCCGGGTACATTTCGCCCCTCGCCGTGGTGGCGAGTCGCGACGGGACCGCTCTCTACATCGCCGAGGTCACGGCGAAGCGGATCGCGGTGTTCGACGTCGCCAAGGAAAAGGTGCGCAAGCACATACCTCTCAAGAACGAACCCAGCGGCTTGGCTCTCTCGCCCGACGGCGGGCGGCTGTACGTGACCGGGGGCTCGGCGGAGGGACGCGTCTACGTAATCGATCTGAACAGGCGGGCAAAGACCATAGATTCTATCGCAGTGGGGCACACGCCGACGGCGCCCGTCGTGAGTCCCGACGGCCGCACCTTGTACGTCGCGAATCGTTTCAACAACAACGTCTCGGTCATCGACCTCGCCTCAGGCAAGGAAGTTGCCGCCATCGCCGTGATGCGCGAGCCGATCGCGGCGGGCATTTCGCCCGACGGTTCCGTCCTTTTTGTGGCGAACCATCTTCCCGCCGGCGCGGCGGACCAGGACTACGTCTCGACGACCATTTCCGCGATCGACGCCGCGACGCGGCGCGTCGCTCAAACGATCCAGCTTCCCAACGGGAGCACGGGTCTCCGCGGTCTGACGGTTTCGCCCGACGGCAAGCATGTCTACGCCACCCACATTCTCGCCCGCTACCAGCTCCCCACGACCCAACTCGAACGGGGCTGGATGAACACCAATGCGCTCAGCGTTATCGACGTCGAGAGACGCGAACTGATCAACACCGTTCTCCTCGATGACGTCGACCTCGGCGCGGCCAACCCCTGGGGCGCAGCCTGCTCGCCCGACGGCAAGTACGTTTGCGTCGCCCATGCGGGAACGGACGAGGTGAGCGTCATCGACCGCGAGGCGCTGCACAGGAAACTCGCCGAGGCGGCGGCGGAGGCCGCGGCGGAGCGCCGCGCGAAGGGACAAGACTCGTATTCGTACGGCTCGACCGTCGCCGTCCCCGACAACCTGGCGTTTCTCGTCGGCCTGCGTCGCCGTCTGAAACTCGCCGGAAACGGCCCGCGCGGCATTGTCGTCGTGGGATCGCAGGCTTACGCGGCCGAGTATTTCACCGGTTCCCTCGGCGTCGTCGATCTAGACCCGGAGAAAGTCCATCGGCCGCGGTCTGTGTCTCTGGGGGACGAAAAGGAACTGTCGGACGCGCGGCGGGGCGAGATGCTCTTCAATGACGCCGATCTCTGTTTTCAGAAATGGCAAAGCTGCGCCAGCTGCCATCCCGACGCCCGCGCCGACGCCCTGAACTGGGATTTGATGAACGACGGCCTGGGCAACCCGAAGAACACCAAGACTATGGTCTATGCTCACCGAACGCCCCCATCCATGGTCACGGGCATCCGGCCGGACGCCGAGGGGGGCGTCCGGGCGGGAATCCGCTTCATCCAGTTCGCGGTGCGGCCCGAGGAGGACGCCGCGGCCATTGACGCCTATCTGAAGTCGGTCGATCCAACGCCCAGCCCCCATCTGGTGAAGGGGAATCTGAGCGAATCAGCCAAACGCGGAGAGAAGGCCTTCGAAGAAGCCCAGTGCGCCAAGTGCCATCCCAAACCCCTCTTTACCGACCTGAATCTGTACGACGTCGGCATGGGTGTCGGCAACGAGAAGGACCGCGAGTTCGACGTGCCGACTTTGGTGGAAGCCTGGCGCACGGCCCCCTACCTTTACGACGGCCGCGCCGTCACGATGCTCGAGGTCCTCAAGAAGCATAACGCCAACGACGCCCATGGCTCCACAACCAAACTTGACGACGGGGAACTGGCCGACCTGGCCGAGTATGTGTTATCGCAGTAACCTCGCGCGCCAAGGGACGCATTAAGGAACCGCCATGATGCCTTGCAGTCATGCGGCGCCCATCGAAAGATCCACCGCGCCCGGCCTCCACACGATTACCCTTCCGCGCGAGGGGCGCGCCGAACATTTTATCACCGCCGTTCCCGTGGAAGGCGAAGACGCTTCCGCCGTTTTCGAGAAAGCGGCCGGGGCCGTCCGCGATAGGAGCGCCCGAATCATCTCCGTGGACGTGTTTGGGGTTCCCGATCGGCGCGGCGCGGGCCCGCGAGCCCTGCGCGAAGCCTTCGGCGACCTCGATTGGCCCCTCACCTGGGTCGAGGAGGGCGGCGGCGAGGGACTCTGCGGCATTCAGGTCTGGGCCCTCTCCGGCGCCGCCGTCGAGCCGGTGTTTCTGAACGAGAGAATCGTCGGCAGCCTCTTCGAAGACGCTTCCGCCCGCTACTGCCGGTTGGGCGGGGTCGTGTCCACTGATGTCTCACGAACGCGCGCGGAGCAGGCTCGCGAGACGTTCGCGAACCTGGAACGCGCCCTTCGGCAGGTCGGGATGGATTTCTCCCGCGTTCCCCGCACGTGGTTCTACAACGACGACATTCTGGCGTGGTACGCCGACTTCAACAACGTCCGCAACGACTTCTTCGCCAAACGCGGCGTCTACGAAGGACTCGTGCCCGCCAGCACGGGCATCGGCGGACGCAACCCCTTCGGAGCGGCCCTTGTGGCGGGTCTCCTGGCCGTGGATCCCAAGGAGAAAAGCGTGCGTTCCTTCGCCGTTCCGTCGCCTCTTCAGGGCGCCGCACTCGAGTACGGGAGCTCCTTCAGCCGCGCCGTGGAACTCGCCGCGCCCGATCTTCGACGCCTCTTCGTCTCCGGCACCGCCAGCATCGAGCCGAGCGGAGAGAGCGCGCACGTGGGGGACATGGCGGGGCAGGTGGATCTGACGATGCGCGTCGTCGGCGCCATTCTCGACGCGCGCCGGATGTCGTGGGCCGACGTCACGCGCGGAGTCGCTTACGTCCGCAATCCCGGCGACGCGCCCGCATACTTCCGCTACTGCTCCGCGCAGGGACTCCCTTCCATGCCCGTGGTCGTGACCAGCAGCGTGGTGTGCCGAGACGATCTCCTCTTCGAAATCGAAGTTGATGCCGTCCGTATGGACTGAAGCGGAAGCGATTGGGTCGCAGATCCGAGCCGCGACCGTCGGGGCGCGGCCGCCCCCGTCGGCGCCCAAAACCGGTTCCATCTTCTTGACAGAGGAGAGGAATCCATGAACGAGAAGGTCGTCATGATCGGCGCGGGCAGCGTCTCCTTCACACAAGGCTTGGTCGGCGACATGATTGCCCGGGGCTGGGAAGGCGAGATCGGCCTCGTCGATACCGACGCCGACGCTCTGGCCGTCGCCGAGAGCCTTGTGCGCAAAATGCTCGAGGCCAAGGCCGGCGGGGCGCCGATGAGGGGGGCGCGGATGAGACTCGCCGCGTCGGAAGACCGCAGGAACCTCCTGCCCGACGCCACCGTCGTCATCACGACCATCGGCGTCGGCGGTCGGCGTGCGTGGGAACAGGACGTCTTCATCCCACGGAAGTACGGCATCTACCAGCCCGTCGGCGACACCGTGATGCCGGGCGGCGCGTCGCGCGCCCTGCGCATGATCCCCGCCATGGTCGACATCGCCCGGGACGTGTGCGATCTCGCGCCGAACGCCCTCTTCTTCAACTACGCGAACCCCATGAGCCCCGTCTGCCGCGCCGTGCGCAAAGCGACCGGGGCCGAAGTCGTCGGCCTTTGCCACGGCGTCTTCCACGTCGGCCATTTCCTGGCCGATGCGCTCGGCGTCGCGCGCGAGGACGTGAAGTACGCCGCCGTCGGCATCAACCACCTCACGTGGTTCACCGAGCTGCGCGTCAAGGGGGAAGACGCCATGCCCCGGCTGCGCGAGATCGCCGCCGGGAAACTCGGCCGCGCCAACGATCCCGACTCCCTCGGGAAGCGTTTCGCCGAAGCGGGAGCCCTGAGCCGCGACGCATCCGGCGCCGAGCTCGATAATCCCTTCACCTGGGAGTTGGTTGATCTCTTCGACGCCTTCCCCGCCGTCTTGGACCGGCACGTGACGGAGTTTTTTCCCCATCTCTTCGCGAAGAAAGGCAGTTACTACGGCAAGACGCTCGGCGTCGAGGCCTTCTCGTTTGAAGCCACGATCGCGGCCGGCGACAGCGGCTTCGCCGCCATGCGCGAAGCGGCCTTCTCCCCTGAGCCCCTCGGCGAGGACTTCTTCCAGAAAATGTCGGGCGAACACGAACAGGCGGTCGACATCATCGAGAGCATCCGCACCGACGCCGGTCGCGCGTATTCGGTCAATCTCCCCAATCGCGGCCAGGTCCCCAACCTCCCCGCGGACGCCGTCATCGAATGCCCCGCCGTGGCCGGCGCTTCCGGCATGCGCCCCCTCGCCCAGCCGCCCATCGACGCCGCCCTCGCCGGCACGCTCGCCACGCGTTTTCAGTGGGTGGAGACAGTGGTCGAGGCGGCCCTCGAGGGGAGCCGCCGCAAGTTCATTCAAGCCCTCCTGCTCGACGGCGCCGTCGAGTCCATCGAAATGGCCGCCCGCCTCGCGGACGATCTGCTCGGAGCCCAAGCCGAGCGCCTGCCGCGGTTCTGGCGCGGAGCCTGACTCTCACCGGAACTCCCGTCCTCTCCGCACTCCCAGGGGGTTCAGTCCGACGTGGGCAAGATGATCGTGAAGGTCGTGCCCTGGTCCGGCGCGCTCCGCACGTGGATTTTCCCGCCGAGTTGCTCGACGATTGTGCGCGTGATGTAGAGACCAAGGCCAGCGCCTTTCTCCGGCGGCTTGGTCGAGTAAAAGGGGGAGAAGATCCGGCCAATCGCTTCGGCGGGAATGCCCCGGCCGTTGTCGGAGATCTCGATGAGCACGCAGGGCGGCGTCCGCGCCGCCTCGGCATTCCCAGGAGAGGGCGCCCCGTCGCCCGAGGGGGGACGGCGCGGCGCGGGACCCGCTTGCGCGGGCGGCGCGGCGGGATCGCCGAAAAAAGGCCTCGTGGCGAGGCGCAACTCGCCGCGGCCCTCGAGCTCCTGATAGGCGTTGAGAATGATGTTGGAGAGTACCTGGATGAGCCGGTAGGGGTGAGCCAGAATGAGGGGAAGCTCGGGCGCGAGGGCCGCGTGGAGCTGGGTCGAGCCGCGCTCGTATTGCACGAGGCGCAGCGACTGCTCCACCACGCGGTTGACGTCGACGTACTCCTCGTCCGCCCCGTCGGATCGCACGAAGCGTTCGATGTTGAGGTCCCGCAGGATGTCGAAGAAGAGGGTCACCTGGTCATTCATGCCCCTGAGCGCGCGGGTGGCGCCGGCGAACCCGCCCAAGGCTTCGCTGAGTTCCGCCAGTTCGTGCTTGATGTTCGTGATCGGTTTGCGGATGTCGTGAAAAATGTTGGCGGTGAGCAGTCCCGCCAGGGAAAGGCGTTCGAGGCGGATGAGTTCGCGCTGGTTTTCCTCGAGGATCTGCGTCGTGGCGGTGAGCGCCCGCTCCTGAGTGAACAGTCGGCCGACGAGAGCCGCCGAAGTCAGAACGATGAGGATTACGGTGACGGCGATCGCCGCGCGCACCATGACGAGGGGCCCGCGGTTCAGTTCGAAGTGAAGAGCGCCCGCCGGCTCCTCCCCGCGCAAGATGTCTCGCCGCTCGAGGTTCTTGAGTTCGTCCTGCCATCTCGGGTTGCGAGCGGCGTAGTAAAACGGGTGGACGAGGACCGTTTGGCCGCGGCCCGGAACGTCCACGCGCTTGGAGACGAAGACCCGGTCAATCAGCGGAGAGGCGTCCTCGGCCTGTTGCGCGAGTCCCTCGATCAAGGCGAAGTTTGGTCGCAGGTCGTTCGGGGAGGGCAGCGCGTCATTGGCGGTGAAGATCTCCACGGTCGCGTCGACGGCGTCCGTGAGAAGTCCGCGGTCTCTGCGCTCGACGGCAGCGAGAACGCCGACGACGGCGACGAGCACGACCAGCGTGAGCAGGGCGAGACGCCTGTTGACCAGTTCGCGATGCATCCTCACCAGGGGATTCCTCGTGTCCGCTTTACGTCCTCGGCCATCTTATCGTAGGCTTGGTCTCCGCCCCGTTCGAGGAGCGGCGTGCGCGCGCTTTGCGGGTCGCTGAGGTCGTTGTAAAAGATCCAGAGAGCATTGTAAGCCGCTTTGCCGACCCGCGATCTCGACGGATGATAGTCCTCATGAATGAGAACGGGGTCGGTGGGCATCCACTGCGTCCTCTCAAGAATGCGAACGAAATCGTTCGCATCCTCGACGAGATCAACGCGGCCGCCCGCGTCCGGGGGCAACGTTTCGAAAAGATCCTGCAACGCGCTTTCCTCGCAGGCGCCGACGTCGCACAGGCCGCTGACCACGGCCTTGATGGCCTCCTGGGGGGAGCCGCAGAAAAGGAACTGCGGGCGGCACCGATTGTATTTCTCCCAGAGGATCTTGCGGATGTAGAAGCAGGTGGCGTCGTAGGAGCCTGACACGGCCACGGTCTGGGCGTCGAGAGATGCCTTCACGTCCTCGGGCGAGATCTTCTCCGCCGGACGATCCAGGGGCGACCCGCGCCGAACGAACAGCGCTCCCCTGCGGCGCACCAGGTCCCCGCGCGTCCCGGCCTGGTCGAACTCGCCTCGCCGCGTCTGGAAAATCACGCGGTACTGGTTCCTCTCGAAGGAGCGTTCCTGAGCGTAGACCATGGCGGGACAGAAGACGATCTCGAATTCTTCGAGCGCCATGCGTTGAAGCATGTCTTGGGGACCGTCGCACACGCGCAGCACAACGTCCGAGATTCTCTCAGCTTGCTGGGCCGCTCCAAAGTCCGGGTCGTTGAGCAGCGCGTCCCTGAGCCGGCGGCTCCAATCCTCATTCAGCGGACCCAGGGTCGGCGGTCGCAGGTAGCCGATCCGGAACAGGCGCGGCGGCGGGGAAGGAGGCAGTGTCGAGGGAACGGTCGGGACGGCCAGACGGGTCGGCGCGGGCAACGCGGGAGACGGAGACGGCGCGCCTTGTGTCCGACACGGCGCAGGATTCAGGAGAAGAATCAACGAGAGGAGACCGACGGATGGCCCCTTGAAACGCCCGGCGTTGGCGAGGCGCGCAGTCATGACTCGACAATAGGAAGACGCGGCGGGTTAGGCAAGGGGAAAGCGGGCGGGCTTCAGACCGCCGCGACCGGGGCTTTGCGCTGGACCCAGTTGCGCCCGCGCTTCTCGGCCAACTTCCAGATCGTCGCCAAGACCTGCGCCACGGCCCTGAAAAGAGAAGCGGGGATCTGGCGCCCCACGTCCACTTGTTTGTAGAGAGCGCGGGCCAACGGAGGATTCTCTACAAGCGGGATTCCCGCCTTCTCCGCGATCTCACGGATCTTCCAGGCCACGTAGTTCTGACCCTTGGCCACGACGACCGGAGCGGGGTCCCTTTCCGGATCGTAGCGAAGCGCCACGGCGTAGTGCGTGGGGTTGGTGATCACCACGTCGCTCTTGGGGACCGCGGTCATCATGCGCTTGCGCGCGATCTCCATCTGAACGCTCCGCATGCGCGCGCGCAGGATCGGGTCGCCTTCCGTTTGCCTCAGCTCCTCCTTCCTCTCCTGATGAGTCATACGGAGGCCTTTGAGGTACTGCCAGCGCTGGAACCAGTAATCGAAACCGGCGAAAAAGGCGAACACGGCGCAGGTTCGGAAGCCCAGTCGAAGCGCAATGTCGGCCATTATCTTGGCGCCCTGCGCCGGCGTATTCTGCGACATGGACGCGATGTCCGGCATTGCGCCTCGGATGGTGATGTAGGCTACGAGGCCGATGATGGCCAGCTTCACGATCGACTTGATCCCCTCGACGAACTGACGCAGGCTGAAGATGCGCTTCAGCCCCTTCGCCGGATCCAGCCGGTCCCACCTCGGCTCGAAGGGATCCTTGACGGAACGCACGCCGATCTGCCCCACCTCCGCGCTCACGGCGACGAGGAAGACCAGGACGAGCACGGGAAGAAGAATGGGAGCGAGATGCAGCAGAACCATCCAGAAGAATTCGCTCACCGTATGTTCCGTCAGATCCATGAGCGGTTCGAACCGCAGGAAGAAGGACGCCGCCCGCATGATGTGTTCCAGGAAGAAATCCTGCCCCAGCTTGAAGAAGACGAGGGCAAGGAAGAAGACGGCGACCGTCGTGATCTCTCTGCTTCGAGGGAAGTCGCCCCGCTCTTTCGCCTCGTCGATTTTCCGCTGAGTCGGCTCGAGGGGTTTCTCTTGGCTGGTCTCGTCCACCGGGGGCATCAGCCTTCTCCTTCAACTCCACGGACCCGAAGGGCCGCTTCGCGGCTCATCAGACCGCAGACATTCGCAGCAGGGCCAGAAGATGCTCGTGCAGATCGCCAAACAGCCCCACGATCATCTCCACGAGAAACGCGGAGATTACGCTAATGAGGAACAGCCCCACCATGATGCGAATGGGAAAGCTCTCGATGAAGACGCTCAACTGCGGCACTCCCTTGGCGATCATCCCCAAGGCGACGTCCACGATGAACGTCGCGGCAACGATGGGCAGACTGAGCTGAACCGCGGTGACGAACATGGCCGACGTCCGCTCCACGAAAAAGGCCGCGAGTTCGCCGGGCAGGCCGAGAGACCCCGGCGGAGCCAACTCGAAGGAACGAGCCAGAGCGCCGAAGAAGAAATGGTGGGCGTTCGTGAGGAAGAAAAGAAGCAACGAGGCGAGGAAGAGCATCTGCGCCACGACCGGAATCTGCGTCGTCTGCGTCGGGTCGATCTTGCTTCCCAGCCCAAAGCCGATCTGTTCCCCCATCAGTTGTCCGGCGAACTGAACCGCTCCGAATAGAATCCGCCCGACCAGTCCGAAGGCGACGCCGAGGGCGGCCTCCGGCAGCATGAGGGCCACGAACTGCGGAATCGTCGCGGGGAGGGCCGTGGCGTGGTGTGGAACCAGGGGCGCGAATACGAAGGCCGCGGCGCACGCCAGAAGCGCGCGCACCCGCACGGGCGTAAAGGGGTCGCCGAATACGGGCATAAGGGCGAAGAAAAGGAGAACTCGGATGAGAACCAGAACAAAGGTCAGGATGAGTTCGAAGGGGACGGTGAACATGATGCTCCTCCCGTTCTCAATCCCTTGCCGAAGCCGCTCCGAGTCGCTCCCTCGGTCGCGCCGATCTACTCGATGAGAGTGGGAATGCTGCCGTAAAGTTGCTCCGTGAACCGAAGAATCATGCTCAGCATCCAAGAGAAAGTTACGATCAACGCAACCATGACGGCCAACATTTTGGGAACGAACACCAACGTCTGCTCCTGGATCGACGTGACGGACTGAAAGACGGAGACGGCCACGCCGACCAGCAAGGCGGAAAGCAGGGCCGGCGTCGCCAGAAAAAGGGCGGTCCTGAAGGACTCCTGCATGATGTCGATAACGGCCTCGACCTCCAAAGCCCCGACCTCCTTGCCGTTGGCGTCCTCCGCCGGCGCCGCTAGAAACTGCGCATGAGCGACCCGATGACGAGCCCCCATCCGTCGACGAGGACGAAAAGAAGCACCTTGAATGGAAGAGAGATGATGACGGGCGGAAGCATCATCATTCCCATCGAGAGGAGAATGCTGGCCACGACCATGTCGATGATCAGGAAGGGGACGAAGATGATGAAACCGATGATGAACGCCGTTTTCAGCTCGCTGATGAGAAAGGCCGGAATGAGAACGTGCGAAGGGATATCGCCTTTCTCCCGCGGGGGCGGGATCTTCGCCAACCGCACGAAGAGCGCCAGGTCCGATTTGCGGCAGTGAGTGAAGAGGAACTCGCGGATCGGCCCCGCGCCCGTTTCATACGCCTCGCGGGGCGTCAGCCGCCCCGCGAGGTACGGTTGCAGCGCCTCGTTGTTCACTTCCTGAAACGTCGGGGCCATTACGAAAAACGTCAGGAAAAGGGCGAGGCCGAGAATCACCTGGTTCGGGGGAACGACGTCCGTCCCTATCGCCCGCCGTACGAAACCCAAGACCACTACGATCCGCACGAAACAGGTCAGCATCATGAGGAGCGCGGGCGCCAGACTCAGCACGGTGAGCAGAGCCAGGATCTGCAACCCCACGGCTACCTGTTGGGGACCAGGCGGCGCCCCGCCGCTGATCGTGAGCGAAACACCCCCCGCCGGGGCAATGGGCGCGACGGGCTGCAACGGGGAAGAAGGCTGAGACCAGCCGGCGCCCGCGATGGAGAAAACCAACGCGAGCCCGACTGTCACGGCGGCGGCCACTCTCCCACCGACCCTCGTTGCCATGACGAACTCCTGACCGTCATTCCCGCCACGCCGAGCGCCAGAAAAATGCCAATCGGGCGCCGGCCTGGTCCCCATGAGGCCAGAAGAACAAAAATCGTGCCGACGGACGCCTATGAGATTGAGGGGGGAAGTCCCTAAGACGGTCGTTGGGATGACTCGGAGGGAGACTCCGCGATCCTCCGGTCGATGAAACGTCCCAACTGCTGACCGAAAGCGGATCGACGGCCTGACTCGCCCCCTTCAGGAGGTTGAGCCCAATCGCCCTCGACCTCGTGAATCTCGGTCAAGCATTCGATTGACTGCGGGGTGACGCCCAGCAGGAGCGTCTGCCCGCGAACGCGCACGAGCATAAGGCTGCGACGCCCCCCCAGCATCTTCGTCGCCACCACGCGGATTGCGTCCGAACGACTCGCGGCGGCGGCCGCCGATCGAGGGGCGAAGCGGCGGAGAAGATAAGCGGCCAGCACAACGAGCGCGAGTACGAACGCCAAAGCGGCCAGCATGCGTAGAAGCAGCGCCCAGGGTCTCGCGGGGCCGAACGCTCCGTCCTTCCCCGGGGAACGCGCCTCCTCGCCGGAGAGAGCGCGAACGTCTTCATCGGTGCGGACCTGCGCCTCGGCTCGCGGCGGCGCGAGGACGGCCGCCGTCGTCAGGAGCAGAAAAACCAGAGCCCACCGCCGCAAGGTCAGTCGGGTGAAAGGGAACATGCGCGAGTCCGCGATCCGTAGGACCTCAGATGACGGGGGGCGTTCCGACGCCGCCCGTACGGGGGACAACAGGGAGACGGGAAATCACGATAGCTGTTGGAGGCGTTCCTTCGGGTCGATGACGTCGGTCAGTCGAATGCCGAACTTCTCGTTGACGACAACCACTTCGCCGTAGGCCATGAGTTTGCCGTTGACGAGGACCTCGAAAGGCTCGCCCACTTCTTTCTCGAGAGGGATCACCGAACCTTGCCCGAGCTGAAGCATTTCGTTGATCAGCATCTTGCGACGCCCGACCTCCACGGTCAGATCCAACGGCAGATCCAGCAGGAAATCGATGTCCACTCCGCCCGCGAGGGTCCGCCTCCCTGCCGCCAAGGAGGAGCCCGCAGTGACCGTCGGAGGAGCGGCCTGGGCGCCGCTGGCCTCATGCCTCGCCTGCGCCTCGGCGCCCTGCCCCGCGGCGGCCTCCTCGAACGCGTCTTCCCAAGACGCGTTGTTGTCCACACCGCTATCTCGCGCGGTCCCCTCGGGATTTAGCTCGTCGGCCATGATCACTCACCCCCGCCCGGTTGGATAAAGTCCGTCACACAGATTGCCCGGTTGCCGCGGGATGAACCGGCGCGGCCGCGCATCTTCAGCACCTGCTCAACGTACACGTTCAACGGGCGGTCGCTCCGTTCGTTCAACGGGATGACGTCGCCTGGAGCGAACTGAAGCACCTGACGGCCCGTAACCTTGGCCGTGCCAAGCCGGACCTTGAACTCCACCGGCATGCGCTTCAGACACGTCTCAACCCGGTCCCGCCACGTGTTCTCGCTGGACAGATTCTCGCTCTGATAGCTCGCTTTGAGCTTCTCTTTGAGCGGCTCGATCGTCGAGTGGGGCAGGCAGAAGTACATCTTCTCGCTGATGTCCTCAAAACTGAGCTCAATCTCAACAATCCATACAACGTCGCTGGGAGGGACAATCGAGACGAACTGCGGGTTGACCTCATGGCGCACGGGCACGATGTCGACCTTCTGGATCGGTTTCCACCCCTCCTGGTAATCCTTCAGGACGAGCTCGACGACGGTCCTGATCAAGCGGGTCTCGATGGGAGTGAAATCCCGCCCCTCCATCTTGTAGTAGGACGTCCCTTTGCCGCCGAAGAAGTTGTTGACCATCGTCGAAATCAGCTTGCCCTCCAAAACCACGAGGCCCGACCCTTTCAGAGGATCCATCCGAAAGATGTGATAGCTTGACGGGATCGACTGGTTGCGCATGAACTCGCCGAACTTGCTCATCTCGGTGTTCAGAACGTTGACGTCGATCATGCGCTGCATGGCCGAACTGATCGACTGGCGAAACAAACGAGTGAAACGCTCGTGAACCATCTCCAAGGTGGGCAGACGACCCCGAACGATGCGGT
>Ga0315285_10005844_pt1 | contig 12648 bp, 13 predicted proteins | sample YL17G09_36_MG_FD_203698 | JGI IMG/M metagenome (GOLD analysis project Ga0315285, IMG submission 203698) | Sediment microbial communities from Yellowstone Lake, YNP, Wyoming, USA - YL17G09_36 | ecosystem: Environmental > Aquatic > Freshwater > Lake > Sediment | place: USA: Wyoming | collected... | reverse complement strand
CGGGGACGATGGACATAGAGTCATAGTAGGCGGTGAGGTAGATGGTCTGCTCGGGCAGTTCGGACTTGGGGTCGGGGTCAGTGCCCGGAATTTCGGCGACGATGTTCCAGGCCTGCTTTCGCTCCCAGGTCATGCGACACTTGATGCGGACGGTGACCTCGGGCTGGGAGGCGAGCCGGGCCTGGAGGTGGTAGGCATCGCCTCGGCCGATCCAGTAGCGGGGGATGTTGATCGGAATGCGAAGGAACTTGGACTCGGCCTCGCCCCGGGTGGTGGTGTCAGGCTCGATGAAGATGAGGGCGCGGGCGCCGAGGCGGGGCGCGTTGAGCCAGTCGGTGCCGCAGTTGAACTGCATGAGTACGGCCGTGCCTTCGATGTCCTTGCCGTTGAAGGTTGCGAGCTGGCCGTCGCCGCCGTCAATGAGGGGATACTCCACGCCTTCCTCCGGGAGCTGTGAGGTCCGCACCAGGTTGGGCCAGAGGGGGTAGATCGGGTAGCTCTCGAGCACGGCGCCGTTGGAGACGACTTCGACGGTGGACTGACCGGAAACCCAGGGAACGGTGACCCAGTAGGCTTCGCGATAGGGGAGCTTGGGTTCGAGGCCGCCGCTGCTTATGTCCTCGAGGCCGAGCTTCTGGAGTTCCTGAACGATGTACTGGGCGGCGGCGTCAGCGCCGGGATAGCCTGCGAGGCGGGGGTTGAAGCGGCTGAGGTTGCGGACGTGCCGTTCGATATGGTCGGTCTTGACTTCGTTGGAGAACTTGCCCCACCACTTGGTCTGGTCCTTGGTGGGTTCTTTCTTGCCGAGGGCGGCGAACGATGGAGCAGTGCCCAGCATCCCCCCGATGACGGAACACGCTACAAGGATGCCCAACCCGCGGCGCACACCACGCCGGAGTCCTGCTGTCATAGCACGTCTCCTCCCAACCTAGCCACTATGAGACCGGCGCCAACTGCCGGCAGGCGACCTTCGCCCGGCAGGCGACCCTCGCCCGGCGGACGACCTTCGCCCGGCGGACGACCATCGGCCCATCGAGGGCCACTATCGTACCACGGTGCTCTGGGCCACGTCAAACCGCTGGCTGCGGTCGCGGCGGCCTCGTACGCAGCGCCTTTTCGGCACCCTTCTTCGCCCCACCTTCTCCCCTATCCTCGTGATATCGAGCCTTCGCGAACCGGGCTCGAGCGGTCGTCCGCAGCTAGGATACCACTTGTGTGCAGGCCAACTCAAATGACCTGGTCGGGCGTCGTTTCCGGTGAGCCGCGAGCCGGGCGGCGGCACCTCTTGACAGCCGGCGGAACCGGGCTATCATAAGCGGCAGTTGGAGAAAGCCGCCCATCGAGTGGGGAACCATGCTGGGGGAGCGGCGCGTGGCTGCGAAGGTCCCCGAAACAGGTGACTGTCCCTAGTTTTACCCACCGGCGGGACGGTGCGGTATGATGCGACCTACTACTACAACGACGGGGCGCTGTGGGACAACACGGGCAATCCACTGAAGCGGGTGGAGAACTTCGGCGCTTCGGATTTCACGACCACTTTGCGGTATGATAACGTATATAGGGAGACCGAGGAAACCAAGCGCGATTCGGGGGGCGCGGTGGTGTACACGCACACCTACGCCTATGACGCGGTGGGCAACCGCCTCGTGCGCAACGACGGAGGGCCGCCTCCGTGGCTCGGGTACACCTATGACGCCAATGATAAGCTGACGGCGACCCGGCCGGTGGGTAGTGGGCCGCCGGGGCCGATCACCGCGAACTTCTACTACGACGGCGCGGGAAACATGACCAGTGTAACGGGGACTGAGTTCGGGTCCAAGACGCTGGCCTATGATGATGAGAGCCGGCTGACCTCGATCACCTATGGCGCGGTGACCGACAGCTACGCCTACAACTGGCAGGGCCTGCGCACCAGGGCCTACCTGAACGGGACGTATTACCGGTATCTGTACAACGGCGAGCGGGTGCTGCAGGAGCTGACGGATGCGGGAGCGGTGACTGCGACCTACACGACCGAGAACGATTCGTACTATGGCACCTTGCTGCATCTGAAGCGGGCGACTGGTGAATCGCGCTTTCCGCTGTACGACTCCACCGGCTCCGCCCGCGGGCTTGTTGACGCGAACGGTGCGGTGACCGACACGTACGAGATGGACACCTTCGGCAAGCCGGTTTCGACCACCGGCTCCACTCCCAACCCCTATCGCTTCGGGGGCGCCTGGGGTTACATGACCGATCCTTCCGGCTTCCTCCAACTCGGCGCGAGGTTCTACTGGCCGGAGGTGGGACGGTTCATCTCCCAGGACCCCATCGGCGATGGGATGAACTGGTATGTATACGCGAGTAATGAGCCGTTGTACTGGATTGATCCGACAGGTTTCGCTTATTCCGACCTGAACATCACGCTTGGTTTGGTGACCTTCGGTATCCAGTACGGGAACGATCCCGCGGCATATGGGAAGCCATGGAGTCCGTGGCATGCGTCCACCTGGCGGGATTGGCATCCATACGTTGGGCCGGCAGTGGGATTTGGGGCATCATTGCAGTATGCTCCAGACATTCCGGACCCTGTGTCGGGCAAGTCGATCGTGCAGAGGCCTTCGTCTGGGTGGTACCGCCAGTTCTCTGTGGGTATACCGATTAGAAATCCCTATGTCGGCATCGGAGGGTCTGTAGGGAACAAGTTGGACCCCTGCAAGCCTTGGTATGTAGGCTTCTGGGACACCAGTGGCAACCTTCCCTGGTTCGGGGAGATAGGTATTGCCACGTTGGGGGTCTCGGTATCGGCCCCGTACGTATGGTAAAGGAGATGAACGTGGTCGGCCAGGCAATCGCGGCCGGGTCGGTGTCGGCCGCTGCGTACGTCCTTATCCGCTGGCAGGCCAACTGCGCCCGCGCCTATGCGAGGCTGCAGCATCTCTACGCGCAGATGTTCCCATGGATGCGATCTCGATCATGGCCGCAACGGCGTATGTATGTGGTTGCGAGAGTAATCGTTGCGATGGGGACACTTGCAGCCGTAGTATTCGCGCTGGCTCTGTGGGGTTCGCTTTTCGTAGGACTACATGCGACTCTGACCGGCCAGACCTCTGGCGTGGCGGTGGTTCCACCGCAAGCGTATCCTGATAGAACCCCGTTCGAACCATGGCTACCCTTGTCGGTGCTTTTCGTGGCGTTTGGTTCATGGTTGCTATGGAAGCGGCGCCATGGAGCCCGATTTGCCCAGTGGCTCTTCGACACCAGCATGCCGCTGGAAGCACCCCGCCCGAGAGGCGCACCGGGGTCCGAACACTCAGGCTGGGTGTTGGCTGTGACCGCTGTCGGAGCAGCGGCAGTTTCCCTGGGAATCGTGTTCGCGGCCGTCGGTCTTCTCGAAATGGCCGGCACGCAGTGAGGGCGAGCGGCGTGCAAGCCGCGCGAGCTCCATGGCGGATAGATACGGGGCGCGTGTCCACCAGACGCCTACCCGCTGGATGCGCTCGGGAGGTACCCTTCGGGTGCGCTCAGGACAGGCATGGGCGGGTGGGCGAACCGTACACCGAATCCGTACCGCTTCGGGGCGGCCTGGGGCTACATCACCGACCCGTCGGGCTTCCTCCAACTCGGCCGCCGGTACTACTGGCCGGAGGTGGGGAGGTTCATCACGCAGGACCCCATCGGCAAAGGGATGAACTGGTACGCGTATGTCGGGAGCAATCCGCTCGTGTTCGTGGATCCGACGGGCGAGCGGATATATGTCCCGCGGATATATGTCCCGTGGGAGGACCCCACCAACACCGGGGCGACCGGCGTAGTTGTGGGGCTGGACAAAGCACAGAACTATGTTGCGGGTATCGGGGACAAGGTTTCGTGGGGCATCAGCCGCAGAATCCGAGCTGGCATGGGGCCCGACCGCGTTGACCCGTGCTCGGGATGGTACATGGCCGGTGAGGTGACCGGCATCGGCTTGACGGCGGTAGCTGGCGGCGCTGTGGTCCGCGAAGCTGGCGCCTGGGCGGCAGGAAGAGGGTGGGTGGAGGTGACTCGCTGGGGCGCGCCGGGGAAGTGGGTGATGCGTGGCGGCCCCTTGAGGGTGAACTACTGGGCGGCAAGGATCCCCTCGCAGCCTCCGTTGAGCAGCTCTACCTGGGTATCCGTGCCTCGGAGCCTCCTCCGTTGGCCGGGGGCGGCAGATGAAGGGGGATGGCTATTCGGCACCTGGAAGGGCCTGTGGGGTCACAGGGTATTCATGGGAACGCCCTTCGGCTACTGAGGATAGGTGCGCTGATCCAGGCAGACGTTCGGGGACTGCTACCTTGAACCAGAGATCACAGCGAACGACCGTTACCAGGTATCCCGTATGGGTGAACCGCGTCATATACAATGTGTATGCGTGGTGCGTGGCCGCGACCCTGCTGGGCATCCCGGGTGTCGCCGTCGCTAGCTTCCTCGTTCCCCAGCCCACGGCGCGCCTCGGCGCATGGTCGATCTTCGTGGCGGCCGTGCTCACAGACCTCATATCGGTGTACCTGGACGTCACCTACCTGCTCCGCGTAGGAGACCTCCATGGACAGGCGCTGTTTGCCATGGCCTACTACGTCGTCTTCGTCGCGTCCGATATGAGCGCAGCGTGGTGGTGGCAACTAGTCGCGCTGGGTGCCCTGACGGCGTTCCACATCGCCTGTCAGTGGCACTTGGCGCAACCTATTGCACGCAGGCTTGGGTGGCGGCCCAATACATCCGGAACGGGAGAACAGCAACAGTGACTTGTTTGTGAAGCGTCGTCCGCGACAAAGACGGCTCGATCACCAGCTTCACCTATGACGATGGCGGCCGGAGGACGCGCGTGACCAGGCCCGGCAGCTATATCCAGTACGAGTACAATGCCCGCGACTGGATCACCGCGGTGCGCAATCGCACGACCGGCGGGGCAGTACGCTATGACGCCAGCTACTACTACGACGACGGCGGCATCTGGGACAACACTGGGAATCCGCGGAGGCGCATCGAGAGCTTCGGGGGCCCGAACTACACCACGACGTTGCGGTATGACGGTGTATACAGGCAGATCGAAGAGACCAAGCGCAACTCCGGGGGTGTCGTCCAGTACAGCCTGCTCTATGGCTACGACGAGGTCGGGAACCGAACCACCCGCACGCTGGGGGGCGTGACAACCACCTACACTTATGATGACAACGACAAGCTGACGCGCGCCGTTCGCGGTGCGCAGTTCACGAACTTCTACTACGATGCGAACGGCAACATGACCAGCCACACCGGTCCGCTCTACGGCACCAAGACGATGGTCTACAACGACGAGAACCGCCTGACCTCGGTCACCTACAGCGGCGTGACCGACACCTACAACTACAACTGGCAGGGGCTGCGGACGTCGGCGTTCCTGGGCGGCTCCTCCAAACTCTACCTGTACGACGGGCAGCGAGTGTACCAGGAGCGGCTGGGGCCGAACGTGACCGCGACGTATATGACAGAGGGTGGCTCCTACTTCGGGAGCCTACTACACCTCCAGCGGGCAACGGGCGAGAGCAGATTCCCGATGTACGACCTGACCGGCTCCGCCCGCGGGCTTGTTGACGCGAACGGTGCGGTGACCGACACGTACGAGATGGATACTTTCGGCAAGCCCGTCTCGACCACCGGCTCGACGCCCAATCCGTATCGCTTCGGGGGCGCCTGGGGCTACATGACCGATCCTTCCGGCTTCCTCCAACTCGGCGCGAGGTACTACTGGCCGGAGGTGGGGAGGTTTGTGCAGGGCGACCCGCTGCGACTGCCGGGGAACAGGTACGCGTACGTCTGGAACAACCCGGTCTTATGGATCGACCCTCCTGGATGGTGGGGTACGGGTATCGGCGTCTCTGGGTCAGCCGAAGGCGGCGGTTGGGACCTCGGGGCAGGAGCGACTGGGGCCACGGGCACAGGTGTCTTCTGGGGCGGGCCGCAGGGAGTGAACGTCGGGGCGTGGGCCGATGCGGGTGGGTATGCGGGGACAACGACAGAGGGACTCGCTTACCCGAAAACCGGCGCCCCGCACGCCGCGGCTGGCGCGTATGCTGGGATAGGCGGCATGGTATGGTTCACGAATGCCAAATCGGTGCAGGACCTGGCGGGGCCGTTCCACAACATCAACGTCAACGTGGGTGTGGGCCCGTTCAAGTGTTCAGTGCAGTTCGCGTGGAGCGGCGGCGTGCGGATGGTTTCAGTTGGGCCGCCCTTCCTCGGGCTGGGAGGCGGGGTGTCCGTCAGCACCTATGACACGTGTGCGGTCGTGGTCCCCTGAGGGCGGCAGTCATGAACGCCAACCTAGCGATCGCGGTGCTGGTTCCTGTCGCAATGGCGTGTCTGGCGCTGGTCTACCTGGGCGTGGTCGTCTTGCCAGTGTTCGACTACCGCTTCACTGACGGCGTCCTGATCATCCGGCGACGCGCCTTTCGGGTACTGCCATCGGGGACGTGGCGTATTCAGCTCGCGAACGTTCTTAGGGCCGAGCGCACAGGCTTCTGGCGATTCCCGCTGCGCGGCGAGACGTACTGTGCGGGAAGATGGTGGGCGCGCGATGGGGTTCTTCTGTTCTTGAGGGTGGCGATCGAGGGCTTCGAGCGGATCTATGTTACGCCGGCCTCGGCCGAATCGTTCATGGCGGAGCTCACGCGACGGCTCGGAGACGGCGTGCTCCAGCCAGCGGCGGTACCCACCGCTGCGCAGAGGAGCGTTGCGGTCAGGAGGGGCGACGCACTGGCGCTGGCATCGGGAGTCGCGCTCGTTGCCTGGCTGGGCATCCTGGAAGGAGGAATATCGTTCAGCCTTTTCCCGGTCACCCCGGCACTGCTCGTCGTCGCGGTTCTGTGCGGGCTCGTGTTCCTGCCTATGGTGATATGGATGTGGTACGACTGCGTAATCGCGCTGGGCGAGAGGAAGCAACGGCCGACTGCGTTCTGGCTAGTGGCAATGTTCCTCTTCTTTCCAAGCGCGTGGGTCTACTACCTGGCGGAGTGGCGACCCCGCACGTCGTCTCCTGCGGACGACCACCTTCACCGCCCTATCGCTTCGGAGGAGCCTGGAGATACATGACAGACCCCTCTGGCCTCCTGCAACTAGGCGCGCGCTTCTACTGGCCAGAGCTTGGGCGGTTCATCACGCAGGACCCCGTCGGGGATGGGATGAACTGGTATGCGTACGGGGGGGACAACCCCGTCCGCTACATTGATGCGGATGGCGAGAGCCCGCTTCTCGCAGCTGCTGTCGTAGCGGCTGCCGGTGGAGGAGTCTATGGGGGCGTTTCGAGCGCCCTGTCTGGCGGTGATTGGAGGCAGGGAGCGGCGAAGGGAGCGATCGTCGCAGGAGTGATAGTCGCCACTGCCGGTCTGGCCGGTCCGGCCATTGCGGCCGCGGCTGGCGGCGGGGTGGTCGGAGGCATACTGGTTGGCGGGGTATCCTCTGTGGCCGGCGATCTGGCAGGACAGGGATATGGTATGGCAACCGGCCAGCAGTGTGGCTTCAACTCGTGGGAGTTGGGCGGTGCAGCCCTCCTTGGCGGCCTCAGCGGCGGCATAGTCCTCCGGCCGTCCACTGCAGCAATGCAGCCGGTCACAAGCTGGGCATCAGAAGGAGTCGCTCCCGATCTCGCCCCCGGCCGATGGGTGATGACCGGTGGGGGAAGTTATCGGAACTACGCCTTCTCCGGGGTACGCCAATATGGATACCCCAGAGGCAACTACACGCGCCCGGCTGCCCTACCTGGGTCTCAACTCTCCTACCCGTCAGGATTGGACTGGTGGAAGGGCCTCATTGGTCAGCGCGTGATCCACTGATTCAGCGGTTATGCACTACGTCACTTCATTTCTGGTGCTGAATGCAGTGCCTCTGGCGCTTGACTTCCTGATGTGCATCTGGGCGGTCGCACGGAACATCCGCGGGCATGGGCGCTCCGTAGTTCCCGTCTTGACCTTGTTTCTCTATGCCTATGGAATCTTCCGTGTCGCTCCGTTCGGACTGCCGGTTAGGTTCGCGATGTTCGCGACGGCGGTGGCGGTCCATGAGGTACTGACGTTTCTCATCCCGATCGCTGCTCTGCGATTGCGCCGGGGATCTCTAGGAAAGGATCAGGTCGGTCCGTAGAGACCGACGTCTACTCGCTGGATGCGTTCGGGCGAGGCGGGACCGCGTGGGGCACAACACCCAACCCGTACCGGTTCGGAGGTGCATGGGGATACATCACCGACACGCCGGGGTCGGGCCTGCTCCAACTCGGCGCGCGCTACTACTGGCCGGAGGTGGGGAGGTTCGTGCAGCAAGACCCGGAGGGGGATGGGGTGAACTGGTATGGGTATGTGGGCAGCAACCCGGTGGTGTACGTTGACCCAGAGGGATACAGTGCAGGTGCGATTGCCATTGAGCTGGGAGGAGCAGGGGTAGGGATAGGATTGGCGGCGGTCCTAGCGCCTGAAGTAGTGATCCCTGCTGTTGCGATAGGCGCATTTGTTGCGGTCGTCTGGCCCTATCAATCTGAGCTGGCGGGCCCGACCGTCTGCCCTGCGAACAGGTATAGGCACCCAGGGAGACCGCAGAGACCGCCGCGACAGATTGGGCCGGAGGAGGCAAGACCCAAGCCGCCTACGAGTAAGAAACCCCCGAAGCCGCCGACGTGGCCATACGGACCCGACAGTCCGGGACGGGAACTGCCGCCATACAACCGTTGGGCACCACGGCCCTTCACTGAGCCACCTCCAGGCATTGGCAATGCCAGCCCGTTGAGTGCTGGGATGTCACGCGCGGATATGGCACGCAAGCTCGGCTATTGATGCAGGTAAGCGATGAGTGAACATACCAACGAGGCCCCGGACAGGACTCGGCAATTCAGCGATGCCGTGTCCGCGTGTCTAGCCGCGCTCAGATCCGATCCTGCATCGTGCGAACTCATGGTCAGGCTTGCCTATCTGTATGAGTGCGAGGCGATGCTGGAGGAGGCGGAGCGCTGGTACGAGCGCTCGGCGAGGATATGCCCAGCCAAAGGCGAGATTCACGCGCGCCTGGGGATCCTCGCGCTCGACCGCAACGAGTTCGATGAAGCGCGCGGTCATCTGCAACGCGCCATAGCACTCAAGCCGGATCTCGCCGAGGCACACTGGGGATTGGCAAGAATCGCCTTTCACGACGCTGATCTTGCGGCAGCGCTTGGCTACGCAGAGAAGGCTGTTCAGGCAGAATCCAATACGCCCAAGTACTGGGCATATCTAGGGTATGTTCGCGAAATGTCACAGGCCTTCGCGGATGCCGAACAGGCTTACCGCAGGGCTGTCAGCATTGAGCCGCGCTGGTACGAGGTCTGGAGCAAACTTGGGTGGTTCAGCTTGGACCGCGGCGAGTGGCGTGCCGCTCTGGACGAATTCTCAGCCGCCCTCGAAGGGATGCCAACACTCGCCGAGGGCCACTGGGGCAGGGCGGAGGCGCTCAACATGCTGGGGAGACATGCCGAGGCGCGGGCTGCGATCGCGCTTTCGCTCGACCTGGATCCGTCTATGGCTGACTACCATGAGTGTCTGGGACGCATACTCACTGCAGACGATGCCCCAGTGGATGCGGAGGCGTCGCTCCGAACGGCGCTTCTGCTTCATCCCGACTGGGCCAGGGCCGAGTGCAACCTGGGCCAGGCTCTTGCCGCTCAGGGGCGCATGGAAGAGGCCGCGGTCCACTTCCGACGCGCAGTTGAGCTGGAAGCAGACGAAGCCGGCTACTGGGATGCGCTTGGAGAGTACCTGGAGCAGATCGGCGACTATGCCGAGGCAGAGAACGCCTATCGCAAAGCGATCGAGGTCGAACCGTCCTACCAACGACCCTATTGGCACCTAGCGTTACTGCTGCTCTTTCGCGGGCGGACCGGCGAGGCGAGCGAGCTGCTGCTCAGTGCCGATGTCGAGCGCCTGCCGCCGGAACTACAGGCAGTCAAGGCCGCTCTTAGCGGAGATACGATTCGCGCTCGCGTGGAGGCAGAGGCGGCCGAGAATGCCAGAAGCAGTGCCCCGGTCGATGTGGTGGCACTGGGGCTAGCCTGGGGGCTCCTCGGCGAAAGCGAGAAAGCGCGTAGCCACTACGAGGAAGGTGCCGGGCACGGCATCCGTCTTGCACGCAGTTTCCTGGAGCGCTTGGGGTAAGAGACAAACCTGCGTATGCTGATGGGCATACCAACGCGACGGCCCGAAGGATAGCGTGGTCCGACCTCAATGGCACGACCAAGCGGTACGTGTACGCTGGCAACCCTTCGGCTTCGCTCAGGGCAGGCCGGGTGCTGGAGGAGACGACTGACGCAGGGGGGTTGGTGGCGCGCTACAGCCTGGAGGGCGGGAGCTACTTCGCGCCCTGGGTGGCGACGTATCTCGGGGGGCTGGGGGCGCGGTTCCCGCTCATGGACGGAGTGGGCACGACCCGGCGGCTGGTGACCTCTGGGAACACCGCCTGGGATAAGTACGAGCTGGACGCATTCGGCGCTGACCGTGGGAGCTGGACGAACTACCACAACCCCTACCGGTTCGGGGGGGCGTGGGGGTATATCACGGACACGCCGGGCAGCGGCCTGCTGCAGTCAGGCGCGCGCTTCTACTGGCCTGAGCTTGGCCGCTTCATCACGCAGGACCCGGCGGGCGATGGGATGAACTGGTATGGGTACTGCTACGCGGACCCGCTGAGGTACGTTGACCTGTGCGGGTCGGAGGTCTGCGAATGAAGTGCACTGCCGTCATCAACGCGGGGGTTTGCGGCTTCGAAACGTCCGCCGCGGCGGATTCGGCCGACGATCAGATGGTCACTCTCACGATAGAGAGCGACTGCGAGAGGATCACCCGGCTGGGCGAGGCGCTGAATGGCAAGCCGATAGATGGTTACGAGGAGATCGCGGCTGGCTTCGGCGGGGCGGTCCTGTCGGCAGCGCGGGAGACGCTGTCCGGGTGCTGCGCGGGATGCGCGGTGCCGGCGGGGATCTTCAAGGCGCTCCAGGTAGCGGCGAGAGTCGCGCTGCCGCGAGAGGTGAAGATTGCGTTGAGTGGGGAGTAGACGTGGCGAGTTCGACAGGTGGTGGAGTGATGGCATTGTCCGGCAGGGAATCCAGGCTGGCTCGATTGGTCGCGGTGGGCGCGATGATGGGCGCGGTGGCGCTGATAGGGGGCGAGCTTCCCGCGGGAAGCGTGAGGATGGCGGGCATGGACACCGACAAGCGGAATGCGGTGCCTCTCTCCAAAGGCATCTCGACCTGGGCGTACCGGTACAGTGACGGAATGGCGAGGCAGGTGCAGAGTTTCAACTCCAGGGCACGGCCGGACCTGGGGTTCAGGTATTTGTTCTCCTACGCCGGCTCGGTCGGCTTCACCAATGAGAAGGGAGAGGCTACCGTCCACTACAGCAGCAAGGCCACCCGCGCGTATGCTCGCGCCCTTCCCGGCGTGCTGATGATGCCCATCGTGGACGGCAGAACCGACAAGGGCGAGTTCAACGGCTGGACGGACGAGCAGTACCGCGAGGCTGCGCGGAAAGTGGCGGAGCGCGTGATCGAGGACGCCGACGCGGCCGGGGTGCAGATAGACATCGAGCCGTTCAGCGCCGACCATCTCCCCTTCTACCAGCATCTGCGGGAGATGCTCAACGCCGAGGGGAAGCACTGCACGATGTTCGTGGGCCCGTGGGGGAAGGAGCTGCTGACGAGGATCTTCCAGTCGTGCGACATCGTGGTCATGTCGGGCTATGACCTCGACGGGGATGGCTCGGCTCTCAGCGACTACCGGACGGCGATGGAGCGATCGGTCGCCAGGTTCCAGCAGGTGGCGGAGGAGACGGGCGGGCACTACATGATCGGGATACCGGCGGCCGCGTCCTGGGGGGAGTACGAGTACACAGCCGGCGGGGATGGCGGCCGAGTCGAGACGGGAGTGAAGCAGGAGGAGTACGTGAAGGCCGCGCTGGATGTGGTGAGGGGCTACCGGGACCGCCCGGAGTACGTAGGCATTGCTCTCTGGCACATGTCCGACCCGGACACGGAGTTCGAAGAGCCCGACAAGGCGACCGAGCCGACCAAGTTCCCGAACATCATCCGGGAGAGCGTCTGGAAGATGCTGGCGGACTACTAGGCCCAGCTTGGAGATTGAGCAGACAAACGATGGGGCCGCGTGTGTGTTCTTCACGCGGCCCCGGAGGCGAGGTCATGCTCTGCGCGGTTCACAAGCTTCACTCTGATCGAGCTGTGCCTAACTTACCGTGGGCGGAGCAGCATTTCCAGTGCCAGGCGCCAGTTTTTTGGCGCGTGTTGTGACACTGTGCACACAGACCGACACAAGCCCTGGGGGCGGGGTTCGGGGACCCTGCCCCCTCGCAGGCTAAAGCCTGCGCTACCCAGGACGGCCGATGTCAGTCGGCGATCGCCTCAACGACGGCTTTCAGGAACCGGGTGTGTTTGACATGGCGGGAAGAGGTGGTATAATCTGCAAGGATTCGCAGATATAAGGAGTTGCGCAATGGCGGTAGCTGATGATCGGGTCTACAACGTACACGCAAACGTATGCCGGGCAATCGGCCATCCGGCGAGGCTCAAGGTGCTCGACCTGCTGCGGGGTGGTGAGGAGTGCGTTTGCCGCCTTGCGCCCGAGGTCGGGGTGACGGAGGCGA
>Ga0315285_10005843_pt1 | contig 12648 bp, 11 predicted proteins | sample YL17G09_36_MG_FD_203698 | JGI IMG/M metagenome (GOLD analysis project Ga0315285, IMG submission 203698) | Sediment microbial communities from Yellowstone Lake, YNP, Wyoming, USA - YL17G09_36 | ecosystem: Environmental > Aquatic > Freshwater > Lake > Sediment | place: USA: Wyoming | collected... | reverse complement strand
TCGACGGTCGCCAGCCGCATGCTCTTCTGGCGGCAGTTCAGCGAGGCGAGTTCGCTGGGACGACCATCAGCCAGGGTGAAGAGGCGCCATGACAGACTGGCAGGAGCTGGAGAAACGCTACTTCTTTGCCACCAGCAAGCGCCAGCCTGTCACCCTGGTGCGAGGGCAGGGCGTGCGCGTCTGGGACGACCAGGGGCGGGAGTATCTGGACTTCGTGGCGGGGATCGCCTCCGTGAGCCTGGGCCACTGCCATCCGACGGTGGTGTCGGCTCTGGCCGAGCAGGCCAGCGTCCTCATGCACGTCTCTAACCTTGTGTACAGCGTCCCCCAGGTGCGGTTGGCTCAGCTTCTGGTGGAGAATAGCTGCCTGGATCGCGTCTTCTTCTGCAACAGCGGCGCGGAGGCCATCGAGGGGGCTATCAAGCTGGCCCGCAAGTGGGGCAAGGAGAAAAGGGACGGCGCCTACGAGATCATCTGCACCGACAACGCCTTCCACGGCCGGACGCTGGCCACTCTCACCGCCAGCGGCACTGAGAAGTATAAGCTGCCCTACCTGCCCCTACCTCCGGGGTTCGTCCACGTGCCCTACGACGACGTGGAGGCCATCCGCAAGGCCACCAGCGCGAAGACCTGCGCCGTCCTCCTGGAGCCCATCCAGGGCGAGGGCGGCGTCAACGTCCCCAGCGACGACTACCTGCGCCGGGTGCGGGCCTGGTGCGATGAGGCGCGCATCCTGCTGATCCTGGACGAGGTCCAGACGGGCATCGGGCGCACCGGTAGCCTGTTCGCCTATCAGCAGTACGGCGCCGAGCCCGATATCATGGCCCTGGCCAAGGGCCTGGCCGGGGGCGTGCCCATTGGCGCCTTCCTGGCCAAGGAGCACTGCGCCGTGTTCGCGCCGGGCGACCACGGCAGCACGTTCGGCGGCAACCCCCTGTGCACGCACGTCGGCTACTGCGTGCTAAAGTACATTATCGATAACGACATCCCCGACCAGGTGGCCAGGAAGGGCCAGCACCTGGAGCGCCGCCTGCGCAGCCTGGCCGACCGCCATCCTATTGTCACGGAGGTGCGCGGCCGCGGCCTGCTGTGGGCCATCGAGCTGGCTGGCGAGCTGGCCGAGCAGGCGGTGGGGATGTGTCTGAAGGAGGGGCTCATCGCCAACAACGTGAAGCCCACTGCCCTGCGCCTCATGCCGCCCCTGGTGGTGAGCGAGGAGGAACTGGAGCGGGCGGTGGAGATCGTGGACAAGGTGCTAGGAAAGCTAGAGGAAGAAAAGAGGGAGTGAAATGCCTGAGAAGCTTATTCTTGCCTATTCCGGCGGCCTTGACACCTCCGTGGCCACGCGCTGGCTGAAGGAGGAGCAGGGCTACGACGTCGTCTGCCTGACGGTGGACGTGGGCATGCAGAAGGATCGCGAGACGCTGCACAGCCGCGCCCTGGCCGCGGGGGCCGTCGCCTTCCGCTGGGCGGAGGCCCAGGAGACGTTCGTCCGGCATTTCGTTTTCCCCGCTCTGGCCGCTGGCGCCGTCTACGAGAAGGAGTACCCGCTGGCTACCGCCCTCGGTCGGCCGCTGATCGCCAAGTGCCTGGTGGAGATTGCGCGCAAGGAGGGGGCCACCGCCGTTGCCCACGGCTCGACCGGCAAGGGCAACGACCAGGTGCGCTTCGACGTGAGCGTGCAGGCGCTCGCCCCCGACCTGCGCATCGTCGTCCCTGTGCGCGAGTGGGGGCTGACCCGCGACGAAGAGATCGCCTATGCCCAGAAGCACAACATCCCTGTGCCGGTGACCAAGGAGAGCCCCTATTCCGTCGATGAGAACCTGTGGGGGCGCAGCATCGAGTGCGGCGTCCTGGAGGACCCCTGGGCCGAGCCGCCGGAGGAAGTGTTCGAGTGGACGAAGTCGGTGGCCGAAGCCCCCGATAAGCCGGCCTACGTGGAGATCGGCTTCGAGAGGGGGATGCCCGTGGCCCTGGACGGCCGCGAGCTCGATGCCGTGACGCTGGTCAAGCGGCTGCACGAGATGGCCGGCGCGAATGGCGTCGGCCGCATCGACCATCTGGAGAATCGGCTGGTGGGCATCAAGTCGCGGGAGATATACGAGGCGCCGGCGGCGGTGACCCTGCTGCGGGCTCACGAGGGTCTGGAGCAGATGACGCTATCGAAGCCGCAGGTGCGCCTGAAGGAGCGCATCGCCCAGGAGTACGCCGACCTCATCTACAACGGCCTGTGGTTCACCGCCCACCACCAGGACCTGGCGGCCTACGTCCAGAGCACCCAGCGCCACGTCACGGGCACGATACGGGTGCGGCTGCACAAGGGGACGGCGATGGTCGTGGGGCGCAAGTCGCCCAAGAGCTTGTATGATTTCTCCCTGGCCACGTATGATAAGGGCGACGTGTACGACCAGAGCGCGGCGCCGGGCTTCATCCACATCTGGGGCCTGCCGGTGCGGGTGCAGGCGCGGGTCCAGATGCTGGGGGAGGAAGGTCAGGGAGAGAGGTAGAGCGGCGAATGGTCGAGGCAGCACTCGCCCTAGCGATAGCCGCGATAGGCATCACTTTCTTCGGCGTCATTCTCCAGTGGCTGGCCTATCGGGCCACGATAGAACAGGCGCAGCGAGCGGCGCAGAGCGCCGCCGACATGAGAGTGGAGATCCACGACCTTGTTGGTGAATTACGCGGCATGACCGAGAGGATGGTGGAGGCGCAGGAGCGGCAGTTCAACCGCATGCTGGATGCCTTTGTGACGAGGCCCGCAGCGGCGGATGAGGTCGCGGACAAGACCAGTGAGTCCGCGCTGGCGCTGCGCGAGGTGCTGGCGAGGATGGGGTCTCTTGAGGGAAGACTTTCCGAGTACCCGGAGGTTGAGAAGCTCGGAGACGAGCTTAGAGAGATTAGACGCCGCGTTGACGCGGTAGCTGACAGCGCGGATTACGCTGCCCGTCTGGCGGCTTATGCCAGCCAACCAGGCCGCCCGGTCCGTCCGGTCGTGACTTATGGCATGATGCACGTGGGCGTGGAGGGCTTTGGGAGATATGTTGTGGATGTTGTGGATCTGCTTGGGGAGGTAAAGTCCATTGCTGACAGCGGAGGGCGGGCGGATCGATCAAAATTGGCAGAGTGGCATAGGTCCAAGATGGTGAGTCAGGAGCGCGCGGTCGAGATAGCGCTTAGGGATGGCCTTCTATCCGTTGAATCCGACGGGCACGGCGCCGAATGGCTCTCGCTGACGGAAAGGGGGCGACAAGTGGTTGAGGCTATTCAGGGCAGCCTGCCGGGGTAGGATGCTTCTTGTGAAAGCAGTCCTCTTCGACCTCGGCGATACGCTGTGGCACTTCCCCAACATGCCGCCGCACATCATCGTGCGGCAGGAGACGGTGCGGCGCGTGTGCGACGTTCTGCGCCGCTGGGGCGTCGCGCCCGAGGGGCCGCTTTTCTTCCTGGGCCGCAACATCCGCATCGCGGTGGAGGAGGAGACGGAGAGGGCCTATCGCAGCGACTTGGTCAGCCCCGACTATCCGGCCCTCTGCCGCCAGGTGGCCGCTCGCCTGGGTCTGACCATCAGCGATCGCCAGACGCACGAGCTGTGGGACGCCTGGAACCTGGGCGGTCAGTTCTTTGGCCGCACCCTCTTCGCCGACGCCCTCGACACGCTGCGCTGGCTCCAGGAGCGGGGCTTCAAGCTGGGCGCCGTCACCGACCGCGCCTTCGGTGGGCCGCGCTTCCTGGCCGAGCTGGAGGAATACGGCCTCGAACCCTACTTGCAGGAGGTGACCATATCGTCGAACGTGGGCTACCTGAAGCCGCACCCCAGGATCTTCCAGCACGCCCTCGATGCCCTGGCGGTGGCGGCCGAAGAGACGGTGATGGTGGGCGACTCCCTGCGCTGCGACGTGGCCGGGGCCAAGGGCCTGGGCATGGTCGCTGTCTGGAAGCGCCCGCCCCTGGACGAGCCCACTGAGCTGGGCGCCGATAAGGTGGACGTGGTGGGCGAGATCGCCCCCGACTACGTCATCGACAACCTCCGGGAGCTCACCCGGCTACCCGTTCTCAATCATGGCTAAGAAAAAGTCCGCCAAGGTCTGGGCCGCCCGCTTCGCCAAGGCCACCGACCCGCGGGCCGAGGCCTTCACCGCCTCCATCGACGTCGACCGGCGGCTGTGGCGGTACGACATCGCTGGCTCCATCGCTCACGCCCGCATGCTGGCCAAACAGGGCATCATCCCCAGGGAGGACGGCGAGGCCATCGTGCGTGGCCTGGAGGAGATAGGCGAGGAGATCGAGGCCGGCCAGTTCGAGTTCAGCCGCGAGCTCGAAGACATCCACATGAACATCGAGGCTTGTCTGCGCCAGAAGATCGGCCAGGCCGCCGACCGCCTGCACACCGCTCGCTCCCGCAACGATCAGGTGGCCACCGACCTGCGCCTCTACCTGAAGGACGCCATCGCCGGCGTGCTGGCCGCCCTGCATCGCCTGCAGGGGGCGCTTCTCGACCTGGCGGAGGCCAATCGCCAGGTGATCATGCCCGGCTACACCCACCTCCAGCGGGCACAGCCGCTGCTCTTCGCCCACCACCTGCTCGCCTACTTCGAGATGTTCGACCGCGATGTGGGGCGCTTCCAGGACTGCCTCAAGCGGGTCGATGTCCTGCCGCTGGGCTCGGGTGCCCTGGCTGGCGTGCCCTATGCCATCGACCGCCAGTTCGTGGCCCGCGAGCTGGGATTCAGCTGCATCAGCGACAACAGCCTGGACGCCGTCTCCGACCGCGACTGCGTGGTCGAGTTCCAGGCAGCGGCGGCGCTGACCATGATGCACCTGTCGCGTTTGGCCGAGGAGCTGGTGCTGTGGTCCACCGCCGAGTTCGGCTTCATCCAGATAGACGAGGCTTTCGCCGGCGGCTCCAGCATCATGCCTCAGAAGCGCAACCCCGACGTGGCCGAGCTGGCCCGCGCCAAGACGGGCCGCGTGTACGGCAACCTCCTGTCGATCCTGACGGTGCTCAAGGGCTTGCCCCTGGCCTATTGCCTTGACCTCCAGGAGGACAAGGCCGGCCTGTTCGACAGCGCCGACACCCTTCTCGCCACCCTGGATGTGGTGGCCGCCATGCTCCCGAGCATTCGGGTGGACGCCGAGCGGACGCAGGCGGCAGCCAGCGAAAGCTACTCTCTGGCCACCGACGTCGCCGACTACCTGGTGCGCCAGGGCTTGCCCTTCCGCGAGGCGCATGGGGTGGTCGGGCAGCTTGTCAGATACGCCGACGAGCAGGGCAAGGGCCTGTCAGAGCTCACCCTGGAGGAGTACCGCCGCTTCTCGTCTCTGTTCGATGAAGGCGTGCTGAAGCTGGACGTGCGCTCGGCCATCGAGGCCAGGGACGTGCCCGGCGGGACGTCGTCGCGGCAGGTGGCGGCGGCCCTGAAGCGCGCCCGCCAGCGGCTGGAAGGCGGAGGGCGATGATCAACGGCATCAAGCTGGCTCCCTCCATCCTCGCGGCTGACTACGCTCGCCTGGGCGAGCAGGTGCGCGAGGTCGCGGCCGCCGGCGCCGACTACATCCACGTCGATGTCATGGACGGGCGCTTCGTGCCTAACATCACTGTCGGGCCGCTGGTGGTGGAGGCCCTGCGGCGGGCGACCGACCTGCCTCTGGACGTTCACCTGATGATCGAGGAGCCGGAGCGACACATCGAGGCCTTCGCCCAGGCGGGGGCGAGCATCCTCACTGTCCACCCGGAGGCCAGCCCGCACGTCCATCGCCTGGTGCAGATGATCAAGGGCCTGGGCTTGGGCAGCGGCGTCGCCCTCAATCCGGCCAGCTCCCTTGCCCTCATCGAGGAGGTGCTGGCGGAGGTGGACCTGGTGTTGCTGATGATGGTGAACCCCGGCTGGGGCGGCCAGGCGTTCCTCCGTAGTGTTGTGCCCAAGATACGGCGGCTGCGGCGGAGGCTGGACGAGCTGGGCCTGGCGGCGGAGCTGGAGGTGGACGGCGGCATCACGGCGAAGACGGCGCCGCTGGTGGTGGAGGCAGGGGCGCGAGTGCTGGTGGCGGGCACGGCGGTGTTTCAGCACGCGGACGGTGTGGCGGCGGCGATGGCACTCATCGGGGAGAGCGTGCGGAAGGTAAGGCCGGCGGTCTAGGGGGCGATTTCGTTTTGTAGATGAACGCCCTGGGCTTCTGCCAGGGCGTTTTCGATTGGCGAAGGTGGGGACTAGCCCGCTGTCTTGAGCTGCGTGCGCAGGCAGCGGGTGCAGATGCCGATTCGCACCGGGCGGCCGTCGACGGTCAACGTGCGCTTCTGGATGTTGGCCCGGAAGACGCGATTGGTCTTGGGCGCCCGCCGCTCCCACCGTCCGGCGTGCTTGTGGCGGATGTTGCGTCCGTGTGTGGTTCCCTTGCCGCAGATAGCGCATCTGGCCATCGAAGCTTGCTCCCTTTGCCCCTTGCACCTGTCAGTGGGCAGGGGTAGAATTCGGCACGCAGGCATCATATCATTCTATGTCGGCCAAGAGCAAGGTGAGGTAATACGCCTGCTCGAGAGCGTTCTGCGTCGCTGCATGCTAAAGGGATGGCCCCTCCAAAAAGTCGCTCCATGACCGGCACATCGGTTCTCAGTACTCTGTCGGGAAGCGGATTGCGGGCGATGTTCGCCACCGCCACCGCCTGGCTGGAGCGCCACGTCGAGGCGATCAACGCTATCAACGTCTTCCCCGTACCCGACGGTGACACCGGCACCAACATGTACCTGACCATGCGCTCCACCCTGGAGGAGGCTTACCGCGTCGATGACGATGGCGTAGGTGCGGTGCTGGCGGCAATGTCCAGGGGAGCCCTGATGGGCGCCCGCGGCAACTCCGGCGTGATCTTGTCCCAGATCATTCGCGGCCTGGCCTGCGCCGCCGAGGAGCGCCAGCATCTGGACGCCCGCGGCCTTGCGGCTGGCCTGGTCGAGGCAGCGTCTACCGCCTATAAGGCGGTCAGCCAGCCGGCGGAAGGCACGATTCTCACCGTGATGCGAGAGGCCGCCGTTGCCGCCGAAGGCGAGGCTCAGAGGGATGGGCGGGACATCCTGGCGGTAGTGGCTTCGGCCACCGAGGCGGCCCGCGAGGCGGTGGCCAAGACCCCCACCCTCCTGCCGGTGCTGGCCGAGGCGGGGGTGGTCGACGCCGGCGGCCAGGGCCTCTACGTAATGCTGGAGGGCTTCCTGCGCTACCTCCGGGGCGAGGAGGAGATCCCGGCTGGCCCGCTGGTGGCTCCCGAGGAGATCGAGCGCGACTGGCTTATGGTGACCAGCCAGATGCACCGGGTGGGCGAGTCCCTCTACGGCTACTGCACTGAGTTTCTGGTGTGCGGTCACAATCTGGGCAGCGCTGACATCCAGAGGCGAATGCTGGAGCTGGGCGATTCGGTGTTGGTAGTGGGGGACGAGAGCTTGCTACGGGTGCACATCCACACTGACGACCCCGGCGCCGCTCTGAGCTATTGCACCGCCCTGGGCTCCGTTAATCAGGTGAAGGTGGATAACATCCAGGCGCAGGCTGAAGAGTTCCTGGCCATGCACGAGCGGCCGAGGGTTGCCGCTCCGCCGGTGGACATTGCGACGGTGGTGGTGGTGGCCGGCGAGGGTATGGAGCGGGTGTTCCGGAGCATGGGAGCCACCGCCATCGTGGAGGGCGGGCCCACGATGAACCCTAGCACTCGTCAGCTCCTGGAAGCCATCGAGCAGTGCCCCGCGGACCGCGTGGTGCTTCTGCCCAATGATAAGAACATTGTCATGGCGGCGGAACAGGCGCTCCCCCTGACCGCCAAAGAGGTGCGTCTTGTCAAGACGACCAGCGTGCCACAAGGGGTGGCCGCTCTCCTGGCCTTTAGCCCAGACGAGGACCTGGAGGCGAACGTTGAAGCTATGGAGGAGGCCAGGGTCGGCGTTCGCACGGTGGAAGTGACGCGGGCTATTCGCACTACCACTATTGGCGGCCTGCGCATCCGGGAGGGTCAGTGCATAGCTGTGGTCGATGGTGAGCTGAAGGTGGCTCGAAAGACTCCCGAGGCAGCGGCAAAGGCTGCCCTGGGCCACCTGCCCATGGAGGAAGTCAGTCTGCTCACCCTCTACTATGGCGCCGATACCCGCGAAGCGGAGGCGCGCGAACTAGCAAGCGAACTGCGTCGCCGCCATCCTCAGCGCGACGTGGAGGTTGTCTACGGTGGCCAGCCCCACTACTACTACATCGTGTCGGCGGAGTAGGGCTGGCCCAGCTCCGTCAGCAGCGCCAAGACTCGCTCCCGTATCTGGTCTCTGATGAGCCGTACCTTCTCCAGGGGTTGGCCCTGGGTGTCCGCTAGACCCCAGTCCTCAGAAGGATGAAAGCCTGCCGGACAGCTCTCCGCCACGTCGCAGCCCATTGTTATGATCCTGTCGGCCTGCTGGATCATTTGCTCGGTCAGGGGCTTGGGCCGTTGAGACCTGATGTCGATGCCCAGTTCGGCCATGGCGGCCACGGCAGTGCGGCTCACCGATGTGGCCGGCCGTGTTCCTGCGGACAGGGCCAGGCAGCCGCCGCCACAGAAATGGTTAAAGAAGGCCTCGGCCATCTGGCTGCGGCCGCTATTGCCAACGCAGACGAACAGGACGTATTTCATGATCCCCCCTCAAGCTTAGCAGAGGGGCTGCCTACCGGCACGCAGGCGCTTTTACGGGGCAGGTGCCGTTGGTATACTAGCCAGCGGAGGTTTAGGGCTTGGCGCGCAAGATAGCTGTGGTGACTGACAGCACTGCTGACCTGACGCCAGAGATGGTCGAAGAGCTGGGTGTCACCGTTGTGCCCCTGCGAGTTATCTTCGGCAATGAGGCCTATCGGGAAGGGGTGGACATCACCACCGAAGAGTTCTACGAGCGGCTGGTCAAGAGCCGCCAGTTGCCCACCACTTCTGCCCCCTCGGTGGGCGACTTCCAGGAGGTGTACGAGCGGCTGCTGAAGGAGGCCGATGGCATCATCTCCATCCATATCTCCAGCAAGCTTTCCGGTACGGTACAGGTTGCTGAGACCGCCAGGCAATCAGTGGCCAAGCCGGAGCGCATCACGGTGGTGGACTCTCTGGCGGTCTCCATAGGGATGGGCTTCGTTATCATGGAGGCGGTGGAGGCCGCCCGCGCCGGCGCCAAGCTGGCTGAGGTGAAGGCGACAGCCGAAAGCGCCGCTCGGAGGTTTCATGCGCGGTTCATGCTGGATACGCTGGAGTATGTGCGCCGCGGCGGACGCATCGGTCGCGCTCGCGCCTATCTGGGGGCGCTCCTCAGTGTCAAGCCGATTATTTCCATCCGCGACGGCGAGCTTTACCCGGAGGAGCGGGTGCGCACGCGGGCGCGCGGTCTGGAGCGCTTAATCCAATGGGCTGTCAGGCACCAGAACGTAAAACGGGCTGCCGTGGGTCACTCCACTACGGCCGACGAGGCGGAGAGCATCAGGCAGAGACTGGCGATGGCCTTCCCCAATGTCAAGGTGCACCTGGTGCGATTTGGGCCTGTTCTTGGCACCCATGGAGGTCCGGGCATCGTAGGCGTTGCCTTCATAGAAGGAGAGTAGGCGGGGGTTGGCCGAGGCGGCGATAGACAACCTGCGCAAAGTCCTGGAACTGGAGCGAGCCAAGGGCTTTGGCGATAGCGCAGTCCTGGGGGGGCTGGACGGCTATCTACGTCGCTTCTCCCAGGGGCAGGTGCTGGTGTCGAATCAGCACCTGGCGGCAGCGATAGGCTCCCTTCCTGTCGGCGGCTATGCCTCCTTGGCGTCGTCAAAGCGCCGCCGCTGGCTGGAGGAACTTCTGGCGATCATGGATGATCGCTCTGCTGGTGCTCAGCCATCGCCCAGAGTCAGGCCAAAGACGGCTGCTTCTCCCTCACCGCCAGCAGCCAGCACTGCTAAGAAGGGGGCGAGGCCCGTTGCGGCCAGGCGGGCCGTGCAGACAGGGGGGCAAGCTTCTCTCGATTCGCCCATCGCCGCTCTCAGGGGCGTGAGCCGGGCCACTTCGTCCCGCTTCGTTCGCCTGGGCGTGCACACCATCCGCGATTTGCTCTTCCACTTTCCCTACCGCTACAATGACTTCGCCAACATTCGTCCCATATCGCAGCTCGTTGTGGGCGAGGAGCAGACAGTGCTGGCCACGGTGTGGTCGGCGGCGGAGACGACCATCGGCCGCCGCCTGAAGGCCACCGAGGCCATCGTGGGCGACGAGACGGGCACCCTTCGGGTCATCTGGTGGGGGCAGCGCTACATCGCCCGCCAGCTTCAGCCGCGGACGCAAGTGGCCCTCAGTGGCAAGGTCAGCGTCTATCGCGGCCAGTTGCAGATGGAATCGCCCGAATACGAATCCCTGGCCAGCGACGACCTCATCCACACCGCCCGCTTGGTGCCCGTCTATCCCCTCACCGAGGGCCTCTGGCCGCGCGTGGTCCGCCGCTTGGCGAAGGATGCCCTGGACAACTTCGCCGATAGTGTTCCCGACCCTCTGCCGCCGGAGCTGAAGGAGCGTCTGCGCCTCTGGCCGCTGCCCCACGCCTTGCGCCAGATGCACTACCCCGACTCGCTGGAGACAGCGGAGATGGCCCGCCGCTGCCTGGCCTTGCAGGAGCTTCTGATCATTCAGTTGGGCGTCCTCATGCGCCGTCAGGCCTGGCAGGAGAGCGGCCGGGCCTACCCGCTGGTCCTGTCGCCGGAGGCCCTCGCTGGCTTCCTATCCTCCCTTCCCTTTGCGCTCACCCAGGCGCAGAGGCGGGTCATGGGCGAAATGGCAGCCGATATCGGCCGCGAGGTGCCCATGAGCCGCCTGCTCCAGGGCGACGTTGGCAGCGGCAAGACGGTGGTGGCTATCGCCGGCCTTCTGGCTGCTGTTGCCAGCGGCTGTCAGGGGGCGATGATGGCCCCCACCGAGATCCTGGCCGAGCAGCACTACCGCACTACCTGTGCCCTCCTTGGCGACGGGCCAGAGCCTATCTTGGATAGCGGTGTGTTCCAGCCGCCGTACATGGAGAAGCCCCTGCGGGTTGCTCTCCTCATTGGCAGCCTGCGGGGCAGGGAAAAGGCAGCCGCCCAGGAGGCCATCGCTCGCGGCGACGTGGACATCGCTATCGGCACCCACGCCCTTATCCAGGCGGAGGTCGCCTTCCCTCGCCTGGGCCTGGTGGTGGTCGACGAGCAGCATCGCTTCGGCGTCATGCAGCGGGCCGCCCTGCGGGCTAAGGGCCAGTCACCCCACGTGCTGGTGATGACCGCCACGCCCATCCCCCGAACCCTTGCCCTGACCGTCTACGGCGACCTGGACATCTCCCTCATCGACGAGATGCCGGCCGGGCGTAAGGCGGTGAAGACCGTCCGCGCCCTCCCGCACGAGCGGGACGAGGTCTACGGGTTCGTGCGGGAGGAGGTGGCCAAGGGTCGCCAGGCCTACATTATCTGCCCGTTAGTAGAGGAATCGGAGGCGATTGCCGCTAAGGCGGCGGTGCAGGAGTACGAGCACCTGACCCGCGCTGTCTTTCCCGACCTGCGCCTGGGCCTGGTGCACGGCCGTCTCCCTTCCGCCGAGCGAGAGGCGGAGATGCGATCATTTCGTGACGGCGATCTGGACATCCTGGTGGCCACTGCCGTAGTGGAGGTCGGCATCGACGTCGCCAACGCCACCGTAATGCTGGTGGAGGGCGCCGACCGCTTCGGGCTCTCGCAGCTTCACCAATTTCGCGGCCGGGTGGGCCGCGGCGAGCACCAGAGCTACTGCATCCTCCTGGCGGAGAATCCCTCGCAGGAGGCCCAGGAGCGATTGAGCCTCATGGAGACCATCTACGATGGCTTTCGCTTGGCCGAGGAGGACCTGCGTCTGCGCGGCCCTGGCGAGTACTTCGGCACCCGTCAGACGGGCATGCCCGATCTGAAGGTGGCCCGCTTGTCGGACATCGACCTCATCGAGAGGGCGCGGGCGGAGGCCGCTCGCCTGCTGGAGGCAGACCCTTCGCTGGCTCGACCAGAGCATCGTCTGCTAGAGTGTCAGGTGGCCCACCTGTGGGAGAGGATCACGGCGGAGGTGAGCTGAGAGGATGCTGATCAAGCACGAAATCGCCCGCCTTGTTACGGACGCCGCCGCCAGGGCTCAGGAGGAGGGGGACCTGCCGCCGCTGGCCCTGCCAGAGGTGACGGTGGAGCACCCGGCGCGGGAAGAGCACGGCGACTATGCCGCCAGTCTTTCCCTGAAGCTAGGCCGGGCCGCCCGCTCTGACCCGCTGCCTATCGCCGAGGCCATCGCCAGACACATCCGGCCCAGCGATGCCATCGCTGAGGTGGCGGTGGCCCCGCCCGGCTTCATCAACTTTCGCCTGAGCGATGCCTGGCTGGCCCGTCAGGTAGACGCCATCCTCGCCCAGGGCGAGCGCTTCGGCGATGTGCCCTTGGGCGAGGGACAGCGCCTCCAGATGGAGTTCGTCAGCGCCAATCCGGTGGGCCCCCTGCACGTGGGCAACGGTCGCGGCCTGGCCATCGGCGATACCCTGGCCAGCTTGCTGGCGGCTGCCGGCTACGCGGTGGAGCGGGAGTACCTGGTGAACGATGCGGGCACCCAGACGGAGACCTTCGCCAGCACGCTATATGCCCGCTATCAGCAGCTCTTCGG
>Ga0315285_10005841_pt1 | contig 12652 bp, 24 predicted proteins | sample YL17G09_36_MG_FD_203698 | JGI IMG/M metagenome (GOLD analysis project Ga0315285, IMG submission 203698) | Sediment microbial communities from Yellowstone Lake, YNP, Wyoming, USA - YL17G09_36 | ecosystem: Environmental > Aquatic > Freshwater > Lake > Sediment | place: USA: Wyoming | collected... | reverse complement strand
GCTTCGGTGTTTTGACATTGAGAGTGAAGAACACTATGCCATTTTAAAAGATTTCATAGGATTTGGTTTCAAGTGTGTATTCTTTGGTGATTTTGGTGATCGTCGTGGCTCAGGGATTTACCTTGATGATGAGCTAGATTTTGAAAATCATTTTGAAGGTTGTGAAGATGATCTTGTTGCTTATGCCAAAGAAGAAAAAGCCAAGTGGGATGCTGATAGGAAACGGCACAACGAAGAGCCATGTAGAAATCGAATGGCTGAAGAGACGACTGACGTTAAATTCATTTTGGCTCTAGACTATGTCTCGGAGTGTGTAAGCCACTGGGAATCTGAAGAGTACGAGACTAGAGTTGAGATTGTCGGCAAGTTGGATATGGCTCGGATACGAGAGATTATTATTTAACTGGGGGTTACTATGCAGCTACTATTAGTCAAGTGCGATTCGAATTGGGCAGACGAGTTTGATCTCAAGGGCTTTGCCATCTACGTTGATGTAGCGTGGAAAGAGTATTTAAAGTTAATCGACAACCAGATATTTTATAAAGAGCGTGACGAAGGCGATGAGTGTGGTCCGCACGTTGCCACTATAGGCACGAACCAGCAGATTGGTTACCCCGATTTTAAATCATTCAAAGATAGCTTTAAGACCAAGAAGATCACAGATGAAGAAGCCAAATGGCTTTGTTCGAATTTTAAGGTTAAGATCACCAAGAAAGCCAAAGATGTGCCAGTGGCTTACGGCATGTTCATGTACTTAGATCCCGACTATGAAGAAAATAATGGGGAGCTAGATCCTGAATACGAATATTTTACATCAGAGATGAATGATGATGAGTAAACGAATAGTAATCGTTGGTGGTGATGGTTTTCTAGGTGGTTACTTTCGCCAAAGGCTTCCCCATGCGATAGCGGCTCAGGTCGATATCAGCAACCTGAGTGCCGTCAAGACGATGCTCCGAGATCAGCACAAGCCTGATCTGGTCATTAACTGTGCAGGAAAGACAGGTAGGCCGAACGTTGATTGGTGTGAAGACAATAAGCTGGCTACGCTTCACTCCAATGTTACTGGAGCCTTAGTTCTCATGGAACAGTGTCTTCTAGCTGGTATCTCGTATGTGCATATCGGTTCAGGATGCATTTACGACAATGGGTTTTATGACGAGACAGATGATCCTAATTTTAAGGGCAGCTTCTACTCGAAGACAAAACTTGTGGCTGATCTTATGCTGCAAGATTTCCCTGTCCTTAACCTGAGACTAAGAATGCCCTTTGATGGATCGCTGAACCCACGCAATTTGATACGCAAGTTGATAGGGTACAAGAAAGTATTAACGTGCAGAAATTCCATGACCTATATCCCAGATTTTATAAATGCGGCTGTGGCTTTAATGGATAAAGGGTTTACAGGAACATTCAACATTGTTAATGAGAGTACGATTTCCCCATGGGACATTATGCGTATGTATAGCGAAATCGTTGATAAGAACCATATGTTTGAGCCACTGGCACTTCATGATTTGTCTTCCCTGGCGAAAGCGGCTAGAAGCAATTGCGAATTGTCGGTCGAGAAGTTAACGAGTGTTGTTGGTATTCAAATGATGCATGTGAAGGATGCGGTTGAGATTGCACTTAACGAAATGAAAAGAGCGAAGGGGTAGAATTCGTAGCCCACTGGTGTTACAATGGCCGATTACTGTTAATCCAAGGAATGGAGATTAGTATGCCAACTGTAATGATAAAGTATGAGTTACCAGAAGAAGATGCCGAGATGAAGTTAGCTCTGAGAGCTAGTGAATACCAACACACTTTATATCGGGTTTCACAGGAGATTTTCAGGCCAGCAAGAAAGCATGGTTACGACAATGCGAAGCTGCAAGCCCTTATGAACGATAATCCAGCTAGTTATGAAATAGTAGGGATGCTGGAAGATCTATTTTTTGAAATTGTAAAAGAAGAAGGCATTGACCTAGAGTAATATGAAGCCTAATAAGAATAATCGAAAGTATTGGTTTTCATCAGATATACATGATGCCCACACCAACTGCATCCATTTGACGCAACGTCCTTTCAAAAACATTGAAGAGATGATGGCAACGATCATCACTAACTTTAATAAGAAGATAGGTCTAGATGACGTTCTTTACTTGTTAGGCGATGTCAGTTTGGGGAAAAAGGAATCGTGGGAGCACTTTTTAGATAGTCTATTATGTAAAAATGTAATTCTTGTTCTTGGTAATCATGATCGGTGGGCTAGTATACCAAAAGATAAGATATTAATGGCGGCAGAAGTTATACGCCTCCGCACACATGGACGGATCTTATTATTGTCTCATTATCCTTATAGATGCAGTTGGTTCCGTGCTTTTTGGAAACGGCTTCATCCTGCTGTGGTAAGTAAAAAAAGACCGAGAGATACAGGATTATGGCTATTACACGGTCATGACCACCGTAAAACCCCATTATGTGATTATCATCCGAGACAGATCAATGTTGGAGTGGATGCACATAATTTTAATCCAGTATCTATAGATGATATTATACGGATAATCCAGCAGCAGGAAAATGGAAATGGCGAACATAAAAGGTGCTCCCATTAAATATAAACCGCTAAAGCAGAGTGGCTGACGTACTTACAAGGGATAGCTGAAAATTTTGATAAAAAATTATTTTAGTAAAGAAAGGGAGAATCGGTGTTGTTTGCTTTTAGGGAAGATAAGAAGCCTGTGTTGGCTGAAATATCGGACGAAGAATTAATGTCAAGAATAGTCCAAACAGGATGGAGTGCCAAGCGAGCTAGTAAATCAGCTATGTGGCAATCAGAGTTACAAATGTACAGTGACGAAGTAAAACGGAGGGGTAAACCCCACCTATGGGAGCGAGCTAAAGTTATGTTTCGAGCAACGGTTTGTTATTGAAAGGTTACTAGAATTTTCTGTTGAAGACCGTGAAGCCTGTTTACGAAGACTAATGACGGCTATTCGGAATTGGCAGGCTACGAAAAAGGAAGGGAACTAGAATGGAATGTGTTACTTTTAATCAGCTTATGTTTGTGGCGATAGCTTCGGGTTTGGCAGGTCTAGTTGTAGGTGCCATTGCGGCTCTCGTTGGTCTTAAAAAAGGCGTGAGAGAAGCTCTAAGAGAGAATGGTTATAGTTCATGAAAAGAGAACAGATAAGAGCAACGGTTGATGAACTGTATGAAGTTATCCGTGGAGCCAAAGAAGAATTGGCACGTCTTAGATCACTGTGTTCACATGAAACAACTCAAGTGGAAGAATACGCATGGGGGGATTTGGCTCATACCTGTCCTGCCCATATCTGCACTGTGTGTGACCATTGTGTCTCAACAATTTTTGATGATAAGTTTGGGGAATAAGGAAATGCTTAAGGAATGTGGTTGGTGTGGGATAAACCAAATTGAGGCTCGAAAGTTGATATCATCTGGGTTTGTGTGTGACACTTGCATAGGGCTTATGGTTGATATTATAAGAGAAGAAGTTGATCCAATGTTTCAACTCACTGTAGACGATGGCACAGTAACAAAAGCAGAGCATGACTATTGGTTTGGGGAATTTAAAAAGGCTTTAGTCTTTCTTAAACAAGGGAAATTAAAGTTTGCACCACACACCACAAATTCTGATGTGGATTACTTTATTGAAAAACATGAACACCTCTTACTAGAAGGATCTGATTTTAATAAACCAATTGTGGATGGGGTTAAGTAGGCTACTATGATTTTCTACCACGGTACTGATTCCAAAAATCTCGACAGCATTCTGGCTCGTGGCCTTCTCCCAAGGAAGGATACCGGAAATCTTGTCTATGGCGGTGCTCTTGCTAGCAACGAGCACTTCACCTACCTGACCAGATGGAATCCAGTGGCTCACGCTTACTCGATTGACGAGAACAAGCCGGTCATTATTAAAGTGGATGTTGATGAAGCGGATCTCTACCCAGACGAAGACTTCATTGAACGTGAGTTATCCTGGGAGAGTATCGTAGCGACAGGCAAGGCGTGGAAGGGTAACCCTTCTGATATCGATATCAGTAAGTATAAAGACAAATGGCTAGAGAGTTACCATCTATTTGGCAACGTAGCTATTAAGCATGTTCCCCCTGAGAAGATCGTTGCCCATGTCGTTTTAGATCCAAAGGATTTTACTTACCACTGCGGCCTTGGTGCTCAGGGAAACCAGTTGTTAGGCGATCTTAAAAACAAGATCCATTTTATAGATCCTAGTTTTGTCGCTAAGATTTTGAAGCGGCTTGATCTTCTTTTCTTTAAAGGATGGGAAGTCGTTAAGAGAGACATCTTGAAAGAGCGGCCATCTCTAGCCCTATCCCTTCCAAAACCCACAGAGCAGATAAGGGTTAGGGGGAAGAAGCTGAAGGTTCTCTTTAAGCCTAACATTGAACTAGGGCTATCGGTTTACATATGCGATGAGTGGCAGGATAACTTTCCAGTGAAATTTCCAGAAGTAGATTATCGTTTTTCTAAGTTGGTGCAGGTGCCTTTGACTTATAAGAGTTAGGACAGAAGGTTGAATGAAGAATTCATCGAAAGCAAACGTGATTCATAAAAGTTGGCCTATTTTTGTCGAAGGCAAATGGGGGTTTCCTACTCGTTGTGGTGCCTACTCGAAAGTGGGATATAAAAACCACAAGACACAATGGAAATTTGTCACTTGTGAAAAATGCCTAGCAACTAGAAGGAGTAAATAATGATTAATGGTTTATACACACAGCTTTTACTAATGCTGAACAATTCGGGATCATACCTAGTAACTCGTGGTGCAGGAGTTAAGTCGGTATTTGGTCATAACTTCGGAGCTGTGCCTAGCTTCCCCATCGTTACTTTGAGAAGAACGATGTGGAAGACAGCTCTTAAAGAGCTAGAGTGGTTCATGTCGGGCAGCGAGACTTGTCCTGAAGGAGCTTTGAGTGACATCTGGTGGAAAGGACAACTCAGCCCAGACAATACTTTGAGACAAGGCTACCCACTCCAACTTAGGCAATCCCCTTCGCCTTTAGGTGCCTTTGACCAAGTCGCATGGTTAAGGCATGAGATCAAGGAGCATCCAACATCTCGAAGGCTCTGTCTCACCGTCTGGAACCCTGGGACGATGGCCGCCTTTCCAGAGATCAACGAAAACCCGATGGCTCCCACCTGCTGCCATTTAGTATTTTCGCAATTTCAAGTGAGAGATGGCCAACTCCATATGAATGCCGTTTTCAGATCCACGGATGCCATCTTAGGCTTACCCCACAACTTGGTTCAGCACCGAGCCCTTCAGCTCTATTTTGCCCATCACGCAGGAGTGCCAGCAGCCAATTCGTATCAGCTATACTTGAACGATGTGCATATCTACGACCATCCTGACCATAACGATTTCGTCTCTTGGCTTGCAGAGCAGAACTACCCCCGAATGGAACCAGACACGAACGATCTTATTTACACTCCGAGTGGTGTTGAATTCAGAGCAGAAGATTTTACACTTAAAGAAGAATTAAGATTGCCTTTGTACACAAAGAAGATTGAACGCACACTCTAAGGGGTTACTGAATGCGATTTCGGCTATTTATCTTTAAAGATCCCGATGCTGGAGATCGGGGTTACTCGCTAGCTGGAATCAAAGTGCCTTTGACCACTTTTGTGCCTATCCCTGCAAAACCGACTATTGTTTCGTATGATGATTCATCGGCCTACGGTCCGTACTCCGACTATTGGCAAGTGCCAACCTGTTTCTTGGTCATGGCACGGCCATCCCTTAAACCCCATCTGCGTGGGGTTGAAATCCTTCTAGTACCCACAGACTGGGTAGACGTTGCACCAATCGATAGTTGGGAGAAACTCCCATCTGGATAGATCTTGGCTATTGTGGTCAGATCTGGTAGAAGATGTAACACTCATTAGGGAGACTAGTACATGCGTAAATTAGACGTAATCAATGCTGAGTTAAACCGCCTTCACGATGACTACGATCAACTTTTGGATCGTATTATCGATGCACCGTCTTCATTGACTGATACGTTAAATTCTCAACTTACTGTAATAACAGTGCATATGTCAGATTTGTACAATATACTGGAAAATGCAGAAGATGATGCAGAAGGCTCAGACATACCAGACGATATGTACGCAACATCCATCGATGACTAAGCCTTGCCTTTACATATTATTATAAGTATATTTGTGTAAATGGCGTTGGGCATTTCTATTTAATGGAGATGATATGGAACCAGATGCACAAGTAGAAGAGAAAATTTCATTTTTCTTTGGCTTATTTTACGCTTCGCTATTTTCAATAGGTATTTGGTCTACCTTATATGTTATGTACGGATGGATATTTTAAATGTCAGATTTAGTCCCTACAAAGTTAACCGCTACCGCTGAATTTATTGTTACCACAAACATTAAATCCCCAATCAAGATAACAGGTGTAGCTTCAACACGCATTCGAGATAGCAAGAAAGATCCTTGGCGAGATGGACACATGGTCTTCTATGAAGATTGTGGTTCAATGAAAAAAGCTGAGATTAACCGAGAGCTATATTCGGCTCTACATCTTGTTTTCGATACGTTGAATGATATGGATAGTCCGAATAGTTTTCTTATCGAAGGGGATGGAGATGATGTTTAAAAAATTCTCGGTATTGTTTTTAGCTTTGTCATTATCAGTTCTTGCATTTGGCGGTTCTTATAGTAGCGGTAGCAAATCTAGTAGTAGTAGCCGTTCATCAGGGAGTAGTAGCCGCTCGTATTCATCATCTTCATCAGGAAAGAGCTATAGCTCTGGGAGCAAGTCTTCTCCTTCTAGTTCAGGTTCAAAGAGTGGCTCTAGTTCAGGTTTTAAAAGTAGTTCATCTTCATCGTCTTCAAAGGGTTTTTCTTTCTTTGGGAAAGCGGAGAAGGCTCAAGCAAAAGCAAATAGCAAGGAAACATTCGCAAAATATAAGAGTACGCAGCAGAACCGGCCTGACAGTTGGCAACCGGCAGGTTACGACTATCTGAAGTCACAACCAAAAGAAACTTACGCAACACGCACAACACGTCAGCAAACAGTTTTTAAAACCTATGTATCCCAGCCGATGCAACCCCAAGTCGTTTACCGCGATACTTGGAATCCCTATTTCTGGATGTGGATGATGGATCATCGAGACAGGCAGGCTGAGTGGGTTTACAACCATCGTAGCGAAATAAGCGATGAGCGGTATAAGGAACTGACTGCAAAAAATAAAGATCTCGAAGCCCAAGTTAAAGCCCTTGAAGATAAAAAAGTGGCCAAAGATCCGAACTATGCACCAAAGGAAATCGACAAAGACCTAATGTATTCTGATGACTATGTGAAAGCTGTACAAGAACAAGCTGATGAACCTAAAGATGATGCTAGTGACTTTAATTGGTTTTTGTGGTTATTAGTGTTTCCAGCGAGCATCGCCTTTGGTGGTTGGGCAATTTATGCCATCTTCTTTAAGAAAAGGAAATTCTGATAATGGAAACACTTTGGCAACATTGGCTTAAAAAGAAAGAAAAAGATGAACATGCACCAGTAGACCTTATACACAATGAGCTGGGGTTTAAAACTGGACAGAATGTTTCAATCGACATTTTGGATTATAGATCGAGAGATTACACCATCATCAATGTTGAAGAGCATGTACGCAAAATCGGAAGCGAAACGTTCGTCTCGACCGACTATCTTCTTGAAGATGGACTTAGGCTCCGAGTGTGTGAATTTAAAACCAATGCGTCATGTTGGCTACTTACACTCCACGATGAGTTTGCGTTCAATGACGACTTTCTTATGGTTGTTAAAGATGCGAGCCAATCCCAGTTCTCGTTTGATGATGAAGGCATTGAGTTTCTGCCAGTTGGTAATTTGACCAAATCTGTTTTAGTACAAATAAAAAACGACCTTGCTGAGAGCCGTAGTATTCAGCTTTGGACTTTTGAGCGTACAGGGAAAGATGAAGCTGGCCAAGAGTTTAAGGAACTGCTGTTTGTAGAACAAGATGAAGAAACAGGCTGGTTTCAATTGTGGCGTGGGTTCACTGTACCAATCGAACGTGTGTTTGTTATATAAAGTAGCTTTTCTATTACATTCCTAGTAGGTTAAATACACTGTGGGGTTTCAAGAATCGTGACGCGGATCAGTAGCGTGATGGCTTATCACAAAATTAAAGATGACGGTCTTTTGAGCACAAGGCGATTTGCCGTTTATGAAGCCATGTGCTTGTATGCACCACCTGAATCTGAAGGGATCACGGCAAATGAACTTTTCCGCAAGATGGAAACAGACGCTTTTTTATTGAATTCAAATGTCGTCACACGCCTGGGAGAATTGCGTGAACGTGGGGTTGTTGAAGAAGTTTGTGATGAGTATGGTGTAAGCATTTTGAGAACGTGCTCTGTCAGCGGCCACAATGTTTTGGTTTGGAGAACGCTAGATGCGTTGCCGATCAAGATCAAAAAGACTTCGAGAAAGCCGTATCGATTGCTTCTAGAAGAGCGAGACATGTGGGAGAAAAAGGCGATGGAATACCGCTCTGGGCTGGTCAAATGTATGGAGATGTTAAAAAGTGAACGATTGAGGGAAAGATAAGTTTATTAATTATTAGAAGAGGTTTTTTATGATTTCGAGTATTGTGACAGGTATCGTAGTTGTTTTAGGGATAATTTTGATGTTTAACCTGAGAGCGTTCAAAACGTTATTTGGTGTGGGCAAAGCCCAAGCAGGCAAGTTGGCCAGAGCAGCAGAAGGTCTAGATCCTGTTGCCATGTACAAGGAGAAGATCGAAGAAGCTACCGACAATCTTCGTACAGCCAAGGAGAGCCTTGTAAGGGTTAAAGGTCTTATCGCTAGCGTTGAGCGTCAGGTCAATGATGGCAAGAGCGAGATCGCTCGCCTTGATGCTCGGATCAAACTTGCTCTCACAGATAATAATGAAGCGAAGGCGGCTGAGTATGTAACGCAGCTCCAATCGGCTAAGACACAGCTCAAGCAAAACGAAGAGCAGCTAGCAACACACAATAGTAGCTATCAGGCTTTTTTGAAGCAGGTGCAATCAGCCCAAGCGAAGATCATTAATGCTAAGAGAGAAGCTGAGAAACTTGGTACGCAGCTTGAGATCTCGAAAGTGGAAGCTGAGATTGGCGATATCAACCAACGCTTCTCTTCGAAAGCTGATCCGCTTGATGAAGCCCTTAAGTATAAAGAAGGCATTCAAAAGCAGATCGATCAGAACAAGGCTCGTGGCCAAGTCCTAGCTGATGTCAACACTGACCTTGTAGAAGAAGACAAGGAAGAAGCTAAAATTAAGGACATGGAAGCTAAGGCTCTGCTTGATGAGTATAAGAAAAATATGAATCCTGCGGTTCAAGGATAGACATACCATTCAATCCTTCTTACTTTTTTAAGGGCAGCTTTTTTGACAAGCTGCCCTTTTTTATTTATGATGTACACAATAAGGGGATGTGGCGAAATTGGCATACGCGCTGGTCTTAGAAGCCAGTCCGCAAGGGTGTGGGTTCAAGTCCCACCGTCCCCATGCTTAAGGAGAATGGATATGAAGCTGGTAGCTCTCGATTTTGATGGTGTGATTGTTCCCGAACAAGCCTACTTTTACTGGGAAGGTAGGGAAGACCGAAAGCGTAAAAACCCAGATTTTGACAGGGCAGCACGTTGTTGTCCCATCTGCATTTCAAACTTGAATTACGTTTGTAAGCAAGTCCAAGATCTCAAAATAGTGATCTCCAGCACTTGGCGAAAGTATTTTGATTTGGAACAGCTCAAAGAGATTTTGAGCGAAGATGGGTTTAAGTTTACAGATCTAGTGGTTGGTTTAACCCCTAGCATTCAACGTGGCTTATCTGATTCTTATAGCAGGCGTGGTCTTGAGATCGAGACTTGGATCAAAGACAGTAGTCAAGAGCCAGTGGAAGATTGGGTAGCTCTCGATGACCACAAGAACAATATAGATGAAGACCATCTTATTTTAACCCAGCAAGAAGTTGGCTTTACCTTGCTCAATGCCTACAGTCTGATTGAGCGTTTTAAGAAGGGTGAGTGGGCAAGGCCACTGTTTTTAATGTGATGTATGAAAAAGATAAAGAAAAAGAAAAAGAAAAAACGATTGATACGCATCCCTATCGCACCGCCTAGCCAAAGACATAAGACGAAGAAGGACTACAATCGGCAAGAAGCAAAGCTAGAAGTGAAAGAGATGGAAGGTGAGCAATGATTACGCCAGTGATTACCTGCTGTGGATGCTCCCAAGCCTTTACCTTAGATTATACATCTGATTGGCTTGAAGCCGGTATCGTTGCTCGCTGGATATCATGTCCGCACTGTTCTGGCCGATTTGTGCTTGCATATAAGCATAGCGATGGCAAGATGACGACAGTTGATCCAATGGCAACATCTTTTTCCAATTCTTCTTTACAAGCATAAGTTGGTGTTGAGAAATGCACATATTATCAATGGCACCTCCTAAAACCTGTTGGTGGATTCAAGGAAAGGGTACTGAAACCATTGCACGTTGTGATCATTTAGTCGGTTTAAATAGATATTATTTTCGAAAATGGCGTTGTTATGTTTACATCCTGCATATCGGTAGACTACGAATTATGTTCGGGGTTAGAAAAAAGGGAACCAAATGAGTGATTTAACAGAAAGAAGTGGCGAAGTTACAAGTGATGATCCTTTAGTCTCATTCTTATATGTACTGATGCGTGATTATCTCCCAGTGGGAATTGCTGAGAGACTTGTTGAGATGCACTCCTACGAAGAAACCACTAGCTTTACCAATGGCTATCTTGCCAACTATGCCAAAGACCTAGCTACGCGTCTTAAAAAATAAGCCATAGATAAGACTAAATAGAATAGCTACACTTTAAGTATAACTTGAGGGCATTGCTATGATCTACATAACTGGTGATACACACGGAGAGTTTAGTAAACTCTCGAACACTAATTGGCCTGTCAGCACTTATATGACAAGGGAAGACTACATTATTGTCACAGGAGACTTTGGCCTCATTTTCAATCCAGTCCAGACTAAAGATGAGATCTGGTGGACAAAATGGATAGCTGGGAAACCTTGGACGCTTCTCTTTGTCGATGGTAATCATGACAACCATCCAAAACTTAACCAACTCCCAAGAGAAGAGAAGTTTGGCGGCATCGTAGGCAAAGTGTCTGACAACATCTACCATTTAAGGCGTGGCGAGATCTATGAGATCGATGGCAAGAAGATCCTTGCGTTCGGGGGAGCCACAAGCATCGACAAGGCTTATCGGACAGAAGGCTTATCGTGGTGGGCAGAAGAAGTCCCTAACTACGCTGATACTGATAACTGTTATCGGTCGATGGAGAAACATAACCGTCAAGTAGATTTCATTATAGCCCACACCTGCCCACAAGCTCTGGCTCCAATTATAGCTGGCCGCAGGGGGAGTACGGTATTTGATGATCCAACGCAAAGGATGCTTGACCATATAACGTCAGGATGCCAGTTCAGACATTTCTTTTGCGGTCATTGGCACGAAGATGTGTCTTTTGGTAATTATCACTTTCTATATAATAAGATCTTGGATCTTAAGGTTTTTGATGATGAAGAAGGAGAAGGAGAAGGACATAACGGAAAAACTCTGTAGACCAATTCCCAAAGGGGATGTCTCGTTAGATTTAATGCGTACCCTTACTAAGTATGCTGATCAATTAGAGAAGGAATATCAGATCAGCACAGAGAATTATGATAAGGATTTATATGAGACTAAAGTGGACTAATTGGCAAGTGTACCAAGAATTGACTAAGAATTCTTTCCAGCAAGTTGATACGCGGCTTGCCACAGTCATTTTGAAGTGTGGTTATAGTTGGTCGCCATCCATGTCTCCTAACCAACCTATCCTACTTACACCGCTTAGGACTAAGCCCGACATCGCTACCTTAATAAAATTAGGGTTCACCTTTGAAGAAGCCAAGATGGAAGAGCCGTCTCTCGAAAACGGTTTCAACTATGAAGGCTATCTCAATTCGGCATGGGAAGCCCTTGGGGTTAAGCGATAAGATTAAATGATGGTGTCTATCCTTTTTCTCAAATAAAAAAGGAGATTGCCATCGACAGACTAACCAAGATTGCACACAATATATCTTTTCAGGCTTCAGAAATAAACTTTGAGATCCTGTCCGGATTAGTTGAAGCATTTGAACTGGGGATGGTAACAAAAATGGATAAGGCACAGTTGGTTGATTTTTTACGAGCCAATCTGAAGGTCGCTGTGGAAATAAAGGAAGATGTAGCAGTTTTAATTAAAGATGATATCCAACATGCAACCATGGTCTACGTTAAGATCATGTTGGAAGACGAGATCATCTCGATGAGCGAGACAGAGCTGCCAGTAAGATTCTAATGTATTCGATCTTTGTAGCGGCCTGATGACCTTAACTGGGTTTTTAAATTTTGCCCAGCGTAGGTTGAGTAATAATAAATAAATTACCCCTTAAGCCTACCTGCACTCTAAAGGCCGCTTTTCTTATTTGTGTGGGTACTGGTTACTAGAAGGAAAGAGGTTACTATGAGCTGGGACATTACAATTACACCACCGCCTTCCATGCCTGACGTACAAGAGCCTATTTGCTCGTTTAGCTCC
>Ga0315285_10005839_pt1 | contig 12655 bp, 23 predicted proteins | sample YL17G09_36_MG_FD_203698 | JGI IMG/M metagenome (GOLD analysis project Ga0315285, IMG submission 203698) | Sediment microbial communities from Yellowstone Lake, YNP, Wyoming, USA - YL17G09_36 | ecosystem: Environmental > Aquatic > Freshwater > Lake > Sediment | place: USA: Wyoming | collected... | reverse complement strand
TAATGGTAGTTTGGAAATAGCGAATCGCAACGCCGAGGATGTAGAGTCCAATTTGCTCAGCAGTAGACTGTAAGTCGGATGGAAGCCTCTCGTTGACCATTTGATGGTCGAGGAGGGCGTGAACGTTAATATCAAGAAATTCCCCGACTTCCTTAAGATCAACTCCCATCCCGGAACTGGGGTCAATCGTACAAAGGACCCCGAGCTCAACGAAGTAAGTATGCCCGTGCACTCTGCTACAAGCGCCCTCGTAAAGAGGGAGTCTGTGGGCTGCGTCAAACGAGATCTTTTTCCAGATCCAGACTTCTTTCTGGGTTGGATCGTAGTTAAGGGTTTTTGCTTTTTCATTCATGTTTTCTCCTTAATAATGAAGTTAGTTGTGTCTTCTCGTGGTCCTTAGTTAAGGACCGCATGAACGCAATATTCCAGCAGGCGAGACGTCGATTGGTAAGCGAGAGTTCCTCGTGGAGTCTATGTGTAATCTGACCTTGGCCTCGGATACTTGGGACCTCATTCATCTTATAGCCTTTGAAAGGTTTGGAAGTATCAACACTCCATATACCAGGAGGATTCCAAGTAAGCTCCCTGAGGTCTCGCAGGCCTAGAAGATGATACCATTGTTGCTCTACAAGGCGATTGTCTCGGAATAGCTTTGGTATTGTCTCCTCTCTCGGAGACCGGAACGGAAAGCAGATCGGACGAAGTCTCCTGTGTGTCATTTCGGTAAAACAACGCTTTCGTTCCGTATAGTCCTTTCCCTGAACTACACCACCGATAGTCCAACGAGCCGTCTTTGGACGAGCTAGAGTTAGTTCATCTACAGCGAGGAGAGTCTTCTCCTCTTCGTCCATCCAGTCTGGAGCGATAACTGCAAGAGGCATTGCATCAGCGGCTGCTTTCAGCAATGCATCTGTTGAGAGTGGTGCTCCGAGTTCATACATTGAGTTGTCAAGGAGACAACCCTGATAGAGCTTCATGTACTCTTCCGCTCCAGGAAAGTCCGGCTTCAAGAATAGATGAGCGAGACCGAACCGTAGATCCTCTAACGGTGTAAACTCTTCTATGTACTTTGTAGGAATCTCAAAGCTGAGTAGCACTTAGTTTCCGTTTCGTGCACCGGATGCGGTCTTCACGAGGCCATATCCACCAAGCGCCCCAACGATAACCTTAACGAGCAACCAAGCAGTTGCAAAGGCGATCAGGGGTTTTCCTGCAGCAAGGATAGTGTCAGTGACCTCACCGATACAGACTCCAATGGTGATGATGATCATCGGAGCTCCTCCTATCTTGACTTTCCACTTCAGTAGAAGCTCCTTGATGCCTTGAGCAAAGACTAGAACAGCCGCCGCGATAATGATGGGATCCATAGTTTCTCCTTTCAGTTATTATGTCTTTTCCCAGGGATAGTACCTCTGGGAAGTACAATTCCGCCTCGTGTTTGACCTTGCATCATAGCCTGTCGAACTCTAGCGTCTTCAAGGTTTATTAGATACTCTGCCTCAGCAAGACGTTCGACTATGGTGAAGTTCCTTGGAAAGATTACAATCACCCTCTTAGTGAAGTAACTCCTAAGTCGAATGAAGGGCTGAGTCCAGTCTGGATCTGGATCCTTTCGTGGAATCTCTGTAGGTATTTCTGTTCCAGCAATAGTTACCCAGAGAATAATGTCAAGTTCCTCAGGAACCTTTGGTTCGGGTTGTTTTCCGATAATTGGTATGTCTTCCATAGTTATTCCTCCGTTATAATCTTGGGCCGGATCGCGGCCTTGATGACGGCGAGGGCGGCTCGGTTGGCGTCATATTCCACTTGGGCCTTCTCATATTTGGCGTTCTTGAGGTGACAGTAATCCCCGGCTATGGCCCCCGCTATCCTCCCCATCGCATCCTCTACCTCGGCGGGCAAGGGGGCTTGCTTCCCCAGCGCGGCCTTGATGACGACCTCGGCCTTCAGCACGGCATCCCACCACTCCACATTATCCTTTGCGTGATACTTATAGCAGAGTCCGTCATAGGCGGCTTCGTGTAGAGTGTCCATCGCCTCCTCGACCTCCTTCGGGAGAGTGGCGGGATTCGGGTCGAAGGTCTTTATCGTTCGCGTAGTCTTGTCATACTTGAGCGCACAATGCCCCTCTCTGCGCTCCGCGTCGTCGGCGGGGGGAGGGGCGGGCGGGCCGTCCTCATCAACGTCGTGAACGCCGGGAGGGAAGCGTGGCTCGCCCTTCTCGCCCGAGGACTCGATGAGGGCGCGGATGGCACAGTATTCTTTCGTCAGCCCCGCCCATGCGTTGTTGGCATCAGAATCAGTCAAGGCGTTAAGCATCTCCTCTTTCGTGATGTTCATTTCTTCTCCTCTCTCAACGCAAGGGCGGCGCGGAGGATGCTCTTAATTTGACCAAGGGCTGCCAAGTCCCCGGACTCCAGTTTTGACATTATCACCACGTATCGACTTCCAGTATGGAGGGCCTTGGCATTACTTAGTTCTTTTATTAATCGGTCAACCAGGGCGCTGCACCCGTAGTCACCTTCTCCGGGCCGAAGGTAGATTTCCGTATCCACCTTCATCGCCGCCTCGATCAGCGGGGCCTGCTTGGCGAGCTGGGCCTTTTGAGAGTCGGTTATATCCACCAAGCGGCGAACATCTTCTTTGAACAGAATGTTGTCGGCCCGCATAGCGGAGAGTTCTGCCTCGGTTTGTAATTGGTCTATGTTGGCGAGCCGCAGTTGTTTCTTCAGCCGCTCGTTCTCGGCCTCGGCCTTCTCGGCGAGGGTCTTGAGTTCATAGACCTCGTCTAGCCTGTCGCACATCCCCCATGCGGCCCGATAATCACAGCTGCGGCTGTCTTCCCGCCGTAGCCGCTCGTTCTCGGCCTTGAGCGCGGCGTAGTCTTTGAAAAATTCAAGCAAATCAATCCAAGCCACAATTCCATTAAACTCCGAATCAAAGCCTCCGACACACTTGTTCACCTCCTTCTCCAGTTCCTTCACTCGCTTGGCTTCAATCACTTCGATACCTCCTGCCAGTTTTTACCGATTTGAACTCCTACGGGAAGTACGTATCCACCGAGTACGTCGACAGGCCTCTCCATTACTAGTTTCATGAGTGCACCGATCTCCTCTGCCATATGCTCGGGACACTGTACTCCAAGTTCATCGTGGATCTGAACCCAAAGGAAGGCCTCAGGTGGAAGCTCACGGTCTAGTTCGATCATAGCCTCCATGATACGATATCCTGCTGTAGATTGTGGGATATAGTTATACATCTTCGGTACAACGTTCTGACCAAAGAAGTATCTACGATGCCCATATGGATTAACAAGATATCCGTCAGCTTGACCTTTAGCAGCGACTTCCTTTCGCCAGCGGGCAATATTGGGAAACTGATAGAAGTACTCATCGATAAACCGCTGAGCCTCAGCAACAGAAAGTTTGTGTTCCTTTGCAATTGAAGGTGCTCCTCTTCCGTATCCGAGTCCATAGACAATCATCTTAGCTTTGAATCGTTGTTGATCTGTGACCTCAGGCACGGACACATGATAGACCAGAGCTGCTGTTCTTCGATGGACGTCCTCTCCTCGTTCAAAAGCTTCGAGTAGCCGCTGTTCTCCAGCGAGTCGAGCAGCAATTCGTAGTTCGATTTGGTTATAATCAGCGTGCACGAACACATGACCCTTATCTGGTAAGTATATCGCTCTTGCAGGCCCCTTTGGGACATTTTGCAAGTTCGGGTTACGAGAAGCGAGCCGTCCGGTCGGGGTAATATGGACCAAGAACTCGGAATGAATTCTTCCATCATGAGTTTCCTCCATCGAGAAGTATGTAGAAGCCAGTTTTGATAGCTTTCGGAGTGTTAGAAGTACATCGACAATCTTATTACCTGTAAGGTCTTTTAGTTCCTTCAACGCTTCTTCATCAGTAGTTGGAGACTCCTTTCTCTTACCGAACATCTTCGGTAGTTTCATCTTAACGTATAGGAGGTCTGCAAGCTGTTTTGGACTACGCCAATTGAATGCAGGATCTCGAACCATTTCCTGAAGTAGCGCCTCGTATTTTCTGACTGTTGCTTCTAGTCCTACTCGCCACTTAATTTGCAGCTTTCGATCCACGCTAACACCGCGCGCCGACATACGGGCAAGGATGGGCAGGAGCTGCATAGTGTCGTTGAAGACTCTCTCGAGGCCCAGACGTTTAAGCTCATATGAGGTTTGCTCGTAGATACGGAGTGTCGAGTCAACATCCGTTGCATTATAGAGGTCCAGATCCTCCCGAATAAGGTGTTTCCAATACGGGAGCCTCGTGTAGATGGAACTAACGAAACCCAAATCACTTGGTACCTCCCCTAGAATAAGATGATGAGCAACCATTGTGTCATACAGTGGTCCCTCGACTTGAATACCATTTTCACGTAAGTGTCGGATATCAAACATAATGTTATGTCCGACCTTTAACCTCGTCGCTTCACCAAGAAGAGCACTCAGTGCAGGCTTTGCTGGTATAATGTCCTTTACGACAAAGACAGTTCCTGGTTCATTAGCTACACCTACCCTTGTAAGGGAGTTAAACGTAGGTCTCAATGAATTCGTTTCAACGTCTACGGAGATTGGCTTTGTCTCTTTCGCTAGTTGAGACATATGAATACTAGATGCATCGTAAGTATAGTTCTGAATCGGTTCAAGATACTCAGCTGTATACTCCTCCCGTCCGATCTTCCTTAAATCCAGAATGACAACAGGGATAAGATCCTGTTGTCGCATCACTGCAGCAGGATGCAAAGTTGGTAGAACCTTACAACCATTCGGAGCTTGGAAGACAGAGCCACGCCATCTAGAGATTTGCGCGTGTCCTGTAACAGCGAAGAGCGCTGTATTACCTAGAAGAATCGTCAGATTAAACTGTTTCATAAACTCTAGGGTTTCGTGTCTCTCCATGCAAGTGGACACCTCCTCCGGTAGGGGTGTTCGATTTTGAGGCGGTCTGCATCTGACAACATTCGTGACAAACATCTCGGAACGTCTAATGTCAGCTTTGTGGAGGAGATAGTTAAGAGTTCTACCAGCCCCACCAACGAATGGACGGCCAGATCGTGCTTCTTCTTGACCGAGAGCTTCTCCAAGCATAAGCGTCTTCGCACCTTTCGGTCCTTCGCCAAAGGCATAGCCTTCTCCTTTCTCGAAGAGCGGACATCCTCGACAGAACTCAGGTTTTGTTGGCATGAGGGGCCTCCTCGAAGATTGAATTCGAATGTCTCTCGGGACCCATGCCGTATCCGTAGAGGAAACCAACGGAGTCGAACTTACGTCCGATTATCCATCCTTCAGGAAGTGTGGTCTTTCCCTTTTGTATAAGAGCTGCAACGAGCACTCGGGGTTGGAGAACCTTTGGAAAATACTTTAAGTAGTGGTTTATTGTTAGTCCCTCCTCGACAATTACATCAAGGATTACATGCGTACGAAGTACTCTCGGGTTAATGGCCGGTGCAGTCGCTTTTAGAAGATGTGGTAAATGAATGGCTCCAGTACTATAACCTCTACGAACTAAAGGAAAGTACACGTCTGCAATCTTCCCTGGATACATCCGAAGGAAGTCACTGGCAAACATAAACGCCCCATTCATGATAACGTGAACATGTATTGGATATCCTGTACGTGTGAAGATCTTGGCAGCAATGTTCGCTGTAGCGTCCCTTATAGCATCGGCCGTAAGAATCGAGGTATTCATCCTCGGCGCACCAGATCAAGAAACTCATCTCGCGACGATCGATTTGAGAAGAATACCCCACGCATTGCAGATGTAGCAACATCTCCAGTAGTCCTTGCACCACGGATTTGCATACAGGCGTGATCGCCATATACTAGAACTGCAGCACCGAGAGGTGGATGGAGAGAATCAATCTTCATTAGTTCGTCTGCTAGAGAATCTGTAATAGTTTCCTGTAGAATAGGCTCCTCGAGATGTGTTTGGATAAGACGAATTAACTTCGAGAGGCCAAGGACACTCTCTGTTGGAATATACGCACAACTGATATCTAGTCTCACAGGAAGTAGATGATGTGGACATAGAGTATACTCTATGTGATGTCGCAGAGTAATCATCTGGTCGTGCTTCTCTTGGAAACTTGTTAACTGGAAGTTACGTTCGTGAAACATCTCCTCGTAGAAGTTTGCGACCCTTTGAGGGGTATCCTCGTAATTACGGTCTGAGGTCCATTCAGGACCGACTAGTCCTTCTAGGATAAGAGCGACCCCTTGGATAACTAAATCCTTATCATGCATATTACCTTACTTTCAGTAACTTGTGGAGCTGAACACTAATAGGCCAGTTTAATGTGGTAGCTGTCTCTATAGCGAGTCGAACGTTATTGGAATCTATCCCTAGGAAGGTATTAACTGGCTGAATGAAGTGGTGTGGTCCTCGAGTGAAGAACTTGGATAGTGTCCGGATCTCCTCGAGTGTCCATACTGGAACGAGCCACTTCACTTCATGGGCTAGGTCAGCTGCCTGCTTCGTGAAGTGTCTATCCTTCTTTGGAGATACTGAGACGAGGGGAACACCCGTCGGGATAATAAACGCCCCGCTAGTCTCTAGGTAAATTAGGAAATCTCTACGGAGCTCCTCGATAAGAGGGTTCAGATCGTGGATACAGGGCTCACCACCAGTGATAACAACAGGGAATCCAGGCTTCATTCGGTGTGCGAGTTCATAACTAGACACCGTCTCCTTAACGTCCTTGTCGGTGTCACAGAAATCACAGTTTATAGGACAGCCCGCAAGCCGAATGAAGTTTACTGGTCTTCCAACCTGAGTACCTTCACCTTGGATACTGAAGAACGTCTCAACGATTGGGTAATTCATTCTTTCTCCTTGAAAAGGTTCCCGTCCTATCCAGCCTTCGGACGGGGAAGCTCAGGCGTCAACACGTTTTGGCCCAACGCTGCTGGACCTGAGATCATACCCCTACTTTCCGAGAGGGAAGAAGCTCTGAACCCGAGCTCGGACTTCGCCCTCGTACAGCTGATGCACGACAACGACTCCGACCTCTGCACCGATATAGTCATCGGCGTTTAGTCCTACGAGCCCCTGAGTTGGCATTCCGATGGCCTTCATTAGTGCTCGCAGCTTCCACAAAGCTGTAGGGGACAACATAAAGTTCCCGAACACCTTTCGACCGATGTCCGGTTCGTCCGTGATCGTGAAGGTCATGAGCCAGTACTCATTGTTGTTGGGACTTGTCTTGTCCTCTACCTTGTCGATCCTGGTCGCATACCGACCCTCTGGAACGGCTTCACCCTTTGCGACGCTGTCCCAGTCCACATTAAGTTCTCTTGGCATATTACCTCCTATGCACTTTGTAGTTTTTTCCAGATAACCTGGAAATCGGGCACCTCGAGTTTCTCAAGGACACCCGTACGATCCTTTACTTGTTGATACATGCCTTCAGGCTCTGTAAGTATTACCCGCGTCTTAGCCTTTACTGACGCGCTGAAGACATTCCGTAAGTGAAACACACAGTCGAAGAGAGCTCCAGCTTCGTGTTGTAGCTTACCTGGGAGACTAGGTCCGGCGATGATTCGACCAGTGTCTTCATCCTTGATAATAGCTTCCTCACATGTTACTACGACATGTTTATCAAGGTCGATAAGCTTTCGTAGAAGCTGTCTCATCCTTTCGATGACCTGCATCCAGTCTTGTAGCTGGGGAAGCTCTCGATTTGCTGCCTTTAGACTCACTTCCATGATGATACGAGAGGCTTCTGTAGCTGTGTCAAGAACTACGGTCTCGAACTCCTTGACGTTCTCCTCGATAGTAGCTTGGAGCAACTCGATATAGTCTCGAGGCTGAATGAAGGCTATCTGTTTCTTACGAACGGTTAGCATGCCTCCCAGACAGTCAATAAACAATGGGTTAGGAAATGTTCCTGCGAACATCGTTTTACCAGAGCCTGGAGGTCCGTACACAAGTACAGTAAGATACTTTGGAGGTCCAGGCTTCGTCCGTTGAAAGATAAATGACTTGGAAGCTGGGAGCCTAACACTTGTTATAGGGGTCTTTATCTCGTTTTCCATAATCTTGTAATATCCTGTCCTTTAATTGAAGTGCTTTCCGACGAAGTCTTTCATCGTGAAAGATTCTTAACCAGTAGCGTAGGGCTGAAGTACAAACAATGCCGAAACAGACACCGATTAAAAAGTGCTTAATTAATCTTACCTCCTCTTCGTAGAATATATACATAGTGTGATACCTGAAAGCATGAGGCTTCCGAGTAGTCATGCTCGTATATCCAGCGTTCGAGAGCCAGATACTGTTTAGGTAGCTCTAGCTCCTGTAGTGTATCTTTGAAGGCTTGCCACTTCGGATCTGGAAGATACTTCATCGCGTCTGATTCATACAACGTTGTAATGTATTGTAGGTTTTTCCAGTTCATCTGATCAAGGTTCTGTTGAAATGTAGTTTGAGGCTGGGTTATTAGGTGTTCGTTGTAGGATGTTGTATTCACAATAATGTTACATACTAGAATCATACTGAGAAGAAACATTCCTATACTAATACCAGTTGCCCAACGGTCTCCAGATGTCATTCTATCATACTCACGTTGCAATATAGACGACACGATTCCAGTACTCGATCGCTCGAGTAGGATGTTCATGACCTGCGACATTGCCTCGGTTCATACATTTGGTACAGTGAACGTAAATGCATCTACAGCAATCGTAGAACCGAAGATACTTCTTAGTTTTGCACTTCGGGCAGGCTCTAGCCCGACTCAGTTGTTGCTTAGAGAGGGCTTTGTCTTCACATGACATGTTACAATTCCTCCTCTTTTTAGAGCGTTGACATAGTTGGTTACTTGTATCTGTGCAGCACGGCTGCACAGATGAGTATAAATCCAATATACTAGATTCTGGTACTTTTGTTCAGTACTCATACCTTTTAACGAAGCCCTAAACTTTTGCCATTCTGAATCCTTTACACATTCCTTTATCTCTGCCTGATAGAGGGGTTTGATAAAGATGAGGGTGTCCCAATTGCATATTGTGTCCTGCTTCATACCTCTTCCTCTTCTTCTTTCTCGGTGTAGTCAGCTTCACGTGTTGCGTAAAGGTCAGACGGGTCTTTTACTTGACCAGAGCAAAGCTCAAGATAATCACATGTACGGTTGTATCTTACACACTCGTTGAAGTGCATCTGAAACAATGAAGCAGCCTGGTCGAGATCTCCTTTCACAGAGAGCTCGATAGCTTTCGTAGCAAGCATTTCCATAATGTCTGCCTGCTGAATAGTTTGTGAAACACAAAGGTCTAGCTGCCGCCGTGTACGTGTAATAGCCTCCCTAGCGAACTCTGCTCTATCGAGTTTACGAGATTTCTTAATGGCGTTGATGACAGCGCCTTTCGGTAGAACACCTAATGCTTTTTCCGCTGCGTAGGAGTACAGAGAGATCTGTGGATCGAGACGAAACTTCCGGAAGAATACTGGACCGAGCTGGGCTGTGGTCTTTGTCTCAAAGAGCCACGGATGTCCTAGCCATGAGATAAGCATATCGATTCTAAAGTATAGTGTATGTCTACCCAGTGGTACAGATCCTTCTACTTCAGGGGCTAGAACTGTCCACGCCTCACGAGGGTATTGCTCTTTATACCAACGATACATCTGGATGGTGTAGGCTTCCTGTTTCTCTAGGTCCTCAAGCTCTGGTTGAAGCCAGGCAGCCTTCCCTCGTGTCTGGTCGAAGATCTGCTTGATATGCGCTTCTGCGTCCTGACCCTTCCCGATGTAGTGAACAGCAAGTGCACTATGAACTGCACGTCCGACAATCAACGGAACGGCTTCTCGCTTCGGAATAAGCCTCATAATGAATTGCTGGTAGTAATAACGTGGACACCGTTGATAGGCAGCGATACGAGAGTTGTTTATCCGCATTATTCAACCGGTAGAGTAAAGGGAACTGCTTCATTGTTCGTAAATAGGAGTACGAAGCGCCACTGTAGAGGTGTGGCATTTGTCTGTGGAGACAGATTATGAACCTGTGCCTCGAAGCCTAAGCTCTCATTCTCATTAAGGGCTTCGTTAATCTTTGTCTCGGCTATAGCTCGATCGTTCGTGTCGATAAGAATTACCTTAGTCATGGAAGCTCCTTAAGCAAAGGATCTGTAGTTCCGTTCGCAACGAACGCATCCTCACGACGGATACAGGCATCACACTTATGACACGGAGTTTCACCACCGGCGTAGCATGTCCATGTCTTCTCGTATGGGACTCCTAGGTCGAGGCCGAATCTAACGATCTCCATCTTAGTAGCGTGCAGGAATGGAGTCCAGGATAGAAATGGTGAAGCAAGAGCTGCGCGAGCTGCATCGGCCATCGGTTGGAGAAACTCATAACGACAGTCAGGATAACCTGGATAGTCTTCCTGGTGTATACCAGTTACTACACAGGTAGCGCTGACACCATATGCAAGCGAGAAGGCATATGCAAGGAAGATCATGTTTCGACCTGGCTTCCAAGTCTTTGGAAGCAGAGGTTCGGGACCTCCCTGGTAATCGAAAGGACGATGCAACATGGCCATATCGGGTGTGTCAAAGAAGTAATGTTCGGTGATTCCATAGTGAGCGATAAGGGCCTTAGCGGAATCGATCTCACGAACATGTCGTTGTCCGTAGTTGAACGTAAGGGTTGCGATCTCCTTCGCGTTCAATACGGCTAGCCCAAGAGCTGTTGCAGAGTCCAGACCACCAGAGAGAACGACAAGCATCTTACGTTGCGGTGCTGGAGCGATACCAATCATTCAAATTCTCCTTTAATATACATGGCTCATGAAAGGTAGAAAAAAGAGGGTATGTGGCAGCGATCACATACCCCCTGTCCATAGTCAGCTGTGACTTATCCCGGACTACTTGATAAGCCCGATTTCCTTGGCCTTAGCGAGGATGGCCTTCTCCGTCGCGTACTTCTTGACGCGATAGGCCTTCTGCTTGGCGATCTGTTCCGGGGTCTTGGTGGTGTGATACTGCTTCCGCTTCTCGCGGTCGGCCAGGATCTTGTTAGCCTCGGCTTCGATCGTTTCCTCGTCCATGGCGTCGACTTCGCTCTTTACGAGCTCCAGGAGTTCGTTGTCTTCGCTCATTGGGGCACCTCCTTATAAGTTACCTCGACCGCTTTCCTCTCCGGGATCCATGTTGCTGCGAACCCCAGGTTCTGAAGGCGATCCGTCAGGCTGCGAACTTGTTTCCGGTCCTTCGATCGGTGTGCTTGGTAAAGCAGGCTTGTCAGGATCAATACATCGGAATCTCCTTGTGAAGTCTTCAAGGTGTTCAGTGGGAGCGATGCAGAAGCACGGGCCATGCTCAATTGGGTTGAGTATGACAAGGGTATACCCGGCAGGAACCTGTTTCGATGCCACTTCGAGGGCGTCGAAGTTCCGTTGGGTGTACGCTGCTTCTGCTGCATTAAGGACTTCACTGAAATCATGTGTGTCTTCTAACAATGGTATCTCTCTTTTGATATCTCTATTATACTACATCCATAATCAAAAAGCAAGAGGCTACTGACCCTTAGTCACCCTGCTAAATAAGCTCCTCGTACTTTCGCTCAAGCTCATTCCAGATGACTTCGTTTGTATCAACGGTTCTAGGAGCTGTTTGGATGTTTGACCAGACAGCGTCTGCAGTTAGGGTATCTACATCTCCATAGCAGATACCGTTGTTTAGAAACTCACATAGCCCATAGGGGCTATGCTCTGGATACTGTGGCTTAAGGCTATGTGTACAGATATCTACGGGGGTAACCTTATAGAAACCATGCTTTGGGTTCTGATAGACAAGTAGATGGAACGATACAGCACCTCTCGGGCCTTTCAAGACCCAGTAGATAGCGAGGTCACCTGATTGCGTTTCAACGAGAAACTCACGTTTGAGTTCTTTGTTCATATCTTTACGTTGAACCTCCTATATGAGATTGTGATGTCGCCGGACCAGATGTTTCGGGTAAGTCTTCCTTCTAGAATAGTGGCTTCTCCTTTGGTCTTCCCGATAACCCAGTTCTTGACGATGATGTCAGCACGATCTACAGAGACACTTGTCCTCTTCATACGGAGAGCACGCAAGAGAGCGTTCCGCATGTGTGCTTCATGGGAACTGAGTGTTTCTTTCACTTCAGCTCCTTTGCACCTAAGGTGCCTTCGACGAGGGTACGAAAGTCATCACATTGCTTTTCGGTGTCGAAGCTTCCGATGACTACATTGTTGCCTGAGGACATTGCTGCTTTCAGGAACCAGAGATTGGAGGTTGCGTTATACAACTTATAGATGTGATGTGCATATCGTAAATTGTGAAGGGATCCGTTTCTGCTATCCTTGATCCACATCAGAACCCTCCTTCGAGAGCTTCGTAGGATCGAAGCTCTGAGCGGCTTGAAGCCTCTCGATAAGAGCCGGAATTAGAAAGATTGGAATATGGATACCCTTCTTTGTAGGGGTCCATGCACCTCCAGCATAGATGTTTGAGAACCACGTACGAACGTCAACGAAGTCTGCATCGTTCTCGTGACGAACGATATAGATCTCGAGCTTCGTTGAGTGTGTGACCTCGACCGTACCAATGTGTAAACGTCCTTTAGTTCTAAGCATATTTAGAACTCCTTTCAGTGTTTGGAGATTAGAAAGA
>Ga0315285_10005837_pt1 | contig 12657 bp, 10 predicted proteins | sample YL17G09_36_MG_FD_203698 | JGI IMG/M metagenome (GOLD analysis project Ga0315285, IMG submission 203698) | Sediment microbial communities from Yellowstone Lake, YNP, Wyoming, USA - YL17G09_36 | ecosystem: Environmental > Aquatic > Freshwater > Lake > Sediment | place: USA: Wyoming | collected... | reverse complement strand
GGGTGCAGGGTCAAATTCTTTTCCATTTTCTGCTTCCATATCTCTGTGCTCTCTGTGTCCTCTGTGGCTAAACAATTTCATTCTTTTCTATTTGGGAATTTGGGATTCGGAAATTGGGCTTTTCACTTGTACGCTTCTTCCCAGAGTTTCCCCTCATACACCAACCGTGTATCGCCCTCGAGGAAAACGCGTTCGAACCCTTTCCCCTGGCGCTGGAAGTAGATGTTCAAGATCTCACCCCCGGTTGTCTCCACGGCCATCGGCGAATCAGCCAGCCCCTGAGCCGCAGCGATCAAAGCCGAGGCCACGGCGCCGGTGCCGCAGGCTAAAGTTTCATCTTCCACGCCCCGCTCATAGGTTCGAACTTTCATATGCCCCCGATCGATGGGCTGGACGAAGTCAGCGTTGGTTCCGGCCGGCTGAAATTGGGGATGAAAACGAATCTTTCTCCCCAGGTCCACCACGGCCACCCGGCTGGTTTCCTCCACGAATTCCACGGCGTGGGGGACGCCCGTGTTAATGAAGTGGAGAGGATGCTCGTCTCCTTCGATCCTCACCCTCAGGTCCAGTTCCATACCGGAGGGTTGAACCATCTGCAACTTCACCCGCCTTCCATGAACCTCGGCCTCAATGATCCCGGCCAGCGTCTCAAAAGAAAGTCGCTCGGGAGCGATTCCCTGGAGTACGGCAAATCGGGCCGCGCAGCGTCCGCCGTTGCCGCACATCTCGGCCTCACTGCCGTCGGCGTTGAAGAAACGCCAGCGAAAGTGCACGCGCTCTGAGGGCTCGATGAGAATGAAACCATCCGCCCCCACGGAAACCTTGCGGGCGCAAACCCGGCGCACGAAATCCCCCAGTTGATCGCCGTCTAAAATCCTCTGGCGGTTATCGACGAGGATGAAATCGTTCCCGCTGCCGCTCATTTTGCAGAATGGAATTTTGGTCATTTATTCTTCTTTAATAGGACGCTGATTTACGCAGATTGGCGCAGAGAAATTGTTTTTGATATTTAAAATCCTCGGAATCTGCGTTAATCTGCGTCCCATTAATTCTTTTTACGCTAAAAAATCCGGAATGAGTTCCCCTTTAATCAGGTCGTCGTAATCCTCGCGCTGCCGGATGATGTAAAAGCGGTCTCTGGCCACCAAAACCTCCGCCGCGCGCGGGCGAGAGTTATAATTCGAAGACATGCTGAACCCGTAAGCTCCGGCGCTCATCACCGCCAGGAGTTCCCCGGGCTCCGCCTTGGGCAGCTTTCGATCCTTGGCTAAAAAATCCCCCGACTCGCAAATCGGCCCCACCACATCGACCAAGATCTCGGGGCGATGGTTCTGCTGTACCGGCTGAATCCTCTGGTAGGACCCGTAGAGGCTCGGGCGGATGAGGTCGTTCATGGCAGCGTCCACGATGATAAAATTCTTCTCCCCGCCCTCCTTGGTAAATAAAACCTGAGTCACCAGGATGCCGGCGTTCCCGACGATCACCCGACCGGGCTCCAGGATTAGGGTGCAGTCGATCCCGCTGATTTGGCCCAGTAAAGACTGGGCATACTCCCGGGGATGGGGCGGCTCCTCCTGGTGATAAGTGATGCCCAGCCCGCCGCCCAGGTCAATATATCGGACCTGGATGCCCTCGGCCCGCAGCTTCTGGACCAGCTCTTTGATCCGCTGCACAGCTTCCAAGAATGGACCCATCTCGGTGAGCTGGGAGCCGATGTGGCAGCTCACCCCGATGACCTTAACGTTGGGCAAGGTGCTGGCCAGCTGGTATTCCCCGATGGATCTCTGGATGTTGATCCCGAACTTGTTCTTCTTCAATCCTGTGGAAACGTAGGGGTGCGTCCGCGGGTCTACGTCCGGGTTGACGCGTAAAGCAATTGGGGCTTTGGTGCCCATTTTCCCGGCGATGCGGTCGATGGCCACCAGTTCCTGCGAAGACTCCACATTAAACATAAGGATGGGAAATTCCAGGGCATACTCCATCTCTTCAAGGCGCTTGCCAACCCCCGAGTACACGATTTTGTCGGGCTGCGCACCCGCCTTCATCGCCCGGAAAAGCTCCCCGCCGGAGACCACATCCACCCCGCCCCCCAGCCGGACGAATACCCTGAGAATCGCCAGATTGGAATTGGCTTTTGCCGAAAAACAGGTCAGATGTTCGACTCCGGAAAAAGCATTATCAAAGGCCCGGAAATGGTTTTCCAGAGTGCTCAGGCTGTAGAGGTAAAAAGGCGTCCCCACCTGCTGGGCAATGGCTCGAATGGGAAATTCCTCGCAGTAGAGTTGATCCCCACGGTACTGAAAATCGTGCATCCGACTCCCTCGCGGCGGAATAATTCTGAAAATATAACATAAATTTGAAAGCAAGGTCAAAAAGAATTTACCGAACTGGCTAAAACCTGGGGCTGGGCAGGGATGATGACCTTGTTGCTCATCCCGGCAGAACATGGTATAAGAGGTCATGGGAGAAAAGGTTCTCTGCGAAAATAAGAAAGCCCGCCATGATTATTCTATCGAGGAGACCTACGAGGCGGGCATCGCCCTCCAGGGAACGGAAGTCAAATCCCTGCGCCTGGGCAAGGCCAATTTGAAAGACGGCTACGTGCGAATCGAAGAGCAGGAGGCCCTTTTGCACCATACGCACATCAGCCCGTACCCTTACGGCCATCAATTCAACCACGATCCCGAAAGGGTACGCAAGCTTCTGCTGCACAAACGGGAGATCCGCCGCCTCACGGGAAAGACCCACGAGAGGGGCTACACCCTCGTTCCCTTGAAGATCTACCTGAAAAATGGTAAGATTAAAGTAGAGATCGGTTTGGCGAAAGGTAAGACGCTGTACGACAAGCGGGAGGTCTTGAAGAAGCGCTCCGCTGCCAGGGAAATGGAGAAGGTGATGAAGAGCACTAAAGGCTGAATGTCACCCATCCGATAAGCTCTTTGATAATCCGTTTGCTCTAACTCACACGCTCATCGGTACGACGCTGGCTGTTTGGGGGCGCCACGGTTTCGACGGGGATCGTTGAGGTGAGGGCTGCATGCCGAGGTTCCGACTGGGCTCGTAAAAAAAGTCGGGCTAAGATAAGCGCAAACTACAACTACGCTTACGCCACTGCTTAATTGACAGTGGCCGTTCCTCCGGTTTTTTCCTGTAAAGCCGGAAGGGGCGTCGACTCAACAGGATAGCTGACCGCTGAAGCTTATGAGCGGAAAGCGAACCTTAATAAGCTGGTTCTCCCGGTAATCCTGCCGTTGGGAGTTCGGGGGGACGAGATCTAAATCATCGGCTACGCATGTAGATGCTCCTTGCTGAAGGTTTCCGGACGGGGGTTCGACTCCCCCCGCCTCCACCATTCGTTGCGCTCGGCAACCGGGCGAAGGGTTCTGTCCCGAGTGGTCTGGGCGCCGCCAGAATTATTTTACCTCGATTGTTGCTTTTACTTCTTTCTTATTCAACAGCACGAACTCCGATAAGGGAGGAAGCCACCCATCCGAAGCCACACCATCTTCGACTGAGAAAAAAGGTCGCTCATCATTCACCACATCGGATAATCGGGCCATTGAACTCGGTATGGTTAGAGTCCCCTCAACCGTCCGTAATGGGTCAAAGGAGAGAAACAATTTCACTCGTTTTGTGATTTTCTTGTCCGGTTTCCTCTTATCCATCATTGCGATCATCTCCACCAATCTGATTTTTTTCTTTCAAATCGTTTCTTTCCTTCTTCCGAACATTAGCGTTACTACATCCGTTGTTATGAGGGTAGTGCCGTCGGCAAATTCAATTTCCCAATACGGGGCTTATGAGGTGGGTCAGGGAATTTTTCTTTTTTTCGTCTTAAGGATCCTCAATCCATAGTTCTGGAGCATATATTTTTCAAAATCTCTGAGATACGTTTTCAGGGAGGATGGCTTATTGGCCCCAATTCTTTTCAATTGTATCAATACTTCTTTCCGGGTTAACATAACAATGATTTAATATGCAAGAAATGAGCCAATTCCCTGCCCTTCTTTAACAAACGAATTTTATAGGCTTTTACAAAATTTGCCTCCTGGCTCCCTCCGAAAAAGTGGAAAATAATTATACTTTTTCCCCGAAATTTTTCCACTTTCTTAGGGATTATGTTTACACCGCGCCCAGGCCATGAAAACGGTTCTATGGGTCCGACGGCGCGGTTAAAATTTTTTTGTTGCGGCGATGCCGCACGGTGATATATAAGGTAAGCGAAGCTATTTCTTTCCTCCTCCGATCAACCTTCTGGGAGCGATAACCATGGGGAATGTCATGAAAGACCACCGACCCTGGGGCAGTTTCACGGTGCTCGAAGAGCAGCCTACCCACAAGGTCAAACGCATTGAGGTCATGCCCGGCCAAAGGCTCAGCTACCAGAAGCACGAGAAGCGCAACGAGCACTGGGTGATCGTTGCCGGGCAGGCGATCGTCACCCTTGATGGAAAGGACGTGAGTCTATCCCCGGGCCAGTCTATCGACGTCCCCCAGGGAGCCCTCCACAGAATTAGCAACCCGGGAAAAGGCCTTTTGACCCTTATAGAAATCCAGCACGGCGCCTATTTCGGGGAGGATGATATTATTCGCCTGGAGGATGACTATGGCAGAATCTAGCAGGCTGCGGAAAAACCCCGCCCCACGGTCACTCCCGCAAAAACGGGGATCCCTCCCGCCGGCGCGACTCAGGATGCCAATCCCGCCAAGGCGGGACGGGTCCCCGAGCCCTATGAGTAGCTATGAAATATGACCCCAACTTTCGAAACGCGATCCTGCGCAATCAATAACTGCGTTTTCCTCGCCCCATCTTTTTCCTGACAAAGATCATAGGGAAAATCCCGAGATTGGCGTAAAAAGGTTGCTAAGAGAAGATTTTGTTCCAAAATGACCTAAACATTGCATAAAAAATTGTAAAAACATCACCCCCACCCATCCCTCCCCCCTCCGAGGGGGAGGGTTGGGGTGGGGGGGCAAAAGTCACCAAAAGTGAGGTCTTGCTGCCATCTATAAAGAGCATTTCGGCCACCTGAATTAGAGGACACAAAGAATGTTTTGAGAGAAATTTTTGCAACAATAAGGATGATTTTAAGAAGAAAAGGGGATCGATTCAATGGGGGGACAGAACGGGCAGGTCAGCCGGCGCGATTTTCTGAAAACCGCGGCTGCCGGGTTGGCCTTGAGCCTTGGGGGAAAGCCGGGTTTCTTAGCGGCCAAGGAGGAGCATGACCTGGTCGTCATATCCGGCGACCCGGCCGCTGCTACGAAGGGTGCGCTAGAAGCCATGGGGGGAATTTCCCGCTTCGTTGCGAAAGGCACGCGGGTGGTTCTCAAGCCAAACATGTCTTTTTCCAACCCCCCGGAATGGGGTTCCACAACCCATCCGTTAGTGGTGGCCACTGTCGCTCAGGCTTGTATCGATGCGGGGGCCCAGCGGGTCGTGGTTTTGGATTATCCCCTGCGGCCGGCCGAACTCTGCCTCAAACGAACGGGGATTCAGGCGGCCTGCAAGCCGATCAAAGGCGTCCATGTTCTGGCCTTGGAGGACAGGAAATTCTTCCGGGAGGTCAAGGTTCCGCAGGGGAAAGTCTTAGATCGGGTGGAGGTATTCAAAGAGGTTTTGGACAGCGATGTGCTCATCAACCTTCCCCAGGCCAAGACCCATTCCGCCACGGGCGTGAGCCTGGGAATCAAGAACCTTATGGGTTTGATCTGGGATCGATATAGTTTCCACTCCCGGTACAACATCAACCAGGCGCTGGCTGACTTGGCCACGGTGATCAAGCCTCAACTGACCATCCTGGACGCCACTCGCGCTCTGGTCTCTGGAGGACCGGGGGGACCGGGAGAGGTCCAAAAACCCAACTTGGTTATCGCCGGCATCGACCCGGTTGCCGTGGATTCATACGGTGTAAGCGTGGCCCCCTGGTATGGCCAGAACTTCAAGGGTCGGCAGGTCGAGCACCTGCTCGTCGCTCACCAGCGGGGTCTGGGAAAGATCGACCTCGAACAGCTCCAAGTTTTCAAGGGAAAAGCATGAGGACTTTCCTCCAGGCTCTCTCCCTACTTATTTTTTCCATCCTTTTCATCTTCGCCAACTACCGACTCCCCGATTGGCTTCCGGCGGATGTGTACCTGCGGCTGGACCCACTTCTGGGGCTTAGCGCAGTGTTGGCCGGGAAGGAGGTCATCAGCAGGGCCCTCTGGTCCCTCATCATTCTCGGGTCCACGCTCGTCGTCGGCCGGTTCTTCTGCGCCTACGTATGCCCAATGGGGGCCACCATTGATTTTTTGGAATTTACCTCTTTCCGCAAAAAGAATCGCCAGGGGTTTAAGAACGAAGCCGGCTGGCGGAAGGTAAAATCATTTTTGTTCATCCTTTTCCTGAGCTCTGCCCTCGCCGGATTGTCCCTGGCGTACCTTATGGACCCCTTGCCCTTCCTTACCCGCTTCTACACTTTTTTCCTTTACCCGCTCTTCATTACCGTAATCAATCTCTTATTAGATCTTTTGCGGCCGCTATTTGATACCCTGGGCTGGATCGGCGTAGCCCATCTGCACTATACCCAGCCGGTTTACTACATGACTTTTATAACCTTCTTGATCTTTGCCGCCATCATCGCCCTGAGCCGCTTTGCTCCGCGCTTCTGGTGCCGATACCTTTGCCCACTGGGAGCTTTGCTAAGTTTCATTTCTCCGCTCGGCCTATTTAAGCGCCGGGTCAGCCCGGAGTGCAACGAGTGCCTGAAATGCCAGAAGGCCTGCCCGATGGGCGCCATTCAACCAGATCCCAAAAGAACGAACCTTCCCGAATGCATTCAATGCCGTACCTGCGCCGAGGTTTGCCCCAAAGGGGCGGTCTCTTTTCCTTTTCTTTCTTCTGGGAAGCGGGAGGCAAAGTTGGGGGGAGAATATTCGGGTACCGCTTTCTCCCGCAGGGGATTCCTTTATTCCTTTGCGGGTGGATTGTCCGTTGCTTTTCTGGCTGGCCGGACCCCTTTCACTCCTCTCCAGGGCAAACACCAGCTCATTCGTCCCCCGGGGGCCGTCCTCGAGTCTGAATTCCTGCACACTTGTATCCGCTGCGGGGAGTGCATGAAGTCTTGCCTCACCAACACCCTTCAGCCCTGCTTTTGGGAGTCGGGCCTGTCGGGCCTTTGGACGCCCAAGATGGACCTCCGTTTCGCCCCCTGCGAGCAGAACTGCAACGTGTGCGGCAAAGTCTGCCCCACCCAAGCCATCCGCTCCCTATCCTTGGAAGAAAAAACCCATGCCAAGGTGGGCACGGCTGTGCTGCGAAAAGAGCTGTGCTTGGTCTGGGCCCAGGATAAATTATGTTTGATCTGTGATGAAATCTGCCCGTATAACGCGATCGTTTTTCGCACCGTGGAGGGATACCGCCGTCCCGTGGTTATCGCTTCCCGGTGCAACGGCTGCGGGTTCTGCGAGCAGAGGTGCCCCATCCAAGGAGAGTCGGCCATCGTGGTCAACCCGAACGGGGAGATTCGCCTCAAAGAAGGTTCCTACGTCCAGCAAGCCAAAAAGCTCCAGCTAGAGTTCAAACCCGACCCCGGGGATGACAAATACGTCTTAGATCAATCAGGCTTTAAAGCAGGAGAGCGGAAGGATTCGGAAAAAAGCGGAGCTCCGGGAGGAACCAAACCGCCTCAAAAGCCGAAGGGATTCCTCTGAAAGATCACCAAGACCATAAGGCGTGAGTCGTGAGCGCCTAAGGGGTAAGGGCCCAGTGCCTCTGTCCACAGCTATTACGCCTCGCGCTCTCGCGACCTACGCCTCACGATTTTTTATTATTTAGGAAATTATAAATTTTTTTGTCGGCCCAATTTTAGGCACTTTAGGCATTTTTTATTATTTTTGTAACGCCGTGATCCCCAGCTCTTTAATTTTCCTCCGCAGGGTATTGCGGTTGATTCCCAGGAAGCGGGCGGTCTTCGACTGGATGTGCCGGGTTTTTTCCAAAGCGGATTTAAGCAGAGTCCTCTCCACCACACTCAAAACACCATCGTAGAGTTGCCCGTTTGACCGCGGGTCCACTTTCATCTCGGAAATCATCCGGCCGAGTCGATCTTCCAGAAATTCAGTTAAAGAAATCCTCCTCCGGACCTTGGGTACACTTCGGCCCAGAGTCTCCAGCTCCTTCCGGAAACTCCAGTTTTCCTCGAGCAGGGCCCGGTTCTCGGCGGTGATCGTCTTGCGCATCATCATGGCCTCATTCATCAGAGAGCAAACATCCCCCAGGAATCCAAAGTCTTCGGTAATGGCCACGGGGTCTTCGAAAACGTGGTCCGCCCCCAAAATCGCCGCGATCGCCCCCTGGGATTTCAGCGGAGCACAGAGGAAAGAGGCATTGGAGCGTTTCAGAGTGGTTTTCCCCCTTCCTTCGAAAAGCCAGATATTTTCTCCGCCATCGATCACCGCGGCCATCTGCCCTTTTTCCAAAATGCGCTGGATTATCCCCGACCCAAAATATTCTTTCCGTCGTTTCATTTCTTCGCCGGAAATTCCCTGGGCGGCACCGATTTCCCACTCGTTTGATTCCGCGCTCAGAACCAGAAAGGCGCCTCGTTTCATCCCCATCTGGCGGGAAAGAATACTGAGGATGGACCCATACGCCTCCTTTAACTCGAAGGATGAGTTTAGAACCCTGGCGATCTCGTAAAGGGATCTCAGCTTGAGGATGGCTTTTCCCTCTTCGTCTCTGGCAATTGCGGCGTTCATGGATTTTTTCCTCGATCAAATGACCAAATGAAAAAAGGTTGCCTGCGACTCTCCCCTTTTGAATCGGCAAGCTCCTTTGATTAGACGTTCTTTGATATCCCCCGTCCGGGGAATAATTGAGGAGGGGGACTCCCCTGGGCTTTCGCGTGTGATCATCAGGCTACTAAAAATGAAAAAACCTGTCAATACCCAATTCGAGGTTAAAAAACTTTGCCCAAAATAAAAAACCGAACGACCCATTTGTAAGGCCAAATCCTGGGAGTTCGGTTTCTGCTATACAACCCCGGCAACCAGGCCATCCAAGGGATTTACCATGCCAATCCACCAAAATTACCCTTAGCTCATGGTGAACAGCTAAAAGTGAGAAACCCATCATTTGGTTTCTCCTTGGACCCTAGGCTTTCCGTCCTCCGATTACTCAGACCTAAAAAAGGCGATTTACCACAGAGGGCACAGAGGAAATTTGAGATAAAACAAGAAGATAAACTCCTTTTCTCCGCTTTGCTCTGTGCCCTCGTTAAGTGAAAACAATACGATATTATAGCTGCCGAATTTATTACCTGAGGACACAGAGAAAAGATTGTGCTTATTTTGTTTTTTGACTATGAAATTATTCTCCGTGTTCTCTGTGGTTTAAAAAAATCGCTCAATTTAGGTCAGAGTTTGGCTTTATCGGCGTCTTGGTTATCCTTATTTACATCCGGGCCAAATTTTATGCAAGCAAAAAATTTCACCCCTCTTTCTGAAAAGGAAGTCAAAATTTCAGCTTTTCTTTCAGAGAAGCCGGCACCCGGACGATTCTCCCCTCTCGGTCGACGAAGGCATGGAGCGTCCAACCGGTGATCAACTCGGCTCCGTCCTCTTTTCTCCGAAGGCGGTAGGCAAATTGGATGCTGGCCCGCTTCAGGAATTCTACGGAAGTCTCGATGATGATCACGTCGTCGTATTTTGCCGAAGCATGGTATTTACAGAAGACTTCGGAAACAGGGAGGTAGGTCCCCTGGTCTTCCATATCTTTATAAGCGATGCCCAGGGCCCGCATGAGTTCGGTTCGACCCATTTCGAACCAGCGCAGGTAGTTGGCATAATAGACGATCCCCATGGCATCGGTTTCGGCATAGGTGACCCGGGTCTCGATTCTGTGAGGGGTAACGGTCATCCGTTCGCCAGAAAAAGAATCTCGGGGCAAATCCCGCAAGTCAGAAGGTATTCCAATCAAAATCCTTCTATGAATTTCTCTAGGAGCTCATGGCCTTTCTCGATGAGAAGGCCGGCTTTTTGGGCAGAGAGCTCATCAAAGAAGCGCTCCTTCTTCAGGGCTCTTCCGCCATCTTCCGAAGAAAAGACTACAAATGGGACCGGCTCCGATGAATGAGTCTTTAGAACGAGGGGCGTGGGATGATCCGGCAGAACCAGGAGGCGGAAATTTTCATAGGCCTGCAAGCCATGCAAAATGGGGCCGACGATCTTCCCGTCAAAATCTTCTATGGCCTGGATCTTATCCTTCAGGTTGCCGTTGTGGGAGGCTTCATCCGGGGCTTCCACGTGGACGTAGACGAAGTCTTTCTTGGAAATTTCCCGCAGGGCATATTCCGCCTTACCCGCGTAGTTCGTGTCCAGGTAGCCCGTCGCCCCCGGCACATTGACGATTTCCAGACCGGCGTAGAAACCGATCCCTTTCATCAGGTCTACGGCCGAGATCACTGACCCGGCGAGGCCAAATCGTTTGGTGATGGGAAGAAGGGAGGGAGCTTTTCCCTGTCCCCACAGCCAGATGGCGTTGGCTGGTTTTTTTCCGGATTTTTGGCGCGCCTCGTTGACCGGATGGTTCTGCAAGAGTTGGCGAGCTTCTTTCATCATCCCACAAATCCCTTCCTGGCCCTCTCCCCGAGGCAGATATTCCGCTATGGGCTTTCCAGTGATGTCGTGGGGAGGTGTGGTCGTAAGGGAAAGGCTTCTCCCGCCGTTTCGCCAGACGAGAAGGTGACGGTAGCTCACTCCGGGGTAGAAATTGAACTCGTGACTGCCCAGGGCTTTTTCGATGCCGGCAATGATCTGTCTGGCTTCCTGGGTGGAGATGTGTCCGGCGCTGAAGTCGTCCATGAATTCTTTTTCTCCGCGCCGCGAGATGGTCAGAAGGTTGCACCGAAAGGCCACATCATCGGGGCCGAGTTTGACTCCCATAGCAGCCGCTTCCAGGGGAGCGCGACCGGTGAAGTGGAGCGCCGGATCGTAGCCGAAGATGGAAAGGTTGGCCACATCGCTCCCCGGAGGTAGACCCGGGGGAACCGTGCGCACCAGCCCGAGTTTTCCTTGTTGGCATAGTCTGTCCAGGTGGGGAGTCCTGGCCGCTTGTAGAGGGGTTTTACCGCCGAGCTCGGCGACGGGATAATCGGCCATCCCGTCCCCCAAGAGGACCATATATTTTCTGCTCAAGATCTAAAATCCTCCGGAAAAAAACCGGCACGGGGTAATCGGTAATAGGAGATCGCCATCCGCCATTGGCCAGGCCATTTCTCATGACGGGTTCGACATCCGCAAACGAAGCAAATCCCCCCCTTTAGCAACAAGAGGCTGTGTCAGAATTCGTCATGCCCGCGAAGGCGGGCATCCAGGGGGCTTAAATCTTGAATAAAATCGCGACTGGATTCCCGCTTTCGCGGGAATGACGGCTCTTTCTTTTCATTACGACACAGTCTCCAAAGGGGGGGATTGGAAAGTTATTTTCCATGTCATCCTCAAAGATCAGAAGGGTCTTCAATCCGGATGAGCACCGTCTTATCCACGGTGATGGGCAGGCGGTCGATCTCCTGCAAAGCCTTCTGCATGTTCTTCTCCCGCGCTTGATGCGTGAGCATGTAAATGGGAACGGCCTTTTCCGCCCTTCGACCCTTCTGGATCACCGAGGCGATGCTGATGTCCATATTCCCCAGAATGCCGGAGATGCGGGAGAGGACCCCCGGCCGGTCTACCACAGAGAAACGCAGGTAGTAAGTCGAGGTGATGTCGTGGATATGCTTGATTTCGGCATCGTGCAAATGCTCCCGCTGGTAGGCGAGCAGAGGAACGCGCCGGCTGACACCCAGGCGGATATTCCGGCAAAGCTCAACCAGGTCGCTGACGACGGCGCTGCCCGTGGGCATCATGCCTGCGCCGGCTCCGTAAAAAAGCGTCGATCCCACCGCATCCCCTTTGACAAAAATGGCATTGAAGGGCCCGCCAACCGTGGAAAGGAGGTGGCCGGCCGGCAGGAGAGTGGGATGGACGCGGGCCTCGATGGGCCCACCGTCCGATTTGGCAACGGCCAGCAGCTTGATCGAATAACCCAGCTCACTGGCATACTCAATATCCATGGGAGTGATGTTAGAGATACCCTCGGTGTAAATATCATTCATCCGGACCTGAACTCCGTAAGCCAGGGAAAGGAGGATGGAGAGCTTGTGAGCCGCATCAATGCCTTCGACGTCCAGGGTGGGGTCGGCTTCCGCGTATCCCAGCTCCTGGGCTTTTTTCAGAACCTCCTGGAAGCCCAGACCCTGCTGAGTCATTTCGCTCAAGATATAATTGGACGTCCCATTCAGGATGCCGAAGATGACCCGGATTTTGTTGGCCACCAGTCCCTCTTTGAGGGAACGAATGATCGGAATTCCTCCGCCTACGCTCCCCTCAAACCCGATGTCCACCCCGCGTTCATCCGCCGCTTTAAATATTTCAGCGCCGTGTACGGCGAGCAGGGCTTTATTCGCCGTGACAATATGCTTCCCCTTTTCGATGGCCTGGAGGATGAAGGTTCGGGCCGGCTCCAGCCCGCCGATCAGCTCGACCACGATGGCGATTTCCGGGTCTTCCATCACGTCGGCCACTTTTTGCGTCAGGAGCGCAGGATTGACCTTGACTCCACGATCCGAGGTGATATCC
>Ga0315285_10005836_pt1 | contig 12657 bp, 13 predicted proteins | sample YL17G09_36_MG_FD_203698 | JGI IMG/M metagenome (GOLD analysis project Ga0315285, IMG submission 203698) | Sediment microbial communities from Yellowstone Lake, YNP, Wyoming, USA - YL17G09_36 | ecosystem: Environmental > Aquatic > Freshwater > Lake > Sediment | place: USA: Wyoming | collected... | reverse complement strand
GGCCTGGACCGAATCGCCAACGCGAATCTTCTGTCGATCCGCGAAGCCGGCTGGCACCTCGAGAACCAAATCGGCCGTGGCCGTGTAGACTCGTTCCGGCCCTTGCGGGGTGAGGGGTGACGCGTGCTTTTCGATCGCGACGATCCGACCGGCCCGGATCCAGATGATGTCCAGGGCGAACCGCATGTCCTTCATCCAGATGCTCACGGGGTGGGGGCGGTCATACACGAAGAGCATGCCGTGGCCAGGCTTGAGGCCGGGCCGGCCGCTCAGCCCCCGGACCTGCTTCTCTGGGGTGCGGGCCAGCTCGACGGTCAGCGTCACGCGGCCGGCGATCACCACCGTGCCCGTGGCGAGGGGCGGGTTGACCTCCACCCCCAGGGCCTGTGCGGCCCAGGCCGCGCAGATCAAGAAAGCCAGCCAGACTCGTCCGCGGTCCGCCATCAGTCCTCGGGCAACTCGCCCAATCGGGCAACCACGGTCAGGGGCGTCCCATCCCGCAAGACGTCCACCCGGACGTCCTCGCCCGCTTTCTTGTTCTCGTCCAGGTACCCCGTGAGGTCATCCACGGTCGCGATCTTCTGACCGTCCAGCGCCACGATGATGTCGCCCCCCACGGCGAAGATGTAGTTGCGGACGCGAACGCGCCGCTGCGCCCCGCGCAGGCCTGCCCGGGCGGCCGGGCTGCCGGGAGCCACCTGGGCGATCATCACGCCCTCCTTCGCCGGCAGGCTCAGAGCACGAGCCAGGTCGGGTGTGACGTCCATACCGCTGATGCCGAGCCAGGGGTGGCTGGCCCGGCCCCGGGCGATGAGTTGGGGCAAGAGCTTTTTCGCCGTATTCACCGGAATGGCAAAGCCGATGCCGACCGAGCCGCCGCTGGGGGTGAAGATTGCCGTGTTGATCCCGATGACCTCCCCCAGGGAATTCAGGAGAGGCCCTCCGGAGTTGCCGGGATTGATGGCCGCGTCGGTCTGGATCACGTTGCGGATCTGCCGGCCCGTGTCCGACTTCAGGCTGCGGCCCAGGGCGCTCACTACGCCGCGGGTGACCGTGCGATCCAGCCCGAAGGGGTTCCCGATGGCAATGGCCATCTGACCCACCTGAAGCTGGGCCGAATCTCCCAGCCGGAGCGGCGTGAGTTTCTCCCGCGGAACATTGATCCGGATGACGGCGAGATCGTTGTTGGGATCCCGGCCAACCAGCTTCGCCGGCACCTTGCTCTTGTCGGCCAGAGTGACCTCCAGGCTGTCCGCGTTTTCCACGACGTGGTTGTTGGTGAGGATGTACCCCCGGTCATCCACCACGAAACCAGAGCCAGTCCCCCGCTCCGGAATGATCCGGAGGAGGAAATCCTGGCTCAGCACCGTGCTGGTGATGTGCACAACGCCGGGGCTCACGGCGCGATACACCCCGATGACGATCTCCTCCTCGGAGGTGAGGCCACTGGCAGGCCGGGCCGGACCCTCACCCGGAAAAGCAGGGCTGGCGAGGAAGAGGGCCAGCAGGAGCAGTCCGCCGGCCCGCACGAGCGGCGAAAATGGCGATATGTGGCGCACTATGAGCATTGCAGGCCCCCCGCATAGGCAATGAGAAGGTTCGATCTTGATGGAGGAACGAATCCTTGTCAATGAGGGCGGACCGTCGCTGGAACCCCGCTGAGGCCATCAGCCAAGAGGCCGCACCGGGAGGCATGGCGCGGCTCGCCGGAACGACCCGCACTCCCAAATCGTTCCAGCGCCGACGCATCATGGGAGAGGTCAGGCAGGACTTTCCTGGGAGGCACCTTTCGCGGGCGATTATGAGGTCGAAGGTGGTGTCGCGACGTCCTTGGGGGCGACCTGGACCCCTGCTTCCATCAGGGCCGGGAACCCGCCGCGAACGACCGAGACACGGCTGTAACCCGCCTGCATCAGCAGCAGCGCCACCCGGGCGCTGGTCGCCTCGTCGGGTCAGTCACAGTAGGCAATCACTTCGCCGTCTGGCCCCACACGCACCTGGAAAGCCGGGAGATTCGGCTGATCGACATCATAGCGGACCGCGCCCGCCGCCTGGACCGGGCTCCCCTCAAAATTGATCCCGTGGCGGGCGTCCACGAGGGTGACCGCCGATCCCGCCTCAAGCCGCCGACGGATCTCCTCCGGGGCCATGCGCTGGACGCGCCCGTGCGTGCGGCGGAGCCTGCTGTTCACGACGCCGCGTACGCCAAGGACTAGGAGGGCCGCCCCCAGGCCGACACCGAGGCCGACGCCCAGGGTCAGGCTCCGTGCGCCGAACCGCGGCTCGCGCTCTGCGCGCATCTGGGCCTCAGAGCGCAGCCGCATGAGGTCCGGGAACCCGGGCATGATCCGTTCCGCCTCCTCGACGCTTCGAATGGCCCGCGCGTAGTCCCTCGCGAAATAGCTGTCGACCGCGCGCTCCCACTTCTGCGTGAAGGGACTGTCGGTGGTCGGTGTCAGGGAGATTGCCTGGGCGAACTCGTGGACCGTCTCCACCGGGATGAGAAAGTTGAATCCCTGAATGGCCTGGTCGCCTTCCAGGGTGGTCGAGATGAACGTGGCGGCGCCGATGGCCTCGCCGCGGAGATTGATTGCCGGCCCGCCGCTGTTCCCCCACGTGATGGCCGCATCGGTCTGGATGACCCGCCGGTCGGTGATGTCGAGCTTGAAACCGGACACCCGCCCGACCGTCACTGTTGCCTCCAGGGCGGACTTCCGGCTGAGGAATTCATGGTTCAGAACGACGCCAGGGTACCCGATGATGAAGATCTGCTCGCCCAACTGGAGGCCCGCGTTGCTCGGCGCCAGGTGGATCGTCGGGAGGTTGCTCGTCTCGATCTTGAGGATGGCGACATCCTTCCCGGACTGCTCCACGGGTCCCTTGCCCAGAGACGCGGCCCCCCTTCCGGCCGGTGCGGCTTTGGGATTAATGGCAGGACTGTAGGCCCTGACCTCGGCAGAGTAGATCTTTCCGGTGGAGAGGTGCACCTGGAGCTTCTTGGTCAACCGAACCTGGCCACGATTGGCGGGATCGGCGGCGATGGCGCGCAGGCGCTCCTTCCGCGCCCCCTCAGGGAGCATGGCCAGGGTCGGGCCGCAGGCCTCCGCAGCCGCCGCTCTCACGAAATCCGCGACAAGTTGCGACTCGTCCATCTCGTAGAAGTGCTCAACCACATGGCCGTTCGTTGCAATGTAACCGTCCGGGTGAATGATGAAGCCGCTCCCGGTCTCGTACAGCGGCTCAGGCCTCACCCTCTGGGCTGTCCCAGAGTCGCAACGGATGGTCACCTCGGCGTCCACTTCGCTGCTGATCAGAACGACAGCGGGCTTCGCATGAAGAATATGGGCCTCCAGCTCAATCTCGCTCCGGCTACCTGAAACTGCAGGCTTGGCCAGGGCGAGCACCATGCAAAGAGAAAAGATAGGGGCAAGGATCCGTGGCACCCCGAAGGGAGGAAGGTGATCGGAGAACCGGCCGCGAGATGTCATGAGCAAGAAAATACCCAATGAGGGAAGAAAAGGCAAGCCCGCCGCCCTAAGTCGGAACACGTCTCCTGCTCCAGCCTCCCATTTGCCCATTTGGCTTGACGCATGGCCCAAATTGGAATACCCCTGGGGGCCATGGCAACGGCGTTCGGCACGGCGGATCAGGAGAAACCGAGGGCGCGACCGCTCCCCTGGTACGGGTGGGTGGCCCTCTTCTCTCTCGTCGCGGGCGAACTCGCCCTGTTCCTCGAGGTGTTCGCCGTCCAGGTCCTCTTCTATTGCATCGCCTGGTGGTCGTATATCGTGCTGGCCGATGCCTGGGTCTGGAGGCGCCGGGGGCATTCCCTCCTGCGGGACCGGCCGTGGGAGTTTGTCGTCCTGGCCTTCTCGTCGGTCGCCATCTGGAATCTGTTCGAGGTGTTCAACTTCCGCCTCCAGAACTGGTTCTACGTCAACGTGCCCCCGGTGTTTCTCTTCGGCGCCATCTTCACCTTCTTCGCCTACGCGACGGTCGTCCCCGGCCTCTTCGAGACCTATGATCTGTTGCGTGCGCACGGCGTCGCCGAGCAGGTGCGCATGCGGCCCTGGCAGATCCGCCGGTCCGGTCTTGCCCTGTCGGTCCTGGTCGGGCTAGGGATGCTGATCAGCCCGATTCTCTGGCCCCGCTATGGGTTCCCGTGGGTCTGGGGGTTCGTCGTCTTTCTCGGGGATCCCCTCTGCTACCGCGCCGGCCGGACCCGGGCGGAATCCCTACTGGGCCAGTTCGAGCGTGGAGATCCCCGCCCCTTCATTCGACTGCTCTTGTCCGGCCTCATTTGTGGTGGCCTGTGGGAGTTCTGGAACTACTGGGCATACACGAAATGGATCTACACCGTTCCGTTCTTCGAGGACCTCAAGTGGTTCGAGATGCCGCAACTGGGCTTCCTTGGCTTTCCTCCCTTTGCCGTGGAATGCTACGTTCTCATTAACCTCCTCAACCGATTTCGCCGGGGGCGTGGATGGGAGGAGCCTGGGCAGATCGGCCCTGGCGCTCCAACGAGGCTAGCCGCGGTCGCGGTCGTCCTCGCGTGCGTCTTCAACGTCGCGGTGTACGTGGGCATTGACCGCCTGACGATACAGAGCTACAGCCCGACGCTGGCCGCGATGGATGGGGTTCCCCGGAACCTCGTGGATCGTTTGTCAGGCGTTGGGATCGTCTCGCCGCACGCCCTGCTTCAGCGGACGGCCACCCGGGAGCAACTCACGGCACTTGCCCGGCAGACCGGGATCGCCGAGGATGAGTTGCGGGCGCTTCGCGCGGCAGCGCGGTTGGTTGACCTGAAGGGGCTCGGCGCCGCTCATTACAACGAACTGAGGCGCCTCGGGATCACGCGGGTCGAGGAGCTGGCAGTGCAGGATCCGGAAGTCCTCACCGCCCGGTGGCGAAGTGTCGCTGACAGGAAGCCCCCCACCCTGGCCCAGGTCAAAGTCTGGGTTCGAGCCGCCCGGAAGTGATCGAAAGCGTTCGAGGGTTCGGATGTTCAAGCGTTCCGCAGTTCTGGAACGATCGAACCACCGAACGGCCGAACGCCCGAACGCTATTGCGCAAAACGATGCTCAGAAGATTTCTGACCGACCACACTATGGCGTCACCACCAGCCGGATACGTCCGATGAGCTGGTTATGGGCGGTGATGACGTCCACCGTCCATGATCCTGCCGGGTTTTGTCCGAGGTCCGTCTTGCGGGAATAGGTCCGGAACCCGCCATGTCGTCCCCCCCGGATCGGCGAAAGCGGGATCTTTGCCAAGACCGTTCCGTCCTTTCGCCAGAGGTGGTAGATCGGCTCCTGCAGCCCGGCCGGCGCCGCCACTGCGCTGAAGGCCGCCACCCCACCCCAGGTCCGCAGCTCGTCGACGGGAAGGCTCGAGACCGGTTGGCTCGGCTCCAGCCGGATGACCGACCTTGCAAACGTGGCCCTGGTCAGGTGCAACGGCACGGGTGGAATCCACCCGCGGAGAGACCAGAGGAGGAGCGCAACAGCCACCCCCCACAAACCCGCCCGGACGAGCGCACCGCTCCACGAAGCATCAGCCCCTCGGCGAAAGATCGGGGCCAGGGCCAGCACGCTGACTAGCCCACTAAGAAGGAGAGCCCAGGTGCTCGGCACCCGGACCAGCGGGAAGGCAACATTCAGCGAGGCAAAGAGCCCAAACCCGAAGAGAGGAATCTCTATCCAGTGAAACCGGATGATGATCGCCCGGTACCAGGGGTCGATCGCGGTGACAAGAGCCGCGCCCGCCAGCGCGACCAGGAACCACACGTTCGCAGACGTGAGCGTCGTACTGGAATAGTAGATGGGTAGGAGGAACAAGAGCAGGCCATGAAAGAGCGTCTGGACAGTGTAGTCCACGACCAGAGAGATCAGCCGCCGACCCTGCGCGGCCAGCGACTGCCGGACCTCGGCGAAGGCCACCCCGGCCAGCCAGAGCAGCAGCAGATACCCGACGAACCAGGGAAAGTATTCGATGCCCCGCCGGAAGACGAAGAGAGTCAGAACACCAAGCGCCAGGGAGCCGGCCGAGATTCCCCACTTCTCCACCCAATAGAGCCACGGGTGTCGTGCCGCCAGTGCGGCCCACCTGCCGCGAACGGTTTCCAGCCAAGTTACGGCCATCATGGCGATTCGCCGAGTACGTACCTGGTTTCCTGCCCGGATACCTGGCGGCCTGCAGCGCCTACCTCTTCAGGTGCCAGGTCATTCCGCCGACCTCGAAGCCAGCGCGATCCTTGCTCACTCGCCGGTAAAGGTCAAGAGGGGCCTGGGGATACGGAGTGCTGTCTCACGGATGAGGAGGCGAATGCTCCTTTTCGCAGGGCGCCCGGCCCCATGCGTCTCACGCTTTTCCCTCTTTTGCTTGACTGAGCCGGGCGTGTGGCGTATGTTTAATGTAGCCGCAGGGATCAGCACGGAGCAGCTGGCTCGCCATCGAGTGCGAGGCTGCCCCGTGGGTCGCCCAGGGGATTCAGGCCCCAGGCGTCGAAACCGACCTCGAAGGTGAGGTCGCGAGGGCCGGCGCCGGCGATCCAGGGGAGATGCTGCATGGCTCGAGTCTGATCGCCTGCGGCGATTTTTTTCCCGTCCTGCGCTCCACGTCCCCACTCTCTCATCCATCCAGCCTGGATCCGCACTCAGAACCAGAATTCACCCCACGAGAGAGAAGGAGTACCTGTTTCCCCACCGAAGAAGACCCTTGAACCCCATGCGCCTGGGCGATGAGAGGCCGCCGACAACACGAGGATGCCTCTGACGTGCTCGGGGCGGGAGTGATACGGCTTGTCGCGGCGTGACCAAGGCGGAATCACGAAGACCCCGGGCTGACACACCCCAGGGTGCTTGGTCCTGTGGGATCAAGATTGCTCGAGGATCAGGTCCGCGGGAACTCCCGATCCAGGATCTCGGTGATGAATCGCTCGATGGACACCGGGTAGAACTTGACGTCCGGGGAGAAGATAACGCCGGTGTCCAGGATCTCACCTCGCATGAGGTCGTCCAGGGCCCGCTCGATCTGCGATCGGGGGTCCCGCTCGGCCTTGATGATTCGCAGGTCATCACTTTCGAGCTGCACGTTGTGCCGAGCGGCGTACAGGAAACTGAAGACCCGGCCGACCAGCGCCTTGTCCATCAACTCGGGATCATCGAACAGTTCCCCGTACGTCTGTCCCACGTGCCGGGGTGAAATGATCAGCCGGGGCGAGACCCGAATCCTCCCGCGAATCTCGATGGACCGCTGATGCCCTTCCTCGTCTGGTCCCACCAGGATATACGGGAGGACATGGTACCCGGTCACGATACCCGTGATGGGCTTTCGCAGGACCTGGGTGTCCTCGAAGACTCTTCTCAAATACTCTGGCTCGGCGTGGGCTCCGTACATCGCGTTTGTCCTGGTGTTTTCAGCGGCAAGCGGAAAATCCCTCAAGGGGGCCCCATGCCCCACGGAATCAAAGCATCGCTATGATACCAAATTGCGCCGGAGACGACCAGCCCCGCGCGGGGTGACCCCGCGCGGGGTCATTTTGCCCGGCCGGACGGCCCGCGCGGGGGAGCGGCGAGCAACGTGTCCAGCCCCTGCTGGAAGGCCTCGAAGGGATATGCGCCCATGATCAGTTGACCGTTGATCAGGAACGCCGGCGTCCCGGTGGCGCCCAGGGCGTGGCCGAGGATCGTTTCGGCTTCAACCCGCTCGGCATGCTTTCCCGAGTCGAGACAGGCCGTGAAAGTCTTCTCATCCAATCGAAGCTCCGCCGCATAGCGCTTCAGCCTGGCCGAGGTGAAGGCCAGGGGAGATCCCTTGCCGAACAGCGTGTCGTGATACTGCCAAAATTTACCTTGATCGTGGGCACAGGAGGCGGCCTGGGCCGCCAGGACCGCCGCATCCCCTCGGATGGCCATGTGGCGGTAAACGAAGCGGACCTTGCGCGTTCGGATATACCGCTCCTCGATCTTGGGGAGCGTGTCCCGCCAGAACAGCCGGCAATAGCCGCACTGAAAATCGGAGAACTCCACCATGACCACGGGGGCGTCCGCCGGTCCCTTCGTCGGGCCAGGGCCTCGCTCCATGGCGGCGATCAGATCCTCGCGCGAAACTGGACCCTGGCTTTCAGCCGCAAGGCTCACGCCGGCCGCGGTCCACGCCACCGCCAGCATCCCTCCGAGCACCCATGCCCGCATCCCACCGGACTTTCGACGAATGCTCACGGCCCTTCCTCTTGCCCTGTCGTAACCGCCCTCCTGCGGGCCCGGGGGTGATGAGCAACCTACCGCCCAGCTCCTGCGATGATCCGACGCCTCGTGCACAATACCCGGGAAACGGGCCAGGGTCAATGGCGGATGAATGCCCACTGCGCATCATCGCATCCCGGTCGCGCGTCGGAGAACGGCGCTTCCCCTCTCCTCTCTTCCGAACGTTCGACCAGCCCATTGCATTCCCAACGGCTCCGCCGACCAGGGCACTGCGGAAGCGATCCCGGAGCCTCCCACCCGACCCCGTCCTCTGCTGCAGCCGATCCACCGGGGATCCTGCGCCGTAAGGATCGGCACATCCAGGCCGGAGGCCAGGACGGTCTCCAGGAACGAGGCCGAGGTCATCCCGGTTTTCTGGCCCGGGTCAGGAAGGGTTCGCCTGCCCCCTCCGCCGAATCCGAAAGATCCGAACTATGTCCCGCTATACGTAACGCAACGTGGAGAAATCGAACTTATCGAGCAACGTCCCGCCGGACAGCACTCCAATCCCCATGGAGGCGCTCTCTCATTCCCGGGCGTCTTTGCCAGGAAGCATCGGGGGCAGAACGCATGGGCCTGAGAGGATGGGTGTGGGTCATGGGCCTTCCTTTGGACAGAGGGAGAGTCTACCACCCCAGACCTCACCCTGAGAAAATCATTGAACAGTTAGACCCTGACATACCTTTTTGTCGCGCTTGACGGGCGGCCAGTTGGCTGATATACTTCGGACAAAATGGAGGCTCGCCATGCCGACCGCCAGCGCCGCCGCGCTCCGCACGTCCCGCAAGCCCTCGGGGAATCTCGCCCGGTTCACGGAAGCGCTCCGCTCCGATCCCTCGGGATCCTCCTGTTATGTCGCGCTCCTCGGTCTGCCGATTGACGCGCTCCCCAACATCGTCGCCCTGGTGCAACACGGGGCTCCGTTCGGCCTGCTCGAAGGCTTCCAGCGCACCGTCGGCCTCTCCGTGGAACAAATCGGGGCGCTCGTCCAGATTCCGACGCGCACCTTGACGCGCCGCCGGGAGATCGGCCACCTGCGGCCCGACGAGTCGGACCGCCTCTTTCGGGCGGCCCGGGTGTTCGGCCGCGTGCTCGCGCTCTACGACGGGAAGCTCGACGAGGCCCGCGAGTGGCTCGCGAGCCCGCAGCGCGGGCTCGGCGGGGCCGTGCCCCTCACGCTCGCGGCGACCGACCACGGAGCCCAGACGATCAGCGATATCATCGGCCGGATGGAGTACGGGCTCGGCGCCTGATGCGCACCGTCTGGCGCCTCATCAAGGCCGCGTACGCCAAGGAGGCCTTCGCCGGCGCCGGGTCCCGACTCCACGGCACCCGGTGGACTTCCCGCGGGATCCCGGTCGTCTACACGGCCGAGTCTGCGGCCCTCGCGGCATGGGAAGTCGTGGTGCATCTCCCCAAGCACGCGTTGCCCTCCGACTACGTGCTCTTCCGGGTGCAGGTGCCGGAGGACACCGTCACGGTCCCAGAGCCAAGCGACCTCCCCGCCGGCTGGGATGCCGACCCCCCCTCCCCCGCCACGCAGGCGATCGGCACCCGCTGGGCGGCGAGCCGATCCTCGCTCGTCCTTCAGGTCCCCAGTGTCGTGATCCGTCCCGAGACCAACTTCCTCATCAGTCCCGAGCACCCCGACTTCACTCGGCTCATCATTTCCACACCTGAGCCGTTCCTCTTCGACCCCACCGCCTTCACCCGATCGCGCCCGCAACCTCGCCGCACCTAGCCGCGCGCCAGTTTGGCGCCACCTCGGCCTGTGGTGCGCAAGAACACAATTACCGAGCCTCACGCCGCTATACCGCACCCGGTTTCCTGGACACCAACGCAGACAGATCCTGCGGCGCCCCGCACCGCGAAGGGGGTTCTTCCGGGACACTGGCGAAACGGCGAGGCCCGTCGCTCCGACGCCCGGTCAACGGGAATAACTTTCGTAAGTGCGCTACGTATGACGTCCCGCATGACAGCATGAATTGCATATTTGCATGACCGTCCCCCATTACGTCCCGATGGGGGCTCCTCCTCCGGCGGGAACACACGACGCCGGTATCGTAAGAGAGCTACCCTCTCTGACATACTTGCGCAGGCCGGCCGGCGGCGTGGGATCTCGCCCCGCTGCAATCTTGTGCACTCGGCCGCCAATTTTGCTTGCGCCGTATGGTTTTTTCTAATACCATATGGTGTCATGAGGCACCATCCACGGCTTCACGCACCACAAGGCGTCCTCGATACCATCTGGGGAGAAGCGCTGGCCATGCGAATCCTCCGCTACCTCTGTCGGGCTGGCGGCGCGCACACCGGCCGCGCCATCGGCCAAGCCGTGCAGCTCTCCCACTCCGCCGTGCATCGGGCCCTCGAGCCCCTCACGGTCCGCGAGATCGTCGATGCCGAGCCCCAAGGACGCGCCATCCTCTATCGGCTCAACGAGGAGCACTGGCTGGTGCGGACCGCCCTGCGCCCGCTCTTCAAGGCAGAGCTCGGCTTCTTCCCTCGCCTCGGGGAGGCCATCCAAACTGCTGCGAAAGTCCCCCTCCGCTCGGTCATCCTGTTCGGCAGCGTGGCCCGCGGAGACGCGCGGCCCGACAGCGATATTGACCTCCTCTGTCTCACGATGACGCCCGACACCCAGGAGATTGCCGAAGCGCATCTCCTCGCCGCGGCGCCGGCGCTCCGCCGCCAGTTCGGCCGCCCGATCACCTGCCTGGTCTGGTCCGCCGGAGAGTTCACCCGCCGGTCTGGGTCGGACGACCCGCTCGTCCGGGACATCCTGAACACCGGCGATGCCATTGCCGGCGCCACCCTCAGCCAGCTCATCCGATGACGCCCAAACCGATTTCCACGCGACGGGAGGATCGCAGTCAGGCGGCAAACTACCTGCGAAAAGCCGACGAGCTCCGGCGGTCCGGACGACAGAATCTGGCCAATCAACGCTGGAACGCCGCCTGCTACGACGCGATCCGGGCCGGCATCCATTGCGCCGACGCCGTCCTGGTGTTCCTCCACGGCATCCGGAGTACCAGCCAGCGGCATGCAGACGTGATCGAACTCCTCAGGCGCAAGCTTGGCCCGAACGCTGCGGGGCCGTCTACCACTCTCGGCCGGCTGATCGCCAAGAAGCACGTCGTCGAGTACGAAGGTCGGCTTTCCACGGAACGGGAGGCTACAGACGCCGTGGACCGCGCCGATGAGCTATTCCAGTGGGCGCAGATGCTGGTGCAACCGAAACTTCCCTAGCTGAGCGTTCGTACCCCAAGACCACTCTCGCCCCCTTCCAGCCTCTTCCACAGCAGCACACTGCCGCCCCGCCGTGAGCGTCTCCAGCTCTCCGGAGAGAGACTGCAGGCGGCCGAGGCGTAGTTCGAGAACGTTGATGCGCTGTCGCACTGCATCGAGCGTGTCCAGCCTGGAGGCGGGCGCGCTGCTCCGGAGTGCCGAGGGCGAGGTACTGGAGGCCGGCGGTCCCGGGAGTGGCCCTGGGGCACTGGGGCCGTGCGTATACCTAAGACCCGCGCGGCACCGGGGCAAGGAGAGATCCGTCACGACACCGGACAGATGGCCGGGCTCACGCATCACCGAGGCAGAAGGAAAGTCCCTTTCGGAAAGAACGTCCCGCAAACACAGAGACGCTACGCCTGGCGGATTGGATTGTCAATACGGAGGCCTGAGGTGCATGCCGGCGTGGCAAGGTGCGTCAGAGGCGACTGATCTGGCGGGCTAACCACCGCGAAGGGAAGGGCCAAGAAGAATGTGACTCTTAACGCCGCCTTAGGGGGATCCGGTCAAGTCATATCTGCGATAAGTGTGCACTGGAAGCCCCAGGTTCAAAGTGGCGAGGTTTCATCAAGGTAAGCATGGCCAGCGCAGGCTGGAGCTGGCCAAGATTTGGACGCGGGACAAACGAGATCGCTTGTTCGGGCAAGGGTGCCAGAACTGCCGAGGGAATCGCCCTGCGGCCGGGCGAGGCGTACGCGGGGGGCGAGACGGGCGTGTTTTGCTGTAGCGGCCTCTCGTTGTGCCGTTCCCGGCCCACCACTGGCCAGCCTCGGGCCTCGGCCCCAGGGCAGCGCCTGGGTGTCTGGGAGGCATCCGCCAGGCAGCGCAGCGGCCGACCGGTCCTCCTGTCGTTCGTCGCAGTATAGCACGGCGCGCTGCCTTGTCGAGGGTATTGTGTAGGGGTCCAGGCCACACAGCGCCTCCCAGGCCCCGCCGCCGCGCTCGCTGCACCACACCGTTGGGCGTGCTGCTCGCTACGGCGGCTTGCTGGTTCACCCACTCGCCATGGACACTGATGCTCTGATGCCATGCCGAGTTTCGGATTATGCCGAGTAGGGCGGAGCAGCTAGCCAAAAAGCCCCGTGGGGATACGCGATTCCCGCGCACCATGGTCCACTCCACTCGG
>Ga0315285_10005834_pt1 | contig 12660 bp, 27 predicted proteins | sample YL17G09_36_MG_FD_203698 | JGI IMG/M metagenome (GOLD analysis project Ga0315285, IMG submission 203698) | Sediment microbial communities from Yellowstone Lake, YNP, Wyoming, USA - YL17G09_36 | ecosystem: Environmental > Aquatic > Freshwater > Lake > Sediment | place: USA: Wyoming | collected... | reverse complement strand
TTCCCATCCTCAACAAATGTATAATTAGGCGGGGATTTATCATATTCTCCTTCCCAAAAAGATACTTCTTGGGCATGAACAAAAGTATGCTCTGGATTTCTTCTGCCATATAGCTTAACGACCCAACAAGTTGCTCCATAACCATTGTCAATATGGGATTTGTGTTCATTATTCCAATCTTCTAAAAGTTCAATTGTGTTCATTTTTCTCCTTCAAATTTTAATTTAAGTTTTTCATAAGTTTCTCGCTCAGATCGTTCTTTCTTGGCCAAACGATCTGCCTCTGCTTTTTCCCTCTCCAACTCAAGGGCGGTTTTACGTTCCTGAACAAGCTTCAAATAATCTTCAGCAGAATATAAATCTCGTTCTGTGAATCGCCCTATATCAATTTCATCGCCCAACAAAAGGCCACTCATATCAGGCACTTCATCAGAAAGGCAAATTCCATATTCACCCATGCTGGCTAAAAACTTATGATGACAATATTTGCCTCTATTCTTCTGAGCAAATTCAATCATATGTTTTTTGAGATCATCCATCTGCAAATAAGTTAGCAGACCAGATTTGGAGCCATAGGTATCGCCACAACTATAAGTTTGATCGCTATAGGTATAGCAATTTAAAAATCTGTATAGCGGACCATCTTTGGCCAGCAAATTCATTTCTGATCTGACTTCTGTAATTGCTTCTACCATGTAGCACTCTGCTAAAAAGCCTATGTGGTCATCAAACTCTGCCAGGGCTTCTTTCCATTTATCCAAAACTTTTTCTTTTTGTTCTGGGAATGGGTTGGGATCACTAATATCCATTTGTATTTCCTTTCAGATATTCACCGATGTCTTTAATTAAATCATCGATTAAAAGGTTACATTGTTGATTCATCACAATTCTCAAAGACACATTTTCTTTGTTGTCCCATTTGTCAATCTTAGCTGAGGTTCCCCAATCAGCTAATCGACCTTGGACGGCCTCAATAATAACGTCTTCTAATTTTTCATTCATTTTTATCTCCAAAATAATGTTTACATATTTGACGACCACGGCGGTCTAAATTCTTCCATTTAGCTTTAAAGCCCTGAGACTCATTACCCCCAAACAAGGCGGCATTGCTATGAATTTCAGATAAGGCCGCAAGGAGTAAAGTACAAGCATCTTCGACCGTCCAGACGTTATTACAATAATTCTGGATTTCTTCAGCCGACGAGTCGTGTAAAACCATGTCCCAACCTATCAAATTCGCCACAATTTGGACTTCTTTTTGCAAATGTGGGTAAAATGTGCTTTGCTCCTGTTCGGCCTCTAAATAGACCCTTTTTGAGACTTCTGCATGGTTGGGAAAATGCACTTTGCCTTGTTCATCAACTACCCGGCAATGTGGCTTGCCAATGTCATGAAAATTGATGTAATTAGAAGTAATGTAATTGGAATGCAGATTAGCGGTTAGTCGATCTTTATAATCTTCAAACCAGCTAGGAAGTCTCCAATTACCGAATTTAACATCAATTAATTCTTGAAAACGGTCATAAACATCCATGCAATGTTGTTTGACACTTTGACCTTTAGTCTGCTCGCATTTGAGCATTTCTTTAATAAGATCGTTGAAGTTCATACAGCACCTCCTAAATTTGAATTTTTTAGGAGTTGGAGCCGTTTGAAAATTCGCCTATTATCTTGGGCGATGGGCTCGGTAGCGAAAGCTGTGAGTTGACCGTCAAGGTCGCTTTCGTAGAAGGGCTTACAAATAACACCTAAAGATCGATAGTGATCTAGTTGTTTTTGAAGCTTAGATTCATCATTCACGCCACAGATGATGACGGACGGATGTTCTAATTCGGGGGAGATATGAGATCTGGCGATCTCAATGGCAGCATGTGCCGATTGTACAGAAATTTGTGATGGAGAAAGGTCTTTTCGCACCAAAATGTAAACGTATTGGTGCTGGTGATCTACCTACGTGAATCCACTCATGATTACTCCTCGTTTTGAAAGAAAAAAAGATTTATGCATTTAAATGTAGTCCCTTGCAGCATTCCCCTAAAGGGGACGAAAATTGAAGAGACGACCGCTTTTGGCGGTTTGACCGTTTTGGCTCTTTTTCAAGAAAACCTCGAAGCTAATAAAACGCCGAGTTTTATCAGCAAGTGGATCAACTTTCACTCAACCTATTATAGTCCCTTTTTTCCATTTGTAAAGCAGGGGCTCAAAAATTTTTCAACCATCTTTCAGTTTCTGGTAATCGGCCATCAAAATCCCTTGTTCTAGCTTCGACAAAGAGTTTTTGGACTCCCACTGTGCCAGAACTTCATTTAGTGTTGGCATTTCTCTGCGAATCACCCATTCAGTTTTACCCAACAGGTAATGTTTACACCCAATGCAAAATCCATGTTCTGAAATGGATTTAACATCTGATGGGACAGCCGTATTCGTCAAGCAAACACAGCAAGTTCCCCACAGATTTTTTTCTTTTATGTTTTCGACAGCTTCTGCTTTGGCAGCATCTATTTGATCAGTCGTTGGTTCGGGCGGTTGACATGCTAGCTCAAAAACACCATCCTCTCGACGAACACGACTATGGACCTTCATCAATTCCCAAGGATCGTAAGACCCAATTGTGCCATCGTCATGCTGAACCTCGTAGCATTCGCCATGCGAATTATGTTCTGCAACGATTACACCCAATACGCCAAATTTCCTTTTTGGCAAAGCTTCAGGCAGCCAATCGTCAGAAATCTTATCAGTCAAAATTGTTTTGACCTTATCACCAACAGAGAAACTCATAATTTCAATCCATATTCAACAAGGGCATCTCTGGCTTGAAACCAGCGTTTGATTTTAGTGTCGCATTCAGGATGAATTGCTGTCGCAACTGTCATTTTGTTATCCTTTATTCAGAAAATGTCTTTTATGGCACATAAATGAAGTGACGAGTTGCCCATATTGCAACAACAACTATAGCGGCCATAATCAAAAGAACGATCCAAACCACTAACATGGCAAATAACGCAATGCCACCAGGACCGTGATAAACCGGCTTTCCAGTAGTTTTCCCTTTAATATAGTCGCCAAGAAATAACAGTGGAGCTAAAAGGAAAACGAAAAACATTCCAATCAAATCTTTAATCATCGACCACCATAAATTTCAAACCAAGGAAAACGAAAAACATTCCAATCAAATCTTTAATCATCGACCACCATAAATTTCAAACCAACGTTCATTCAGCATAGAAGCTGCTGCTGGGTGTCGTTGATTAACATCTTCTGGCTTTTCAATTTTCACGCCATCACGTCGAGGCGGCGTGTTAACCCGAGACTCTTTGGAATAAGCCGATTTAGGCGGACAAATTTCTTCTTTGTATGCGCCAGTGCCATGTCCTTGTTCGAAAATTTGACCATCTTTGATATTTCTCAAATGATGATGATCGCAATTCGGACAAACAACTTCCACAACATGATTTAATGACATGTTGAGTTTAACAAGGATGTAGCCACGACATTCACCGCAATAGAATTCTTGAAATACTTTCATTGTTATTTTTTAATAAGGTTAAACAAATAATTATTACCGTTGCTATACTGATAATAGCGAATTCTTTAATGATTTCCGTTGTAGTTTTCATTTTATGTCTTTCATTACAAATGCATGCATAGCATCCTGTTTTCTATTTAAAGGACCAGTATGCTTGTATAATTTGGTTCGCAATTGCAATTTTGTTTTACTTTGAACTTCTGATAAAAAACGACCACTGATAAAATCAAAGCCAATGCGGTAGTTTCGGTATCCAAAGCCATCTCTAGGCGTGATTGTTAAATTCATTTTGTTGGCCAATAAACCACAATAAATTGAATGGCGACTACGAAAAATGCAATAAAGATCAATGGCACATCAATCAACATCGATATAATCCAACATGCAGCCATTGAGCCCAAATACAATTGAACCACAGCACCGACTGTTTTTGCTTCAATCCCCCTTTTGAAAAACTCACGCATCATTATCGCCCATTTAACTTTCCTTAAAATAAATTGTCCGCACTATCGATTGGCTTGATGTCTAAGACAGACATTACCCGACCAAGGGCCGCCGAAGCTTCTGCTTCACTTTTATAAATGCCAAGTAACTCCCATTGTGTGTACGTAAATTTACTCCCGTCATTATTTTTTCCCTGGGCACGAAAGGCAGCCCATAACTTCCAACTTTCTTTAAAAAAAGTTTTGGATACCTGGAATTTAAATCCATTCGTCACATCTTTGAGAAATTGATCTGACTTAAACCAAATTTTCCCATCTGGACTTTTTCCTATAATCATGGCCAAATCAATCCTTCGCCAAAATCAGTAGTTTTTTTAGTATTAAAATCAAAATTATACCAAGTGACTTTATTCGCCTTGGCTTTCAAACATTCATCGCAAATAGAAATCTCAAAGGCACGAGCCCCTGGTATACAATCAATTAAGGTGCTGCCGAAGTTTCCACTGGTTGTCCAAGTGGTGGCATCCATCGGTGGATCTTCAAAATCCATCTCTGTCAAATCTGTTGGATCGCCAAACCCACAAGCATATTTGGCACTTTCCAATTGTTTATCACAAACAAAACATTGTCTTTTCATTTTACACTTTCCAATTGTTTATCACAAACAAAACATTGTCTTTTCATTTTACAACCTAATGTTCCCGGTGGGACTCGAACCCACAACCTTTTGTTCTAGAAACAATCGCTCTAACCAATTGAGCTACAGGAACGCCCTTATTTCACACTTAAAACCAAATCAAATTGAGCAGTTGGCACCCCAGTTTGATTGCCTTCTTCCCAAACAGACAATTTGGATTTTTCATAATCCACACAAACGGTTGGGAATTTTTGTCCCACTTCGTATTTACCAACAGGGACTTTCAGTACCACATTATAGAACTGAAATTCGGCGGTGCCCGGTTGATCCCAACCATCCCAATCGAACAATTGACCTTCTGCCGTATTAGTCGATAACATTTGTGCTTCCTTTTTGCATGAATTTTCCGTTTTGTCTTTGCCAATCAGCACTGTTAATTTCTTGCGAATTATGGAGATGAACTGTTAAATTTGCTCCCCATGTGGATTCATGATTTGTATAATCATGCCCTTTAAATCCTTCAATCCACATGGGTTTTTCGGGATCGACATCTTTGATCCACTTAACAGAACAAGCTTCGAAATGATGAAGTTCAAACTCGTTATTTTTCTCTGTAACGAAAGTGAATTCATTTGGCAGATGCATGAAAATACGACAAACATCCATTTTAATTTGAAAGTTTGGATTGGTTTTTTCGCCATCTAATTCTAAACGTCTTACATCATCAGTCCACATTCCATAGAAAACCATGCCTGTAATTAATGATGATGCCAAGATGATAAAAATGAAGGTTTTCATGCTTTAATTATACCACAGGCTTTCACTATGTGAATCTTTTTTCTTGAATTTGGATCGTCTTGTGGTTCCTGAAATATGGCCCTTAGCCAACACACAGGTCACCACCGTATTATCAACAAGAACAAACATTAAATCATCATGATGAATGAATGAAAAATGATGATCTACCCCATACCGATCATAGTAAGCCAACATAAATTCAGTGTTATTTATAAGAGATCTATCTTCGTGGCCATTAGCCAAAGATTCTCTGATTTCTATGTTGATTTCTTTCTTGTGATCGTTGATGTAATCATATATTTGTTTCTTGTGCAAATCGCAGTCTGCACAATTCTTCTTTTTACATTTATCAAGATGTTTGAACTTTTTATGGCGTCGTTGTAGGAGTCGTTCTTGGCAGTGCCGTGTAAAAAAAACTCTTTTCAAAGGTTGGGCTCCTTTCTATAAAAAAAGCCATGCTATCCTGTTCGGGTAGGATAGCATGGCTTGAATAGTTACACCAGAGCAAATTTACGCAGCCTTCGATTTCTTATAAATTTGCTGAGCTTCCCTGACGGAACAACCTTGATCGGTGACGATCTTGTTGACCGCACGCCAATACTTCTTCTTTTGCTTTGAGATGCGGGCACCATGACCAACCGGCATACTACGTTTCTTTTCCTCTACGGGCTCGCCGCTCTTGGAACGAAGATAAAGCACACGAGCTTCCTTCTTGGAAATGCCCTCGGCCTCAGCAATCTTGCGAATTGCGGCCCAATAGGCACGAGCGCCCTTGTTCTTGCTCTTCTTGCTCTTGCTGACCTTGCTGGTTCCATTTTGCGAAACCGAAACTTCAACCTCCAAGCCGAAGTTCTCAAGCAGCGATTCCAAATCTTCCAAATTGTCGATAGCATCGACACGTTGTTGGAACGCCGCTTGCAAATGACTCTTCGCCATTTGCAAAATATCATTTTGCAGACCCATACATTTTCTCCAATATAAAAAACTAACCAAAAAATCCCTAAAGGGAACAAAACACAATTTAGTCGTCGTTATCAGACGCATCGTCTTTCTTGGTTTTCCCAAGCAATTGCTTAGCATATTCAACCAGACGATTGGCACGCTCAAGTTGCGAATCACTCACAGCAAACTTAGCGCTGCGATTCTGCACAACAGGAATGAATACCTTGAAAATACTGGCCAATTGACCTTGGTTATTGGCATAGCCAGCCACACGTTGCAAGAAACCCTTCTTCACAACCGTCTTGGGGGTATTCTGCAAGACCAAGGCTTGCTCGTCAGTGCTGAGACTCATAACAAATTCCAGAATCTTTTGACCAACCGCCTTTTCAGCAGCCGAAGATTCCACGAATTGACGTTCCGAATCGTAATGACCATTCACCAACTCACCAAACGGACGCAAGCCAGTTTGCGGAGTAAAGTCAACTTCATTTTCAACAAGCTGTTCAGCCTTGTTAGAGTCAACACCCAAGTCAACCAGCAACTTAGTTACCGATTCAGTTGGATTGTCATTATCTGGGATCTGGAGCTTAAATCGCTCTTGGACAACATACATGCCCGAGCAATCCAACCGCTGGTTTTCGTCGAAAACTTCGATAGCCGGATTGGTGGGCAAACTCTTATTAGCCCACAACGTAGCTTGCCATGACTCTTGCAACTCAATATTGAGTTCCCCGGTCACCGCATCCACTTCAGCCTTAGCCACATCAAGCAACTGCTTGGCAGGGACAAAGCGACGATAAAGATCTTGCCCATCAGGGCTCAAAGCCATGACCGGACGATCCTTCTTGTCAGCCTTCTTAGCGGCTGGCTTGGCTTTACCAGAAAGAGCAGCCAACATGTCAGCAGCCGACTTCGGCTTTGCCTTAACTTCTTCGTCTCGAATCGCAACAGGAATGTTGATCTTGTTTTCGGTCTCGGTCTTCGACTTCGTGCGGGCCATAAAAGTTCTCCATGAGTAAAAGTTTTAATCACCTTCGACAAGAGAAATTATACTACGAAAAGTTTGGTTGTAAACCAGATTTTTATTCGGTTGCAAACTTTTCTGCAAACCGATCCGCCACTTCCAAAACCTTCTCCCGTTCAACCAAACCATCGATCAAATGCTGGGGAAATATGTGGGTGCCATTCAAAGCCCCCAAAAGAGCCCCCACTATTGATCCATTAGAATCCGTATCCCCACCAGCATTCACCACATCAAATAAACATTCAATACTATGTGGGTTTTGAAGGAAAAATCCATAAGAGAATGGAACCGAATTGTAACAGTAAGAACTGCCGCCACCAAAATCAGCAATCAATTTCTCGGCATCATGTGGAGCTTCAAAAAGAGTTTCAAAACGAGCGGTAATATCATCGGTCAAAGTTTCTGGGAATTGTTGACGACCTAATTCCGATGCTTTCAAAACCATTTTTTGAAATGTGGATGCATCAAACTTTGTAGCATCATCCAAAAGGCAACAATAATAAATTGCAAATGCATGAGCCAAGGCAGCCGATGTAGACACACTAGTGCGGTGTGTCATTAAATTAATTTTAACAATTTGCTCAATGATAGCCGATAATTTTTTGGGGTCTAATTGTGCATTCCACAAACAAACTCCCATTGGAGCAATCTTCATGGCAACGCCATTACCCACGCCTTTATCGGAACCAGATGAAGCCCAATGGGCTCCATTAGCTAATCGACGAATAGAATCACGAGTTGTATTGCCCCAACCCGCTGTCGTCTCTTGAAAGGCAGCAACATGCCATTTGACTTGAGCATCCATGCTCAATGGCTCTTCCATAATTGCTTCTGCCACAGCCATACTCAATTGAGTATCGTCTGTATAGGTTCCAGCTTTATGGCCGTTAAACCATTTGTGACCGTCAGGAACAAGATAGTCAGTCACACGACCATAAGTTGCGGCAATCTTTGCTGGGGTCCAAGTTTCTACAGGCATGCCAAGTGCATCGCCAATATAAATCCCCAGAAACATCGCCTTAATCTGATCCTGATTCACAAGTTTCTCCATTATAAATTGTCATGGATGCGGAACCCATGTCAATTAATTCGATCAATGCATCACTTGTAGCAAAGAAAGATTCTTTGGCTTTACAAGAAACAGAGATCAGGTCTCCCAATTTAGGATTTGGAACTTCTGCTACAGCAGCTAGCAGAAACAACTTGACAGCATGGTTAAAATCTCTTGCCTCAATACTTTTGAACCAACTGCCTGAACGAACATCGAATTCCATGATATGAGTAATCCTGAATTGTCTAAGAAGTGAATCAACCGAGGTTGATCTTAGCAACTTTGGATCACAGAATCAACATTAATTTGTATGTTCTCGAACAACGACACATTGATTCGCCAAATCAGCTTCGAAATCATAAGATTTGCCGTTCAATCCAGCATAATCCAAAGTAGCTTTCGTGATTCTCACATTACAAGCATGGTCCACAGTGTAACTTACCATGTGCCCATTTGCTTTATTATTTGAAACACTCAAATAAGCACCAGTGCTATCAGTGCCAGCAAGCGTGTAAGCCACATCTTGCGGCTTAAAACCAACAGCACGCAGCAAAAAGGCCGGAACACAAATAGTTCCACGAGCATCAGGCTTGCGATCCACAAAAGAACCATCGCCATCATCATCGACTTCGGGAGCCATTAGCGCCGGAATCGTAATGGTGTGAGGACCAGCAACTGAAGAATCTTGTTTTTGAGATTGCGGGGCATCAGTACGAGTCAACGGCACATAATTAGATGGGTCTTTTCCAATTGGAAAATAAACATTAGCTGGAGTTGGAGCCCCAACATTCTGTAGATTTCTGGAGTATTGACCGGAAAGCACAGCAGTTTCTGCCGAGCGATGCACATCATTCTTGATATATTTGTGACGATGCTGTGTGTGATCGAACAAACCACTTTTCTTAAGCAATTCCTGCACAGCGAGGGTTACGTCATAAGCGGTGAACATTTCGCCATCGCTTACTTTTTGAGAAACCACTTCGTCAATCAAGCTAATTGTCGTCGAATCGCACATTTCTGTTTTTCCTTTTTGTTGATTTTGGGTTCAATGTAATTGTAGTACAGATTTTATGTTTGTGAACTAGATTAAGTGAATTCGTTCTTTGGTTTCAACATCCACCAACACAAATTTTTTACTTTCAATCAATTCAAATACTTGTAACGCCTTGCGAATTGTTTCTGCTTTAGATCGTTTTTGACTCAGCCGATCTAAAGCATCTTTTGCGTCATCAGACAAATAAACATTAAATCTTGTTGACATTAAACTTGAAACTCCACCAAATATCGCAAACGATCTTGATCTGCATTAAAAGTAATCCACTCGTTATTTACGACACCACTGTGATCCGCTTTGCCAAAAATACAATGCGTTCCAGCAGGAGCTTCTTTGTAACTATATGACTTAGGAGCCACATACGGAATTCCCAAAGCGACATCTGTAATAAACATAAATGCCCCACGACTATCGATTCCACCAGAAGATCCTCTTGTATATCGGGCATTTGATAATGACGTATAGCCAGCAGATTTTTTCCAATCATCAGCCATATAAATTCCATTACCAAACATAGAAAAAGGTGAAGTTCCCATTTGACGAGGCAGCAACAAGCCTTTTTCCAAAATACCACGCAAGTTAACAGAACGGGTGCCATGCACCAACAATGCAGTGTGCGTTTCTGCATAGAGCTTCATTTCTTCTTTAGTCAAATCATAACGAGTTGATGGTTGATGAAACGGACGTTCTTTTGGATTTACTTTACCAATTTTCAATTGTTCTTTATTAAATCTCTCAGCTTCTCCATGCCGATTAACACTCCAAACATTTCGAATTTTCATATCGCCAATATCGCCATGCCGATTACGAGTTGCACGAGGCAACCAATGCATAACAAATTCTCCCAAAGTAGATTGTGGGCCAAGCCACTCCATTTTCAAAGGCATGCCACCAAATGGATCTGCTTGATCTTCAATCGCATCTGCTGCAACAGTAGACAAAGCTGATTCAAATGCATCTAAGTCTTGCTGCCAAAGATAAATGTTATCTTTAGAAAGAATCCAAGTTTCAGCAGCCGCATTTCTTTCTTTTTTCTTGGGAATACGACCATACATCGTATTCGTCAACAAAATAAGCTCTTTATCATTTACTTGAGCTTTAACATCCCTGCCCACAGTCACAATACGTGCGCTGGCCGCATCAAGAATGTCACGAGCCTCATTAATTGCCTCAATTGTAGGCAATGAGTCATTAGACATTGAACCACGGGTATAAGCCACGGTGGCCACGCTAATGTCCCGCATAAGTTTGAGGGTTTGTGAATCGCAAACAATAGACTTCTTTTTCTTATTATCAAGAACTAATGTTTTAGTCTGAGTTGCTGTCACACCCTCATTGTGTCGAATTGTGCGTGCATCTGGCAAGCCAGTCGAACGAGTGGCTTGAGGCCGCACTAGATAACAATCTTTACCAGCTTTAGCCTGAAGCATTCGGCCAAGCTTAGGATGAGTAATCCACTCACCACGTTTATCATTTTTATCATGAAGTTGTTTTGCGTATTCACGCTCTGCTTCTTCTTTGGAGGAACAAACAACAAATTGAAATTGAGGATTCGTTGCTCCCTGGCGACCCCATTCGAAATACGCATACCACTTTTTATCAATTTTAGATTGTACGACCATCGCACAATAATATTTATTTGTGTCTTTAGAGTCTTGAGTGAAACAACCACAATCACAAATCATGGTGCCATCAAATTCACCATCTTTGGTTGCAGCAGGACCAAAACATTGGAAGTCATTAGGTCCATGACCTGCGGGATATGCCGATTTACCTAATTTAGTTGCCACGTTTAGCCTCTTTAAAAGTTATATTAGAAATATCGTTCGAAAGGTCCAAAACTTTAACAATTAAATCAACTTGTCCTGCACGATTATTATCTGGACATTTAATGACCTGATTTTGTGCTATGTTGTAGATTAACTCACCTTGTCTGGCGACTCTAATCTCTTCAATTTCCCATTGAATTTGATAGAAGTGACTAGCCCGGTTAATTCTAATGATGTCGCTCATACTTTGATCTCAACTGGATCGCCGCTAATTTGTCCGAAACACTCTTTGCACATTGGCAAACCATCTCCAGTCACCATGAAAAAATCCCACCGCATCTTATCACAACCCCAACAATGAAAAGGCAGAGTAATCATGCCATCGGCAGACAAAACTGCTCGCATTTTATCAATCCTGGCCTGCTCTTCCTCATACATTTTTTGGATAATAGGACTATCGAATTCTGGCATGGGGTTTTTCCCTAAATTTCCAAGGAGGCACAGGATTTTTATCAACCCACAGACCCCGTTTATTTGTCCGAGCCTCTTCTTCTAATCTTTTGTATTCTGGAGTTTTAGAATATTGTTTGTATTGCCATGCCAATCCAGATCGCACTAATTCTTTATTGAGATTTTTGCCATCCGGCAAAATTACTTCTGCCAGCGTTCGGCCATATCGATCTTTTCCTTTAGTGATAATTCTCACTGATTTGCCAAAAGCTAAATCAGCCGTATATTGTTTTGCTTTTGTGCCAAACGCCTGACGAGCTTCTGGACAATCAATTTCTGCCAATCTTACTTTAACCGGCTTATTATCAACTAAAACTTTAATGGTATCGCCATCAGTAATACCAACAACTTTTTGTCCTTCTTGGGCGGCACAACCCACCAATAAAAGTAAGATTAAGAATTTCATAGTCGGGAAATCCTGGGACGGATTCTACGAGTTTTGCGAGGCTTCTTCTCTCGTAAAGTCATGGGTCGCAATTGAACTTGAGCCCGATAACTTTCAGATCGATGGCCCCAAAGCTCTTTCTTCAACGCCTCTATGGCATCTTCGGGAACTGTCAGAGAATAATCTACACGTTCAACAATCCAAGGATCACGAAAATCATCATAATTCCGAAATTCTTCCATACCACCTCTACGCAACAATGTATGAACATAAATCTTTTGGCCGACTTCGGGCACCATGCCAACTGTGTTGATGGCATTCAAATGCAATCTAGATGGAAAAAAGAAACAAATTCTTTGTGCTTCTCGGCGACTATAAAGATTCGACAGAAAAATTTCTAAAGCCTGTTTATCATCATTAGTGATAGCTACAATCTCAGTAACAATATTCTTTACAACATCTTCAAATTTATTCATTTAAAATTCCTTGTGCAAATCATCTGGATCTTGCAACATAATATTT
>Ga0315285_10005833_pt1 | contig 12661 bp, 9 predicted proteins | sample YL17G09_36_MG_FD_203698 | JGI IMG/M metagenome (GOLD analysis project Ga0315285, IMG submission 203698) | Sediment microbial communities from Yellowstone Lake, YNP, Wyoming, USA - YL17G09_36 | ecosystem: Environmental > Aquatic > Freshwater > Lake > Sediment | place: USA: Wyoming | collected... | reverse complement strand
GCCGCTGCCTTCAAGAAGGCTAACCGCAAGGTTCTGGATTCCGCCACCGACGGTGAGTTGAAGGGCATGGGTACTACGCTGACCGCTGCACTTGTGATAGGTGGTGAGCTATATGTAGCCCACATAGGTGATTCCAGGTGCTACATAATAAACAGACGGGAGACCATCCAGGTCACAAAAGACCATTCTGTAGTCCAACAGCTTGTCGATGCAGGGACTATCACACCGGAACAGGCCAGGAGCCATCCGCGAAAGAACGAGATAACACGCGTCCTTGGTTACTCCCGGAACATTGTCCCGGACCTGCATCATGTAAAACTATACGCCGGTGACAATATCCTCCTCTGTTCCGACGGTCTTTGCGGCGTGCTGCCTTCACCTGAGATATCGGAGACAGTTATAGGTGCTCCCAATCCCAACCAGGCCTGCATTGACCTGACGGCTCAGGCCAACCTGGCGGGCGGACCGGATAATATATCGACAGTAATAGTAAAACCCGACAACCTTCCATCCTGGCAGGCTATGATTACAGCTCAGACCAGCATCAGGAGAATATGATGTGGCCTACAGATGATATCGTTTTGTTAATAGTCCTAGTCTATGCGGTTCTGGTAGTAGCCGTGGCTATAATGATTGCTCTGCGTAAGCGTAAGAGTCACGGCTCAAGCTCGGGCCACGGGAAGACACAGACGCCTGCCCAGGCAGGTAATAACATATACGTCGTTAACGGGCGCTATGAACTAATGGCACCGCCTCATAAACAGGGTGGCATGGCGACTATATGGTTTGCCCGAGAGCGTAAAACAGGCAGGGCGTGCATCATCAAGACACCGCGCCGGGGCACGACGATGGATAACGTGTACCTGGACAAGCTGATGCTGGAAGCCAGCTACCTGAAACGGCTGAAACATACCGGCATAGTTAAATACCTCGATAATTTCTACTATAAGGGCGAATTTCACCTGGTCATTGAGTACCTGCATGGGGAAACTCTAATGGCATCATCGCCGAGAACTCCTTATCAAGAGCAACAGGTCATCAATTGGGCTTGCCAGTTGCTGGATGCTCTTTCCTATATTCACCAGGCCGGTGTAATTCACAGGGATATTAACCCAAAGAACATCATGTTGAGCAGCGACGGTACGGTCAAGCTTATCGATTTTGGCACGGCGAAAAACTTGAATGGTTCCGGCAAAGATAAGATAAGCCATGACCCGTTCACGAAGATAACAAATAAGGGTTTCGATATTCCCGAATTGTTCATTGGCGGGGATTGCGACCAGCGGTGCGACCTCTTCGGCCTGGCGCAGACCTGTATATATCTCCTTACACTCAAGCAGCCGAACGAGATTTGCCTGGATTTATTCAAATCCAACTGGCCGCGCTCGTACGCTGAAGCCACTGCTGTTGCCAATTACCTAATTTCCAGGGGCATATCGAAGCGCACTGCAAAATGCCTGGCACAGGTCATACTGTTCTCACCGGACCACAGGTTTGCTGATGCACAGGCTTTTCGGGCTGCTCTATCGTCAGCAGACGGCTATCCGGTAAAGTCTGGCGAGGTCAAGTCACGGAAATGAGAAACGCGTTACTGTTGCTTACTTTTGCTTTGATTTTCGGCGTTCTTTCAGCGCTGATGGGCCAGACAGCACAAGTCGGTGCGCTGGGAGCACCGACGGATAATACTACAATACCGAATGTCCCTGCCGGCGACCAATCTCAGGATGAAATCAAGCCGCCGGTTGAATATGTCTTGCTGGGACCCACGTCACAGTCTAAAGATGCGCCTCCCAACTTTATCGCTGGTTTCATCGCAGCCTCGGAACAGGAAGAATTCACGGTAACTGCAAATGAAAACTGGTACCTTGACGTGGACATAAATACGCCCGGGTGGATTTATATCTATGAATATTTTCCGGTTGGCGGTGATTTCCAGGGACAGTGGATAGCCTACAAATGGCAATTGCTGGAAAGCGGCCTGTGGCGGCTTGGCCCCTTTACTCCCACGAATAACGAACCGGAGGGACAGCATATATACCGGATTTGGTTCTACAGCGACGGTCAATGGGCTACGGGAGACCCGGATACTCCACAGAATAATCTTGTTTACTGGACGTATTCAAAAGGCAAACTTGCTGAGCCGGCTGCCGAGCCAGTACCGCCACCATCACCCATAGCCCCTGCAGAAGAAGCCAGCTTCCCCGCTAAGGTCTATAAATTTATCACCCAGCCGGTGGTGCTGGTGCTCGGCGCCTCTCTAGTCGTAATAGCCGGTCTTTCTCTGTTGATGATTTATGTCGTGCGGCGGAGAAGTCAGTATAGGGTATCCTTGCGTAATGAGGCAGAACCTGAAGAGCTATCCGCAGCCTTACCATCAGCTGTCAGGGCAAAAATAATGTTACCCAATGGCATTGAGATTCCGATTGCCGGCAAGGGCAGAGTGATAGGCCGGGGTGACCTCGCCAGAGTGCTAAGCCTGGATAACCTGGGGCTTATCTCCAGACGACATTTCGAAATTGAATTGGACGACGAGCAGTGCTACATCAAGGACCTGGGCAGCTCTAACGGCACCCATCTAAACGGCAAGGACATCAGCGGCCAAGGGCCGGTAAGTCTCGATGACGATGACATCATAGAACCGGCTGGCGCGATACATCTAAAGTTTCACCTCCTTTGACCCCGGAAAAACCCATCAAAGATTAACCCCTTAATAACAATTTATCTGCGGTCTTCTATTTTGTCAGGTAACTGTCAGTGACCTGTCAGCCCAGAGTCAAGCAGCCTGCTCCCGCCAGACGTATAGTTAACTTAATAGAACATATGGTATTCGGGAGTTGAATATCACACATGAAAAATATCTTAATAGCTTTGCTGGTCACCATCCTAGCCTTCTCTTTTGCCCTTACTGAAATCTCACCCGTCCAGGCACAGGACAACCCGGTTCCGCCATTAAGCCCTGATGAATCATGGCAACCTCCAGATGAGGCAGGACAGTCTATAGAGCCACCGGTGCAAGTAGAAACATACAGCCAAACCTCGTCCAACCTGCAAATCTCGCCACCGCTGTCCATTGAACCTGGTATCCCGAGCTCAATGTTAAATGCCTACCTCGTCAACAGCTACGGTCAGACACTGAGCAACCTGTACGGTAACGAGGCAATCTATCTAATTGTGTCCTTCAACGGGCCGGGCTATTTCTATTTATGGGAATATTACCCTTACGGCACTTCGCCCTACGGACACTGGCTATGTTACAGATGGTATCGCCCATATGCTGGCGTCTGGAGGATCGGGCCTTTTGCCGCCCAGTCGTTTGACCCTGCCGGCGGGTACACCTGGAAGATGTGGTTCCTTTCCGGGTATTCATGGTCAACGCGTTTACTGAGCTTCAATTACATCCGGAGTTATTATCCGCCGGACATACCAGACCTTATACCTGAGCCAGTTTACACTCCCTCGATTAACTCATTCAGCGCCAACAAATCTTCTATCGAAGCCGGGGATACAGCGATACTGACCTGGACAACCACTAACACCAGCAGCGTGACTATATCACCCGGAGTTGGAACGGTGGCTGCTTCCGGCTCCACCACGGTCACTCCCACCGCCACTACCACCTATACGCTGGTGGCAAACAGTAAATCGGGCAACTCTGTATCATCTACTGCGACCATAACGGTTAGGCCCAGAGTGTCACCCACCATTAATATCAGCCAGCCCACGATAAAGAACGGGCAGTCAACGTCCCTCTCCTGGAACGCCCCCGGGGCAATCCGAGTACTAATCACTGGCGTTGGCAATGCCGACATCAGCGGGACCACGCAGGTATCGCCGGACAAGACGACTACATACACCCTGACTGCCACTTATATTGACGGTACTTCGCAGTCAACATCGTTAACGGTCAACGTAGAGCAACAGCCCCCGTATTTGCTCTGGGGCATTATAGCCTTGTTGGCCATAACAGTCATAGTCATAGCCATCTTGCTTATCAGGAGACCTGCGAAGGCCAGCAGGGTACAGGTGGCAGACACACAAGCAGCAGATCACGCAACTCAGACTGAAGACACAAATACCACGGATACACAGCCGGTAACCACACCTGTAGTGGAGGCCGCCGCGGCTAAACTCTCCTTGGCGGGCGGGAACGATATACTGCTGGCAGGCAATACCAGGTCATTCGGCCGGCATGACTTTGAGGAATTCATGCCGAGTGCACAGGTCTCTTACATATCCAGGCAGCACATCAATATCTGGTCCGAAAACGGCCAGTACTACATCGAGGACCGCAGCAGCACCAACGGCACCAGGGTCAACGGTACGGATATCAAGGGCACCGGCCGCCATGCGCTTGCTAACGGCGATGTAATTGAGCTTGCAGGCAAACTTAGCATCAATTTCCAAAAACAAAATATAAATAAGGAGGGACCATGAATTTTAGAAAGACAATTTTCATCCTGACAACAGCATTTTTAGTTTGCTCCGTCCTGTTGTTAAAGTTCAAAAAATAAAAAAACAATAAGGAGGTATCATGAACTTCAAAAACGCAATCCTAGTCCTGGCAGCAGCATTGTTACTATGCTCTGCGCAATTACTCCAGGTCACACCGGCATCTGCCGAAGATACCGCTACGGCCACCGCCACGGCTACCGCTACGGTCACTACCACCGACTCTTCTGTCAGTGCCACCGCCACCGCCACTGCCGTTGCCACCGCCACCTCTACGTCTTCTGCACCTCCACCTGAGCCATCGGCACCGCCGCCACCGCCACCACCACCACCACCGCCACCGCCTCCTCCACCTCCGCCTCCTCCACCACCACCTCCACCTCCTCCTACACCCCCGCCTCCCCCTCCACCTCCACCGCCTACACCTACGCCGCCTACACCCCCACCACCTCCACCCCACCCGTGGCATTTCCCAGGGTACAATCCATACACCGGTTATCCCGATTACTCGTGGCCTTATAACTGGAGGTGGTCCACATACGTACCAGCGAGGGTGATAATAGTTGAGACGCCTTATCAACAGCCTGTTTACGCGCCGGTAATCAACTCGTTCACCGCTAACCCCTCTTACATTCAGCCCGGGCAGGGGATTGTGCTGACATGGACGGTGAACAATGCAACTACGGTCACTTTATCGCCCGGTATCGGTTCGGTTCCCAGTTCCGGCTCATACAATCTGAGTCCCGGTTATACAACCACCTATACGCTGTCTGCCACAAATAGTGCCGGCACCGTAAGTGCCAGCACCACAGTAACGGTCGCTCCGTACGTATCCAGCTACACCACCAGCAGCGCGCAAATAGCCAGCAGTGGAAACGTCGCCAATACGGGAACAAGCAGTATCCTGACCGGCGGGTTGAGCGGCGACGGCTCAGGCAATTCCGGGATACTGTATATCACGTTGCTCGGACTTCTGGCTGTAGCCGCCACGGCAGCCGTCGTCCTTTTTGTTAGAAGGCCTGCCGCAGCCCATGCACGGGCAGGATATCTGGCTACGGCTACGCGGGCTGCAAATGGGGCACCGGCCACCACACCCGTCGAGGCAGGACCCGGGCCGAAGTTTATATTGTCGAACGGGGAGCACATACCCATATCCGGCAATGCCGGCTCTTTGGGCAGAAGTGATTTCCGCTCACTGGTGAAGCCGGACGAAGCTGACCTGATTTCCAGGCAGCATATACGCTTCGACTGTGAAGATGGCGAGTGCTTCATCGAGGACCGCAACAGCACCAACGGCACCAGGCTGAACGGGTCCAGCATCGACGGAAAAGGCAGGTACTTATTGAGGGAAGGTGACAGGGTCGAGCTTGCCGATATCCTTACCCTGACCTTCAAATCTTAGCCATACTTAGAGCCGGCACCTGTTTAAGAGCACGTGCCGGCTCTATCTTTCTCTTATTTAACCACATTTAACCAGCTCTACCCCCTTGCTAATGTACCAGGCCTTCAAACAAAGAAGCCGCTAGCTTTTGCCACAGCCAGCGCCGCCTCCGCATCGGCTACTCCAAGACGGTCACACCATGGAAAAGCTTGAAGAACAGGATTTAATACAAGGAGATTAGTTCCAGCCGTGATAACAGGCTACTAACATTCCTAATTGATATCTTCAGCATCTGATGTCAAGGGAAGTTGTAATTGCGTAACTCCTTCCAATTCATCAGCGGCTTTTTCCCGTTCCGGAAGTGATAACATTGCATCCTTTGTCTTTAGGCGGAGAATATCAAGGTAGAGAGCCTGATGTACCGGCAATTCTTTTTTCCTTATCCTTCTGTAATAATCTTCTGCCCTTTTCCACTGCCCTCGTCTAACATATAATTTGCATAATAATCCTTGTTTTACGTCATCTCTAGCAATTTCCAGAGGCTGCAGTTTATTTATTTCCTCTTCTGCTCTTGGATCTTGTAGTTCTATTAAAATATCAGCCCGTTGTGCTAGAACCTCAAATCTGGGTGCCTTAGCACCACAAGCAATTTCCGCATGCTGCAGCGCTTCCGGCCAAGCTTTGCGCTTACCCTTTAGAGTGGCCAAGCGATGATGGTAAGCATCTTCGCTAATTTCTTTTAACTGCAGTATATAACTTTCAGCATCTCTATCAGCATCTTTATATATAGCAATTAATGCAGCTAAGTCTAAGATATATTCATTGCGCTTGTATTTCTCCAATGCAATATCAACATATTTTTTAGCTTCATCAACTTCTCCCAGATGAAACAAACAATTAGCAAGATCTCGCAAAATTGAAACGGACTCATCACCAGCATACCAACCTTTTCTAAAAGCGAATACGGCCTTTCTGTGGTCTCCCCGCTTCCATTCGAGGAAGCCTCTCAGGTAGAACCGTTCTAGAGCCCAAGTACCATCAATTTCAGATAACACTTCTTCGGCTGGTTTCCATTTTCGCAGTCTAACTAGGCACCTAAAGAGTGTTACTTTTGCTTTAAATAAATGGGGGTCCAATTTTAGGGCACGTTTTGCTAATTCTTCAGCTTCTTTCCATTCTTGAGCATCATATTTCTGTTTCGCGACCCTACTAAGTTGTGCCGGTAAAATAACATCACGAAAATGATCAAGTTCTCCTACTTTGCTATAAGCTAAAGCATGAATTGTTGTATCAACTATACTAAATGCTGGTATTTTATTAGTATCTTTCCAGAACGTTGCAATAAGTTTATCTGCAACCTTTGAATATTCAGATTTGCTCAGCAAACCGAAACTATTAGAAACTGCAACTCTTATTGGGGATGAGATCATATAATCGCTATCTGTAGGTATTACCAAACAAGTGTCAATCAAGTGTTGAATAATCTGAGATACTTCATCAACTGAACAGTTCAGCAAAGTTGCAAAGGCTTCTAGGGGAAGTTGTGTTTCAGTAGCCAATAGACGTAGTATTTCTCGTTCATTTATTTCAAGATTTAATTTCTTTAGTAAAGGATCGAATCGGCGTATGAAAAAATCGGCTAATATCCCTTTATCTGCTATCAAGGCACTTATCCCGTATAGTTCTATGTACGCTATGGCCAATTTCACGGCTGGTGGATAACCATTTAGGTAAGGAGCAAGTTCCACAATTTGTTCATTTGTTGCTACGATATTTCTCCTTCGAAAACTTTCACGGAGGAGTAGTTCTATAGTTCTATCGGACAATGGTGGTAACCTATGATAGGCAATTTTAGGAATTTCGGTAGCATTCTCAGTAATCTTTGATAAATGGGGTAGCCTAGGTTGAATAAGAACTACGTAGACATCTTCATAGCTCTTAATACCTCGTAATATGTTTAGCCATTCATCTCTGTACCAATTTGCATCATCGAGAAGAACTCCCCGAAAACCTGTGTCTACTATAAATGGGACAATATTATTTTGAACGATTATTTTTAGCAGTCTAGCAATCTCAAGCCCCTGTTCTAGACCTGTTAATTTTCTGAAACCTTCAATATTTTTTGCTAATTGATCCCTCGTTTCAAGACTTGTAGTCTCATCCAAAAGCTGAACATAGAGATTTTCAGGAGTATCAGTCTCCTCAAGTATGAATTGTGGGCTAATATCTAAGAAAGATAGATAATTGGATATAACTTTTCGAGCGAATGTCCGTCGCCCTATACCCTCTAGACCACTAAAAATCAGTATCCGTGGGACCTCTACACCAAATTCTGTTATCAATCTGGGTGGCATTTCAGCCAACTCTTGTTCTCTTCCCACGAAAATCGGGGCAAGTTCATCGCCAGTCTCCTTAATTAAGTAACTCTGAATTGTATGAACGGCTATTTTAGGATGAATTATTTTCCTTGCTAGGCAACGTTGCATCCAGTGAGGAAGGTCATGTGGTTCAGTCTCCTCGTCAATAATAATAGTTAAAGCTCCAGCCATTTGTCCTTTAATTAGTCGCCATTCAGATTCAACAATTTCAAATTTTACCCATGTGGATTCCAACGACTTTTTGCTCGCAAAAAACACAAATACCCTTGATTTGTCCAAGCCATCTCTTATGGAAATTCTGAAGTCTATACCAGGAGTAAAGGATACAGAATCGTAAACTATATGAGCTCGTCCCAGCCTATGTATCACTTGGTCAACATAGGGCTTATCTTCCGAGGAGTGTGCTAAATATGCCCTAAACAAGGTAATTCGCTTCCGTAAATATCAAAGACCTGCCAATCACATAGTTTTATTCTATACGATATATTTTAATTAGTCTACTAAGGTCTCGCACCAGTTTGCAGACGTGCATTTGACAAAAAGTGTAGAGTAGGTTTAATAATACTATTCTTCTGCTAAGATACCGCCTACTTAAACCTTGTCAGCGGGGAGAGAAGCTCTTCGTCTTTTCGAAGCTCGATGATGCGGTCGCGGAGTAAGGCGGCTTTTTCGAACTCCAGGTTTTTGGCGGCTTTTCGCATCTGCGCTTCCAGGTCTTTGATGAGCCGGAGAACCTCTTCCTTGGATATGGGCGTGGGCGAATAGGCGGCTCTGGCTTCAGCTACCACCTTGACCCGCTCGGTGATGTCCTTAATCGCCTTTTTTATACCCTGGGGGGTGATGCCATGCTCTTTGTTGTAAGCTTCCTGAATCCGGCGACGGCGATAGGTTTCTTCCATGGCTTCATGCATGGCTCCGGTCACGGTATCGGCATACATGATGACATGGCCGTCAATATGGCGGGCTGCTCTGCCCATCGTCTGGATAAGCGCCTGCTTCGACCTTAAGTAGCCTTCCTTGTCGGCGTCAAGGATGGCTACCAGGCTTACCTCGGGTAAGTCCAAGCCTTCGCGAAGCAGGTTGATGCCGACTACAACATCATAAACGCCGAGGCGGAGGTCGCGTAGAATCTCCACCCGCTCCAGCGTGTCAATCTCGGAATGAAGATAATGCGTCCTTATCTCCATCTCCTTCAGATAGTCGTCCAACTGCTCAGCCATCCGCTTGGTCAGCGTGGTCACCAGGCAGCGCTCGCCTTTGTCCACCCTGGTCTTAATCTGGTAGATAAGGTCGTCGATTTGCCCTTTGCTGGGCTTAATCTCAATGGTCGGCTCGAGCAGGCCGGTGGGACGGACCAACTGCTCCGCCACCTGCTGGCTGTGACTGTATTCATATTCGCTCGGGGTAGCCGAAACGTAGACTACCTGGTTGAGTCGCTGATTGAACTCATCGAAGTTAAGCGGTCGATTGTCCAGCGCCGACGGCAGGCGAAAGCCGTAATCAACCAGCGTCCGCTTGCGGGAGATGTCACCGTGATACATGCCGCGTATTTGAGGCAGGCTCATGTGAGACTCATCGATAAACAGCAGGAAGTCGTCGGGGAAATAGTCGAGCAACGTCCATGGGGCACTGCCCGGTGCTCGACGCTGCAGATGCCGGGAATAGTTCTCCACCGCATGGCAGTAGCCGACCTCGCGGAGCATCTCCAGGTCGTAGTTGGTCCGCGCATCGAGCCTGGCCGCTTCAACCAGCTTGCCCTGGTCTTTAAGCTCTTTCAACCTCTGTTCCAGCTCAACCTTGATATCCTCTACAGCCAGCAGAAGCTTGTCATGTGAGGTGACGAAGTGCTTGGCCGGGTAAATGTCAACCGTATCACGCTCGGTCAGCAGCTCACCGGTAAGCGGGTCAACATCAACGATACGCTCGACTTCATCGCCGAAGAACTCAATCCGGATTGCTATCTCCTCATACGCCGGCTGCACTTCCAGCGTATCGCCGCGGATGCGAAACCGGCTGCGGGTGAAATCGAAATCGTTCCGTTCATACTGCATATCCACCAGTCGGCGAACGAATTTGCCCCGGTTTAATTTTTCACCTTTTTTAATGGTAGCCACGAAGCTGCGGTATTCCTCGGGCTCACCCAGGCTGTAAATGCAGGATACGGAAGCTACGATGAGCACATCCCTGCGGTCGAACAATGACCGGGTGGCTGAATGGCGCATCTTATCGATTTCCTCGTTTATGTCTATTTCCTTCTCGATGTAGGTATCGGTGCTGGGGAGATAGGCTTCCGGCTGGTAATAGTCGTAGTAGCTGACGAAATATTCGACGGCATTGTCGGGCAAGTATTCCTTGAACTCGGTGGCTAGCTGAGCGGCCAGCGTTTTATTGTGGCAGATGACCAGCGTCGGCTTCTGCACCCTTTCCGCCACATTGGCCATGGTGAAGGTCTTGCCGCTGCCGGTGACGCCGACCAATGTCTGCTGTTTGTAGCCGTTGTTCAGGCCTTCGACCAGCTTGTCCACCGCCTGCGGCTGGTCGCCGGTTAGTTTGAAGTCGGAGGTAATTTTGAAAGATGTCATGTTTTATTTGTTTTTCACCCTCACCCTGACCCTCCTCCTCAAGGGGGAGGAAATATGTATTTATTTCACCTACTCCCTAACCCTCTCCCATCAAGGGAGAGGGAATATATTGCCACGGGACTCCCTGCCTCGCAATGACACGTAGCCTCGATCCTTTAGGGTCGAGGCCTGCGAGGCTGAAGCCTCGCAGCTACATTGGTGAATCTACATTCGCGAACAGACGCGACTCTATTTAATTATACAACCAATGTGGACGAGAGCATAAAAGTGTTTGGCGAGGCTAAAGCCTCGCCACTACATCGGTCCCGTCTAGTGAGATGGAATAGTACATCATTTTTGGGGGATTTTGGAAATGCGGTCGAACTCGTCTCGCAGTCTCTTATAAGATTTATCCAATTCTTCCGCCTGGAGAGATGCATTTTTAAGATGCGTCCCAAAAAACACACGCCACTTATCATCAATTTCGACAAACCGGCGTGAAATTATGATGAGGTCATTTTTAACCTCTTCAGCCTGTTCCGAGAGCTTCTTGGCCTGAACCCCAGCCCTAATTAGTCCGATCCAAGCGGAAAGAGTCAGCGGTGATACAAGATGAACACCGCCCTTACTATATTCAAGCAGCATGTCATACGCCTCACTCAACAGGAAATAATAAACACCCTCAGACGGGATGTAGGCGAAGGCAAACTCGGCAGAGCCTTTATCAGGACATACATAGTCCACAGCTATCTTGTCGAGGCAACGCCTGACATCGGCAATAAAATCCTTCTTTAACCTCTGCTTCTCAGCCGGGCCTTCGGTGGACAGCATTCTGCCGTAGTTGTCCAGGGAAAACTTGGAATCTATGCAGACCAGGCCTTCGGTCGACTTTATATGGGCGTCGGGTCGCTTGCCATCGAAGACCGTCTCCCTGATGCCATACATGTCAGGCGGTAGCTGGTCAGCCAGTATGGTCTCCAATGCCAGCTCGCCGAAGGACGCTCTCTCCTTAGGCACTCGAAGCATTTGCTCGAAGGATTTATAGCTGTCTTTAATATCTCTGGCTTGAGCTTCTATGCCGCCTATTTTTTCTCCCAGCCCCAGTTCAGTCCAGGTGCTGGAAATGACATTCTTGAGGTCGGTCGGCTCCACCCGCCGGCTCCTGATGACGAGAAAAATCAACACGCCCAAAAGCAGCAAGACAAAAACAAGCAGGATTTCAATAACCATATTTACTCCGTGCTACTTGGCGGCTAGCTGCCTCAAGGCCAGCCTTACCTTTTCCTCCAAATCAAGCTCCTCAGCATTTGGCAGACCGGCAACAGCCTGAGTAGCTTCCTTGAGCGAATAACCAAGTGTGGTTAGAGCAGCCACGACATCGGCATCATCGGGCGTCAAGGCCGGCGTTACCGCACCCACCCATCCCTTTTCCAGTTTTCCCTTAAGCTCAAGCACCACACGCCCCGCCATTTTCTTGCCTATGCCGGGTATCTGAGTCAGTAGGTCGACGTTGCCGCTGACGATGGCTGAAGCCAGCTGATCGACATTCAAGGTGGACAGAAATGCCAGCGCTGCCCTGGGGCCGATGCCGGAAACGGAGATGAGGTTCTGGAAAAGCGCCAGCTCATCGGCGGAAGCGAATCCGTAAAAAGAAATGTTATCTTCCCTGACGTACAAATGCGTATGCAGATGAACCTTGTCGCCGACAGTTCCGAGCCGGCTGAGTGTAGAGCCGGGGACATATACCAGCAGGCTGAGCGGGCCGACTTTAACCACCGCCGAATCAATACCACGGCTATCGAGTATACCTTCTAAAGCAACTATCATCTATTTACACGCCTCTAACCAGATTATCACCAATCTACTGTAGTCGAGACTCCTTCTTCAATTTT
>Ga0315285_10005830_pt1 | contig 12665 bp, 8 predicted proteins | sample YL17G09_36_MG_FD_203698 | JGI IMG/M metagenome (GOLD analysis project Ga0315285, IMG submission 203698) | Sediment microbial communities from Yellowstone Lake, YNP, Wyoming, USA - YL17G09_36 | ecosystem: Environmental > Aquatic > Freshwater > Lake > Sediment | place: USA: Wyoming | collected... | reverse complement strand
TTAACGACCATTGGAAACTCCTGAAGAGCGCTCCTGAGCAGCACCGGGTTATTCTCATGGGGTCCTGTGAGGACGAGGTCGCATACTCCGGTGGCTTCGCCCCTTACCTCATCGACGGTCTCCGAGGGTACGCAGACACCAATGGGGATGGTATTGTCACTGCTGAAGAGGCATTCAACTATGCCCAGCCGCGTAGTATTCCACGACAGACTCCTACTATTTATGATGGGTATCCTGGAGAACTCCCTTTAACCACAGACACCATTCATCAAACATCGTCTCCTCCCACTTCATCTCATCGACAGGAAAGTACACCCATTCAACCTCCGAACACTATCGGGGTCACTGCGGAGACCGCTGTACTCTGCGGATACGTTACCAGTTCCGGACAACCAATTAATAATGCCATGGTTTCTGTCTCAGGTCGAATCAACTACCAACAGTACTATACCAACTCCACCACTACAGACCCCACCGGATTTTACTTCATGCATGTCCCAGCGATACGAATCCGTGTTACTGTATCCGCGCAGGGGTATTGTGACGCGTCTACCAATCAGTTTCAAGTCATCGAGAACCAGACCTACTGGGTGAACCTCTCGCTTGTTCCTCACCCGCCAGAGACCGCGATCCTCCGCGGGTACATCTCTTCAGCGCAGAATGGCACGCCTCTTGCTGCAAATGTGTCCCTCCGATGGTGGGGAAGTCAAGAGGAGACCTATCGCAACACAACAGTTGCAGATGGTAACGGGTTCTATAAGATGAATGTCGCTCCAGGACAGGTCGACCTCGACGTCACTAAGGACGGCTATTTTAGCGAATCTCTTGACGAACTCAACATCAGCGACTCTCAGACGCTCTGGGCAAACGTTTCTCTGTATCCTCTGCCTCTTGAAACTTCAACTATCTGCGGCTACCTTACGGATAGTTCAACAGGAGCTCCTCTTATCGGCGTCCGCATCGATTTCACTTGGATTAACGTCTCTATCGGCCATGAGTACACGCGGGAGGCGCAGACGAATGCTTCAGGGTTTTTCAGTATACCAATAGCACCAGGGGAGCTGTACATCGACCTTCGTGAGGAAGGGTACAGTTATTACGATCCCTACCGACATGATGCGGTCGCTGGGGAACCACTCTGGATGAACCTCTCACTTCAGCAGGATAGTATCAGCGTCGATATCGCGAAACCGCTGCGGGCATTGTACCTCAATAATCAGCGAATCATCCCATGGGCATCCACCAGAATCATCGGCCCGATTGACATCGAGGCGACCGGTGCAGATTTCTTCTATGGACCTGGAGGGCAATGGCAGGTGCAAAAAGTTGAATTCTACATTGATGGTGCTTTAAAGGCGACCGTTAATACGGAGCCGTACCTCTGGAACTGGACTGCAAGAACCTTTGGGAAACATACGATCAAGGTCATCGCATACGGGTTTCACAATGATACTGCAAGTAAGGAAATCGAGGTAACAAAATTCCTGTAATCCCTACGTTTCCTTTTCGTCACCACGGATGTTAAAAAAGCGCTGGGGAGGAGATTTGACAGCTCATTTTACCGGTAAAAATTAAAACATGCTCACGTCGGGCGGGGAGGGGGGTTCGAGCTTGTATTTGTTAACACATTTGATGGTACCATATCTGTTGCAGGAATTTTTTCAATTAATTAAAACTGATAGTGCAGGGAAAAGGATTTGAACACAATTACCGATATCAACGCTTGAGAAGAGTCCAAATTAATCATAGGGGCAAACAATGAACATTGAAAAAGGCGCAATTCCTGATATGAAGACCTCGGCGATATTTATCGAAAATCTCGTGAAGAAGTTTGAAGATGTAACAGCCGTGGATGGCGTCAGCTTACAAATCGAGGAAGGAGAGTTGTTTGGGCTTTTAGGACCTAATGGTGCAGGTAAAACCACAATCATAAACATACTTTGTGGCTTGATAAAACCTACAAAAGGATCATGTAAGGTTGGAGGCTATGACGTTCAAGAAGACATAATGAAAGTGAAGGATTTAATAGGTGTCTGCCCTCAAGAGACCGCAGTCTATCCTTACTTAAAAGGCTCAGAGAATGTAGACCTCTTCGGGAACCTCTATAGCATGAACAAACAAATGCTCGAAGCGAGACGCGCCATGTTGTTTGAAACGATGGGACTTACTGCTGAAGCGAACAGGCGAGTAGGGAAATATAGTGGTGGCATGAAGCGACGCCTTAGCCTCATCATCTCATTAATCCACGACCCACAAATCGCCTTCTTAGATGAACCTACGGTGGCAATGGATCCACAATCTCGCCATGCGGTCTGGGATTTCATAAAAGATTTAAAAAAGAAGGGAAAAACCATCATCCTCACCACCCATTACATGGAAGAAGCTGAGGAGTTGTGCGACCGAGTAGGCATCATCGATCATGGGAAACTGATTTCATTAGGTTCTCCAAAAGAATTGATTTCAAGAAACGGAGTCAAGGATTTAGAAGACGTCTTCATCAAACTTACTGGACGGAAGATTCGGGAGGAGGTATAGATGAAGTTTCAACGAATGGCCGCTTTAACGAAAAAAGAAATGAAAAAAACCATTCGACAGCCCGCTGCACTATTCCTGATTTTCCTGTTCCCTATCGTCTTTGTCTTTGCTTTTGGCGCCTCCTTCGGTGGTTTAGGAGGTGGACAGCCGGTCTATCAAATAGGGGTAGTCAACATGGACCAGGCAGCACCGCCTCAATCCTCACTACTGTTCATTGATGCACTAAAAGACATTGATATCCTTAATATCCAGACGTATGGTGATAATCAGACCGCCCAGAATGAACTTTCCCAGGGCAGGATTCAAGCAGTCATGATAATCCCAGCAACTTTTAGCCAAAGCCTTGAGTCGTACAGAATAGCGCCCAATGATCCTAGCAAGTGGACAAACGCTTCCGTCTCATTGTACCTAGACAAAGGGTCAATCGTCGCGACCCAAGCGATACCGCCGATCATTAAACAGGTTCTGACAGCGTTTATTGGTCAGAGTCAACAAGCGTTTCCAAGTCCGATAAACCTCAAAACCACCTCGCTAGAAGTGAAGCAAACGTCAACTCTCGATTTCCTTGCACCAGGCATGTTCACCTTTGCTTCCATATTCCTCATAATGATCGTTGCGCAGTCCTTCACAGAAGACCGAGAAAATGGGATGATGAAAAGAATTCGTATCTCACCGACGACACCGACTGATTTCATGCTTAGCCAAGTCATCTCCTACTTGGTCATAGCTCTGATTCAAGCCATTCTCGTGTTTGTCATGGTGTATTTGATGGGATTTCGACCGAATGTGGGAACCTCCGTGTATGTGTTTGCTTTCATACTCGTACTGATATTCTCGCTTTCCAACGTTGGTTTTGGTCTCATAATTGCCACAATCTCAAAATCATCGAGTGCAGCAACAGGCCTCTCATTTATTTTTGTACTTCCACAACTTTTTCTTGGCACCTTTGTCGGCGCGTCCCTCTCCTCAGCTGCTCAAATTGCGGGAAAATTCGTACCCAGCTACTACGTCACAGATGCACTAACTTCCCTTTTCCTCAGAGGTGCTACTATAACCAGCCCGGTTGTCCTTCTTGATTTAGCTGTGGTTTCGATATCCTGCGTGGCCATACTGGCGGTAGGTATACTTTTATACGGTAAATATTACAAAATCTGAAGTGTACGATGTCTGTTGGTTTCAACCGTCATATTTTCAAGCTTCATTTACCGGGGGTTATGATTCCCTCCAAAAAAGAAAATAATGAAGGGGAAGGGATTTGAACCCCAGTTTACCGGTACGACAACGATTGACAGTCAGTTGAAATCCAGGAGAAAACGAAGTATCGGGAATGCATTTGGGAATCGTTCCAACAACCAATTCAAAAGAGGGTGAGATATGAATAATCCTTTGTTTCGAGGCATTCTCACTCGCAGTGTTGCCCAGTCGCTTTCTTCATTATATCCATCTACTGCCTTCGCTCTTATTGTAAACCATCCCCGCTTAGACCATATATGACCGAAGGTAGCTACTTCTCCAGAAACGTACCAACCTGCCCATTCCGTTATTTGACCATCCCCCCAATCTATGTAATACCTAACCTCTGTTTCATCTGGGTCTTCTGAAACAAATGTGTAATTATAGTACTTACCTGCATCTCCGCGTGTTGGACCATTTATTGTAGGTTTATTCGGCGGGTCATTAGTTATTTGTATTGTCGCCCAAGAAGTATGATTTGATGTATTACCGACATTATCTGTTACTGATAAATAAATTGTATATTTTCCCGTATTTGTATAAGTATGAATTGGGTTTTGTTCTACTGAAGTAATACCGTCCCCAAAGTCCCAAAACCATGTATATGGTGGTGTCCCACAACATACAAAGCCTTTGAATTGAATAGGATTATTTTTAAAATCAAAGTAAGGTCCATTGTTGTTTGCCCGAAAATTTCCATATGGTTCCATTAGTGGATATCTATCCCAATTTGAACCACTAGATATTATTTTATTTGGAGTATCACCTATCCCATCTCTATCGTTATCTTTTCCAGTGTAATCGCTCCAGTAGTTACCACCTGAGGGATACCCATTATCCCAGGAGTTGTTCTCTCCGTCATTTTCTCCCTCGGTCAATTTATTACCTATGAATGCATTGTGATAAATTGAAAGATTTTTACAATTATAAGTAAAAAAACCACAAGAGTTACTATTAATATTATTATTAAATATATTATTATGATGTGAATCCTCTATCATAAACGCAGTGAATCCATATACATGATGCGTAATTTCATTAAAGCAAATAGTGTTATAATTTGAACTTATCATTTCTATGCCATTACAATCACGACCTTTGATGGTATTATTATGAAAATATGCATAATGAGATTCTAGAGTGCATATACCAACCCCCCAATTTGGATTAATATTGCTATAGGATATTTCTGTTTCATTGCAATTATAAAGATATATACCCTCACCCCAATTGTTTTTTAATGTTATATTTATGAACTTGTTATTATCTGAAAATGCAGAATATATTCCTTGGAATTTATTTGAGCTAAAATTGCAATTAAAAATGATGGAATCATTGGTTTTAAATAATTCCAATCCTTGATTTATTTGAGATATGTTTTGATTTGAAATTGTCATATTATTACAATTAACAATAACTATTTGCCCCGCATCTCCACTGAAAAAATAATCAGATATTCCCTCCAAATAGATTAATGGTTTGTTATTTATAATATTGTCTTTAATAATATTATTATATGATTCATAGACAAAAATCCCGCCCTTGGTCAACGTATTATTACTGAACGTATTATGGCTAGAGGAATATATCTCAACTCCATCATAATCTGCTGAATAAAACGTGTTGTTTTGGAAGGTATTGTACGATGAGCCTTCCATATAGATTTGTGCCCAAAAACCCGAGCCCATTATGTTATTCATTATTGTGTTATTTTCTGAAGAAAGCAAACCCATATCATAACTACCACTTAAAATATTATTTGTAACTGTATTGTTATTTGAGCTTTCAAGGTGAACAGGTACGGCATACATGTCAAGACCCGTTATCTCATTATTATAAATTAGGTTGTTATCCGAGTTTCTTAACCATATTCCCCAACTTTCGATATAGCTACCTGATGAACCCATTAAATTGTCATGAATAGTGTTATAATTGGTGAATGTACCTATTATAAAATAATAGCTCCTGGCAAACATATTCCATGATATAGTAGTATTATTTACATTGTTAATACATATACCTGATTTGTCAGCGGAATTTAATCCTATTATTTTAAATCCACTTATTTTAACAAAATCACTTGTTATAGTAATAATATATGTACCACCATTTTGAAATATGGTACAATTTGTATAGCCCTTTTCTGATTGTATTGCTAATGGTTTATCAATAACTATACTCTCGGTATACGTTCCATCTCTTACAATAATTGTATCCCCGGCTGTAGCATTATCAACTGCTGATTGAATAGACGGATAATCATCAGGAACATAAATTACGTTAGAATTTCCAGAAGCCTTGAAGGAAATAGACGGATTTATTGAAGAAGATGATTTCTCCTGGTTATTATTTACTTTTTTTTCAGTTGCTTTATTATATCTAAAATCTCTTATATGAATCGGATAATTATACGCATTGTAAAAAAATCTATTATCTAAAAAATTATTATTAAAAGAATCAAGTTGTTTATCTATATTTTTCTTTTCTATTTCAATATTATTTATATCTAAATCAGATTTCTTTTCATTGGCTAAAACAGGAACATATACTGTCGAAATAAACAAAAAAACGATGATTATTACAAAATGTTTACCAGTTGGAGGATAATGTTTCATTTGTTTCCTGCCCCTATGTAAAAATACAGACTTCTTCTCTATTTAAAATCTTTGTTCATGTGATTTACGCCTAAATGTACCGGTATTTAGGAGTTCAAATCGTTTTTTTACGTTCTGTAATTTTTCTCCTGGAAAAATTTGAAAATTACGCTGGGGAGGAGATTTGAACTCCTGAGGTGTTGTCACCAGCGGTTTTCGAGACCGCCGCCGTGGACCGAGCTTGGCTACCCCAGCATTGTTATCAGGAAGTAAGTCAAAAGGTTAATTTAAGGCTTTTTTATATCGATATCGGTCCCATGAAGATAAGAGTGAAACTCATCCCGCAGAATACTTCCCAGGAAATCGATATCAAGAAAGGATCGACTGTTACCGATCTTTTACGAACGATTCATCGGAGACCAGATAGTGTAATCGTGTTAAAAAATAAAACACCGCTACCCGTTGACGATGTCATACTTGATGACCAGGAGTTGTCAATAGTACAGGTTGCTTCTGGTGGATAAAAACGCTCCCGTAGTGTAGCGGCCAATCATGAAGCCCTCTCGAGGCTTCGACTCGGGTTCAAATCCCGACGGGAGCACTACATTCTACAGGAGTAAACGTGTACGCTCCCGGTGTTTTTTCTCGGACTAGATTTTGGGTGGTCGTGTCGTTATGCTGTCCTAGAAACTCGTCGTTGGTTTTGTAGGATTTCAGCACGGCACTCACCCAGTCGTAGGGTGCGTTGCGGTAGTAGTTCTTGGCGAATTTCACGTAATCTTCCGTGGTGTCTATTCTCTCATGCCCCATCCATTCCTTGACGTCCCAGATATCCCAGCGTTTGGTTTCGATCTTACTGCGTATTAGTCGCGAGATTGCGCACCAGTGTCTCCAGAGATACGGATGAAAACCCGGCAGTTTGTCTCCGATGAAGTCCTTGAGGTATGCACTCAGGTGTTGCGTTGAGGTGAACGGCTTGCCGTTCTTCTGAAGGTACAGAAAGTTTCCAGATTTTTCGTTTGCGACTTGTGGCCGCCAGCATTCAATGTAATTTCTCAGGCTTTTCTTCTGTGTGCTTGTCATGATGGTCCTATCTGGCCAGAGTTGCCGCGGCTGGTTGTATTTCTTGGTCTCTGTGATGATGATGTAGCCTTCGCTCAGGTAGACGTCGTTGACGCTTTGGATGATGAGTTCGCTTGGTCTCCATCCGATGTGGAAACTGTGGGTGAGGATATGCGAGACAAGTGCGTTTTCGTAGTTGTTGTTTGAGAATCTGCGGTGCAGGAGTTTGTGGACTGTTGGTGGTAGAGGTATCTGTTTTACTTTTGCTTCTGGTGGGCTTGGGGGTGTATATCCCCAAAGATCAGCGCTGATGCCGAAGGCTTTGGCGAAGGTCTTGATGGTTTTCCATTCGTTGACGATCTGGTGTTTTCCTCGTTTGTTTTCGTAGTCGACGTATTCTCGGTGTTCAAGGTAATTGATGATTTGTACGTGGTTGAATTTGAGCCAGTTCACCGGGAATATCGGGTGTTCTGACATTTTTTGTGCGTAGCGGATTCTGTCTTTGATGGTGGATTCTTTTTTTCTGTACTTGAAGATCCACCAGTGTTTGATTGCTTCGAAGAGTTCTTGTTGGGTTTCGTAGTCTTCTGGGTGGATGAGATAGGGGTTGTTAAGTCGTTCAACATCTAAGTTTTGTTTTATTTCATATGTTCGTTTCACCTTTTCCGCCCCATTTTGTGTGGGCTTGTAGTGTTCGACATATTGGCTTTTGTTTTGGTTTATGTTGTTCCATTCTTGGTTTTCGCCTCCTACGAATTCACTTGGTTGTGAATTGGTTGAATGTGAATCTTGTGAATAGTTCATGAGGTTTTGTTGGTGTGTTTGCACTTTTTAGTCACCTTATGTTATTATAGGTTATTGTATGTAATTATACGTAATAATGATAGTAATATTTATATGTTTCGATACGTATTCGTATGTAATTATGGCAAGACCTAAGAAAACGGACCCGAAAAAAATACGATTATCGATCTCTATACATCCTTCTCTTGTGGCATGGGTGCAAGAAAACTCTGGTTCAGTGGTAGAAAACAAGCCGTTCAGATCGATCTCAGATCTTATTGAACAAGCTATTATCTTACTTAAAGAAAAGATGGAATCAAAGAGATAATAAATTTTATTGAAAAGTATTACTAAATAAACTATCACAACATTTAACGACTCTAATTTTATTATCAAAATACTGAATATGGATGAAAATCATAATGTTTGTTGGACTGAAAAAGTTGATTCAACATCATCAGTTAGAGATCCCCTAGGTTTGTGGCAGCATCTAAATATTCAAGTTGATTATAGTCCAGGAATAACTTCAGTAACTAACAGAATCCGTTATTATACTCTATTATGCTGGTATTATCAAAATCTTTTTAATTCTCGATTATTAAATCATGATGATTTTGAGAGACTATTTATTTTGACTTGTTTATCCCATCATAATGGTGATTATAAATATCCTGGTCTAAAACATTTATTCAATATACAAAGATTCAAAGAACAATGGAAAGATATTGAAGAATTCAAATTGGATTTTGATATAAACGGTTTTGCGAGAACTTATTATAATAAACAAGTTAGTAATTTGAGATGTTGTTGGACTGATTTTTTAGGTGAAATACATAAGAGTAATATCAATAGAGATTTAGCTAATTGTTTACCAGCAATTAATATTAATTTTTTTAAAAATACTATATTCACAAAAGATATGATTCTTTCAAACTTAACTGATTTTTGCATGTGTCAAAGAAATGAAAAAGAAATCGAATTAATGAGTAAAATAATGTTTGGATTTATTGCGTTTAAGGATAATGATTGGCTAATCAATGAAGATAATTATAATGCTTTTATTCAGAATGCAAAAATTGATTTTTCCTTTCAAAGTATAGAATTTGATACAGAGGATGTTATTGGATCTGATATCACTAAATTTCATCAGATGTCGCACAGGAGAAGAAATACTTTATTTATGTTTTTAAAAATTATTCATGAGGTTCAACCAGCTTCTACTGATTTTAAAAAAGTAATTTATGATGCTCTATATTTTAAGAAAAATTTTTACACACAAAATAAAATTGATTTTGGTCCTATATCGAAGGTGGTTGATTATTGGGAACTTTTGCAATTAAATGTATATTATGTTTATGTCATTGAAATGATTCTTGATATTATTCAGAAGATTGTTAGAAATAATAATGGAATAAAAAGAAAGGATATTTTTTCTGTTTGTGATCCAAATAAGATAATGCAACAAATTGAAAGCAGAATTGGTAAAAAAATTGATAAAAGCATTACACTTAGTAAAATGCAACAAATAATAAAAGAAGGGTTAATTCCAACATTAAATGAATCAAATATATATGATTCAATTTCCTCTTTACAAGACAATGAAGCGATACTTGGGAACATATTAATTATGCTAATTTTATTGAGGTGGAGATATCTATCTATTTCAATTGAAATTAAAAAAACAGCTCGACAGAGAAAACAAATTGATATTGAAGATACATTATTTATTGAAAATTTATTTCATTTTATTGAAAAAAATGCTGAAATGGATGTATTATTTTTTCTTTCATTATTGTTTGATTGGGTTATACGGAGACATTTATATGAATCTGCAGTTAGATTCAGACAAAATAATACTAAGAATTGGTTAATCGTAGAGGAAGATGGAAGATTATTTTTTTCTCGAAGTCAGTTAATAGATATCTCTCCGAGAGATAATCGATGGGGTTCAATTCTATCTATAATGAAAGATATTGAAATGGTTGAGGGAGATTCGCAATATAAACTTACTGATAAAGGTGTTATATGGTTAAAGAAGGCTGGATTAATTTAATTGAGGAATTTACCAACCTTCAAAAAGAAAATGATGTTATTTTACTAACTACATTCAATTTTGATCCAACTTTTTTTGATATTTTCCTTCTTGATAAACTACTGCAAAAAAATCCTGTGGGAGATATTTTTATTCTCATGGATGGGGATGAATATAATCGAATTTATCCATTTTTTACACACCATACTGGCAGAGGATATTATCTAATTCCTGTCTTTTGCAACAAAGGTGTATTTCATCCTAAAGTTTTTATGTTTTTTTCTGAAAATAATGCAAAAATTACTGCATTTATAGGCAGTCCAAATATCACGCTATCTGGTTTTACATCCAATGCTGAGATAGTAACTAAAATTATATCCTCCATTAATCCTGTTTATTCTTCAATAAAAGAGGTTTTTAGTTTCTTTGAAAAATTAGTGTCGAACAGTTATGTTAGAAATAAAAATTTTATTCAAACTGTTGATCATTTAAAGAATAAAATCGGGAATAATGTTGATGATAAAAATTTGACTGTTTTTCATAATATTGATAAACCAATTTTACCAAGAGTAATGGAAATGGTAAACAAACCTAAGGATGTTTTTTTACTCGCACCATTTTGGTCGGAGAATACAAAAGTCTTAGAAACTTTGATTCAGAGTGGTACCATCAAAAATATTGAAATAGCTTTACAAAAAAATAATCATAATCTTAAAAAGCCGGAAATTTATAAAAGTTTTATAGAAAAGAACAATGTCTCTTTCTCTTTTAATAATGCTAATTTTGCAGATAACAGGAGATTCCATTCCAAAATTATCGGTTTTAAAGGAGATGAAAATTACCTTTTTGTCGGTTCCTCCAATCTTACTGAATATGCCTTATTAAATACTTGTGAAAACGGAAATTTTGAAGTTTCTATTTTATTAACAATGAACCCGAAAACAATAATAAATGAGATTAAAATAAATCCAATATCTGATATCGAAGATATATCAAAGACTTCTGCGATATTTGAACGTGGTGAAAAAACACACTGTGTGGTTGTTTACAATGTTGATTTCGATTTGATTAAATCTGTTTTAATAATCGAAATGAAAAAATCCATTGAAAAAACAAAAATTCAAATTCTTTTTGAGGATGGAACCTCCACTAGTTTTGAAGTTTGTAATCAGGAAAATATTGAAACATATTGTGAGAAAATTCCATTCGAAGTAACCTTTGAACAAATAGGAATTATTACTAAACGCAGAGTTTTTTATGATTCAAATTACTTTTATAAAAGAATTAAAAGAGGATCTATTAACCTAGATGAGATAGGGAAAAAAGTCTTATCTGATTGCAACATAAATGCAGGCGATCTTCTAAGAGTAGTATATGGTCTAAACAGTTCAATTCTTGAGGAAAAACCTTCTTCAGGAAGATCTATTTCTGATGAAAAAAAAGGTACAGAGAAAAAATTCTATGGCCCCAGCAAGGATTTCATCGATGGAAATAAACATTTTATTAACAGATTATTAGAAGTATATAAGTATCTGACTTCAATGAAATATATTCAAAAAGAGAGGCAGGAATCAAGCGAAATCGAGGATAAAGATGTACGAGAACCACAATATTTAAAAAAAATATACAACGACGCAGAAGAACGACAAAAACTTTGTATGAATTTAATTAAATCAATCAACAATATCCTGATCTATAAAATTTTAAAAGGTGGAAATAAACCTAATGAAAAAATATCTGCGATGTCCCTTTTTGCTCAATCTATCGTAAAAATAATGACGCCAATATACATAGATAGAAACTTGATGGACGATTTCGCAGAAAAAGTGGATAATAATTTAAAAGGTATAGCAAGAGATGGTTTGGATTTTGAAACGAGAAAATATTTCTTCATGAATCTTGTATTAACTAATTATACTGTAGAATTTCCTCAACGATATTTTTGTGTTGACCATCTGTTTCGTACTGATGAGATATTAAATCCTAATTTCTTTGAGGAATGTAAGATTTATATTAAAAATCAGATTAAAAATATAGACATCAGTAAGCAAATTAATTTTAATGAAATAGGTTTCTATGCAGGCCGTATCGCAAGTTACATACCTAATGGGAGTAATGTTCTTGATGATTTAAAAAATACAATACAACAAGCAAATAATTTTGAGAATGAAGAAGAGTTACAATTTTTAAAAGCCTTCCTTGAAAATTTAAAGAGATGGTCTATATCTCCTGTAGTGGATGAGCTTAAAGATATAGCCAACGGACTAAATGAAAAACAGAAAAGGTTAATACTATCTATTATCAGTAGTTATCAAATTCCCTGTTTTAATACTGACTCTCAGTAACAGTAAAAGTTAATTCCCATCCCTTCATTTTTGGTAGGAACAAACAACTCTACCGAAAGAGGGATGGGAATGAAAAAGGAT
>Ga0315285_10005829_pt1 | contig 12667 bp, 12 predicted proteins | sample YL17G09_36_MG_FD_203698 | JGI IMG/M metagenome (GOLD analysis project Ga0315285, IMG submission 203698) | Sediment microbial communities from Yellowstone Lake, YNP, Wyoming, USA - YL17G09_36 | ecosystem: Environmental > Aquatic > Freshwater > Lake > Sediment | place: USA: Wyoming | collected... | reverse complement strand
ACAGCACCCACGTTCAAAGACACCCTCAACGCAGTACAAACAATGGCTGATACCCTGCATGAACTGACAGAAAGAAAAATGGACGAAATCAAGCGAGAACTTGCCAACAGGCTCAGGGAAACTCTTGAAAAAATGGGTTTTCCTGAACCCGAACAGATGAAGTTGCTAGCGCAACTGATACCCTCAACACTGCCCTTGCTTGAAGAGTTACTGCGCTTCCAAAAGGTTCCCAAGGAAAAGGGAGACCGAGGCGAACTCGACTTAGTTCAAGAGTTAAAAGAGTTCTATCCTGAAGATGAATGTGAGCATCTAGGCCATTCGGGAGAAATTGACATTCTTGCGATCCCAAGGTTCAACGGATCAAATCTAGGTCACAAAATCCTTGTAGAATCCAAGAAGAACAGTAGCGGCTGGGATAGATCATTCATTCATCAAGTCAGGAATCAGATGCAGTTGAGGGGCGAGCGGTTCGCAATTCTCGCCGTTGAAGTGATGCCAAAAACGGCCAATGGATTTCTGATTGAGAACTGTCCGGAAGGCGTCATTCTAATTACAGATCGAGAAAATTTCAAAATCTCATACGGTGCAGTCAGGTCAGCCATGATAGCGCTGCATCCCTTCTGCCACAAGGAAATTGATTTCCACAAACTCTTCGCAGATCAGAAAATCAACCAAGCAATCAAAGACGCCTACGATTACTGTGATTGGGTCAAGAAAATCAGGTACAAAGCACGCCGGATTGAAACAACCGCCCAAGGAGTAACTGAGGACATAAAACAGTTAGACATGCACCTGAAACAAGCTCTTAGAGAGTTGCAAACCAGAATAAACGAGGCCATTTTGCAGATTACGACAACAGAAAACGATGAGACCCCTTTGGGAAATGAAGTGCAGAGCAAGAGGTTTTCAACAGATGGCCTCGAAACGCGAAAGTAAAGGCATCGAACTCGTCCTCAAGGGTCAGATCAATCCATTTGAGCAAATTTCTTCAGGCCTCATTTTTTTGAGAAATTTTCAGAGGAATTTCCCATGAAAACAAAAGCCCTCAAAGCTGCGGGCAACAACACTGCAAAAAATCAAGCCGATAGTCCCAAAACAACTGAGCACAGTTCCAACAAGTATAAAGTTGATGTACGAGAATGGCACAGGAAAGAGTTCAGTCAAAGAGAACTAAGAGGGCTTTCAATCGTAGCGAAAGGCAACATGATAAAGAGAACTGATGAAAATACATACGTAGTTAGATCATCAGACCTGGAAAGATGGTATAAGGTATCTTGGAACGGAAAACGATGGGTTTGCGAGTGCAAAGACCATGAAAAGAGACTACAGTCGTGCAAGCACGTGTATGCCGTGCTTTTTCTCAGCAGGCTACCATACATTTTAATGGCTAATTTTCAATCCGGAGAGATCAGATGCCCAAAATGCAATTCAAACCGCATAATAAGGAAAGGACTAAGTCACAACAAAGAATTCGCAGCCCAGAGATACATGTGCAAGGAATGCAAACAAAAATTCGGCGATAAAGGCGAAAGCAAGGGGCTAAAAGGAAATCCTCTTGCGGTAACCGCTGCAGCAGACCTCTATTTCAAAGGATTATCCCTCAGAATGATAAAAGACCACCTGAACAGAATTTACTCATTAAACGTTTCCTATCCGACAATTCACAGATGGATTAGGCGCGTCATAAAAAACATGAAAGCCCTAGAGAAAGAGCACAGCTTAAGCGTCGGAAAAACATGGCACGCGGATGAAACTGAAGTGAAAATAGCCGGCAAGCCCCACTATTTATGGAACGTGCTTGACGGAGAAACAAGAATATTGCTGGCAAGCATAGTAACGTATGGAAGAAGCAGCGAAGATGCAGAAATGGTCATAAGAGAAGCATTAAGAAACGCCAGAACCCAGCCAAAGGAAATAGTAACAGACGGATTGAAATCATATAATGTAGCCATGAAAAGTGATTTCGGTTGCAAAATAAAACATGTATCCAAACCAAGATTTACAGATCCCAAGAATAACAATGTGGTTGAGCGTCTTAACGGAACATTGAAAACGAGAATTAAAGGTTTCAGAAGACTCGACAACAAATCGTCTTCTTCTCAACTTTTTGAGGGACTGAGACTCTACTATAACAACATGAGACCTCATTCCGCGCTTGGAGGCAATACTCCAGCGGGGGCCACTTCAGAATCAGCTAAGAAACTGCTCTAATGTCAAATTTTTCGGAACCACTCTAGCTTTTTCTGTTGTGAGTTTCTGGTAGATGACGCTTCAATCTACCGGAGTCATTCAGGTATTACATCGAATTAGAAAAATCGTCAAGAGTTGTCTGTTTATTATTCTCAACTATCAACTGAGCGGAGTTGTCAAAAGTCGTCTGTTTCTCGGTTCTATTGAAAATCCATTTCCCCTTTTTGGTGAGGAGACCTTCTTCATGCTGCTCGTCCAGTCGCAAAGGTGCAGGGCATTCTCGTTTGGTTTTTATCGTGTTAGATGCCCCTGCTAGCTCCACAGGTGCCCTGCCGCCTGCAACTTCATGGGAATCAGCAAAATAATGGTCCAAGGCAATGAAACCGAGCGAAAGGTGGCGTGTAGTCTCAGGAAGGGCAAGAAGTTGTTTAGGTGACTGGAGCGCAGGGACGTTCATCCGTTTGGCGACGTTTTTTAGGACCATTTTCTTGTAGTCTTCAGCTAGTTCCAACAAGGTATACCAACTATGTATTCCGTCCGCACTTTTGCCAAACGCCTGTTCAGAGGGCGTTTTATCCAGCAACACTGAGCTAGGTGCTACAAAGTTGTAATTAATGATTAGCCCCTTAACGATTATTGATGATTTCTCCTTACTGTGCAAACTCCGCATAACGTTCAGCCGACTCCTGAGAACGCCATTGTGTCCTTCTATTGACTGGTTCTGCCCTTCTTTCCTTACCCTACGATGCACAGACAACTTTGTCCTATCCCCAAACACAGCTCTGACTGCACTCTCATAAACAGAAAGCCCATCACACCGCAACTCCGGTGGGCATTTATGGGCAACAGCTTTAGCCCTTGCCAAAGCAATCTTCACTGCATCACTAGTGACAGTATCCGCAGAGTTTACACCTACATCGAAAGCGGTTTTCAAATCCCTCACAACAATTAAAGCAAGACTTTTCTTATTCATTGGTATATGTAGCTCATCGATTTCCCAAGTATCGCCTAGTTGGAGCTCAAAGCCCTGCTCTCCTCTTTCCATGAAATAAGTTAGCGCTTCATCCACATCCTTTACCCAGCAGAGGACACGACGAAGAATCGTTGCTGGCGAAAGGGGCAATCCGTACGTATTTCTGAACTGTTGACAGACTTTTCTCAAACTTAACCCAGCGTAAAAAAGATCGAGAATGAAACCAGTCTGTTTCAAATTCAACTTATAACCCAACAAAAGCCCTCCATAAGATTTTGGGTCCATTAAGTGAAACAGTCATTTTACACTTGACAAAAGGGCAGATTTTGAAACAGTGCCGCTATCGGTTCTGTTGCAGATCACTAGCTTTTTTGATGGTACTCGCTATTGTTTCAATTCTGGACCTGGCATTGACTGTTTCATTTGGGGATTCTCCGATTTGTCTGTCAGAAACCATTGGAAGAGGCCCTATCAGCTTGTCGTTTGATTTGGGCCATTCTGACAAGTCGTAAAGTTTTCGTTTCATGCTCTGCCCCGAAGCGGTCATTCACATCATCCTCAACAAGTTCAGCCACGTTTCCATTTTTGCCAAGAATTCCTCCGCATCCAAAACGTCTCTTTCTGCCAACAAAGCCTCTCTCAACGGCCAGTTCCTAGGGAACTTTTCGGATACGAATGCTTTCAACGGTCGTATGTCTATTTTGTACCTAGCCTGACATGTTTGCGGCTGCGATTTTGATAAGCGTCGTCTGCTGGATGTTGATTTCGTCATTCTTTCTGGCGCTTTCAAGATATCGGCAGATTTACATGATCTTGAGTATTTGTTAAGAGTTCGGCATACGTCATTCTGCAATGTGTCCTTTTCATTAATGCTCCAAAGCCTTTTGTTGACGCTTATTGAAGTCATTCAGATTTCCTCCGTCTTTTCCAGAGTTTTCAAACGGAGAATTTTCAAGCGCTCTTCTACCATGCGTTGATAAAGAGCAGAAATTGCTTGGCACACCAGATCCGCATTGTTTCGAACAGCGCCTGCTTGCTCAAGTTCTCTAGCTTCAACCGCTGGTTGACCGTGTATCGTGACGTTTATCCCCAGACAATCTCTGTCCCTTTTCCCTTCCATCTTTTTGCCTCCTATATGTCAAAAAGAGGGGTATTTTCTGCTTTAGCTTTTCCCGAAAATTAAACGGGTGGAGTTCGAATATGGTTTCTTAGCTAGTAAAAATGAAATAGTATCATGGCTTATATAGCAATTTGAGTGGTTGCTAGAAATGAATTCTACTGCTGAAACATATGAAAGCAAGATACTGGCTATTATGAAGACTTTTTTTCCTTCAGATGGTGTGAGATTTGGTGAAAGCGTTTACCGTGTAGCCGACGGAGTTTATACGGTGAGCATTAAACCCAGTTTCTCGATAAAAGAACTGGTTAGATACGTAAACGTGGACTCAGTTTGGCGGGACAGACCTCTCAAGATAGCGGATATTACGAATATCTTCTCAAAGATGGTTGAAAGCGGCTTGATAACAAAGCTTGCTATTGGCGAGTACTACAGCATATCAGACATTTCCAAGACGATTCTTGTTGAATTCTTTACTCTGAACTGGGCGCCTAGGGTCGGTAGAACTGGTTTCAGGAATTTTCTGCTTCAAAGTAAACTAAGGACTGTGCAATGGTGCTGTATCTGCTTAGGGATTGGCGAGTTTGGCAAAGGCCAGGTATCGAGGCTTTCAGGTCTGAATGTCGATGCATGTAGAACCTTCTTGGAAAGGTTAACTAGCAATGGTCAACTGAGAAGAGCTGGGCATGATCGGTATAGATTGAGCAAAGAAAGCAAGATAATGAAGGAGTTGGCATCTGGGTATAAGCGGTATCAGTTCCCAAGACCAAATATTAGGGATCATATGATCGAAATTATGAAAGAGCACGACAAGATTTCAGGTAAAGACTTGTACAAACATCTTCAAGTGCTTGGGTATACCTGTAGTGATAAGATAGTATATCATCATCTTAGAGAGCTTAAGAGAGAGAAGAAAATAATCGAAGTGGAGCGTATAGAAAGAAAAGCTATCCCAGAAAGATATTTGTCATGGATAGAAGAAGACGAGGATTCATCCAAGAGAGAACTGCTTGGGTACATCCAAAAGATTTTTGGCAGGGTTGGAATTGTAGTCGGGAAGGAGTTTCTCGTAAATGCTTTAAAAAATAAGGCTTATGTTCTAAGGGTTTTTCATCGGCAGCTTTGGTGTACGACTCTTGCAGAAGATAAGCATGACTACTCATCTTGCCATATGTGGACAGATATGTTGAACCATTTGGATGAGAAAGGTTTTCCCGAAATCGTGTCAAAATTTTTGTCGACCAACTCGAGGTCGGAACAGGAAAAAGAAATACAAGAAATCTTGAAAACCTACGAAATATCTCCGGCATTGTTGTCCATGCTTCGTTTCTTCCAGGACAAGAAAGTAAAGTTTGGCAATAATGAATAATTAAAGACAGACAGCTTAATATATGAAGAGCAGCAGCGTAGACTGCATCGTACTGGTCAGGACTGCACCTCTTCAACGAAACAAAAGTTGTATATCTTTGGGAAGAGAGTTCTCTCGGATCTCTCAAGTCGATTTCAGAATTTGACTTCGCCCTTTTCCACTAGCTCCTTTACTTTGAGCACAGAGTATTGGACTGCGTGACTTCTGTCAGCAAAATAGCCTTTATCGACTTGTTCATCGATCCAACGAACGAGCTCGGGCAAGATGCTTACTGTGAGCTTGACTTTGACCATTTGAACCCTGCAACTTCATATGAACTGCGCTGTGCTTAGGGTTTATCTGTAATTGTAAGCATATGTAAGCAAACGTTATATGCCAGAGTTGACACTATTGTCTATTAAGACACAATATGAAATTACTGGAAGCATGAAAAATGTCTGAAATCCCGCCCACACCCAACCCGACTCCGTCTCCTACACCACCATTACCACAACCACAGCCACCACCAGATAATTCGCTCATACCTTCTTGGTTTTACTCGTTCAATGTTTTGCTGCTCATAATAGGCGTAATTGTTGTTCTAGTCGTGGTTTATTTAACTTACAAATTGCTTGTCAAGAATGTCAACACCTCCGATGTAAAGGTTCATAACTCGAAAGCAGCCAACTGCCAAATAGTCGGTCATAATGACAAAAGCCTCAAAACTGGCCAGCTGATTTCAGGGGGGTTAAATTAGCCGAGAGAAGTCTTGAGTTGCAGAATATGCTTTTAAACTTCCATAATCCTCTTCCATGTGTGACCTTCAAATATTCTGAGGAAGCTATTAACCAACCAAACAGAACTCTTACATCACTAAAAAAGGTCATTTCATGCGCACGCTAGTAATCTGGGTAATCTTTTGCTAGGAGGGTTAGTTTAGACCTACAATTCTTCAAACACGACTTCGAATCTCCAATTTTCTTTCAGCTTGACTCTTAAGCAGAAAATCCGAAATCCTGCTTCCTTTTCTCTTGAGAAATCTCTTTTCTTAAATAATCTATAATCTTCAGAAGGCTTAACTTTAGACAGCGTTTTCACTTCTATGAGACAAGGAAACGAAAGAAGATTCTAACGGAAGATCAGATTAAACTCACTTTCAGATGGGATTTTCTTGCTCTGAAAATACAAAAAGAAATCGGAAAAAATGAAGCTGGAAATGGTCACTATTTCATCATTGTTTCTGTGTTGTATTAGCAATGGTTTTACAATTCGCCAAAATCTAACCTTATATAGTGCCCATAATGCTATAGCTTCTCCACACCTCCAATCGTCCAAGAGCGGAGTGCGCCTGATATTTTTCTTCTGCCTATATTCTGCACCTGAGGTAACTCTTTCAAGTTTCCTTCAATTTTAGTCATAAACGTCATTTTTCACCGCCTAGTAATAATAGATAGTCCATACAAAAAAAGTATTAGCTGGTGGCCGCAAACAGCGATTGGTTCTATCGTTCGTTATGAAATAGCGAAATGTAGCCCGCGCTTACAATAGTAAGCTGCAATCATATGTTGGACTGGAGCATCAGCGTGTTAGGTTGCATTCCTTTGGCCTTTTTTATTATTCCCCAAATCTTCCCCATCAATTTCTTCCCACTTCCAATTTCCCACTTAGAGCACACGCCAAGCATCACAAATGCGATTGTTTTTAACTGAACGAAACTCAGAATAAGCGCCTCCATACACGTCTGGAGACTTTATTTCGATTCTTTTTCCTGAGGGTAATTCGAACATTTCTTCCTCCTTCATCGCCGTTTGAAAGTGGTCATTCACCTTCTCGCGGTATTCTGGAGGAAAACATGGAACTATCCTCCGACATGTGGGGTAAAGATAAGACAGACCTATAAGCTGTGTTACGCTTGCAGCTTGAAATCCGGATTGGAAAGTCGAATTACAGTAGGGACAACTTACATAAAGTCTTTTCATCGCAGTCATAGAAGAATCTACGGATTTGTCATACGTTAATCTTTCTACTATCGCCTCAAGCTTTCTTTTCGTTGACGTTTCTAACAAGAATACAACTTATTTATAATATCCGCAGAATAAAACTGAAGAAACGGAGCATTTGTCAAAATCGCGCTGGAAAGGGCAACAAACATAATGTCCTAGACTTTGCTCGTTAGAGAGTGATGCCCGTTAGTTCACGTCTGTTCTCGATCCGCGAGAAACCAAAGCTATTTCAGTAATGTGATTCTAAGTGATTAGATGGTGAGAACTGATGCGCATATCCGAGCATGAGTACACTTTCGAGACTTTCATCAAGGATCTCATGGAGGTCGGAATCGAGCCAGGCGAAAGGTTGAGGGTTGTCTCTTATATGGCCAATGAAAGAGAATGGAAAACCGAATCACCTATGGTTCAGTCGTTGATTGACTTGATGGTATCCAATGGTGTTCAGATAGTGGAGCTTGGTGATGTAAAGAAACTGGTGGCGCACTATCGTGACAGTAAGACTAATCAGCTTGTATCTGTCACATACTTCGCCTTCCTGCACCGTGACACGAGATTGCTTTTGTGTTTTACTACCGCATCAAAGTTTGACGTGGAACAGACCTTGGACAGAATCGTGGAGAGAAATCCCGGTCTGTACTATGGTTTGATAAGTTCCTCGACGTTCAGCAAGTTGGATAAGATGCTTCTTGAGTCACACCCAGGGACTTTGATTACATACTTCTCTGCTCGACGAAATAGACAGTCTGCCTTAAGAAGTGAAATTAGACCTGACTACGAAAGGTCAATCGAATACTATGGGAATGACGGAAGGAACGTTCTTGAAGAACTGAAGCACGCGTATGGAGTCGCCCCGAGAAGCATACATTTTGAGATCCCTGACTTCGCGGTATATCAAGTTCACAACATTGGACAGTTTACCCTATCAAGAGGGGAGAATGATGCCCGAAAGTTTCTGCTGGACATCGTCGACTTTGCTATGAGGGACAGTTTGCTAATGAGAAGAGCTGTTGAGTCAGGAGACTTTAGGCTTATACCTCTTGAAACTAAAAGAAAGACGCTACTGTTTCCGAAGCTCAAGCCATGGTTAATAAGGTTCGGCTTACCTCTCGACTTTAAAGAAGGAGAGAATCTCGTTAACATTCTTCAAGATAGCGGCTTTGACGTTTTTAACCACGTCTTGGCGCCCGGCTCTCTGAGACTCAATGGGATGGTCGCAGATCGTGTAAAGAATGCAATCTTCACAATCGACGCAAACTCGGAAAGAATGGTCGTGGCTCCTGTACAGGAAGTACCGTTTGACTCGTTCTTGCGTTTCTATCAGGCCATAATCGAGAATTTCGATCCCAACGCTGTATGCGAGGTTTCCGAATAGAAGGGATTGCATGGAAGATTTCAACCATTTCAGAGAAGGACTAAGCTCTGAAGAAAAGGAAACGCTTAAGAAAATCTATGATAAGAAGACGAAGGAACTAAAGGAAGTATTGGGACGAGAAATTGTCATAGATAATGAGCATCTTGAACTGGTCAATTTGTGCTACAATCTCTTCACCAAGACCACAGAAACAAACAAGGTAACAGGTTATAGAGTTGTATTAGTAGACCCTCTTTATACGTTGAAAATCAAGAATTTTGATTTAATGTTGTATAACGAAGGCATTAAGACCGCAATTCTAATCGAAGTGAAATCCTCGATATCAGAGAGAAGCTTAGGCGAAACAGTAGATGAAACAATTCAAGCTGCAAATGAAGCTCGCTCTCACAAGGATAAACTGGAACTCTTCATTGGAGGCGAGATTGAAAGAATCGAGTTCGTAATCCTTTCATTTGCCTACTACACAGACTCTCTGAAGGATGTGGTGATTTCCAAAGGCGCGAGTCTCTGCATATGGGCTTATCACTTCCCTCCAGGGCTTATTAGGATGCTGCGGACCGGAGAAGACGTGCATTCAGAGCAATTAGCTGGCAGGATGCATGCAGACGAAAACCTGCGGCAGATCTTGTTGAAGGAGATTTCCACGAGCAGAATGGGTGGCTTGAGAAGCCTGCCCATAATGCCTACTTCGCACATGTTTGCCAAGCTTGAGCACATTGGACAACAATTGTTCACTCGTTTAGATAGACAACCGCAAGATAGAAGGTGGTTTGGGTACCCGTTAGTTTTCAATCTGTGCAAACAGGCATTCAGTCCTACAGAACTCGATGATTCTCAGATTGAGGAAGAAGTAAAGAAAATCATCGATGCCGCAATAGAAGTCGGATTGTTTAGGAAGATCAATGAAGAGGACGAGATATCCCTAATGGAATTTGAAATCTCATATAGGCGTCGGGACTATGAAAAATTCAAAGAAGATTATTTGGAAAGGCGCGCTAAAGAAAGAGCTTTCGATGCATCAGTCAAGGAGTTCAAGCATGAGAAAGGTCTTAAGAAGCTGGATGAGTTTAGAGAGTAAAACATTCTATTCGTAGGGCGTGATAGGATCTGGTACAGATCAATGTATCAGGGTTGAACCCAAAACAGAGAACAAAAGCAGTTGCTGAGCTACTGAAAGAAGCCATAGGAACACGACCAAACATGTTGCGGGTTCTCGAAAAAACATGAAGTGAAGTTACCATAGCCACTGGGATTATTGAAACTAAAATGCTAGCGTACAATATTGGAATGCTAAATGATGACAAATAAGTTATTGATATTAGCCACGAACCCAAATATGGCACTGGCAGAATGGCGAAATATGTATAGGCATGCCGAATACTCGACAAAAGAGGTAGTAGAACTATATAGATTAAAAATAAAACAATTACGTAAGGATTTATGGAAATTGAAAAGAACATAGTTAAATCAAGTAAAGCCAAAAAGCCAATTATAGCAATCACCAGCCGAAACAATGCACCAAATCTGCCGCTAATGGAAAATTTCTTTCTTGTTTTCGCTTTTAGGTTTGGAATTGGTGATTTCTCATAATTTGAACATCTCAATTCATGTACGGTATTCAAGGCTTATTCCTTATTATTAGTTATTGACTTGCGTGAATTTATTACTAACCTTATGTGAACAGTGATTGATTTAATCAAAAAAATAGGGGATAAAAGTGAAGGTGCCAGATAGCAGAGGGTATAAATTAATCAGATTGTTCTGGCGAATTGTTTTAGACATGGCAATATTTTCCCATAGCCGCTATAGGTTTTATTACCCTCAGCCCTTTGACAGAGGAATTCTTCTTCAGAGGGCTTATGCTGAAGGCTTTTGAAAGCAGGTTTTCGGCTTTGCGCGCTAACTTGCTTCAGGCTTTCCTGTTTAGTTTTATCCACTTGGCATATTTTTGGCTCATAGAATTCAATTTGGGAATAATCATTCCAACTTTTCTTGGTATACCCGGAGGAATTCTTTTTGGCTGGACGGTTCAGAAATCAGATTCGTTAATTTCTTCAATAATTCCCCACGTTATATATAATTTCATCGCGATCTTCTTGGTGTACGCTCTTATCATTCCAGCTATCGGATAGAATGGAAGCGCCCACCCCAAGTGTGACAGTTTCAACCGCTCAGGCAAAATTGAAGTGCGGGGGTGGGATTTGAACCCACATCGGTCCGAACTAAGTTATCGAGTTTTGGTTCATTTTGATGACGACTTTGTTGTTCGAGAGTTTCGCAACGTATTCCCAGCCTTTAGCCAAATAATCATTAGCCTCGCCAACATTAACCACTTTCTGCGAAGCTCCGTTCGCTGTTTGCACGCCTAGGAGCCTCTTCTTGACCAAACTTTGGAGTTCCTCATCACTAATCGAGGGCACATCCATCTTGTCCAACTCTTCTTGACTGAAACCAGCCACCAACAAAAGCTGCTTCCTAAAACTGCCCCTAAGCTTCTCCTCACTAGTTTCCTCTTTCACCTTAGTCTGCAAAAACTCTTCGCTCCTCGCGTAAGCCGCCCGCATATCCTCAACAACAGACTCTGGCAATCTCTGCTTGTTAGTCGTATACCGGTTTTCAATATCGCCCTTATGGCCCATCCAAAACTGCCGATAATCCCTAAGCACCAAACCCTTAGACTCAGCAAGCATTAACATCGTGTCAAAATAACACCGTAAAACGTACGGTCGCCAAGGAAGCCCAGCGCTTCTGATGGCCAGTCGCATCATGTCTCCAATGTTTACGGTGCGTATGAAGGGTTTCTGAGCAACCTTCGGCTTGACAATAGCGGAGTCGGGTGTCAACTGTTCGCCGTCTCTCAATCGTTCTTCCAGATAGTCTTTCAGGTAGCTGCAGGCTTCTTCTGTCAGGAAAGTGAAGTATTGATGGCGGGCCTTGCTTAGGGCCGAGCGAACAACAACCATGGCGGGCATCTTCTCAAAGCTTACCTCGGATCCTTTGATCTTGAGTTCGGGTAAGTCGCGCATTCTCAGGCCGTCATAACCGGTATAGCTGCCGAGGCCTTGCAGTCTTAGGCCTGCATGGGCGACTATGGCGCAGGCTGTGCGGGCCTGCTTGCTTCCTGACAGGAAAATGCGTCTCAGCTCTTCTTTCGTGGGGACGCGTTCGTCCTTGAGGGTCGGCGTCTCGTGGGCGCCCGTGATCTTTATCTTGCGTTTAAGCTGGATTCCGTTGTGGGCAAGCCAGGACTTGACGACCTTGGTCGTGTTGTGGATGTAGCTGCCCGCATGCTTCTTCTGCGCGGAGGTGACGTAATCCATGAGAAGGTCTTCTATTTCCGCGACCGGCTTTCGCGCGAGTTGCCCCGGCGTTATGCCCATGAGCTGGCAGAAGTTCCCAAGGTTGCGTAGGTAGATTTCGGCGCAGGCCGGTGAACCGCGGACGAGGTTCTCGTACCAGCGCCTCACATCCTTATCCTCAAACAGATGCCGGTACTTGGAGCGGGGATGAGGAGAATCAGACAAGTTTCTTCGCCTCGTCTGTAGTAACATGCGGCGGCATAAAAAATTTGTGGTTTTGAACCTGAATTATGGTGCGGTCGCCGGGATTTGAACCCGGGATCACAAGCTTGGAGGGCTTGTGTCCTAAACCAGTCTAGACC
>Ga0315285_10005827_pt1 | contig 12669 bp, 15 predicted proteins | sample YL17G09_36_MG_FD_203698 | JGI IMG/M metagenome (GOLD analysis project Ga0315285, IMG submission 203698) | Sediment microbial communities from Yellowstone Lake, YNP, Wyoming, USA - YL17G09_36 | ecosystem: Environmental > Aquatic > Freshwater > Lake > Sediment | place: USA: Wyoming | collected... | reverse complement strand
TTAAAACCGGTGATTTTAAACCGGAATACGCCGGACAGATTAATTTTTACCTCTCTGCATTAGACAGCCAGATAAAAAGTAAAGAGGATAAGCCTACTATAGGTATCTTACTGTGCAAAAATAGAGATAAAGTTATTGCTGAATATGCTTTACGCAATATGACTAAGCCTATCGGCGTGTCTGAATATAAATTATCACGGATTATCCCGGAGAAGTTGCGTAGAGTTTTGCCTTCGGCAAAAGAAATTGAATCAGAGCTAAGTAATAAATAATAGCTTAAAGATACTTCTCCAATACGCTCCATAAATTTTGCATTAATGCAAAATTTATGGAGTGCCGAATTAATGTAATTCGGCCTCCACAATAAATTATGAGAATTTTCTTCAGTCCAATCTTAGGATTATTTTTACTTTTTTCTTTGATAGCCGCCTGTTTTTACCTGCCGCAACTAACTGCTCAACCCGCCTTAAAAGAAGCGCAGTTTTATAAAAAGCTGGACAACAAAATTGTTCAGTGCCAGTTGTGTCCCCGGCGCTGTGTAATACCTGTTGGCAGGCGCGGTTTCTGCAACGTAAGAGAGAACCGCGACGGTACATTGTATACACTGGTTTTTGCCCGGCCGGTTGCCATCCACATTGACCCCATTGAAAAGAAGCCCTTATTTCATTTTCTTCCCTCTACAACTGCTTTCTCAATCGCCACTGCCGGTTGCAATTTAAGGTGCAAGTTCTGCCAGAACTGGGAGATCTCTCAGGCAAAACCCGAAGATATTGAGTACGTGCATTTAGAGCCAGAGGACTTGATAAAAGAGGTCAAAAAATCCGGCAGTCCTACGATTGCCTACACCTATACGGAACCGACCATATTCTACGAATACATGTTTGAGACGGCAAAGTTAGCTCGCGCAGCAGGCATAAAAAATATCATGCACTCTGCCGGCTACATCAATGAGGAGCCGCTGCGCCAGCTCGCTAAATACCTGGATGCGGCAAATATTGATTTAAAGGGTTTTAGCGATGAGTATTACGCAAAAATGTCCGAGGGCACATTAGAGCCAGTGTTAAATACCTTAAAGGTTTTAAGGCAGGAAGGGGTGCATGTAGAGATCACCAATCTGATTTTACCGGGATTTAACGATGATGAAGAGACAATCAGGAAGATGTGCCTCTGGATAAGAGAGAATCTGGGCGCGGATACGCCGCTGCACTTTTCCCGTTTTTTCCCCATGTATAAACTCACCAGCCTCAATCCCACTCCGGTCCAATCGCTGGAGAAGGCGCGAAAAATCGCCCAGGAGGCCGGCTTAAAGTACGTCTATATAGGTAATGTTGCAGGGAATCCGGCGGAAAATACCTATTGCCCCAAGTGCGGCAAAATTGTCATTGAGCGCCGCGGGTATTTTATCGTGCAGAATAATTTAGTTGATGGAAAATGCAAGTTCTGCGGGGAGGAGATCAAAGGTGTGTGGAAATAGGCAGTCCCTTCTTTTAAGCATATGCTGTATTTTATTTGTTACGTGCAATCTTTTTGCCGCGGAAATCAAAGAACCCAATGTTGCCGGAGCATTTTATCCGGAGAATCCTACGGAGTTATCGCAGTTGATTGATAAATTTCTTGAAAAAGCAAATCCCGAGCCTGTCAAAGGTGATATTTTCGCGCTGATTTCCCCGCACGCAGGATACGAGTTCTCAGGCCAAACCGCTGCCTTCGGATACAAACTCATCAGGAATAAACCCTATAAAACTGTTATTGTGATTGCTACAAGCCACCAATTTGGATTTAGCGGCGCATCTGTTTATCCCGAAGGAGCCTTTCGCACGCCTTTAGGCGACCTGAAAATTGACAAAGAGTTCGCCCAGAAATTATTAAACAAGGATAAAGAGATATTTTTCGAGCCAGATGCTTTCGCAAGGGAGCACAGCGTCGAGGTGCAGCTGCCGTTCCTGCAGAAAGTTTTAACCGGCTTCAAAATCGTACCCATTATCATGGGCGACAGCACTCTTGAGAATTGTAAAAATTTGGCAAGTTTAATCAGAGAAGCGATCGGCAAGCGCAAGGATGTGCTTGTAGTCGTCTCAACTGATATGTACCACGGCTACGATTATGATGAGGCGCAAGATTTTGATAATCTGACCTTGTCATATCTAAAAGATATGGATGCCGAAGGGCTGTATAATGCGCTCAACCAAGGCAGCGCACAGCTTTGCGGCGGATTCGGAGTAGTTACGACACTTATTTTATCCAGGGAATTAGGCCATAATAACTTAAAAGTCCTCAGCCGCACAAATTCCGCAATTGTCACCGGCAGAAAAGTAAAAGGTATCTGGACCGTAGGTTACACAAGTTGTGCGATTGACGAACAAAAAGCCTGCCTGCCGGCAGGCAGGGAGAGACCCATGTTAAATAAAGAGCAAAGAAAGAAACTGCTTGAACTTGCGCGGCGTTCCATTGAGACTTATTTAAAGACAGGAAAAAAATTAGAGGTTGCAGAACAGGACCCGGTCTTGAATAAAGAGATGGGCGCTTTTGTCACCCTTCATGAGCATGGAGAGCTGCGCGGCTGCATCGGAAATATCGTCGGAAAAGGGCCGCTTTATCTTACTGTAAGGGATATGGCGGTTGAATCCGCAGTAGGGGATCCGCGATTTCCTGCGCTCGCCCTCCTTGACCTAAAAAATGTGGAAATAGAAATATCCGTGCTCTCACCACTTAAAAGAGTCAGTTCTGCAGAGGAAATCCAGCTTGGTGAGCATGGCGTCTTGGTCAGAAGAGGCTATAACAGCGGCCTGTTTCTGCCTCAGGTAGCTACAGAGACCGGCTGGAGCAAGGAGGAATTCTTATCCAGCCTCTGCGCTCACAAAGCAGGCCTGCCGCCGGATGCCTGGAAGGACAAAGATACCGAGCTTTACATCTTCACCGCCGAAGTATTCTCAGAGAAAAGTTACTGATGTTTAGAATAATTATCTATCTTTTCCTCTCCGGCATATTCTTTGGCTCAGGGCCATGCATTGCCAGCTGCGGCCCGATATTAATCTCATACACCGCCGCAACAAAGAAAAATCCCCTGAAAGGCCTTATGGTTTATACGTTGTTCTCCATATCACGGATATCCGTGTACATTGCCTTGAGTTTATCTATTTTTTTTCTAGGTAAATTTACAATGGATAAGCTATTAGGCGTCCTTTCCAGATATGTGCTCATCATCGGCGGCGCATTTATCATCCTGATAGGCCTGCTTATAATCTTAGGTAGAAGATGGGATTTCGGCGCCTGCGCTTTCCTCAATAAAAAGATTCTGGAGCATGATAAAAAGAGCATTGCTATGTTAGGAATAATCATCGGCTTATTGCCCTGCGGCCCGCTTTTAGCCATACTTTCCTATATAGGGCTGGTATCCAATTCTTGGGCTAGCAGTATTTTTTACAGCCTTTCCTTTGGGATCGGCACATTCTTATCCCCGTTATTATTATTGACGCTTGCAGCCGGATTTATTGCTCGCCTTTTTAAGAATAAGGAAATCTTATTCCAGAGGATTATTAGTATTGTCTGCGGCTTGATCATTATTTTCCTGGGCGGCCAGCTAATTTACAGAGGGTTCTTGAGTGCATAGAATATTTGTCCCGAAGCAAAACATATCCGACGATAAAATTATTATTTCAGATAAAGAACAGGTAAATCACCTTAAAAATGCTCTTCGGCTCAAAGTGGGCGAAGAGGTAATTGTATCTGATGAAAAGGGGACAGAATACATCTGTGAGGCGCGAAATTTGGCAAAAGAAGCGGTTTTGGCAATTAAATCCCGAAGCCCATTCAGGAAGAAATCCGGCCCGATGATCACCATTGCCTGCGCGCTCCCCAAGAAATCAAAGTTTGATGATATTATTGATAAGCTTACTCAGCTCGGCGTGGATAGGATTATCCCGCTGGAAACTGAGCGCGTAATCGTCAAGCTGGATAAAAACAAAAAAATTGCTCGCCAGCAGCGCTGGAATAAAATTGCGCAAAGTGCGGCAGAACAGAGCCAGAGGAATACCCTGCCGACTGTCGAGACGGTAAAAACAATTAAAGAAGTTTTAGCCGATACAGGAGATTTTGACCTAAAATTAATCCTTGCGCTTTTTGGCGAACGAAAAACCTTAAAAGAGGTTCTCGCCGCGGCAATTCCAAAGAATATTTTAGTGCTTATCGGCCCTGAAGGCGATTTCACCGACGAGGAACTGGAGCTGGCAGTAAAAGCCGGCTGTATCCCTGTTACATTAGGCGAGACAGTTTTGCGCGTGGAAACCGCCGCAATCTCTGTTGCAAGTTTTATTAAATTATATTGTGAATGAGATTTAACACAGATATACACGGATAAAATAACGGATTGACACGGATATGAGAAAATTAGAACACGAAGAGTTGACATATCAGATTAGAGGAGCAATTTTTGAAGTATACAATGTTTTGGGTCCGGGTTTTAAGGAGAGCATATACCATAGTTCTTTACGACAGGAGTTTGATAAAAGGAAGCTTAATTATGCTGAAAAAAAGAAAATCAAGATAAATTATAAAGGTCAAGAAGTAGGTGTTTATGAACCAGATTTTGTTGTAGAAGATAAGGTTATTATTGAAGTAAAAGCAGTTGAGATTATGCCGAAAGTTTTTGAAAAACAGCTGTACAGTTATTTAAAAGCGACAAAATATAAAATTGGAATTTTGGTAAACTTTGGTGGTGGTAGTTTAGATATAAGACGCCGAATTTACGGTTAATCCGTGTTAATCCGTAAAAAATCCGTGAGAATCCGTGTTAAGAATGAAAACCATTAAATTCTACACATTAGGCTGCAAGGTTAATCAGTACGATACGCAGGAAATCAGGGAGCGTTTCTTGCGTGCCGGCCTGAAAGAGCGAAATAACGGCAAGGCCGCTGATATTTACCTCATCAACACCTGTACTGTTACGCGCAACGCTGACAATGACTCTCTGGGTTTAATTCGAAGGGCAAGAAGAGAGAATCCTAAGGCAAGAATTATTGTAACTGGCTGCCTGGTAGAGCAAGATGCAGGCAGAATTAAAAAAACAGAGCCTAAAGCGGAAGTTGTAAAAATGGGGACGTTTCTCTTTTTTAAAAATAAAAAAGAGAAACGTCCCCATTTTGGAATTTCTTACTTCTGCGGCCACACCCGCGCCTTCCTGAAAATCCAGGATGGCTGCAATAATTTCTGCTCCTATTGCAAGGTGCCGCTTGTGCGCGGCGCATCAAGAAGCAAACCCTTAAGCCAGATTAAAGAGGAAGCTCGACGCCTGGCAGAAAACAAGTTTAAGGAAATTGTGCTCTGCGGAATATGCCTCGGTGCGTATGGGAAGGATTTAAAGCCGTCTAAGACCCTGATTGACGTAATAGAGGAGCTTGAAAAAATTGAAGGCATTTTACGCATTCGCCTCAGCTCCATTGAGGCAGCTGACGTGACTGACGAGCTCATTGAGAAGCTGGTGCGATCCAAGAAGCTTTGCCACCACCTGCACATCCCCATCCAGAGCGGCGACGATGAAATCCTCAAAAAAATGAACCGCAGGTATACGAGCTGCGATTATCTTGAGCTGGTCAGAAAAATAAAGAGGAGCGTCTCTGGCATAGCCATTACTACAGATGTATTAGTTGGTTTCCCCGGTGAGACAGAAGAGAATTTTCGCAACACTGCGGGTTTAATAAAGAAAATCCTTCCTTTAAGAGTGCATATCTTTCCATATTCCCGTCGAGAAGGCACTCAGGCCTCGGTTTATCCGAATGAAATCAATCCCGGCATTATTAAGGAAAGAATTTCCCGCCTCAAGAAAGTTGCCGACGCCTGCTCCCTCACCTATAAAAGGGAGTTCCTGGGCCAGAAGATGGCCGTGCTTATCGAGGGCCGCTCCAAAGAACATCCCGGCTTCTGGGAGGGTTATGCGGATAATTACATCAAGGCCCTGATTAAATCAAGAAAGAATCTGAAGAATCAGCTTACCCCCGTTAAACTCAAAGAAATTGGCCTAATGGCACATTTATATTGACAATCGTTTTTCTATGTGTTATATTTTTAACAGGTTAGGAGATTTTTTTAAAAGAGGAGGAAAAGATGTATAGACACTTAAAGATAGCTGGAATCACGGCATTATTTATTTTTGTTTTATGCTCTTTAAGCTTTGCGCAAGGGGAGGAAAAAATCACCATCTCCACATATTATCCTTCACCTGCGGGCGTGTATCATATAATGCAGCTGTTTCCGACAACGGAGCGGCCAGATTGCACCGAGGCTCTGAGAGGTGCATTGTTATATTATGATGTTTCGGATTCAGTCCAGATGTGCGATTGCCAAGGGACCCCTTTGCATTGCGGATGGAGAGACGTATTTTTCTGGGGACAAGATTTCTGGTGGAGGTCAGACAATCCGGATGCTACTAACCCAGATATTTATAATTTTAATCAAGGAGGAAGGGTTGCTATTGGCAAGAAGACTAATGATGCAAAGCTGGATGTTTACACTACCAACACCAATGCAGGCAATCCGAGGGGCTTATTGAACCTAGAGGTAGCCACATTCGGAACCGGAGCTAACTCACAGAATAGTTATTTTATTAGAGCGGTTGATATTGGCGCTGGAGGTCAACCTGCGCTGTACCTGCGGGGAGACGGTAATCTAGGTCTTGGAACAGCAACCCCGGGTGCGAAACTGGATGTGCGCGGCAGTCTTGATGTGAACGGCATTACTTATGTCCTGCGTCTTGGTCGCTCTAATAATGAATACCTGGATATTGTTGGTGTGCCATTTTTAAATCAGGGAACTTTATTTATGTTTCAAACACAACAATGGACTGGCAGTGGATATCAGACGAAAGAAGCTTTTGGAATAAGCCCAAGTGGATATATTAGAATTCCTTACGGAACTCCGCAACCCGGAAAGGTTTTGGCCGCAATTGATACGTATGGGCATGCAGAGTGGCGACAAGGATTAGTGGAGAGCCCGCCGGTATTTCCTATTGCGGTAGTAAGATTCTCTTGGACAGGCACAAAGACTGCGCCAAAAGAGGTATGTTACGCCCAAGGAATGAAATGCCTTGGCGGATCCGATCCAGGAGGATCATCTGGTTTTGTCAACTGTTGTCTTAAGAGAGGTGAAGCATTCTGGAATACGCGTAAAGCCGGTGCATTGTGTTATGGGCATATAGGCGATCCGAATTGGCCAGATTTTGATTGTGCGGGAACCTGGGATGATTCGCTTGATTAGTACAGCATCATGTATTGGTTCGTAGATCGCAGACTCTTTACATAACTTCTTCTAATTCATTCCCTTCCAAACCATTCTCCCGTAAACTATTTACATTGACAATAACTTTTGTTTGTGTTATATTTTTATTAGATTGGCATTATAATTTGAGATTAATAAGCCGAGGAGGAAAAGATGGCTAAAATGCTCAAGAGAACAGGAATTTTTGCTCTTTTTGTCTTTTTGCTATGCTCTTTAAGCTTTGCACAGCAAGGCGAGGAAAAAATCACCATCAGCACATATTACCCTTCGCCAATGGGTGTATACGATATAGTAACATTTTACCCTAGCGATAGGGATCCGATTACGACTATATGCAACGAAGGCGAAGTTTATTATCACCGAGCTACGCACGCCTTGTATGTCTGCGGCTCAGATAACCATTTCCACATTGTTCCCGGAACAGGCGGTTACTACTGGGTGCTGGCTAATGATCAGCTTCTTTATGCTGCGAATAATAACTGGAATGTCGGCATTGGGACAAATACTCCTCGTGTAAAGCTTGAGGTTGCTGGCGGTGGCGGAGAAACAGCTGTAAATTTTATTCTCGATAGAAGGATAGCTTCGAGCAGTGCAAACGGCGGGATGTGGATCGGCACTGCTGCCGCAGATGACGGAACGAAGCCCTTCATCGGCGGGCTTGGCGATGGGAGAGCAGGAATATGGAATAATGGTAATTGGCGTTTGATTGTAAATACAGACGGCAGTACTACCATTATGAACGGGGCCGTTGTGAACGGGGGGCTTGGCATAAATAGAGGTGCGCCGATAAGTTATCGGGGTCATGCTGACGCTGTTGATCTTGATGTAGGCCCAGGAAGGAGTCAACACGCTGGTTATGTTGCAGCCAATAATTATTTTGTAAAGGACGCTGGCACTGATGGGATGTGGGTAACTGAGCTCCTCGGCGGCGGCGGCGGTACAGTAGGTTTATATACCGCAGCCGATGTTCTCCCTGCTTGCCCCGAGCGAATAATCAATTGCAGTGGGGGTTCTTGTCGCTATGAGGATAAAACTGTTACTGACGTAGCTAAAAATAAATTTACCCCTTACGAAGTCTGCGCGTACATAGGTAGAAGGTGTCTGGATGTCATTGAATCTAACGGCCCAGGTGGAGATTGTGATACAGACTATCAATGCGACAGACCCGACCTTTGGGGAAATACAGAAGGTATTACGGGTAAGGTAGAAGATGGAGTCGGTGTAAAACAATCCGAACCCCAGGTATATATTGTGTGTAGATAGCAGTAGGGTGAAATAGGGGAAATAGGGGACGTTTCTATTTTTTAAAATAATCCTGTTAGATTTTGCCTCTTTTTGCGTCTATTAAAGTAGGAATAGATGCGAAAGGAGGTTTTTTATGCCCAGGACAAAAAGGTTTCTACCGCCATCCGATGCAGCCTTGCATATCACAGCCAGAGGAAATAATCATTTATATTTGTAAGAAAGTACCGCGCGGCGCGTTTTCATTGACACCCTTCGGCATTATGGTATAATTTGTCAGGGTAAGAAAAATGAAGAAAATCTGGGCGCGTAAAGCAAAATCATTTAAAGAGGCAGCAAAGTTTGAAGAGGAATACTATCTGAAGATGCCTGCAAAAAAACGGTTAGAAATTATGCAATTTCTGCGGTCAGTTTATTATAACTTAAAGCATGAAGACAGAGAAAGATTACGAAGAGTTATTAAAATTATTCAATAAATATAAAGTCAGATACTGCATTATCGGCGCGTATGCCGTTGCTTTCTATGCCAAGCCGCGTTATACCAAAGATATTGATATACTTGTTGAGCCAAGCTTCGACAATGCCCGTCGGATTCTGAGCGCCATTAATGAATTTGGATTCGGCACCCTGCATTTAAAAGAAAGCGACTTCAGCGAGGAAGGGAAAATTATCCAGTTGGGCTATGAGCCAGTCAGGGTGGACATCCTGACTTCTATAGAAGGCAGCAGCTTTGGAGAGGTCTGGGACCACAAAAAGGCTTCTAAGTATGGAAGGCAAAAGGTGTTTTTTATCGGGATCAATGAGCTTATTAAGAATAAGAAATTATCAAGGCGCACGCAGGATAAGGCAGATTTAGAAGTTTTATTGCAGGCAAAGAAATAATCGCAGACCATTTTATTTTCCCTCCTTTTCGAAAGAGAAGGAGGGATTTTTTATGTCTTCTCTTTTTACGTTGTATTTTATTTCTCTTGAGGTATAATGTGTAACCAAAGGAGATTTTTATGCCCTTTATTCCCAAATATACTATTAGCGGCAAAATCCTCAATAGCCTTACCACTATTGCTTCGGCACGAGAAATTATTGAGCACTCTCACCTGGTACCTAAATGGGAAGTAAAGTTAAGGCGCCTTGCCTTACTGCACAACACTCACTCCTCAACTGCCATAGAAGGCAATAAACTTACCCTCGAAGAAGTAGAAGCCTTAGCTAGCGGTAAAGAAGTTGCGGCAACACAAAAAGATAAACAGGAAGTTATGAATTACTTAGAAGCCCTGGAAAAAATTTCCACTTTTGCGGAAAAAGGAAAAATCAGGATTGGGGATTTATTAAACATTCACAAAATAATCACCAAGGGCGCCCTCCAAAACGAAGCTGATTCCGGAGCATTTAGAAACAGGCAGGTCTATGTAGGAAAAAGAATATTCGACGGCACAGGCTTTCGGGAGGAAGTCGATTATATGCCTTCCAATACTGAGGAAGTGCCGCGCCTGGTCGAGGAATTCATCCAGTGGCTGAATCTTAAAGAAACTTGGCAGATCAATCCAGTTTTATTAGGGGGGATAGTGCATTATGAAATCGCCAGAATCCATCCTTTTGTCGACGGAAACGGAAGGACCGCCAGATTATTTGCTACACTCATTCTTTATTTAAGCGGCCTTGACCACAGAAGGCTCTTTGCTTTGGATGATTACTATGACAGAGACAGAAAATCTTATTATGCTGCGCTAAAAACAGCCCAGGAAAGCAATGGTGACCTTACCCGCTGGCTGGAATATTTTACTGAAGGTGTAGCCACATCTGTTAATGAAGTAAAGGAAGCTATCTTAAAACTGGGAACTAAAAAGAAAATAAGCGCCAAGGAGCAAATTGCCGTAACGCCAAAACAGATGCAGATCGTCGAATTTATCAATGTTCATGGCAAAGTTACAAACAAAGATCTGCAGGCCCTGTTTAAGATTTCTGCGCAGGCAGTGCACAAAGAATTAACTAAATTGGTTGAGCTTAAGGTAATAAAGCCCCAGGGCCAAGGCAGGTCCCTCCATTACATTTTAGCCTAAAGATTGGTTGATGATTAGGTTGATGATTAGGTTGATGATTAGGACAAAATATAAGCAAAGAGAGAGCAGGGATTTTTTATGTTTGACAAACAAGACACGAGGTGGTATAAAATAAGCTCTAAGAAGGGAGGTGAGATTAATGAGAAAAAGAGCTCTTACGCTCGTTGAGGTTATGGTAACTCTGTCAATTATTGTCTTATTAGCTGTAATAGTTATTTCCAGTCTCTTGAGTCAAAAGATAATCGGTAATGAGAGAAAAGCGCAGGAGGGTTTATTAATTATTTCCGGGGCATATGAGGCATATTCCACTCAGCACAAGGGAAACTATAGCGTGACGCTAAAAGATTTATCCAATCAGGGTATTTATAATCCGCCTTACCTTAAAGTTGATTATTCAGCTGGAGCGAACAATGGTTACACCTTTAGCTGCACCGAAAATAATGCGGGCTATGTTTGCATTGCCAAGCCTGCTAAGCTGAAAGAAACAGGCACAAAAACATTTTCTGTTTGTACAGGAGGAGTTTTAAGAGAGGCAGTTGGCGAAACCGCGCCGGCTTGTCCTTAAACAGGGAGAGGTAATGAAAGATAAGCGGGGAAAAAGCTTTGTCACCATCATGATTGTGATTGCGCTTCTGGCGCTTATTTTGAGGATTGTTGTGGAAGCCCTGATCAATAGAAACATGGCGCTTAATCAATCCAATGCGCAAGGCACGCTAAAATTAATCTCTGCGGCCTTGGAAAATTATGCCAAGGATAATCAGGGTGCGTATCCGGCAAATTTTTCCCTCCTTGCGAAACCTCAGCCCCCCTATCTTGACAGGGACTACCTTGCTCAGTCTCCGATAAAGGGCTACAATTACAGCTGCCCCCGGCTTGAGCCCTCCGGATACAGCTGCTCCGCCGCGCCGAAGAAATGCGGGTTTGATGGAAAGATTGCCTATAATGTAACTACCGGCGGTATTGCTGTGCTTGAGGAGTGCAGTAAGAAAGAGTAATATGAATTACAAGGTCAGTTTCGTATTCTCAAAGCGCGGCCAGATGAAATATATTTCGCACCTTGACCTGATGCGCGCACTTACGCGGGCAATGCGCAGGGCAGACCTGCCGCTAAAGTTTACCGAGGGTTTCAGTCCTCACCCGAAGTTAAGCATTAAGCGCGCATTAAAGCTCGGGCTTGAGAGCGAGAATGAAGAGGCCTCCATCCTCTTAAAAGAGCGCGTAGTGCCGGAAGATTTCAGGCAGAGATTGCAGGAGCAATTACCCGAAGGGATTATTATAAAAGATGTCCAAGGAAATTTTAATTAATATAGAGCCGCAGGAAAAACGCGTCGCTGTCGTCAGCGACGGCCGGATTGATGAGTTTTATATTGAGCGTCCGCAGGATAAAACCATAGTCGGCAATATTTACAAAGGAAAGATTGAAGCTGTCCTTCCTTCGATCGGCGCAGCATTTGTGGATATCGGCCTGCCAAAGAAGGGTTTCCTTTATTTATCGGAAATAGAATCCGTCTTTGAGTCTCCGGAAGCACCACAGCAAAGCACTCCCCGTGAAATTAAGAAGGGACAGGAGGTCCTGGTGCAGGTGGTCAAGGAATCCTTCGGCACCAAGGGGCCGCGGCTTTCCACGCACATCGGCATTGCTGGCAGGTACCTGGTGCTTATGCCCCTTGAAAAACAGGTGGGTATTTCCCGAAGAATAGAAGATGACACAGAGAGAAGGCGGCTGCGCCAGATATTTTCAGAACTAAAAATTCCTAAGGACGTCGGTTTTATCGTGCGCACTGCGGCACTTGGCAAGTCAAAGCTGGAGCTCTTAAGGGACGCCCAGTTCCTGATTAAATTATGGAGGAGGCTGCAGAAGTCAATGCAGCATAAACGCGCGCCTAGTCTTATCTATGAAGAATACGACCTGACGCTGCGGGCAATCAGGGACTCCTTTACCGAGGATGTCTCAAAATTAATCGTGGACTCCAAGGAGGAATTTTACCGTATCCTGCGTTTTATGCGCACGTTTCTGGGGTATCTGGTGAAAAAAGTAGAGTTGTACAAGGGCCATGATTTATTCGCCGAGAAGGATATTGAACGCCAGATTAATAGAATT
>Ga0315285_10005826_pt1 | contig 12671 bp, 13 predicted proteins | sample YL17G09_36_MG_FD_203698 | JGI IMG/M metagenome (GOLD analysis project Ga0315285, IMG submission 203698) | Sediment microbial communities from Yellowstone Lake, YNP, Wyoming, USA - YL17G09_36 | ecosystem: Environmental > Aquatic > Freshwater > Lake > Sediment | place: USA: Wyoming | collected... | reverse complement strand
CGGTCATTCCGGCCGGCTGGGAGCCCACAGGAATGAAGCCGGCGCCCGGTACCGGACCTTTTGTCTTTAAATCTTTTGTTCCCAATGAGACGATTGAACTTTCGCGCTTTGATCGGTTTTGGGAGTACGACGAACAGACCGGCGATCGCCTTCCTTATCTGGACAGCATCTATGTGAGAAAAATCGTCGATGAGACAGTCCGCTGGACGGCCCTGCGGGCAGGGGATATCGATATCTGCGACGTGCCGCCTCTAAATATCCTGGCCAAAGCGATATTGGAAAAACCCGTACCGGGTGTCTTTATGGACTACGAGTGTCCGGGCAATATGTGGATATGGTTCAACATGAGTAAACCCCCTTTCGATAATAAAAAGGTACGGCAAGCCGTGGCCTACGCTCTCGATAAGAAGGAGGTCCTCAAAGCGGTTTTTTGGGGGTTGGGAGAAACCGTGAATAATCAGCCTTTCGTGAATCGTTCCCGGTTTTATATTCCGGTTGAGGACCGGGAGGTAAACCTGGCCAAGGCCAAACAGCTTCTCAGCGAGGCGGGATATCCAGGTGGGTTCAAAACAGAATTCCTTCAATTTTCGATCACCTATGACTTAGCCGGTTGTGAAGCAGCCATCGGGCAATTGAAGAAAGTCGGGATTGAAGCGACCATGAAGGTCATCGACCGAGCACCTTTTAATACCATGATGAGAAAAGGGGAATATAGTATTTCCTTCTCCGGAGACTCCGAACGGTTTGATTGGGACGATGCCTATTATATGTACCTGCATTCGAAGGAGATCGACAGGAATAACTGGTCCCGTTACAGCAACAAGGAAATCGACGAGTTGCTGGAGAAAGGGCGGACAACCTGGAAATGGGAAGATCGGGTGCCCCTTTATAAAAAGGCCATCGAGATCATAAAAGATGACCTGCCCATCTTTTACGTATCCAAACCGGTCGTAGGATATGCCCTTCGGGATTATATCAAGGGCTTTAGAAAGGGTTTCGGTTTGAGGCCCGCCTGGTACGGCGGCGGGACAAAATTCTGGTGGCTTGAGAAATGATAGACTCGTAAAAAGTCAAAAAGTGGTGTTTCCCGTCATTCCGGCGAAAGCCGGAATCCAGTTCCTTCAAAAACTTAAAAATTCTCTGGACTCCGGTTTCCACCGGAGTGACGACTTTTTACGAGAACATCAAACTTAACTTCTCTTCCTTCGGCCAAGGTTTGTCATTCCCGCGAAAGCGGGAATCCAGTAGGGGCGGTTCGCGAACCGCCCCTACATCCTCTGGAAATTTCTTTTCCGGCCTGTCTCCGAAAGGGCCTCGCGAAGATGGCAAACGTTTTTTCGCAACGATAGGATGAACATAGGTAGCACTGCTTTTAATTTCCCCTCGGGAGGAGTTGATCCGCAACTCCTGCCGAAGAACTGGAGGTTCAAATGGTCGTTGATATTAACCGGATGGAAGCCGGGATAATGGGCGAAATTCGTCCAAACCCTGATAGCATCAGGACTGCGAATCCTCAGACCTATCCGCAGTATCCATTTAACAGCCCGCCGAAGATTCGCGAGAGTTCTCAGCCGATTTACGGCATCCGCGCTGAAACCGACCAGATGGTTCGCGTGCGCGATGGCATCCGTTTGGCCCTGGATGTTTTTCGCCCGGCCGGACAGCCCGGGGATAAATTCCCCGCCCTGCTGGGTTTTTCCCCCTATACCCGTCAGCTGCAGCAGACGGATGTTCCGCTGGGCCAGAATGAAGCCGGCATCAAGGAATTCTGGGTGCCGCGCGGGTATGCCATGGTGTGCGTGGATGTGCGCGGTTCGAACGACTCCGAGGGCGGTTGGGATTTGTACGGGCCTACCGAGCAGGCGGACCTGGCGGACATTATAGAGTGGGCGGGCTCGCAACCGTGGTGCACGGGTAGCGTGGGAATGGTAGGAGCTTCTTATTATGGCCGCACCCAGCTGATGGCCGCCGAGCAGCAGCCGCCCAGCTTAAAGGCGATCTTTGCCTACGATGCGGCTACGGACGCCTACCGAGATGCCTTTTTTCATGGCGGGATTCCCAGCGAGGGCATGCAGCGGACCTGGCTCGCCGCTGTCTATGCGCTGAACATGCAAAGCGGGCGCCTTAAGAATCGAGCGGCCATGCTGGAGAAAATCACCACGGTCGTCGGCCTGAAATACCCCCTCGACTGCCAGTTTTATCAGGAGAGATCTGCCTGGCCGCATTTGGACCGGATAAAAATTCCGACCTACTTTGGTTGTCACTGGGGCTTCTGGAATCTCCATTTGCGCGGTGCCTTCTCCGGATGGATGGGTATCAACGGCATTCCCAAGCGGATGTTGGTTGGGCCGGAGCCCCACCCCCGCCGCCCCGTAGCAGAATATCACCAGGAGACGCTCCGCTGGTATGATTACTGGTTGAAGGGAATGGACACCGGCGTTATGGATGGGCCTCCGATCCAGCTCTGGATCCGGGGCGAAAATACCTGGCGTTCGGAGAATGAATGGCCCTTGGCCAGGACCGACTGGCGCGAGCTATATCTGGGGGGACCTTCCAGCGGCCTGGAGGGCACCCTCGATTGGTCATCGGCGTCAACGGGCGAGCGCGGATATGACTATGTTCCGGACAGCAATGATTGGCTCTGGGGCCGCCCGCGACTGGTCTATCGTACCCAGCGCCTGGAGCGAGCGCTCGAAATAACCGGTCCGGTTCAACTCGACCTCTGGATCACCTCGACCGCGAAGGATACGGATTTTCTTGTGGTCTTGAGTGACGAGTTTCCGGATGGTTCAGTCTCGGTGATGACCAAAGGCTGGCTGCGGGCCTCTCACCGCGCCGTAGACCCGAAACGTTCCCAGCCGAACCAGCCTTGGCATCCCCACACCGGCCTGGAGTTGCTCACTCCCGGCGAGCCCGTCCTGTTGCCGATCGAGGTCATCTCCACCTGCAATGTTTTCAAACCCGGCCATCGGGTGCGGCTCGAGATCGCGAGCTGCGACAATATGGCAGAGAATCCTTTTGGATACCATCGCAGTCTGTTGAATCCGGCCAGGAACGCCATTCTTGAGGGTGGAAAACATGCCTCAAAATTGCGGGTGCCGGTTATCCCGCGGTGACGTAAGGCAAAGTCTTTTTTCAGGCAATATTTTCAATAAAATATTGCCTGAAGAAATCCCCACCAGGGAGGTTTCTTCAAAAGTGAACGTTCAAGGAGGGCGGACCCATGCCCGCGAAACGCGCGCTCATCATGCATCCGAAGGATAATGTGGCCACAACCGTTGAGGAAATCCAGCCCGGAGACCCGGTAGAGGTCTCTCGGGGCGGGGAGGTTCGAAATCTGACTGCTGTCGAGGCCATCCCCTTCGGCTTCAAAATCGCTCTGGAGGAGATCCCTCAGGGAGCGACCATCACGAAGTACGGGGAGACCATCGGCAAAGCCGGCCGGTCGATCGCCAGAGGGGCGCTGGTACACGTTCACAACCTCGAGGGCACCCGGGCGCGGGGAGACCTGGAAGGGAGGGAAAAACGATGAGCTTCCTCGGTTACAAGAGGTCCGACGGGTCCGTGGGAACGCGGAATTACGTGCTGGTCATCCCGCAGGGCATCATCGCCAAGTCGATCTGCGACTTCGTCGCCGGGACCCGGACCATCCAGACCGTGGATCACGGCTCCGGCCGCACTGCCGGTGACCGGGAGCGGATCGCCCGCGTTCTGATCGGGCTCGGCCGGAACCCAAACGTGGCGTCAGTGATCGTCCACGCCGCCAGCCCGGGTGTCGGGTACCCGGAGCTCACGGCCGAGCGCCTCGCGGACGAGATCGCGGCCAGCGGCAAGCGGGTGGAGGTCATCGACCCGGCAAAGGATGGCGGCGTGTACGAGACCATCACGCGAGGGATGAAGTTGGCCCGTATGATGGTGTACGAGGCCTCAAAGCTCCGGCGGGTGGAAGCATGGGACGAGCATCTGTGCCTGGGGGTCAAGTGCGGCTATTCCGACACCACCTCAGGCATCGCCGGCAACCCGGCCGTGGGGTATCTCTTCGACAAGATCGTGAAAGCGGGAGGCACCGCCTTCTTCGGCGAGACCACCGAGATTATCGGCGCCGAGCATGCGCTGGCCAAGCGCGCCGCAACTCCGGATGTGGCCAAGGCGATCCTGGATGCCGTCGCCCACCGGGAGGCGCTGGCCAAATCCACCGGCTTGGACATCCGGACCATAAACCCCGTCCCGGCCAATATCAAGGGTGGAATCAGCTCGTTGGAAGAGAAGAGCCTGGGAGCAATCTACAAGGCGGGGACGGCGCCGATTCAAGGGGTTCTGCAATACGCGGAGAGGCCGAAGGGCAAGGGCCTCTATTTCGTGGACAACTGGATGGGAGCCTTTTCCATCTTCGCCGGGTACGCGGCAGCGGGCTCCAACCTCGTCCTGTTCCAGCTCGGGGGCGGGGGCCTGACCGGTCGTACTCTCCTGGAGGGTGCGCCATCAATTGTGGCGCCCTTCCTCTGGTGCACGGCCAACCCCAAGACGTACGCGATGGCCAGGGACAACATTGACTTTTACTCCGGTACGGTGATCGAAGGGAAAGAGGATCCAGAGCAAGCGGGGGAACGCCTTTACCGGACGGTCATCGATATCGCCTCCGGCACCCTCTCCCGGAGCGAGACTCTGGTATACACCGACCCAGTTGATCTGTACTTGGAGGAGCCGCGGTTCTGAGCTCAGCCGGGTCCCGGCCGGGCTGTCAAAAGCAGCGGCCCAGCAACGAAATTATTAAGCATGGTTCGGCGCGCGTGCGCCGGGAGGCTAAGAAAGGAGACGCCGATGGACATTCGAGGTTTGATTCCTGCGACAGTCACTCCCTTTCGCGAAGACGGGTCTATTGACTATAAGGATTTGGAGGGGCATCTCGTCGCGGTTGCGTCGGCCGAGGGAGTCACTGGGATCGCCGTCAACGGGCATGCCGGCGAGGTCTTGGCCCTCAGCCTGGAAGAGCGGGCAAAGATTGTTTCCGTCGCCAGAAAAGCCCTGCCCAGCCACATCAAGGTGATCGCGGGAATCGAGGCTCATGACCCTGAGATGCTGGTGCGAGATGGGGTTGCCGCGAGGGATGCGGGGGCTGACGGCTTGCTTGTGCTTCCGCCCTTTGACATTAGACCGTATCGCCGGCTGGCCCAGGACCCTGATTCGGTGCTCGCCGTCTTTGGCAAGTTGGATCGCGAGGTGGGCCTGCCGATGATCGTGTTCCAGTACCCCGATTCCAGCGGCTGTGCGTACTCCATTGCAGCGCTGTTGCGCATCGCGGAGCTGTCGAATGTGGTAGGGGTCAAGGTATCGACTCCGGAAGTCTCCCGTTATGTGGAGATCTACGAAGCGCTCAAGGGTCGGGTGGCTGTCCTGCCCGCAAGCGACGCTCCCCCTCTGCTCGGGATGCTGCTCCATGGAGCGGATGGTGCGTTGATCGGTATCAGTGTTGTCGGGACACCCCACTGGTCCGAGCTGGTCAGGGAAGCTACGGCAGGGTCTGCTCAACGCGCCAAGGAGATCTTCCATCGCGTGTGCCTCCCCCTCATGGCCGCCCTGTTCGAGAATCAACAACCCAAGACCCTGATTAACCCCTTTGCAGCGACCAAGGAGGCGTTGATGCAGTTGGGCCAGCTTCGCTGCGCCCAAGTACGCCCCCCCTCTATCAAACCCGACGGTCCGCGTAAGGCGTCGATCAGGCGTGCGCTCATTGATGCGGGGCTGCTGCATCCCTCGGCGTAAGTACCTGGCTGGGTGTGGCGGGTCAAGGACTAATTCCCCCACTCTGCATAGTAACCGGCCGGATCGGCCACAGAGATGGAAAAGGCAGGAAGATGGAGGGGAATCGTTGTTCGGTCGGACACACCGAAGGAGGTGCTGGGTGTCCTTGGCGCCGCCGTCAAGGCCGCCACGGACGATGCCGACGTGAGGAAGAGAATGACCGAAATGGCCTTGACGGTGCGCTACATGGATGAGAAGCAGGCCGCCCTCTTCTGGGATGAGCTGGAAGCGCAGACGAAGCCGCTTTTAACTCTGGCTAAATAGCACGAGCGGAGGGAAAACCGATTTTCCGCATATTATGCGGATCCATCTAATCATTGGTATCCGGAATGCCGCTTTGCTCCACTCCGGATTATCAGATATGTAGCCAGCCATATAACCAGGCTCTTGCAGCCGCCTGATAAAAACTGCGGCTGAAGAGCAGCGGTTTTTATGCTAGACATAACAGGTATTGCGAGCTGTACCCCATTTGTGCTACAATGAATTCAGATAATGGAGGTGATCGAATGGGCAAGACAGCAACCGTAAGGGCGCGGATTCAGCCTAGGCTGAAAGAGCATGCTGAAACAATTTTTCACCGGCTCGGCATGAATGCAAGCCAAGCCATCACGCTGTTCTACAAACAAGTGGAGTTACGTGACGGTCTCCCTTTTGATGTGGCGATTCCATCCACCATAACCAAACGGACCTTTGAGGCAACCGACGGAGGGCGCGATCTGGTCGTCTGTGAGGACGCAGACGACATGTTCGAGAAACTGGGCATCTGATGTTTACCCCAGTCTACACCAGACAGTTCGAGAAGGATGTCAATCGGTTGCAGCGCCGCGGAAAGAATCTTGAGAAGTTCAAGATCATCGCGCGGTCTCTCATTGCCGGACACCCTCTCGATGCAATCCATCGAGACCATCGGCTCATCGGCAATTACGTCGGAAGACGAGAATGTCATATCGAGTCAGACTGGCTGCTCATCTACAAGATTGAGGAATCACGCATCATCTTCGAGCGGATGGGCACGCACTCTGATCTCTTCAAAAGATAGGACGGCACAACAACGGCATGGAGGCTATTGCCGCTAAGGCGCGGCACATCCTCATGCCGCCCGTTCGACGAAGACGAAAGAGAACCGTCCTCCCCCGCGTGACAGGTTACCTGGCTGGTGGTAATATGAGGGGAGATCGAGTGGAGAACACTGGAGGAATGGGGGACGATGTTTACTAGCTTTATTAACCTCAAGGATTTGGGGTCATTTAATCATGCTATGGAGGCCCGAGGGGACGTGGAGAGAGGGGACGTTCATTCCGAAATGGCTTTTCTCAAAACAGGGGTTGGATTTCTCTACGCACGTTCTGCATGAACGTCCCCTTCTCCCTACAAATGCTGTACCGCCGGCGTTGTGGCCGCAGGATTGATCGGAAGCCAATCTTCTCTCGCCCAAGAGGTTGAAGAAGTGAAAATCAAGAAGGTAATCTTAAACCGAAAGATGGAAGGTCTTAAAAAAGAACAATTCGGTGGGATGTTCCGCATGGTGCTATTTTCTCCCACAGAGACCGGCAACAATTTCTTGAAAATGGCCTACGTCAATCTCCCTCCGGGGTCGAAAGGCGCTGCCCATGTCCACCTGGGAGAAGAAGCGGTGTACACCCTTCAGGGGAAATGTATCCTACGGATAGATGGGAAGGACCACCTTCTCGAGGAAGGGTCAGCCTTCATCATCCCTCCAGATGTAGAACACCCAGCAGAGGTAATTGGGGATAAAAACTGGATTGCTGTTGCTGCTTATTGCGATGAGTGCCCGGTTCTGAAGAAAGCGCGGAAAAAAGAGAACGTGAACTATCCCGTCTCAATAGGCAAGTAAACCATCGGTTGCTTATTGTTTGAAAAAAGCCAGGGCTCATCACCCTGGCTTTTTAATTTTTGCTTCAGGGGGTAGGGGGAATGTCAGGTCGGCTTTGGGTTAAATCTTCCATCTTAAACACCATCTTAAATCCCATCTTAACCTCTTGACAATTCTCTCCATTTTGGTATCATCCCATCAGAAACCCTACCCGCCCTAATATCCATTAACCCAGAGGGTTGGCGTATGGCCCGGAGAAAATGAAACCCCATTTCTTGAAGGAAGAGGAATGGGGTTTTTTGTAACAACTTCTTTCTTAATAACGACTCCTTCCTGAAATGTTGTTTTTGGCATTTTCCTTCTGATTACAATACTTCAAATCGAAATCATTTAATTTTTCCTAGAAAAGGAGGCAATCGGGGGAGGAATAATTTCGGAGTTTCTGAGTTTTAATTTGACAAAGAGAGGAAATTGTGAAATATTTCTCATAAAATATCACGCTAGAGCTCCTGTCCCTGGATTTGGTTGGAATCGACTGATCCAGAAAAACTGGCACTCTTTAGGATGGACCAGGAAAAATGAAATACAGAGCGATTCCGATCCTGATTTTTCTGCTCGTCGGTCTTACCCTTTTATCTTCCGTACACGCTCAACCCCAAATAGGAGAGAAAGCTCCAGGATTCATCACTTCCACTTTAGAAGGTAAGCGAATTGCCCTGAAGGATTACTGGAAGCAACAAGGAAGAAAAGTCTTGGTCCTGTCCTTTTTCGCCACGTGGTGTCAACCCTGTAAAGAAGACCTGAAATATCTTCAGAAGGTTCAGGATCAACATGGAGATAAAGGACTCCAGGTGATTGCTGTACTTACCCAGGATACATCCAAGGAGGATCGGGTGAAGAATTTTATGGGAGAATTGGGTGTGACATTTTCTGTTTTAATGGATGAATACGGGATAATCGGTAAACGTTATGCGGTGACTGCTCTCCCATGCAATTTTGTGGTTGATAAGGATGGGATTCTGAGCGCTAAATATTTTGGATATGGGGAAGATGTCAAGAAGAGATTTGAAAACCAGTTGATGGGTCTTCTCTTGAATCCGTGAGGAGGAAATATGAAAAAATCATCGTTGCTAGCTCTTTTTATATCAATTTTTGTTTTTACTTCTGTCTCCTTTGCTAAAGAACTTCCCAAGATTGCGGTATGGGATCTTGTTTCCAGAGAAGTAAAGCCGACTTATGCCCAGGAATTAACCTCCATCCTGGCAAGCGAGATCGTCAAGTTAAAAAAATATGAAGTTTATACCCTGGAGAATGTCCGGACATTAGCGGGTTGGACCGAAGAAAGAATGAAACTGGGCTGTACAAGCACTCAATGCCTTACTGCTCTGGGTCAGATGGACATTGCAAAGTTGATTTCAGGGAGTGTGGGGAAGATTGGCGATCGGTATTCCGTATCATTAAATCTCTTTGATACCCAGAATGCCAGATCTGAAAATATGATTTCAGAATTCTGCCGGTCGGAGAATGAGCTGATCGACTTAGTGCAGGTGGCCGTAAGGAAATTACTGGGAGAGGAAGTCGTGCCATCCAAAATTGAGCAGCGCCCTTCTCCTTCCACAGGCAGTGAGATCGGCAGGGACGGTCGTTTTATTGCCTATAATAACGGGACAGTCTCGGACACTCGGACGAACCTGATGTGGGCGGCGAAGGACAATGGTAGTGATATACGCTGGGCGAACGCCAAGAGCTATTGCGAGAATTATCGTGGTGGCGGTTATTCGGACTGGCGGGTGCCGACGCAGGATGAACTGGCGGGGCTGTATGATGCAGGTAAAACTTATAAGTCTGACTGTGGCTATGTTGTCCATTTAACTGAATTGATTCGTCTTTCGTGTACTTGGGCATGGGCTTCAGAAACACGCGGTTCCGACGCCGCCGGCTTCCTTTTCCTCGATGGCACCCGGTACTGGCTTCGCCAGTCGCTCGACTACAACTGGCTCTTCCGGGCACTCCCGGTGCGTTCCGGCAAATAGATTATTTGGTCACTTGGTTCTTTGATTATTTTCTTTTATCGGGTACAGGGCGGAGCCCTGTTCGCTACAAAATTGGCGCCCCGGTTTTTTGCTGAGCATGCGTTATGGCCCAATACGGACATCTTCCCATCTACCGGGAGGCATTCAAATTCCTGATCTATTGCGAAACCATCGTTCAGCACTTTTCCCGGTATCACAAATATACCCACGGCTCTGATCTGCGCGACACGGCGCGTACCGTGATCAAGCTGATCATCCGGGCGAATAACCTGAGCGATAAAGAACAAGTCCTCGAAGAACTGCGGGTGACGATCGAGGAACTCAAAGTGATCATCCGCATCTGCAAGGAGGTCAAGGCATTCAACAGTTTCAATTCATTTGAAACAGCCATTAATCATGTAGAGGACATAAGCAGGCAGGCGGAAGGGTGGCTGAAAGGTGCGAGGAAAAAGCGTTTGGGACAGAATCCGTGCGCCGAGGGCGCAGGCCCAGGCAAACGGAGCGAGCCAAGGTAGTCCATTTGGGTCTCCTTCGCCCATGAGGCATATTGATACAGGACGTCCTACCCGGCAGGGATGGACACCCGGTGGCGGAAGCGATTCCGAGGAAGTGAGGAGACAAAGCGGTTCCGACGCCGCCAACTTCAATTTCAACAATGGCAACCGGAACTGGAATCACCAGTCGAACGACAACAACAACCGGGCACTCCCGGTGCGTTCCGGCAAATGGACGACGCTGACATTTTTTCACTGAGAAACCTTTATCGGGCGTACCTGAACTGCCGACAGAGCAAACGCGGCAGCCGCTGCGCCCTGCAGTTTGAGCTCCAAGCCGAGGAAAACCTCATCAGACTGCAAGAGGAACTGAAGACCCGCACCTACAGCCCCCTTCCTTCTACCTGCTTTGTCACGGAGAGCCCGAAACTCCGGGAGATCTTCGCCGCCCATTTCCGCGACCGCATCGTCCATCACCTCCTCGTTAGCTACCTGGAACCAGGATGGGAACGGCGCTTCATCCACGACAGCTATGCCTGCCGCAAAGACAAGGGAAACCACGCGGCGGTGAAAAGACTCCAGGAATTTATGCGTAAGGTGAGCAACAACCGTTCCCGCCCCGCCTTTTTTCTGCATCTGGACGTCAGGTCTTTTTTCGTGTCCATCGACAAGCAGATACTATACGACATCGTCTGCCGCCGGGAAGAAAAACCGGAGATCATCTGGCTCATGGGCGTCGTCATCTTTAACAACCCTGCCGAAGACCCGGTAAAAAAAGGGAGACGGGCGCTGTTTGAGCAGATACCTCTCCACAAGTCCCTTTTCCACACGGGAGGGCGCACCGGTCTGCCCATCGGCAACTATACCAGCCAGTTTTTCGCCAATGTCTATCTGAACGAGCTTGACCAGTTTGTGAAGCATACATTGAAATGCCGATATTACCTGCGTTATGTCGATGATCTGGTGCTGCTGGCCTAACTTCCGCACTGGGCTAATCGATTTTAGCTATTTTTTGACTTCTCGTTTCGAAAAGCCCTTTGTTTTCAACGATAGTGGTTCTTAACGGGCAAAATAGTGACTAATATATGTAATTTTTATATTGACAATATGGTAGTTATATGATTATGATAGTGGCAAATGTATATCAGAGAAACCAAGAGGGTTTACAAAGGCAAAGTCTACACGAACCACCTTCTGGTCGAGTCGGTATTGACCCCCAAAGGACCGCGTCAGCGGATGCTGTGTTCTTTGGGAAGGCTGGAGCCTGCTCCCCGTGAACAATGGCTTGCTCTGGCTCGTAAGATGGAGGCGGCCTTGCAAGGACAGCTCTCACTGCAAGGCCAAGGGGCAGAAGCAGAAACCCTGCTCCAGAGGGGACACAAAGGTCGGAAGAGGCCGCAGAGATCCGAAGGGATTTGCGGGCAGGGTGAGATCATTGCCATTGATACAGAGCGGGTCGAAACCGAGCAACACCGTGAGGCCGGGCCAGTACACGTGGGGCATCAGCTATGGCGACAGTTGGGTTTGGAGGAGATTTTAGGTCGTGCGGGGCTGTCGGAGCGTGCTTGTGTGCTGAGCAAAGTGATGACATTGAACCGACTTGTTTTCCCGCTTTCCGAACTTTCCATGCCGGATTGGATTCGCCGGACAGCCATGGGAGATATTCTGGGGACAGCTTTTTCGGAACTCAACGAGGATGCGCTTTACCGCAATTTGGACAAGCTGTATCCGAAGCGAGAGCAGATTGAGAGAGAGTTGTCGGAACGAGAGAAGACGCTGTTCAACTTGGATGATATGGTTTACCTCTACGACCTGACGTCCACCTACTTCGAGGGCCAGGCCGAGGCAAACCCGCAGGCCAAACGGGGCTATTCCCGTGACCAGCGTCCTGATTGCAAACAAGTGCTGGTAGGGCTGGTGCTGGATCGAGACGGATTTCCGAAAGCACATGAAATCTTCGAGGGCAACCGGCAGGACCGCACTACGGTTGACGAGATGCTCCAGATTTTGGAGAAACGGACGGGCAAGCGCCCCGGGGCGACGGTCGTGGTGGACCGGGGCATGGCATATGAAGAGAACTTGGAGCAGATTCGGGCACATGGTCTGCATTACCTCGTGGCGGGGCGGCAGTCGGAAAGAAACGAGTGGTTGGATGATTTTGAGGAGGAGGCCGATTGGGAAGAAGTGATTCGGATGCCGTCTCCGCGTAATCCGTTGCAGAACAAATCGCGGGTAGAGATCAAGCGTCGGCAGAAAGGGAGCGAGGTTTACATTCTTTGTCTGAGTGAGGGACGGGAGGAGAAGGATCGAGCCATTCGGGGGAGACAGGAGGAGCGTTTGATCAAGGATCTGGAGCGTTTGAAGAGACGTATCGAGACGGGGCATCTCAAGAAGGCCGAAAAGATTTATCAGGCGATGGGTCGACTCCAGGAGCGCTATCCGCGTGTTGCGCGCTATTACGGGATCCAATACCAGGCGCAACTCCGGAGTCTTTCCTGGCAAGAAGAC
>Ga0315285_10005825_pt1 | contig 12672 bp, 8 predicted proteins | sample YL17G09_36_MG_FD_203698 | JGI IMG/M metagenome (GOLD analysis project Ga0315285, IMG submission 203698) | Sediment microbial communities from Yellowstone Lake, YNP, Wyoming, USA - YL17G09_36 | ecosystem: Environmental > Aquatic > Freshwater > Lake > Sediment | place: USA: Wyoming | collected... | reverse complement strand
TGGGAAAAAACCTGCAGTGGTCCAATGTATTCTTCACCTACAATAGATGGTTCATCCGTTTATATAGGAAGTATTGGCACAGGTTCATCAAGCACTTATTATCTATATTCTCTTAATATTACCACAGGCGCTGAAAATTGGAAGTATTCTGCCGCTTATGCGATAGAAACAAAGCCATTTGTCTTAAGCGGCACAGTCTTCTTTGGTTCCTGGGATTCTTACTTCTATGCCCTTAATACCTCTAATGGTTCTCTTAAATGGCGTTATCAACGTAATTCAAATCGTTATTATAGTCCTGGAGATAGCTGGCCCGTGGCTTCCGCTTCAGCTAATAGAGTCTTTGTAGCTGACCGTGAATATTATCTAAATACTATTAACATAACTACAGGAATCGCTGATTTGTTACGAACATCAATCTCTTCTCAAGCACTAACTCCTGATGGGACAGGACTTATCCAGCGAGTTACTTCTGGAAATCTTGAACGAACTACTTTTGATAATGCAAATGTATGGAGCAGAGCTTGTAGTCTCGATTCTGCACCTGTTTCACCTATATGCAATGGGAACAGGGCTGTTATTGTCGACCAGGATGGTCTCGTCTCTGTAGTAAATGTTAATACAAGTGCAATTGAATATCAATTCTATGTGGCTCGCGGTTATCAACTCCATCCTGTCAATATTGATTCAAACGGAAATGTCTATGCTTCAACTTACGAAGGATTTCTGATGTGTGTTACCAATAATCCTGTTCCTGCAGAAACAAATAACTGGACAATCTATGAGTAAAAAAACATAATCCGATTTTATTTCATTATTAATCTGTTTTAACAGTCACTATATTAAATAGCGAAAAACCGATTGATAGCCAGCATATTTATGCTGGCTATTCTTTTAATCAGGGATATTCATCCCTTTAGAATGGTTCAGGATACATATCCTGAACCATCGGACATTTTTCGAACCTTCCTAACACTACTTCCTGAAACTTGAAATCATTGAAAAATTAAAACTTTTTTTGAAATATTCCCCTTGATTATTCTAAAATTTAATACCATACATTCAATCATTATCCTAATAAATTATTATCTTTAAAAAACTGTAAGTCGACATTTATGTCGCATTTTAATGCGAGATAAATCTCGCACTACATCCTAAAAAGAGGGGAAGAAGATGAAACTCTATTTTATCGATTGGGCGTTTATAATTGCATATTTTGCTCTCTCTTTAGGAATTGGCATAGCATTTACAAAAAGGGGAAGTAAAAGCCTTATTGATTTCTTTTGCTCAGGAAGAAGCGCTCCCTGGTGGTTAGCTGGTATCTCTATGGTCGCAACAACTTTCGCCGCTGATACTCCTTTAGCTGTGACAGGAATAGTCAGTAAAAATGGAATCGCAGGTAACTGGCTCTGGTGGAACTTCCTTATCGGAAATATTCTCACAGTTTTTCTATTCGCCCGTTTATGGCGAAGGTCAGAGGTCATAACTGATGTGGAGTTTACAGAATTGAGGTATGCAGGTAAACCAGCTGCATTTCTAAGATGTTTTCGCGGTCTATATTTAGCCATTCCATTTAACTGTGTTGTAATGGGATGGGTTACTGTTGGTATGCGTAAGGTTATCCAGGTATGTTTAAACTGTTCGGATAAACAAAGCTGGTTAATAATAATTGGACTATATATCATTACAGGAATTTATATAATCCTTTCAGGATTATGGGGAGTATTACTTACGGATTTCTTCCAATTTTTAATGGCAATGACAGGTTCAATTGCACTTGCATTTTTTTCGATTAAAGCAATTGGAGGATTTACAGAATTAAAAATCGGGTTAGCTAATACTTATGGTGCTGATAGCCAAAACTTTCTGAGATTCTTACCTAATTTCAAAGGCGGAGGTATAGGAAGTTACTGGTGGTTAACATTCCTTGTAATGATAGGATTGCAGTGGTGGTCTGCATTTTATCCGGGAAGTGAACCCGGAGGTGGAGGATACATCGCCCAGAGAATGTTTTCTACAAAAGGTGAGAAACAATCATTGATGGCAACATTTTTGTTTAATATTTGTCATTTTGCTTTACGTCCTTGGCCCTGGATTATCACCGCGTTATGTGCACTTGTCATCTTCCCTAATTTAGAAGACCGCGAAACTGGTTATCCAATGATGATGATAACTTACTTAAAACCCGGCTGGCTCGGATTAATGTTGGTCTCATTCTTAGCGGCTTTTATGTCAACGATTTCCTCGCAGATTAATTGGAGCTCTTCCTATATTATGAATGATGTTTATAAGCGATTCATCAATCCTAATGCCGATGAAAAACACTATGTCCTCTTATCAAGGATATTCGCTGTTTTCATTATCGCCATCGCATTAGTCGTATCAAGTTTATTCGGGACTGTTAAACAAGCCTGGGAATTCTTAATCGGATTCACAGCAGGAACAGGTCTGGTCTTAATATTGAGATGGTATTGGTGGCGAATTAATGCCTGGACTGAAATCTCATCTATGATTGCCTCAGGAATCATATACGTCTTCTCATTCATTTTAACCCGAAAATATTTACCCGATGAAAAACAGTTCCCCTGGCAAATGATAATCACCATCTTCGGCTCCATTATCGTATGGTTAATTGTGACTTACACAACCAAACCTGAACCTCAAGAAAAACTTATAAGTTTTTACAAAAAGGTTAGACCGGGTGGAGTCTTATGGAAACCAATTTCTAAGCTTGTTCCAGAAATTCAACCTGAGAAAGGATTATCTCTTGCCATTTTCGACGTAGTTCTTGGGATTATTATGATATATGGTGTATTGTTTGGATTTGGGAAAGTTATTTTAGGTTATGGTAGTGGATGGATAATGATAGCTATTGCGGCAATTGCGGGGATTGCTTTATATCATAACATCTCAAAAATGAAAAATTAAAAATCTAATGAGTTAAAACTAATAACACTTGAAATAATTATTACTTCAAAAGTTTTACTACTTATATATCCTAAATCATAAGTTGTCGGTTGTCAGTTTTTAGTTTTAAATTAAGTTAATAATAATCTAGTGGATGCTCTGGTTTCTCCTCTTCATCCGAATCTTTTGCTTTTTTTAGGGTCTCTTTGAATAAATCATCAAGCCCTTTCTTCTTATCTTTTTCTTTCTTTTGAAAATCTTTAAATTTTTCCTCTACCGCATCCCTTTCTTTCCTTATCTTCTTGAATGCATCCGTAAACTTATCACCAGAAGAACCATCTTCAGCAGGTTCACGTACTTCTAATATTTTTCCTGAGGTTCTATCAATAAACAAAATTGTTTTACATCCCGGACAAATAATCTTAAAAGGTTCAACCATTTTATCCCCCTTTCCCTCTATTTAACTTACAAAAAGATTAAACGAATCACCCCTAAAAAATCAAGAGGAAAGTATATAGCATATCAATGAACTTGATAAGTATTCCAAAAAGAAATCTCTGAAATACTAACTAATATATCCACAAAACCGCACAAAACATCCTTAAAAATTACTTCTTGAGAGAGAATTGATTCTTATGAAGGGCACAAAGCAAAGCCCCTTCATAACCACCGGATGCCTTTAAAACAATAAGAGATGATTGCCTCTTCTTTAACTTTCTCATAAGGGTCTCAATCCCTTTTCGCTCATTACATAAAGAAAAAGAAGTTGACTCTGGTAATATAAAGATATAGAGTTTCTCTTTAGAAACATCGATTCCGATGAAGTGTTTGTAAGTATTCATTGGAAATCTACTTTCTGATTTCACAGCTCGTCCTTGTCAAGATATGGGCTTTCAACTTCCCTGAATGACTGTTCGAGCTTAAGAAATCCTGTTAGACACGGCGACCTTGCCTCTCGAGCGTGCTTTCAAGCGCAAGGGGTGGACAGTCTACCGTGTCTAATTATTTTTTATCTTTTTGCCCTCTATATCCCATCGCCTCTTACTAAAATAAGGATATTTCTTAATATACAAGGGGTTAGGGGTGTGTGAGTTAAATATTTCAGAGATCTCAAAATATAAGGTAGGGGCGGTTCGCGAACTTCCCCCACAAGTATTCGTGAAGATTAGTGTAATTCGTGGTTTCAATCTTTATTTTTTAGATCAACTCCTATGTTAACTGATAACATTCTCAATCTTATAGGAAACACACCTCTCATTCGATTAAGAGGAGAGAATATTTACGCCAAAGCGGAATTTTTAAATCCCGGTGGAAGTATCAAAGACCGTGTTGCATTAGCAATGATTGAAGGAGCTGAACGTGATGGACGATTAAAACCCGATTCAATTATTATGGAACCAACCTCGGGTAATACAGGAATCGGTATTGCACTTGTGGGACGATTAAAAGGTTACAAAGTTCAAATCGTTATGCCTGAAGGTATGAGCACCGAAAGAAAAAAGTTAATTAAAGCCCTCGGCGCAGAACTCATTTTGACACCAGATAAAGATGGAATTATAGGTGCTGTGAAGAAAGTCCAGGAATTAGCAAAAGAAAATCCACGCATTTTCGTCCCTCAACAATTTGAAAATCCTGATAATCCACGTGTTCATTATGAAGAAACCGCACGTGAAATATGGAGACAGATGAACGGGGACATCGCCTGTTTCATTGCTGGAGTTGGAAGTGGCGGAACTCTTCAAGGAGTCGGAAAATTCCTTAAAGAACGAAGAACTGAAGTGAAAATCGTCGCTGTGGAACCGAAGAACGTCTCTGCTTTACTTGGTCATGAACCGGGACTACATCAGATACAAGGAATTGGTGATGGTTTCATTCCGGCGATTTTAGATGTTTCGATGGTTGATGATGTTGTCGAAGTCTCCGATGAAGATGCACTTGAAACAACGAGACAATTAGGACGTGATTATGGATTACTCGTGGGAATCTCTTCAGGAGCAAATGTATGGGGTGCAAGACAAATGGCAAAGAAAATCAAAGGCAATATTGCCACTGTTCTCCCTGACCGTGCCGAACGATACTTCAGCACCGCACTCCTTTAAAAAATATTAACCACGAAGAACACAAAGAAATTTAAAAAACAAAAACCACGAAATTGCACGAAAGGTCACAAAAGTTTAAAAACAATAATTTTTTATGAAATTTTACGTCCTTTCACAGTTAATAAATTCTTTTCTTATTCTTGACAAAACAATATTTCTTTTAATAACTTATCGGTCATTAAATACATTTCAAACATAATGGGTGATTAGCTCAGTTGGTTAGAGCGTCGGTCTCACATACCGAAGGTCGAGGGTTCAATCCCCCCATCACCCATGTTTATTGAGCATTATTATTTAGAAATTATTTTATTTAATAAAAAATAACAGTGATCTCTATTGTAATATAATAACTATCCAACCCTATGGGTTCGCTTCATTCTTCTTGATAGATTAAAGATACAACCTTCTCCAGATATTTGAATCAGTATTATAATATATTATGTTTCACGCCCCTTTGGCGCCCCTTTAGTGCCCCTTTCGCCCCTTTGGCGCCCCTTTAATATATAATACGTACCCTTTCCAGTCTTACCTTTCCGTTCAAAAATTTCTTTTGTTTCAAGTTCTTTTAAATCGTCTGTTGCTTGTCGCTTTTTTAAACCACATAATTCTTGATATTCTTTGTTTGTAACCCTGCCTGTTTCTTTTACATATTTAACTGCTTTTATTTGCCTATCATTCAATCCCAAATTTTTTAAGTATTCATCAGCAAGAATTGATTTTCTTATAATAATCCGAAATGTGTTCTTCTGTTGAATAAATTCTGGCTCCGGGAAATCGTTTTCGGAAAGACTATTCATCATTCTTTTTATACCTGTGCCCCATTGTTCGATAAATTTAATTTTATGAAATGCCCAAGCAATAAGTTTGTTATGAGGTATAGAACGATGTTTTTGCTTTAGTAGATCAAGCGATAATTCTTCTGGTAATTTCCCGGGATTAATCACCTCAATTCTATCATCATATATTTCAATTTGAATATTTCCTGTATCCGTATAATCTCTATGGCAAATAGCATTAATTACTGCTTCTCTATAAGCTTCAAGTGGATATTCCCACTCTTCCTTTCTTTCAATAGAACCTTCAACTTTTGCCTTGAGTTTAATGTTCCTTTGAATAAATTTAATGGTTTTTTCAACTTGAGAAATAAGGTCACCACTTATTTTTTCTATATCAATGAATTCAGTTCTTTCATCATCTTTGAAACGCCCTGCTGATACTTCTGCTTGAAGGAAATATTTTTGAGGTTTTTTTCCAAATAATAATATAGATGCCCGAGTTAAACTCTCGTTTTTGAGTAAACCCATATTTTTTAAAATGTCTTCTTTTGGTAAATTTTCATCTATCTCCCAATTTCTCTCTTTTTTAGCTCTTTTCAAAAAATCATTTAATTTCGTGTCATCTATTTCTTCTAATGAAACTTCTTTTATAATTGTTTCATCCCAGGTTATTCCTCTTGATGATAGATATAATCTTATTTCCTCATCTTTACACATTATCTGGTTTGTTTTTCCCACTCTTTTATAAGCCCTTCCGAAAGCGTAGACTGGTTTTAACTGCTCTTCCAAGACTACTACCTCAATAATATCTAAATTATTATATCTCTCAACAACGATTTCTGGAAGCACAGGAGCGTCTGTATTTGTCTTTATCTTATTAGTAAGGTCTTCGAGAGTTCCTTTACCTATATCAATTCCAATTACATTTGAATTATGTTCTACTCCTATAAGGATGGTTCCACCTTTATGATTAGAAAATGCTGAAATTGTTTCAATAATCTCTTTCCATTCACCTACAGACTTTTTAAACTCAATTATATCATTTTCACCTATGCTTAAGAGTTCTTGAATCGCTTTTCTCATTTTTCTAATTCCATTTGCTTTAGTATACTTTTATCATTTCTCTTCTATTTCAGATTGTTCTTCTTCAGCCTTTTCTGATAAAATAACTGCATTATCAAGTAATAAAGTATAATACCGAAGTTCGCGGGTTCGATTCCCCCATCACCCATTTTTATTATTTTCTAGCCTTTTACTTTGAGCAATAACCACAGAGAAAATTTTGTAATTTCCTATCACTCTCAAGAGTACTCATTTACTCCTTTTTATATTTACACGGTGCATAATTTGTTGAAACTCAATTATATTTTTTCTTTCTTAATTCCTCTACAATGCTTACTATCAAACACTTCTAAATAAATATTATGTAAAGATTTATAAATGTCAATTTGATTGTATTATATAATAAATCCGATTCCCCAAAAATTACAATAAAAAAGCCGATTTCTAAAAGTTAGAAATCGGCTACGATATTTTATATTCAAGTAAATTTTATCCAATTATTCTTTATTATGGAGAAATAGTTTCTTTTTTATACCACGCCTAACCACATTACTACTTAAGATAGCTTTTCTTAACTTTTCAACAATCTTAGAGTTTATTTCAGGTTTTGGTATTAATTCTTTATTTTTTAGTTTTGCAATTAATGTATTTTTAGGAATCAATCTTGCCTGATTACAATCAAAGATTGAATCTGTTGTAAAACACTCATATTCTTCTTTACAAACCTGAACAAGACTTCCGGAAGGATAATTATAACTTCGGGCACGTCTCAATACTTTCTCTATTTGTGTAGATGAGTAAACAACAATCAAATCGTCTTCATTTTGGGGATTATAATTAACAACAACATGATAGTGGGGATCTTTTAATCCACAATCTTCATCAGCAAAATAATAAATTGATCCGGGTTTAATAACTTTAAATTGTTGTTCTGCGGAGAATTCAATCAACGGTCTCTCCAACAATTATCTAATAAGGCCGATTCTTCTAAATCTTCTTTCCTTATCTTTTTATCTTCATCTGTCAATTTGTAATCAATTAAAGATTCATTTTCAGGGTCTTCTAAAAAATCTAAAACATCAATAGCTACACGACGGTCATCATCCAAATCTTTCTCGTGTTTTTTCCATTCTGGATAAAGATGTGTTAAATTTGACAATGTGGCCCAATCATATTCTTTATACTTTTCCCAAGAATATTTCAGAGCTTCTATTTCACTATCAGAGAACACATCATCATCATAATTCTTTTCTGATATATATTCGTATTCATCTTTAGCCTTCTTGATGAACTGTTGAGCATAATCAATTTCTTCTTTGCTTAAATACTCTCCATTCAATTCTAAAATATCTCTACTACTTGATGCTACCAATCCTTTTTTCATTGCGTAATAAGTATCATTTGATATTAAGCGACCATATCTTCTAAAATGGAAACGGTCAGCAAAATACAATATCTTTAAAGCCTTCATTTTGTTAAGGGGATTTTTATTCTGAATGGCGAAGAAATTCAAAGCTTGGGTCGCTTTGTCATAAGCAAACCTAATCTTTGTTGACATAATAATCTCCTCCTAAATTCTAAGAAATAATTTATTTCAAAATTGTTAATATTTGTCAACAATTTTCTTCTTTAGGTATGTAATCTAAAATATAAAAAAAGAAGCTTATCTCTATTATATTTATCGGTTGTCAAGAAAAGTTTGTTTAATTTTATCATACTTACAGCTTTAGTAAATCCTCTATGAGCTAATAATCTACTTCCTTTAATTCTAAAAAATTTTTTTATCCATCTTTTAAATTATTTTTCACCTTGTACCAAAGTTTAATCAGTCGATTCAATCAGCCAGCAAAATGTTAGCAAGCGGATTATAAATATGGTAAAATCAGTATAGATATGGAACCTCACATACCGAAGGTCGAGGGTTCGATTCCTCCATAACCCATTTTTTAAATTTTTTGATTTTTTTCTAACATGAAACGTGTGTTTCTCTCAACAGAAAAAATAGTTAATATCAAAATTATTAATAATAAGAAAATAAAGCTTATTCCTATATATACAAGACGAGTTGTTGTTTCTGTTTTTATTCTTGTTTTTATTACTTCAATTTCTTGCAATCTTAATATTCTTTTTTTGTGATAAATTTTATATCCTGTTAATCTTAAATCTTCCTTTTTTATACTTTTCAAAACTTCGATTGCATTTTCAATATATTTATCAGTCAAATCACCAAGTGTTTGAGCTTCACTGATATTTTCTAAAATCATATCTGCATTTTCTTCTGTTTTATCTTGGCTGGAAAATAAATTTAGAATCTTAGACGAATTTGGAAAAAAAATATCTAATTTTTCTTGAGGTGAAATTGCTCTACTAAATGGAATTGGTTTACCCACTTCTGACACCGGACCAAAAGGTTCTATTATCTTATTAATTTCTCCAGGATTTATATAAACTTGAGTAATAGTTTCTTTACTCATATTCAAATTAATTAAATTTAATCCATATATTATAATAATTAATATAATAATAATAGATGCTAAAAGGATCGTAACTCTCCCTAATGGAAATAAAAATTTTGTTTCAAAAGACATTTCTTTGTTGAACTCCAATCTCTACTTATTCACTTAAATCATTAATAAACCAATTCCCATTTCTCTTGATTAATTTAAAAGTAAAATCTCCTTTAAACTCAATACCATCTTTGTTTGTAAATTCTAAATAAACTGTTACTTTTGCAGAATCATCTTCTTTCAAAGTATTTTTTATATTATAGGATTTTAAATTATCTATTTGTTTGGCATTTTTAATGAAATCAGGATTCCAATATTTTATCAGTTGATAGTAATCATTTTGAGAATCCAAAAAATTATTTACTATACTATTAATTTTTTCGCATTCTTTTCTATTTTCTTCTTCAAGTCTTATTTTTTCTTGCTTTGCTTTCTCTTCAGCCTCCTTTTCTTCTCTCAATTTTTCTTCAGTTCTCAATTTTTCTAACTTAATAACAAGATTTTTCTTTAAATCAAAATAAGCAGTCTCTATATGAGTACCAGAAAACACATCTGATTTTTCTTCTATTTCTCCAATTAATTTTACGCACTCATTAGAATTTTTTATTTGCTCAAATTTCTTACTATAATCATTAAGCATAAGGCGTGCATTAGATTCTTTTTTTAAAACGCTCCTTGTAGATTCTATTTTTGAGTTCAGTAGATTATAATTCTTAATACATGGAACTTCAAAAATAAAAACATCCAGTTGTTTTTCTAGGTTTTGTGGATCTTCATCAGATTTTAAATCTTCTTTTATATTATCTATAACCTGTTCTAATTTTTCATTAATCATTTTAATGACTTTTTCATCATTTAGATTTTTATCTAAAAATTTATTCAATGAAAATAATATGAAACGGTCCCTTTCCTCATGAGGTATATTGCTAATTATTGATAATACAGATGTATCTCTTAAGCTCCTATAATTTTTGAAAATCTCTCTTGCATCAATTTTTGAAGCTCGAAGTGTTGATTGAATAAAGGGAAATTTTTTATATTCATTAAAATTTATTTCCTGAACTAAACAAGATATCTTACAAGCTGATAAAAAGGCTTGTTCGAAATCTTTTTTATTCAAATAACAATATAAATTTTGTACCTCGAAAAAAACACTAACATCTGCAATAGTTGCCCAATAATCTCGATCTTCATAATCTTCTGAATAAATAGCAATACTAAATAATCTATTATCCCCATTTTCAAACAATTCATTAAATACCTTTTTATATATTTGATTATGGGGATAATCCAAATTTTCAATCATCCATTTAATTAATAATGATGATATTAAAATATAATCAGGATCTAGTTTATTTATTCTTCCAATTTTTACATCTTTATACATTCGTTCAAATTTTGGAAGCCAATTATTTTTCCATATTTCTATTTCGGGAAATAAGTCCTTCTCATAACCTTTGAAACAAATTGCCATTCTAAGAAACGCTTCAACTTGAACAATCGGATTATTTGGATTGTTTAAACTTGATAAGCACAAATTAAATAGTTTTTTTGAATCATTTGAATAATATAAGTCTGGAAATGATATTATTCTTTCTGAGAGATTAAAAATAGTAATTACGCTTTCACGATTGTTAAATTGTTTTAATAAAGAATTATTGTTAAATAAATTCTCAATATCTTTAGGAGATAAGCTTGTTTGATCTTCAATTCTTTTTTTTAAAGCTTCTGAAATTTTATCGGCAATTTCATTAACTTGTACTTTTTGTTCAGAGGAACACTTATCTAAATTTATTCTGTCTAACACACTTTTAGCTTGATCTACATTATTTATCTCTAAAAACTTTTTAATTTCTTTAATCTGTTTATTAATTATAGTTATATCATCATACTCGTACCTCATAATCTGATCTTTAGAAAACCCAACTATCGCATTACCCACATCAACAAGGAGCTTATCACTTGCTTCATCAATAATAGTACCTGAGACTATTTTACCATCTTTTAAATATATTGTATCAGCTGAACATACGACAAATAGAAAAAGATAAAACAAAAAGATTATACATATTAAGTGATAAATCGAACGAGACATCCCCTTATTTAATCTCCTCAATTTATATTTCTTTATATTAACAATAAGAGACTTTTAATATGTTTTTGATTTACTTCATCTTCTTGAGAAATATTTAATAATTTAATTAATATTGTCAAGTAAATATATAAAATAAAAATAATATATTATATTTTTAAGTATATTTATATATTATTAGCATTTGTGGGACAAATGTCCCTTTTTATTTGCCGTTCAGGATAAATATCCTAAAAAATTCCCAATACTTTTTTGAAACGATTTTTAATTTCTTTCTTAATCTTCTTCTTCACAGGAACAAATTTTATAGCATCTGCAACGACATTGTTGTTTGCCTCATTACTTGTCATTACATATCCTGAAATTCCTTTATCAAATTCAAATTCTCCTATGAGATTCCACTGCCCAATATTTTCTTTTAAATTAATATGAATCGTTTTTTTACCCGCCTTATGTTTCACCGTATAAGGAGAATTTGTAGCATGATTATTCATCGGGTCAACTCCATACCAGATATAAACTGCGTAGGTTCCCTTTTTAGGAATATCAGGTTGCCAATAAGCTTTTGATTCTCCATTCCCTTTATATGCCCAATAAGTTAGTCCATTGTAATCTTTTCCACCGAATCCTTCGTACCAGTTCCCTTCTAATCGAAAGGCAGGTTCACTTTGACTGTCATCAATTACAATTGCATTCGGTTCTTTTTCAGGAAGTTTTGTGCTTGTATTCAAACCAATTTTAACATCTCCCTTACTATCATTAGTTATATGTGGAACACCAACAAATCGATTTCCTGTAATAACTGCCGTTTCCACTTCCGGATTGAGTTTAATGTGATTCCCTGGACGATTAAAGTTACAGGAACTTACAATCAAACTTCCACCTGAACATTCGAGGGCTGGTAATTTTTTCCCTTTAGTACCCCAGAAAACAAAATTGCAATTATTGAACATTATTGTTCCGATTCCGTCGATTGATGCAATTTGATGTGCCGCACCCCAGAAGGAACAGTTCTGTAACTGAATTACACCAGTATTAGTTGATTTCACAAGTAATGAAATTGGATTTGGCTCAAGAAAACTCACAAACTCGCCATTGGTAATCAATAATCCATAAGGCGCACAATCCTCTACAAGCAAGGCATTATTTGTTGCATCCGCTCCTATACCAAGAAAATTGCCGTTTGCAACTCCATCGGTTGTTTTGATAAAATGATACCCAATTTTATATCC
>Ga0315285_10005824_pt1 | contig 12672 bp, 11 predicted proteins | sample YL17G09_36_MG_FD_203698 | JGI IMG/M metagenome (GOLD analysis project Ga0315285, IMG submission 203698) | Sediment microbial communities from Yellowstone Lake, YNP, Wyoming, USA - YL17G09_36 | ecosystem: Environmental > Aquatic > Freshwater > Lake > Sediment | place: USA: Wyoming | collected... | reverse complement strand
CGGGATTCCATGGCCGATATGTCTTACTCATCCGTGAGCCTCCGAAAATTCAAAATCCTTTAGCAATGCCTGGATGCATCGTATCATTATCTAAACCGTATTCAACTATTACTCGGACAGACTCCTAGGCGGCGTTCTTCCAAGCGACCTTTTTTCCGCTTGCGTCACCCTCAGGGCAAGCCTGTCGCCGCGAAAGCGGGGATATATCGATCCTCGATCGGACGCGGCGGGCCGGCATCCGCCTGACCTGGACCCTCGAATCCGCATTGAATTAGAATCTGTAGACCATGCAAATCTCTGCATACCTATATGTAAACTAATTCATTGATCAACTGGGTTGGCGCCCGCCTGCGACAAGCCTATTGCCTTCACGAGCGTCAATTGGTAATATCTGGTTTTTGCCAACCGTGCTCAAACAGTTCAGGTTCGTTGTTCGTAGTTTACTGTTCATCGATGAACCACGAACGAACAAGGCAATTGAAAATTGACAATTGAAAATCTACAATCAAGTTTGGATATCGCAGGCGTTTATTTTGTTGCGTCGGCGGATTTCAATCCTCTTCTGCCGAGCCAATCTGCACCGATATTCACGATTTCCATTGGCAGATGGGACGTGATTGTAAGCAACCACATGCTTGTAGTGGCGGCGGCAGCGCTGCTGCTTCTGGGCTGTATCCCTGTGGCGACAAGGCCGAGGCGGACTCGTCTCGGCGGAGCGAGCCGTAGCCGGATGGTGCCGGCTGGATTGGCGAACCTGATTGAATCAATTTGTGTATTCTTGAGAGAAGAAGTGGCCAGGCCCGTGATGCGCGAGCATACCGACCGTTATATCGGCTTCGTCTGGACTGTTTTTTTCTTTGTTCTGAGCCTCAATTTGCTCGGGATGGTTCCATCGGAGAAAATCATCGCTCTACTGACGGGAAAGGAGAACCATTTCGGCGGCCCCGCCACCGCAAATATCTACGTCACAGGCGGACTGGCAGCCGTAACATTCATGATGACTCATATTTACGGCATCAGACAGCAGGGATTCGGGCGCTACATCATTAATTTTGCCCCGCGGGCGCCGTGGTGGATTATGCCGCTTTTGTACTTTCTGGAAATCATCACCGCATTTGTCAGGCCGTTCACTCTTGCGGTGCGGCTTTTTGCCAATATAATAGCAGGCCATATTCTGATGGCCACGCTCTTGGGCCTGATATTAGTCTTCAAGAACTATTGTGCCGCGGTTGCTTCGGTATCGGCCGTTGTTGCGGTGTCATTCTTGGAGTTGCTTGTAGCGTTCATCCAGGCATTTGTATTTACGTTTTTGTCAACGCTTTACATTGGGTTTTCGATTTTGCCGGAACATTAATGGTAAAAGCCCCCCAGTAAACTGGGGGGCTAAATATTTGTCATGGAGGTTTAGAAAAATGACATTTTTTTCAGGTAGCATCTTGGCGGCGACGGGGACCAGCATTTCCTCGCTATCCATTTGGGCGGTGATGCTCGGCTGCGACGTGATAATATTGGCTGCCACATTTGCAATTGGTTGGATCGGAAGCAGAGCCGTTGAATCCATAGCCCGCCAGCCGGAGGCCGGGGCGCGCATATTCTCTACGATGGTTATCGCCGCTGCCCTTGTCGAAGGAATCACATTCTTCTCATTACTTATATGTTTTTTAGCGCTTTACTGGATGCGGTAAGGCAGGCCGTGATGTTAAGATGGCACTGCGGATACTTACGACAGTTTTAGCAGTATTGTTAGTCTCGGCCAGTGCTTCGGCTGCCCAAACCGAGCAAGCGCGCGAGCAGGGGCTTTTCAGCGGGTCATTCGCCGATGCTTTCTGGACGGTTGCTGCCTTTGTGGCGGTGCTTGTTATCCTTAGTAAGGTGGCCTGGAAGCCGATGGTGGAAAGACTAAACGCCCGAGAGCGGCACATCCAGCAGCAAATTGACGCCGCCAATAATGCTCGCCAGCAGGCGGAGAAATTGCTCGATGAATACAAACAGCAGGGCACAAAGATTATTAAGGACGCCGCCGACCAGGCCCAGCAGCGACAGGAAGAGCTTCTGCACAGGGCTCGCCGGGAGGTCCTGGCAATCAAACAAAAAACTCAAGACGATATTGAGTACGCCCGCTCTGCTGCGCTGGAGCAGCTGTGGGCCGAAGCGGCAGGGATGATTTCGGCGCTATCGCGGGAAGTCCTCGGTCGCACAGCGAGCGCTGAGGATAACCACCGGCTCATCCAGGATGCGATAGGGCAAATGAAAACGAACACAACCACAGATTCACACAGATTAAGCAAAACGTAGGGTGGGCTTTAGCCCACCAAGAGAAAATGGGGGGCAAGCCCCACACTACTCCCTAATCTGTGGACGGCAAGAGATTGATATGATAAGTACCGCTATACGCCTGAGAGAAATTTATGCGCAGAGCCTTTTCGAGCTGGCCGACCGACAGCAGGGTGTTGATACGGTGAGCAGCGACCTGAACATTTTGGCCGGCATCATTGGGCAGGAAGAAGAATTCATCAAGCTGCTCGATTCACCGTATTTTTCTACGGACTACAAAGGGCAGTTGGTGCGAAGGCTGTTATCCGGGGTAGCTGCCAACCTGACGCTGGACTTCCTTATGGTCGTCATTAGGCATGGCCGGGCCAGACTTCTAACCGACATTATCGGCAGGTATGCCGAGCTGTGGGACGCGTATCACGGGTATTACCATGTCAAGGTTACAGTGCCGCGAGCACTTGAAGACGGCCAGGTGAAAGAACTCTCCGATGGGATTGCAGCCGCGATGAATAGCCCGCCTGGACGGGTCAAACTCGAAGTTGCTGTCGAACCTGAAATTATCGGCGGGGCCATCATCCGCTGCGGCGATAAAGTGATCGACAACAGCATCAGGAATCGAATTGATGTGGCCGTCAAGACGGTGATGACCCAGATAAAAAGCAGAAAGTAACGCTAATGAAATTCGATTTCACCGAAATAAGCGGTATTCTCAAGCAGGAAATCAGCCAGTACAAAAGTAAGCTGGACGTCTCGAAGGTCGGCCGGGTGGTAGAGCTGGCGGACGGCATCGCGCGCATTTACGGACTCGATGATGCGATGGTGGGCGAGGTGCTCCAGTTTGAAAATGACGTCTTCGGCGAGGTTTTCAACCTCGAAGAGGACTCTGTGGGCGCCGTCATCTACGGCGAATACACGAAAGTCAAAGAAGGCTCGGATGTGCGGGCCACCGGCAAGCTGATGTCGGTCGCCATTGGTGACGAGCTGCTGGGTAGAGTTCTCAACCCGCTGTGTGAGCCTATAGATGGCGGCCCGCCCGTGCAAACTACGGCCCGGCGGTTTATCGAATCTGAGGCCCCCGGAATCGCCCAGCGCCAGCCGGTCAAACAGCCGCTGCAAACGGGCTTAAAAAGCATAGACTCGATGATCCCAATCGGCAGGGGTCAGCGAGAGCTTATCATCGGCGACCGTAAGACGGGCAAAACGGCTATCGCCCTTGACGCCATAATTAATCAGAAGGGCCAAGATATAATCTGCACCTACGTGGGCATCGGGCAAAGAGCATCAGCAATTGCTGAGGTTGTCGAGACCCTAAAAAAGTACGATGCTATGGCGTACACGGTCGTCATCGCCGCCTCGGCTGCGGATAGCGCTGCGATGCAATATATTGCACCGTATGCCGGTTGCGCGTTGGCGGAATACTTTATGTATGAAAAGCATCGTGACACGTTGTGCGTTTATGATGACCTTAGCAAGCACGCCATTGCCTACCGCCAGTTGAGCCTGTTGTTGCGGCGGCCGCCGGGACGCGAGGCCTATCCCGGCGACATCTTCTATCTGCACAGCCGTCTTCTTGAGCGAAGTGCGAAATTGTCGGATAAACTCGGCGGCGGGTCGCTGACGGCGCTACCCATTGTCGAGACCCTTGAAGGCCAAATCTCAGCCTATATACCGACAAACGTCATATCCATTACCGATGGGCAGATTTACCTGCTGCGGGAGCTTTTTCACGCCGGCGTAAGGCCGGCAATTGATGTCGGAGTAAGCGTCAGCAGGGTCGGCGGCAACGCCCAGGTTCCGGCCATGAAAAAAGTGGCCGCAAAGCTGCGCCTTGACCTCGCGGCATTTCGTGAGCTGCAGAACTTCGCCAGGTTGGGCACGGAGCTGGACCCAGCCTCGCAGGCTCAACTGGACCGCGGCAGCCGGATGGTGGAGCTATTGAAGCAGCCGCAATTCTCGCCCACGTCGGTCGGCGAGCAGGTGGTCACCATTTATATAGGCTCGGTCGGCCTGCTCGACGACATACCCGTAAATGCAGTCGGTGATTTCGCGACCAAATTTCTGCAGCATCTGGCAAAGGAGCATCCGCAGTACGTTGATGAAATAAACAAGACCAAGATTTTCAGCGATGAGCTTGCCGAGAAAATTGCCGCCGCGATAAAGCAATTCAAACCACAGGTTGCACAGATTTCGCCGGCCTCTTGATTGATAAGTAACGTTGTCTCCGCGACCTCCGCGGGCTTCGCGGTAAAAAATGGTTGGGACACGCAAAATACTTAGCCGCCGTAGAGCGGTCAGCAACATTTGCAGGCTGACCCGCACGATGCAGATAGTCTCGACCGCCATGTTCAAGTCTTACTATAACAAGTGGCTGGCGGTCGCCGAGTACCACGATGCCCTGGCGCAGGCAGGGTATTTGCTTGTTACTTCCGAGACACCGCTGGAGCATCCGTTGCTAAAAGAGAACTCCTCAGGCAGGTCCGCGGTTTTAGCCATCAGCTCCAGAGCCGGGCTTTGCGGGCTGTACAACAGCTCCATCTACAAGCTCTTGGAGACACATTTGAATCTGGCAAAGTCATCGGGCAGGAAATTGGATATCTACGCGACCGGCGGAAGATTGATCAATATACTATCCTTGCACGGCCTTGCGCCTGCCGAGCTGTACGGCAATCTCGATGAGATACCTTCGGATGCGCAGATTCACCAGATAGCAGATAGTTTCATAGACCGCTACATCGCCGGGCAGCTCGATTACTTTGGGGTTCTGTATATGGCTTTCCATTCGCCCGGCCACCAGCGGGCACAAACCAGGACCATTATGCCGCTGACCGAGCTAATTGACGATTTGACTACGCGGGCAAAAGTCATCTGGCCTTGGGACCAGGTTTTTGAAGATTTCTATATGTCGCCGTCACCGAAGGATATTATCGAAGGTCTGGCAAGGATGATAATGCATGCAACAATAAAGGATTGTTTCTTGCAGGCCGCGCTCTCGGAACACGTGGCACGCATGATAGCGATGCGGAACGCCACAAAGAACGCAGAAGATATGATCAGGGACCTGACCGCCCACTACAACCAGGCAAGGCAGACTCAAATAACAAGCGAACTGCTTGATATAATCAGCGGCACCGGAGCTTTAAGATGAATGAAGGCAAATTGATACAGGTAATGGGCAGCGTTTTTGACGCCAAGTTTGCGCCCGGGCACGTGCCGGCTCTATATAACGCTATCGAGGTCCGGGGCGAATTCGGCACCGGCAAAACCAGTCTTTGGGGCGAAATCGAACAGCACATCGGCGAGGGTCGAGTAAGAGCTATCGCTCTGGGCAGCACTCTGGGTCTTCGTAGAGGAATGGACGTTATAGATGCCGGCTCATCGATTACCGCACCTGTCGGAAAACAAACACTGGGCAGAGTCCTCAACCTGCTTGGTGAAGCCATTGACGAAAAAGGCCCTATAATAACCGAAATGCGAAACCCGATTCACCGTTTGCCGCCAAGATTGGTGGACCTGTCTGTGAAGACAGAAATGTTTGAAACCGGCATAAAAGTGATCGATCTGTTATGCCCGTTCGTTCGCGGGGGCAAGATGGGACTATTCGGCGGTGCAGGTGTCGGCAAGACCGTCATCATTCAGGAGCTTATCGCCAGAATTGCGACAAAGCACGGCGGATATTCCGTCTTTGCCGGCGTGGGCGAACGCACACGAGAAGGAAACGACCTGTGGCTGGAAATGCAGCGAACACATATCGGCGATAGCCAGGATACCGTATTGGACCATACGTGTCTGGTTTTTGGACAGATGAATGAGCCGCCCGGCGCGCGATTAAGGGTCGCTCTTGCCGCAATGACCCAGGCGGAGTATTTCTGCGAGATCGGCATCGGCGACACCCTGCTTTTCATAGACAACATATTCCGGTTTTCGCAGGCCGGCTCCGAGGTCTCCGCTCTATTAGGGCGCATCCCATCTGCTGTGGGCTACCAACCCACTCTTGCCACGGAGATGGGCGAATTGCAGGAGCGAATAGCCTCCACACGCGCCGGCTCGATTACCTCCGTGCAGGCAATATATGTCCCCGCCGATGACTTGACCGACCCGGCTCCGGCAACAACGTTTTCGCACCTGGACGCCTTTGTCGTGCTCAAACGCTCCATTACACAAAAAGGTATTTATCCGGCGGTTGACCCGCTTGAAAGCACATCTCGGATACTTGACCCTAACATTGTAGGGCAGGAGCATTACAGCGTTGCCCAGATGGTTCTACAATGTCTGCAGCGGTACAATGACCTGCAGGACATAATCGCAATCCTGGGCATGGATGAGTTAAGCAAAGAAGACCAGACAGTTGTCGCCCGTGCCAGAAGGCTCGAGCGGTTTTTCTCTCAGCCTTTCTTAGTGACAAAGCAGTTTACGGGCCTTGAGGGCAAATATGTGCCCGTTGCCGATACAATCCAAAGCTGCCGGCAAATCTGCGAAGGCAAAGGCGACAACCTGCCGGAAGAGGCCTTTATGTACGTCGGCACTATAGACGATGTCATTGCCAAGGCTGCCAGGCTGACGGCCAGATAAAGCAAAGGGACCCGCGGTGAGCTCAGCAAAACGCGCCAGATCCGCACAACCCCGCAATAAATTGCGGGGCTAAACACAAATATTCTCTGTGTTCTCTGTGCCCTCTGTGGCTAAAAACTTCCGCGGGAAATGAAGGTGACTTTTTGCCGGGAAAAAATACGTTTAACTGTGTTGTGATCGGGCCGTCCGGCAAGCTGCTGGACTGTAAGACTACCTCTGTTGTTTTCCCTGCTCACGACGGCCAGGTAGGCGTGTGGTACAATCACATGCCGATGTTCTGCAAGCTGGGCCTTGGAATTGTGCGGGTGGCGCGAGCGGCCTGCGAGACCGAGCCCGCCGGCGGCGGGGAGGATGTACTGCTGCTGGTCGACGGCGGCTTTGTGGTGGTCTGCTCAAACCTATTGAAGGTCATATCCTACGATGTCATTTTGCCGGCGGAGCTTAAGCCGGAAGGCATCGAGCAGATAATCGCCGGCATCACGAAGAAGCTGTCCTCCGGCCTGGCTGACCAGCACCAGCGGCAGCACCTATCAAAAAAGCTCGCGCTTCTGCAGCACTTGTCTCTATCCTCGATGCTCGATTCTCAATCCCCCGCTTTCGCGGGGGCAAGCCTGTCCCTGCAACAGGGGCCGGGTATCGAACGGCGGTGAAAAAACGCTTGCGAATTTCAGAACAACGGAGATAATGATGGGCAACCCCTGCCTTGGCAGGGGTAATTCCGGCTTTCGCGGGAATTGAAAAAATGACAATGGAAAACTTCAGATGTGGGAGAACATGAGCTATGAACAAAACCAGTGAAGGGACCCCGCTCTGCGGGAACCTAAAAAGCACGTCGCGTCGCGAGTTTTTGAAGAGCACCGGCCGGCTCGCCGCGACATCGGCCCTGGCAGCAGGGATAATCCCGCGCGTCTACGCGGGCCAAGACAATACCATTAAGCTGGCCTTGGTTGGCTGCGGCGGCAGAGGCGGCGGCGCGGCGTCAAATGCCATGTCCGTCAAGAATGGCCCGATCAAGCTTGTCGCAATGGCCGACGTCTTCGAGAGCCGGCTTACCGGCAGCTACAAGGCTTTGAAGGACGAGCACCCCGACCAGGTGGACGTGCCCGAAGATCGCAGGTTTGTCGGCTTCGACGGCTATAAAAAGGCAATGGATTGCCTTAACGCGGGCGACGTCGCGATTTTTGCGACGCCCCCGGCGTTCCGCTGGGTGCATTTCGCCTACGCCATCAAAAAGGGCCTAAACGTCTTTATGGAAAAGCCCGTCACGGTGGACGGCCCCAGCACCCGCAAGTTACTGAAGCTGGCGGAAGAATCCGTGAAGAAGAACCTCAAAGTGGGCGTCGGCCTGATGTCCCGTCACAGCCGGGCGCTCGAAGAACTGGCCAAGCGCGTTCACGACGGCGAAATCGGGGACATCATCTTGCAGCGCGGCTACCGGATGCATGGGCCCATCGGTTTCTTCGCCTCGCCCCCGAAGCCCAAGAATACAGTTGAGCTGCTCTACCAGGTCCAGCGGTTCCACAGCTTCCTGTGGGCCAGCGGCGGGAACTACAGCGACTTCTACATCCACATCATCGATCAGCTCGGCTGGATGAAAAACGCCTGGCCGGTTAAGGCCCAGGCGCTCGGCGGGCGCCATTATCGCCAGAGTCCTGAAGGTGTCACTTATGTGGACCAGAATTTCGACGTGTACGCGGTGGAATACACGTATGCCGACGGAACGACGTTCAATTTCGACGGGCGCTGCATGACGGGCTGCCAGGACATCTACTCGAGCTACCTTCACGGCACCAAAGGCATGGCGATCGCTTCCAAGAACGGCGATTGCGGGATGCCCTCCAGCACTTACAAGGGCCAGAATCCGAATCGCGAGAGAATGCTCTGGGAATCCAAAATCAGCGGTGACCAGCAGGATCCATATCAAAATGAGTGGAACGACCTGGTTGACGCCATTCGCAACGACAAACCCTACAACGAGGCCAAGCGCGGCGCTGAAGGCAGCCTGGTGACTTCTATGGGCCGCATGGCCGCCCACACGGGCCAGGTCATCACGTACGAGCAGATCCTCAACTGTGAGCACGAGTTTGCTCCCGATGTCGATAAGCTGACGATGGATTCTCCTGCGCCGCTTCAGGCGGGACCCGACGGCAGATATCCCGTCCCGCAGCCGGGCATCGTAAAGCAGCGCGAATACTAAGGAGAGAATACAGAATACAGGAGACATGAGAGAGCTTTCGCCGGGAATTCTGTCTTCTGCTGTGTTCGGAACTCGGAACCAATTTGGTGACCGTTTATGAGGATCAGCACTATGAAAAGCTCAGCCGAATTATCGCGACGTGATTTCGTGCGGACCGCATTGGGTGCGGGCGTGGCCTTAAGCGCTCCAACTGTAATCGGAGCAGCCGCCAAGGGGCAGGGCAGAACCTTCAAGGTGGGACTGCTCGGCTGCGGCGGCCGTGGTCGCGGAGCCGCTGCCGATGCGCTCGAAGCAGGCAAGATTCTTGGCTTGCCCGTTCAGATCGTTGCTACCGCCGACTATTTCAAGGAGCGGGCACTTCAAGCAGGAAAGGAGTTAAATGTCCCGCCGCAGCGCTGCTTCGGCGGTCCGGCCTGCTATCACGCTCTAATGGAAACCGACGCCCAGATCGTGCTGATGGCTACGGCTCCGCTGTTTCGACCACTGCACCTTGAGGCCGCCGTCAAGGCCGGCAAGCACGTCTTTATTGAAAAGCCGGTTGCTGTCGACCCGCCCGGCTGCCGGCGAGTTATCGCCGCCGGCGCGGAGGCAGAGAAAAAGGGCCTGGTGATCACCGCCGGCACGGAGATGCGCCACGACTGGAACTTCATCAAAACCCACCAGGCCGTTGCCGTCGAGAAAGCGCTCGGCAGACTTTACGCCGGTCGCATCTCATTCTGTATCGGCCACATGTTTTGGTCGGAACCAATCAATCCCAAGACCGGCGATGACCTGGTGCGGACGTGGCAGAATTGGATCGCGCTGTCGGGTGACCACCTGGTGGAGCAGCATGTTCATAATATCGATATTGCGAACTGGTTTTGCGGCGGGCCACCCGTCAGCGCGGTGGGCTTCGGCGGTCGCGCCCAACGGAACGCCGGCGATATGTATGACTTCTTCAGCATCGACTACGACTACGGCGACGGCGTGCACATCCACTCGATGTGCCGCCAGGTCAACGGCTGCTGGAACTGGACCGGGCACGACTTTGTCTACGAGAAAGGCCGAACGAACGGCAGCGACTATCCAAAACCTCAAAAATCGCCGATTCCCGCCGACCTGATCCAGGCGCCAAGCAGTCACTATCAGGAGCAAGTGGACACACTCTACTACGTCAATAAGGGCCAGCCGATTAACCAGGCAAGGGCCGTAGCTGAGTCAACTGCCGCGGCTATCATTGGTCGCATCTCTGCTTACACCGGCCAACAGGTCTCCTGGAAAGAAACTATGGAGGACCCCAGCATTAACCCGAATTATTACAACTTGACGTTAAGGCCGACAGCGGAGGACTTCGAGAAAGGTACGGTCGAAATCCCGAAGGAAAATTCTGTGCCCATCCCGGGCGTATCCGCCGCACGTAAGGCGCGGCGGGCATGAGGGGTTAAATGATTGAGAGGAGATAATATGGCAAATTCAAATAAGAGCCGCGGCACAACCCGGCGTGACTTCTTGAAGGGTTCAACCGTGGCGGCTTCGGCGGCTATAGCCGGTGCGCTGGGTATCAATCGCAGCATCTTTGCCGCCGGCAGTAATATCATCCGCGTGGGTATGATCGGCTGCGGGGGACGCAACGCCGGCGCCGCCGCCCAGGCGCTGGCCGCCGACTCCGGCGCGCGCCTCGTGGCGATGTGTGACATCTTCATGGACCGCGTCAAAGAGAAACGCACAGCCCTGAAGGGGCAGAGACCCGAGCAGGTCGTGGTGGACGACGACCACTGCTTTGTCGGCTTTGACGGCTACAAGCACGTGATCGAGTCCTCGGACGTGGTGGTGATCGCCAACGCGGCCAAGTTCCATCCGCTCCATGCTATGAGCGCGATTCAGGCCGGAAAGCACGTGTTCGTGGAGAAACCTCACGGCATCGATCCGGCCGGCGTCAAGCTACTGCAACGGGCAGCGGACTTGGCAAAAGAGAAGAGCTTGTGCCTTGTTTCCGGGCTGCAGAGCCGTTATCACACTGGATATGCCGAAACAGTCCAGCGGATATACGACGGCGCCATCGGCGATGTGGTCACCATCGAAGAAAACTTCCTCCGCGCCCCGTACGTTATCATCGAGCGCAAGCCGGGACTCTCGGAGCTCCAGTGGCAGTGCAGCACCCAGTACCATTTCCGCTGGCTGTCCGGAGATGATGTCCCTCAGTCGCTGGTCCACAATCTCGACCGCTCCAGTTGGGTGATGAGAAACCAGGCCCCGGTGAAGTGCCACGGTTTGGGCGGCCGGTCGTCAATGACCGAGCCAATCTATGGCGACGTATTCGATCACCATTCGGTCGTTTACGAATTCGCCAATGGCGTGCGAATCTACGCCTTCTGCCGCACCACGACCGGCTGCTACGACGATTCTTCCAGCATTGTGCTCGGCAGCAAGGGCAAGGCGGATATTATGCGGTGTCGAATCTGGGGCGAGACAAACTGGCGTTGGGAAGGAAGATGCGATCCTTACCAGAGAGAGCATGACATGCTGTTTGCTGCGATTCGGGCAGGCAAGCCCGTCAACAACGGCGACTACATGGCCCGCAGCACAATGATCACCGTGATGGGACAGATCTCCTGTTACACGGGCAAAGAAGTCACCTGGGAGCAGATCAATAAGTCCGACTTTTATCACCCGCCCAAGCCAGAGCAATGCCGTGACGATATGGAACCGCCGGTTAAGCCCGGCCCAGATGGCAGTTATCCCGTGCCCAAGCCGGGCTTCACAACCATGATTTGATTCGGCAAATGGAGGATGAGTATGAGTCGTGCGTGGATGCGCGTTGTTGTGCTGGCGAGCTGTCTTGGCACTATAATAGCGGCTGCCGCTTTAGCCTCGGCACCTCTGGCCGAGGCACCCCCGCCACAGGGGCGGGGGCTAAGGCTCGCCGAGAAATATACCGAGACTGTTAGAACGCAAAGCGGCGAGAAGCTCTCGTTTGAGATGGTGCTCATTCCCGCCGGCAGTTTCCTTATGGGCAGCCCCGCGGGCGAGGCAGGCCGTTCCGAAAACGAAGGGCCGCAGCACCAGGTGCGCCTCGATCCTTTTTATCTTTGCACGACAGAGACCACCCTTGAGCTATTTCTCGCCTACTATCAAGAGACGGTCAGCGCAAAGAAAGACTTCGTTGAAACCGAGCAAGCAAAGAAGGCCGCAGAACAAGCAAGCAGGGACGATGTTGACGCGATCACAGGTCCCACGCCCGTCTACGGCGACCTGACGATGGGCTACAGCGGTAAGCACCCGGGCATCGGGATGACCTGGCATAATGCCATGACCTTCTGCTGGTGGCTTTCCAAGAAAACCGGCAAACAGTATCGTCTGCCGACAGAGGCGGAATGGGAATATGCCTGCCGGGCGGGCGCCGGCAGCGTTTTTGGCTTTGCCCCCGCTCCTGTCTTCCGACAGGAAAACGCAGGGGTCCCGAACGAGCTCGCGGATTTCGCCTGGTGTAAGCCCAACTCCGATGGCGAAACGCAGGAGGTTGCCAAAAAGAAGCCCAATGCCTGGGGGCTATACGATATGCTGGGCAACGTTCGCGAGTGGGTTTATGATTTCTATAGTCCCACCGGATATACCGAAGCCGGCAAGAAGAACCCGGCGGTGAACCCCAAAGG
>Ga0315285_10005823_pt1 | contig 12675 bp, 11 predicted proteins | sample YL17G09_36_MG_FD_203698 | JGI IMG/M metagenome (GOLD analysis project Ga0315285, IMG submission 203698) | Sediment microbial communities from Yellowstone Lake, YNP, Wyoming, USA - YL17G09_36 | ecosystem: Environmental > Aquatic > Freshwater > Lake > Sediment | place: USA: Wyoming | collected... | reverse complement strand
ATGACAAAATCCTCCAGAGCAGAGAATGCCTGCTCGATCTCCGGGTCATTATTAGCCATCATCATGACGGCATAACTAGTCTTGAAATCAGCCCCTCTTGAATCGACTCCGGTAAGATTGGCCATCTCCTTGACTGCCATTGCCCGAATGTCCTTGAGCTTGGCACTGTCCCGCGATACCTCCGGTTTATCCAGATCCTGCTGCATAATCTTGATCCGGGCAGCCATATCATCGGGGGAATCCGCCTGAGCCAGATTGTTGCGGAACTCTTCCTGTGTGAACTGTTTCTCGACATTGCGGAGAGTAGTGCGGGGAGCTTTCTCTGAAACTGCAGAAGGTTCAGAAATTATTTCTCCTCGTTTTTTCAATTCTCTTGAAATCAATAATCCTTCCCCCAAGTCAGGATCTTCCATCTTACTTAACTTATCTTTGAGATAATCCGTTGATTGTTCCTGAATTGACAACATTTCCTGAATGACTGGTCGTGCTCCAGTCGGCAGCTCTTTCCCATCAAAGGTTGATTCCAAATTATAATCAGTTATGTCTGATAAGGGTACTTCTTTTACTATGCGGGTGGTTTTAGGATCAAGTAAATGTTCCGAATCAGTACCGACACTGGATAAATCTTTACCTTCTATAATGTATGCTTTTCGATTAGTACCCTTGAAAGCGTCTAAAGTAACATCTCCTCCTTCGCCGGGATTTAATCCGATAATGTATTTTTTGGAAATTGGATCATAATATGCGGCATAAGTAGATACTCCTTTTTCCATCCCTCCTCCAAATGCTTTTCCGATTCCAGAACCTTCCTTTGGAGGTCTACCAAATCTTATATACACGCCCTCTTTTGGTTCACCAAGTCCGTAAACTTTTGGTTTTGTAACTACCGGTTGTGCGACGTTGGGCATCTGGACTTCACCCTGTAATAACCCCGGAGCCTTTTCCAGTATAGGCTTAGCAACCCGTTGTGCCTCACTTAACAACACATCCCGCGCCTCGTTGACGATCTTGGCAGCCGTAGTCTTGTACTTACTGGCCATCTCCTGAACCGTCCGGGGAAACTCCTGCTTGGCAAGATTGCGGTAAGCCTTCTTGACTATCTCCTCATTGAAGTTCTTACCGACCTGTAGAATCTTCTGGGCCACATCGGGAGTAATCTTGAGCTTTCCCGGAGCGGTAGTGGAAAACATCATCCCCAGTTTGCGCTGTTCGTCTATTGATCTAGCCAAATTCTGCCTTTCCTCGGTAGTACCCTCCTTCTGGATACGGAAAACCTCTTTCCGGTATTCGGGATTACCGAATAAAGTATCAGTTGCAAGCTTGGGAAGTTTGAACGCCAGCAGCTCAGGACTTAATCCCTGCATAGACTCTGGGAATGCAGGGTGCACCTTCTTACCGATAGTATTCCCGACATCTGAGATCTTGCTGGTAACACTCTGGATAGGACCGATAACATACTTCTGTGCTAACTCATGAAACGGTGAAGGCTGTTCATAAGCCTGCGGAGCCATGATATCAGCGACCCGCTGCTGGAACTGTGGACTCTGACTCTCCTGAACCTTCTTGACTACCTTATCCTTAGCTCCTAAAAGAGCATTGTTGATATCCAAGAGCTTCTGCTTGCGCTTTTTCTCCAGATCATCGGCTTCTTTCTGAAACCAATCGTTAAGACCAGAAAATATACCCATATTAGTAATTGTACTTCATGCCGGAAGTATCGTGTCCGGTGACGTCAAAATCGACGTCAGTATCCATGCCATTGGGATACTTGGCTGACTGTTTATCATTATAAAAAATATCAAGGGTATTTTTTAGACGCTTATTGGTCTTATCCTCAACCCTGACCTTGATTCCGTTCTTGAGAGTGATAATATCCCCCATCTTAAGACTACCTAAAAGGTCAGGACTGATAGCAGCTGTGTATCCTGACCGGGGTTCGGTACCGGTAGCCGTAGGCGATCCGGTAGGAAGATAGTAAGTAACCCGTTTGAAAGGCAACCGGGGAGCGGGAGTAGGTGTCGGCGTAAGATTACGCATCATCTCATCAGGTAATGGAGAAATAACGCCGGGGAACTTGGGGAAATCTAAACCAACTGGTTTTGATTCAGGCTTCTCCCTGAATCCAAGCTTGTCGAGAATTGATCTAAATATTGATGACATTTCATTGTATAGTAATTGAACCGTCCTCATTAACTGTTAATCCTGAACCGGATGGTGCCTTAGGCTTTAAACCCCAACCTTGTACAGTAGACTCGTTCTCTGTGGCCGGTCCCCACGGCTCTCCGCCCTGACCGGTATGGAAAGCATCATACTCCTGCCTGATCTGATAGACCGGAACTTTATCGCCATACCGTTTAACCAGATTCTCAAAAGTATCATAGCTCTTAATATCCTGTCTTAAAGATGATACAGCTGCGAAAGTTGCCCTCTCACCGGCTGTACCTGATCCACCGGCAGTTCTATTCTTATAGCTGCGTTCCCACTGGATAGTCTCTGCGGCAGTAGATCCGATCATGGACAATAAGTCATCATTAGATTCACTCCCGGTAAGTTTAACTCCGGCAGAAGCTGCAGCAGTTTGCAGTTGTTTAGTATACACACGTTCCTCCTGAGCTAATTCGTTAGCCTGTTGCCATTCCATGTCGCTCAATTGTCGCTCCCGGTTGAGCTTATCAAAAAGCACATCCAGTTTAGTCTGGCGGTCAACGGTGAATCCGGTCATCAACCGAGCATTGCGGTCAACCAAAGCGGAATAATACATCTTAACCGGCTCTAAGTTTTGTTCCTGCCCCTGCATAGCCAACTGAGTCTTGGTACCGACTCCACTCATTGCATCCGATAAAGACCCCTGTACCCGGCCAAGAGCAGTTCCCAGCTTAGTAAGCTTCTCAACCCACGGCTCTTTCTCGGAAGAAACCATCTTGTTGCGCTGGGCCTCTGTAACTAAAGACTCACGGGTCCGACCGGAAACTCCCGGCTCAATGGTATCAAGATAATCCTCAACAGAAGCAATCTCCTTTGATAAAGTGGATGAAGTCTGACGAAGCTGCGGTACACCGGCCTCTGTCTCTAACCTATTATATATAGCAAGCGGATCTTCCCGCGCGCGCATGGCAGCGACTACTCCCTGAAGTGCGGTATCCTCGGTGCCGCTGAGCTTGTTGGCATAATCCAAAGCTGAAGGAACCTGTGAAAGATCAATGCCGTCAGTACCTCCGGTACCGCCCTGAGTCTTCATTAACTCCTGATACCGGGTCTCCTGAACCGGATTACGATCGGTTTTCGCAAGCTGTTGAAATTCGGTATCTGCCATATGATAATTATATCACGGTTAAGTGATAGTATGAGTCGTCCACGCTGTACCGTTCCAAATACTTAATACGTTGGTATCCGTAGCAAAATAGATAGCTCCCGCCTTCTCCCCGCTAGTGGGCCGGGAAGCAGCCAGTCCTGCCCTGATAAAACGGACTCCCTCACCGACGTGACGCTGCTTGATAGTATCAGGGAATATACTGCTCTGGCTGATGACGCGGTTACGTTCCTCAGACAATATTGACCGTACTAACCTGATTATTTCCTCCCTGTTCATACCCGCTTCTCCTCGTTAAAGTCATCTATCTCCGCAGCTATACCATAGAATTCAGGCGAAGTAGTGTTGGTGGTAGTAATATCAACCCCGTATTGCAGATCATTCCAACGCGTACCCATAGAGGGAATAGCCAATCGGGCTTCTTTTGTATCCGCAGCAGAAATCACATCCCCGTAAGTCCAGTCGTCTTCCCTGTCAATTCTGTATTTAATCCTATACGTATCCCCGCTGACTATAGGCTTGAAGTAAGCCCGGATATAATTGACTCCTTTATCTGCCCATAGTTTATCAGCATCAGTGATCAGCCCTTCATATGACGCACTGGCAAACAGTCCATCGGAAGAATTACCCACCCGGTCTACTCCATAAGAAGATCCGCTTTTCCAGCTCATGAACATCACGGAGCCTAACGGGAACAATAATCCGATCTGTAACCCATTACCCGTAGTAGAACCCAATGAAACCGGATAATCAAAACTAAGGGTATTATCAACCCTATTGTTGATCCGGCCGTAGGAATAAACTCCACGCTCCAGATCGGAAGCAGAAGTGTCCCCTCCGGCCATTCCGACCCGTGTCAAAGATTTCCACATGGTCAGAGCCTTAGGAAACACCTCTACTATGTCGGTATCGTTGATATTAGGCAGCCTTTGGATATGGGATAACCCGTCACTATATTTCAGCAAATCCCCGGAATATCCAGCCACCAGATACATCGGATCTCCGCTCTGAATAGCATTAACTGCCCCATAAGGAACATCGATATAGAAATTGTAAGTGGTATCAATGCCATTCCAGAAGAACAACCGACTATAGTCATAATCATAAATACTAGATCCCAGATAAGTACCTATAACAAGGTACTCCCTCCACGTACCCAGACACCTGATGTTATATCCAGAAGGTAATGTTAAGGCATGAGGACTATAAGTAATACCATCCCAAGTAGCCAAGTATCTCCCGTTTCCTATAGCCAGCTTGTTGATAACCTGTTCAATGGGATGATAATTGGAATCAATCAGGAACTGGTAATAAGTATGGAAATCCACCGTCTCCAGATCGACAGTAGTTGTAGTGGTAACCGTTCCGTCAGCCGTACTCTGGGTCAAATGGAAGTGGTAAGAAGCTCCGATAATCGGAGTCCAAGCTGTAGTGAAAGTAAACTCCAGATCGGTAGCGGCGATTACGTTGGCAACAGCGATAGTTGCAGTAGCTACAGTCCTATTTAAAGCATCATGTACAGTAATGACCCAATCTCCCGTACCAACCGCAGCCACTAATACCTGAATAGACTTCTGCGGATCTTTGGCGGGAACGAATGTCTGGCGATGGGTAGCCCCTTCGTTGATGGCAGCCGTTAAAGTATAAGTCTGACCGGAAGTATCAAGCGACTGGTCCAGATCCCTGCGGGTAGTAGCAGCGGAGAAAGGTACATCCGCAGCGTCATAAGCCGCAGAATTGCGTAAAGTTAAATTATTAGCATTGGCAGTTGAATCCGTAGAAGCATTATCAAGCTGATAGTAAGCCGCCAGACCTGCCTCCGTTCCAACCAACTCCACTTGCCGGTTATTGGAAATCTCCGAATCAGTCCTGATGTCATTCCAGATCCTGACATCGTCAATATTGCCATTAAGCTTATTCTGAACCGTAGCATCATTTTTAGAAGCTCCTATGTCCAGAAGCGCAGTAGAATTGTAACAGGCAGTAAGTGCTCCGGTAGAAGTGCCCAAGTTGGAACCATTACGGTAAAACGTAGCCAAAGACGCTGAAGCATCCCACGAAACAGCATAATGATACCATTGCCCCACGGTGGGATCGGTAATAGTTTTAGTAAGATATTCCTCAGCTGTACCATTGCTTGATACTCCAAACCGTAACTGATATGAAGTAGTGGAAAGCAAAGTATTATCCTGCGTGTAGTCTATAGCAGGATCAGTAGTTCCGGTATATGAAGTATAGTAGTCTATATGTATCCTACCATCCGCCCCATCACCTCCGGCGGCTCCAAAGCTAGACTGTGCCGCACCACCAATACCTCCTGTAGCTGTTATAAGTCCGGTTCCCAATGTAGCTGTCTGAACCTTAAGTAAGATCGAACCACCGGCTCCACCTCCACCTCCACCGGGATCATTTCCAGCGGCATCCAATCCGTCACCACCATTACAGGTGATAGCACCAGCGTTAGTAAGAGTAACTGCCCCAATAAATATAGCTCCTCCTCCTGCTCCACCTCCACCGTAATAAGTTCCACCGGGAGTACCTCCTCCTCCAGCACCAAACACCATTACAGTTAAACCAGCATTACCTGCAGTCCCTCCGGCAGCACCTCCAGCAGAAGTTCCGGTAGAACTTCCAGCTACAGCACCAGCTATATGACCGCCTCCTCCACCTCCAGCACCATGAGAACCGACATCTTTCTCTCCACCTCCGCCACCAGCACCATTAGCGGAAGTAGACTGTGAAGCAACCCCGGCAGAACTCTCTCCTTGGTATCCAACACTTCCGTCTCCTGTTACGCTATTGCCTCCCCTGAACCCACCAGTACCTCCGGTTCCATTAGTTGCAGCGGAACCGTTAGATCTGATAGTGCCGTTATTGGTAATAGTCCCACTAGCCAAGAAACAAAGAATTCCCCCTACTGTTCCATTCCAAGCCTTAGCTGTCCAAGTCTTGCCAGAATTGACAGTAACATTGGTATATTCAAGTAATACTATTACCTGTGCACCGGTGGTATAAGTATTTGACAACTTTTCTGTCAAGGTAATTGTACCGGCAGTATATGAAGCAATCTCCCGGCGTTCCCATTGTCCGGCATTTGTACCCTGAGTCTGATGTATTAAAATCTTCTGTCCGGTAGCAAATGCCACATTGGTAGCTGATAACGAATAGGAATCAGCGGTTCCGGTACAGGCTGAATCAGTCGGAGCCTGTGTGGTATCAGCAGAGATAGTCAAAGCCCCGTCAGATCCATCCCCGAAGTAACCGGAAACACCATACAGGCCAAAAATATAACTCCGCTCATCACTGTTGAGATCCCACTTACTGATAAAAGTCTGCATCTCACCGACTGCCGGAAGCGAAGTAAACTTGATATTAGCCTCCAAAGTCATATCCCCGGTAATGGAAAGAGATGCACTATCTGCAGCATCCGCATGATGGGATGAAGCTGCCACTAATAATAACGAGTGAGTATTGGTAGGTGCGCCGCCTTCACCAAATAGATAGTCATCTACGAACGAAGGAGTGCCGGACATGTGCCCGTATCTGCCCAATGTCTTATCTGAGGCATAATACAGGAAACCATCCTCTCCGAAATACTTCATTCCATTGCCATGAGAATCGGATACAGTCCGCAGATCGCTCCAAGAAACCGCGCTGGTACGCTTGTATATGTGTCCGGCGTTGCCATAGAAGTAAGCATCCGTACTGTACCTATCAGCCCATAAAGGCAGATCCACCACAACGGTGCCGGACTCCAGTTTACTCTTGGGAAGTATTTTTAACTTGCGCGGATCAGTACGGTAGTCTACAGATTTACCCCAAAGATAAGAGGACTGTGCCCCCTCCTTGTCGGAGTATGAAAGCCCTCCGGCGAATCTGGTAATAGGAACAATTTTACGGGCCATATTAACTCATATTCTCCGGGTACATGTTGGGATTGAATACTCCCCTTCTGACACCACCCGGACTTGTGGAAACTATCTGACTTGTACCTTTATTGGCATACTCCGTCTTAGCGTCAGCTAGTCCACTCAACCAATCATTCTTATATTCCCGTGACATTAATCTGTCTTTCTTAAACTGGTAATATTTCCATAAGGCATACCAGACGGGCAGATCATGGAAATCACCGGGAATCCGGGGCATTTCACCAATAGTATATGCGGATGTTCCGGCAGCAATTGAGGCTCCCTGATACTTCTCCTCCAAAGTTAACGTAGTGGCAGTCAGGAAAGTGGCAATCCGATACCACTCCTCATCATCAGTCTGGAAATACCGCCCAACCATCGCAGCAGTCCATGTGCTGCCGTTTCCGGTAACTGCAGAAGCACCATTGGCTAACGTAGTGATAGTTCCGGTAATATAGTCTGATGCAGTAAGATCCTTACCGATAGAACGGTAATGCATCGTAGCCGTACAAGCGGAGGATGGAATAGGATATAACTCAACCCTGTCCCTGCGGATAAAGACAAACTGCAGATTGTTATTAGTAGGATTAGTGGTACTGGCATTTAACTGTTGCCACAATCCCTCATCCTGAATCAGGATAGTGCTGGAATCTCCTCCATATCTGGTGGTACCGGAAGTAACGTAAAGGTCAGTCAAGGACTTAAACCCCACCGGAAGCCGATAAGACTGGTAAGAAGTACCTGTGATAGCGTCAGTTTTAGTAGTAAAACTGTAAACCTCATCGGTTAAATAGATCCCGAGTGTTCCCTCAACCTTGTGATTGCCGATATTAATTAGCTTCTTTCCCAGAGTAAGATTGGTAGAATCGGCATCGGAAGCTAATGATTGGAACAATTCATATTGACCTTGAAATGAAAGCATAGTTTTCACGAGAAAACCCACAATTAAGTGGGTCTCTTGTACCTCATATAGGTATTATATCACAGGGAAATCAACCGATACATTTCACGATTTGACTTCATCTTCCAGCAATTCATCCATCGATTTACTATGAATATCCTTGAACTTGATCTTACCGCCGGAATCAGTAGGACTGTGTCCTCCACCGATCTTTACGGCAATATTCCTTTTATTGTCATCCTTTTTAGATTCCGTAAATCCGACTAATTTATAAATCTTATAAGCAGCAGTCATTGTAGGAACATTGTACTCGATGGCGATCTTAGCCAGACCTTTATCAAAAGTCTTCCGTTCCTCAGTTCCTGAAGCCGGAATGGTTGCATCTGTTTTACGCAGTACATCTATCTCGGCATCATACTTTTTGTCAATCTCAAGGATCTTTTTATTGAAATCCTCCTGCTCTTTCTTGGTCATATCCTTGTACTTCTCTATCATGACCGGAGTCATTTTCTCGAAAAGTGCAGTAGCGAAATCGTTCCAATCCTTAGGCTTATAAGCGGAATCGAAAAAGCTGGTTTTCTTATCGTCCTTATGAAGCTCTGCCTCTTTGCGTTGACGGTCTTCCTCGACTCTTTGAGATTCCCGTTCAGCCAGACGATCATCCAACCTTTTATCGAGATAGGCATCCAACTCAGCATGAGTCTTGAAAGTAGGAATTTCTTCCTCTTTGTGTTCCTCTTTTTTAGGCTCACCAATTACATCCTTGAATACCTCTTTTTCCTCATCAGTGAGATCAGCGACATTATCATTAATCACTTTTTTATCATCATTACTCAACTCATCTAATTCCTTAAAACGTACATCATCTAAAGTATTCATAGATTATCTCCTTCCATTGGATAGTCCAAAGCTTTAATTAATTCAGCAACCTTCAAATGCTCAAAATCCTTGGTAGTCTTATCATCCAAAGTCATCTTGAGCGTATTCTTGGCATAGTCCATCAACTGCGCCCGTGTGGGCATTTCAGGAGCCGGATGGTCCACATCAAAATGATTTACAACTACCGGTTCAGGTACTAAAACAGGTTCCGGTGCAGGTAGTGGTTCCGGTGTCGGAACTGGTGTCGGAACTGGTTCCGGTTCCGGGATCGGAGGTTCAGGTTTCAATCCCGCGAAATCCTCCTGATCCTCAGGAAGCGGAGGAAGTATATCCTTATCCACAGGTTGGTTGGCTGCAGCGTCTTTCTTTTTCTGCAGGATAGAATCCAGCTCTGAAGGTTTGTTTAATTCCTCTACATCCTTCCGTAACCTTTCAGCCTCTGTAGGTCTGTTCTCCTGTTGAAATGTCTCCACCTCGACCACAATCTGTGCTCCTAAATCGTTGCGCATTTCCAGATTATTGGTTTTCATCTTACGTTTAGTCATGATTTTATCGATCAAATGCACCAAAGCGTGTTGAGCTAAAAAGCGGGGAAACCTCCTGATATCTCCGACTTTAATAATATAGGGCAAATTACCCGCTGCCCGGTTATACTCAAATATAAAATCCTCGTCGTCTATATTATGTAGACTGACTATGTCGTGCATAGTTTCCATATTAGTTTACCTCCTTATTGATTAAACCTGAAAAACCATCATTTTTTACGAACGTAACCAAAGGAACAATACATTTATGAGTAATGTTTAAAATAGGAACAATATCAATCTTATACTTACTCAAAAGTTCACGGAGTTCATTCATAAATTCTGGGGGAATGTCATCTTTAGGTGGGTTATTTTCCATAGGGTTCATTGACCTCTGCTAAGTATTATACAATAAAACCACAAGTACTACGAATTACCACCTATTGAAGTTACAATCCCGACATAAGTGCCAATTAAAATCCATCGCCTTGTGTTTATCCCTCATCCACTGGTTAGACTCCCAAACCTCTCGGAGTGACTGTTTATTCAAGTCACCCAGAATTACCCCAGCGTCAGAATCCATACAACAAAGATTGACCCGCCCGTCCCAATAGATTGTCATTTCAGTAAGTATTCTGGGACAGGGATGCTGTTCTCCTGCCATACTTGCGGGTCGTTTCCCTGCCCAATTAGCGTATTTGAATATCTGTGCTTTATCGCCCCATTTGGCTTTGAACTGGTCAGCGCCGGGAATATTTATCTCCGAAGCAATCATGTGGACTTTATAGGGAATCTTGGCAATACTGATAAAGTATTCAATATTCCTCACGCTGTTTTCGTAATTGAGTATCATCTGTGACTCGTAGCTTTTCTTATCATACCCGTGCATGGAAAAACAAAGTTCAATAATATTCGGGTAATCATTCATCTTTTCGGCTTTATCTTTAGTCAAAACAGAAGCATTGGTATAGAGCAGGAATCTGATATTGCGCTCCTTGAGATAATCCAGCCACTCAAACAACCGGGGAAATAGAAACGGCTCTCCGTTAAGAAATGGCGTTATAGTAGTCACTCCCATTGCCACCGCCTCATCCACTATTCTATGAAATAAATCGTCTGTCATTTCCCCGCCCTTCCGAGTCATGTCAAACCTCGGACAGAAGGTACAATGCCCGTTGCAGGCGGTTGAGGACTCTATTTGTAGGCTTAATAGTCTATCCATTTTTAACTACGAATAAATCAAACTGGTCTGTTATCAATTCATACTTTCCCCGTAAACAATTATTACAAGCCTGTTTGACTGTAGACCAAGTATCCATGTAATCATGGCAGACCAACAACCCTTTAACTTTAGGAATCCAATCGGTAATATCCTGACAACTATCGGCATATTCGTGACCCCCGTCAATAAACGCCAAATCAATCGGTTGTGTATAACGCTTGGATAAATCGTGACTGTTTTCTTTAATAGCGATGATATTGCCGGAATTTACCACCTCCGGCAGTATTGTAGCTCCGGTGATTCCGTTTGACGGGACTCCTATACAGTTATCTACAGTAACTATCCTAGCGTTGGGATTACAAAGTGACCAGAAAAGAGTGGATTTCCCGGCGTAAGTGCCAATCTCAAGAATATCGTTTGCCTGTTGTGCGTAGGGATAAAGGAAGCGCATCTGCGAATCGAAGAACCAGCCGGGGATTTTATTCACTCTTTCAATAATTTCATCTATATTCATAGTGCAGGTCTAAATAAGACATCCTCATTAGTAGCATATTTGCTGAGTTCTTTCCACTTTCCGGCCCACGGCTCGCTATAATATACACCCATTAGGAATAGTGCTTCTTTGCACATCGGATTATTCCTGACAGCCTCCAGACAATGCTCCCGAGATTTACTACCTTGCCCGATTTCCCAATAGCACCGGGATAACTTGATGTGAGCCTCTACAATCTCCGGCTCCCATTTGGCAACCTTGAGATAATCCAGATACATCTTTATTGCATGGTCATATTCCTTATTGTACCAGTATTCCCGGCCTAAATAGTGTGTAGTTCTAGCATCATAATCCTTGATGACTGCATATTCCATCGCTGCTATATTCCGTGAAGCCTTTTTGGGGTCAACTTCCCGATGGACATGGTAATGGTTTATAACCATCTTATCGGTACGGTATATTTTAACTCCACCAGTAATTACCTCATGGACTCTACCCTGCCACCTGTGGTTGCTTTTCCTGAACAGCTTACAGATGTCAAAATCGTAGGTTGAATTGCCTTTATCATCCCTTGAGGAAATGCAATTGCAATTGATATGGTCGTAGTCTGGGAGCAGTTTTTCAATCTCCGGCAAATCCCAAGTAACTATCTCATCACTGTCGGGAAAGAATACCCAGTCGTTTTTACAGTAAGACATCGCTTCATTTCTAACCTCACCGGACCTACAAAACTTATTCTCCAGCGTAAAATGCGGAGTAAACTTGAATCTATCCTTGAACCTGTCAATATCCTCCTGTGTCGGAGATGACCAGAAGTTGGACCTACTGACCACTCTCGTTCCCATACTTTCGGCAATTTCCTTAGTCTTGTCGGTGGTAAATTCGTCTAAAGAGATAACAATATCGTCAATTCCTTTGAGGGAATCTATGAATTTACCGATACGTTCAGCATCACTGTAGGCAAGAACACAAGCAGAAATTTTCATATTTTTCATATTAAAATATAGTTTTCCAAACGTCCCCTATATTTATCTGTGCATTAGTAACTGTTTTCCAGACATCCCCGATATTAATCTGCAGTCCTGTAACTGTTTTCCAGACATCCCCGATATTAATCTGCATATTAGTTCCAGATGCTACTCCAGCTACATTAAAATTATCAAATATGGCAGCACCGGGAGTAGCAGCAGCCCCTAGATCCCACACCATTAATTCCAGAAAAATAGCTGTTAAGGTAAATAAATTAGCAACACTGTCAAGCGCTGTCCAGCTTCCCGCTGCACCGGTTGCGGAATATTCCCAGTAAGTCGTCCCCCCGCTTTCCCTGATCTGCCACCATTTCATGGTGGAGGCGTTATAAGCGACACTTGTTCTGTCTCCCGCAAAACTTCCTGTTACGATATTTGTCCCGTCTGTTTTAATATAAAGCCAATCTGTA
>Ga0315285_10005821_pt1 | contig 12676 bp, 12 predicted proteins | sample YL17G09_36_MG_FD_203698 | JGI IMG/M metagenome (GOLD analysis project Ga0315285, IMG submission 203698) | Sediment microbial communities from Yellowstone Lake, YNP, Wyoming, USA - YL17G09_36 | ecosystem: Environmental > Aquatic > Freshwater > Lake > Sediment | place: USA: Wyoming | collected... | reverse complement strand
AGATTGGCTAAATACCTCTTATCTACTTGTTCATAAAACCTATGCACCAACTTACCATCCCTAGTTAAGTCAATATGACCTCTATCTTGCCCTTGCTTAAGAAATATCCCATAGCTTATTTCAGTCACTCCTCCAGATTTAACTAAATCATCCAGCACTCTCCTGCATCTATCACTTATTTCCATAGTGTTGATAATTAAACCTTCTTTTTAAAGATTAGGTAAAATCTACTCTGTTTCAGCCAGTTTTTTTGCACACTTCTGGCACAAGAATTCCCTAGCAGACTTGCTTTTTCTTCTCACTCTTTTTACTTTCTTGCCGCAGCCTTCACAGACAAACTCTATTTCTTCGTATTCCATAAGAGGTCTTTGATTTCTTCTTCATACAGCTTAATCTTTGATTTCTTGATAGGATAACCTACTAATTCCATGAATCCAACTCCCTTGACTTTTTGCTCTCCTATCATGCCTTTTACGCTTATAGGATTTTCCAAGTAATTTATTGAGCCAAACAAGACTTCCTGGTTTTTAATCAAAGAATCAGCAACTAAATCCATATTTTCAGAAGGGCTTTTTATTCTCCATGAAACAGGATAAATTGCTCCTGTTTTTTTGCTCTTCCATATCTTCAATGGAGTCAACTTGACCTTTTGCAGTTTATAGCTTTTGCCGTCCTCTCCCATTAGCCCTCCAAAATAATACTTACTGTTTTTTGTGATAAATTCAAATACAACTAATTCAATATTGTTATCCAGCTGCAGGTTGAACCAGCTCCACTTGTCTTTAGGGGAATATTTAGCATTTGCCCATTGATGGTCCATCCAGGCTTTGCCTTTCACTTTGATCCTTTTTTTATTAACTGTAATCTCCCCTTTTGCTTCCAAATTAGTCAATGAATAGTAATATGTTGATTTTGAGCCAAAATTCAGAAAGCCTTTTTTCCCTTCAAGAAATGGCTTTTTCCTTGAAGTCAAAACCAAATCAAAATTATCTGATTTGATTCTGTATTTGAATTTGCCAATCTCTTCAATATCATAATTCATATATCCCTCTAGAGAAGGAAAAGTATAATTGATATACAGCCTATTTCTTGAAAAACTGTCTTTTGAGATTATTGCTAACGGATATACATTTATGGAGACTTTATTTTTGCTGATATTTGAGAATATCGAATGAGCAAAATACGCGTGCTTGATAGGGATATTGCTTATGATTGGGATCTTTGATTTCTTTGCATCTGCCCTGAACAAGCAGTCCATAAAGGCATACCTTTTTCCTTTTTTGTCAGCAAGATGCCCGTTAAAATACCACCACTCGACTGTATGGTTATGGTTCAGCCCGTCTCTTGGAAATTTTAATTTTTTAGACTTCATTTTGAATAAAATTATTTCAACTGTTAATAAACTTTTCTGCAAAAATTAGATATTCAATAATTTTTCAACAATATACAATATCACAGTGCAGATTGCGCCTGCAATCAGCATCTTTGCTCCTGAATTAAATAAATTCTCTTTTGAAATTTTGCCTAAAAATATCCCCAATAGGAATAGCAATACCATCGCAATCGCAAATGAAGTGAAATATGCAACCATAATATCTTTAGCAATAAAAAAAGGAATTATCATGCTCAATGCAATCAAGAATGGAGAAAATCCCTCAATAAGAGCAAGCACAAATATTGCATAAAAATGCGCTTTTTCAATAGCTGTTTTTCTAAGGCTGAATCCTATCTTCTTTTCAAGCTTCTTCAATGCTCCAGTTCTCTCTGATCTCTCAGTTGCATATGCTCCATAAAACCCAGATATTGCAACTGCAATAGCCGCTCCAAGGCAGCTTATTATTATGACAGAATTAGTTCTTATCCCTGCAAAGAAATTAGCAAGCATGATTCCAAGAGTAGTAAGCACTCCATCAAAGCTGTTAAGTGCAAAATACCTTCTTGCAATCTCATCTATCTCAGCGATTTTATTGAACTCTTTTGCTTTTCTAAGCATCCTCTTTATTTTTGTTTCCATCTCCTTAAATTAACAGAATTCAGTTTATAAATTTATGTTTTACAGAATAAAGTAAAGAATTACTGGCAGCAATAAGCAGCCCATTGCATGGTTTCTTCCCACATTCCATATCCCAGGAATCAGCCCGATTGCAGTTGCTGTAGACAGGATAAGGATTCCAATCAAGCCAGTGAAATAAAGAACAAGCAAGCTTACAAAAGTTATTATTGAGATGCAAAGCAGATTATAATTCACTTTTGTTATTAGCTTGGAAAATACTTTTGCAATCTTCAATGAAATGAAAGTGGCAATAGCAGCAGCAATCAATGCAACAGCAATCATCGCAGTCAGCTCTTTTACTCCAAACCCACCTAAAATCTGCTGCAGAACAACAATTGCTCCATTTCTTGCTTTTTCAATGCTAACAAGGGTTATCAGGCTCATAAGCATGCTTACTGTTCCAATGGCTCCAACCAAAATAATAAATCCATAATTTCCAATATTTCCTGTTAATTGGCTTCCAAGAATAGCTGCCTGAGCAGGACCCATCCCAGGAAATATCGACAAAATGCTTCCAGAGAAAGTTCCTGCTCCAACTGATTTTGCAACAGTCTTTCCCTCAATCTTGATATCCTCAGTTATTTTTTGTTTTGGAATCTTTACTTTTTCATTCAGGCTCATCAGCAGCATGCTTGTTCCAAACAATCCAGAAAGCATTGGCAAAAGTGGGTCCTTTAATGTAGAGATATTAAACACAACCAATCCAAGTACACCTGAAATAAGAAAAACAAAAAAGCTCTGCAGCTTCTTTTTTGTTTCTTTTTCCCTCAGAACCATGAATAAAACAACAACAATCAAAATCCACCCAATCCATCTTTGAAGATTGATATAAACTAGAGGCGTAATCTTTACAAGCAGCGGAGTTAAAAAGATTGTAAGCAGCAGCCCAAGCAAACAGCCGATAGTGCTTAGCTTTACAGCCTCATATCCTCTTCCTTGCAAAAGCATCTTATGCCCTGGAAGAACAGCAAGCACTGTCTCGCTCTCAGGAGCTCCTAGGAAAACGCTAGGCACAAAATCCAGAAAAGTATGCGTGATTGCCATTGCAACAATAAATGCTGCAAGAGTTATTGGCGAGACAAACTGCAAAAGCAAAGAAGAAATTCCCAATAATATTACCGAGACAAGGTTTATATGGATCCCAGGAGTAAGGCCTGTGAAAATGCCCATAAGGCAACCTAAAAAAGTAGCAATCAATATCTCTAAGAACATTATCTTACCTTCACAGCATTTGCGATTATGCTGTATTCTCCTTTGTATTCTTCAATAGTTCCAATCAATTCAACATAATCCCCTTCTTTTAGAGCAACATCTTTATCCTTAAACAAGACAACAGAAACTGTTACAATCTTTTGCTCGCCAACTTCCAAGAAGATTACTTTATCAGTATTGCTGGCCCTTTCAACCCTGCCAATGATTTTTACTTCTTTGCCAATCTCTTCATCTGTCAAATTGTTGATGCTGACTTGCTTTACTTCCATCTGCTCAGAAATAAAATACAAGGCAGATACCCCTATGATAGCACAAATAATAGATATCTTTAGCAGAGTATTTCCTTTCATATAACTCTATCAGAACTCTTTTTTATAAAATTAAAAAAATAAAAGTTTATTTTTTATAATTTCTTACGAGCTTTCCTATTCCAATTGTCAGAACACCAACCACAATCAGCCAGTCCAAAACTCCTTTGCTGCCAACTGTGCCCAGCGCATTGACTCCTAACAAAGGCAACAACAAAAGAACGCCCATGATAGTCACAACCCATGCTGTTAATTTTGCCATTTTGCTACCTCCTTTTTACCTGAATAAAGCAGATGTTATTTAAATACCTTTCGTCAATCATCTTACCTTCACAGCATTTGCGATTATGCTAGATAAAAATGAAAAATTAAAAAGAAAAACAAAATTTATTCAGTTACCTTAATTTCTCCTGATGTGTCTGGATAATTGCTCTTGCTCAACCACTTATAATCTCCAGTCTCATTAAATTTATATGAATAAGAATCTCCTGGCAATAATATATGGTAGCCGTCTAATGCAGTCTTTACATAATTTCCTTCTATTTTCTTCCATATACCCACGTTGTGCTTAAAATTCTCTTGTTCATTCACAATTGTTACAGTTGTCCCCACTTTAATTGTCAAGTCTTCAGGAGTTCCCTGGAAATTGTCGATGACAATCTTAGCTTCTGAACCTGTGACAGTTTCTGCATCTTCTGTCTCTTCAGTCTCTGTAGGCAATCCAGCTTCTTCGCTCAATTCTTTGATAAGCTCTTTTACATCTGTAGTTTCAGTCCCTGCTTCATTAGCATCTTCTTGCGCTGCTGTACTATTCTCTTGAGCAACATTACCAGTTGGAGTGTTTACAACTTCTCCTGCATTCTTGCAACCGCTCATTGCTAACAGCAAACAAACAGCAATTATTCCAATCAAATATCTTATTTTCATTTTATATCTCCTTGTTTGAAAAGAATAGGTTTAATCAGTTTATAAAGATAACGGATTTTGTTATTGAAAATTTCTGGTTTAATACATCTAACTTTAGTCAGAAATTTTCAATTCCGAAAACCGCACTAATCCTCGGACTAAAGCCGAGATTTTTGATCATGCGGTTTTCGTTATTTACAGCAACCTTTATAAAATACCTGCATTTTCAAAGCAATATGAAAAACCTAGATTTTAGCTCGACAAAGCAAATTAAGGTTTCTGAAAGGATAGTTGACCAGGTTATAGGCCAAGATCTTGCTGTCGAGATTATTAAAAAAGCAGCTCAGCAAAGAAGGCATGTTCTGTTGATTGGAGAGCCAGGAACAGGAAAATCAATGCTTGGCTTGGCATTGGCAGAATTATTGCCAAAAGAAAAACTAGTAGATATTCTCGCATTCCCTAATCCTAATGATGAGAACCAGCCACTAATAAAGACAATTCCAGCTGGAAAAGGAAGGGAGATTGCTGCAAGGACAAGGCTCCAGTCAATGAACATGTTCAAAAGCCAGAATCTAATTATTTTCATCCTTGCAATACTGACTATTCTTGCTCCTTGGTGGATAAGGTCTTATTACAAATCAGACATAATGTTTGCTGCATTTTTCTTAGGAGGTATGATTTTCTTGGCAGCATTTGTCCTGTTTATCAACATGAACAAGAAATTTATCGGAAAAGAGATTTCGTCTCCAAAAGTTATTGTTGACAACTACAACAAAAAACAAGCGCCTTTCTTTGACGCAACAGGAGCTCATGCAGGAGCACTTCTTGGAGATGTATTGCACGACCCATTCCAGACAGGTGGTTTGGGAACACCAGCCCATGAAAGAGTTGTTGCTGGAATGATTCACAAAACCCACAGGGGAGTTCTTTTCATAGATGAGATTGCTACTTTGCAGCCAGCGACGCAGCAAGAATTGCTGACTGCGCTGCAGGAAGGGAAATATGCAATAACAGGCCAGTCTGAAAGATCAGCAGGCGCAATGGTAATGACAGAGCCTGTGCCATGCAGCTTTATCCTTGTTGCAGCAGGAAACATTGAAACAGTAAGGCACATGCATCCTGCATTAAGGTCTAGGATAAGGGGATATGGTTATGAAATACACATGAATGAGACAATGCCAGACACTCCTGAAAACCAGATGAAGATTGCAAGATTTGTTGCACAGGAAGTTATAAAGGATGGAAGGATTCCACATTTCAGCAAAGACGCTGTTTTGGCAATAATTGAAGAAGCAAGAAGAAGAGCAAACAGAAAAGGCCACCTGACTTTAAGATTGAGGGAGCTAGGCGGATTAATAAGAGCAGCAGGAGACCTAGCATCAGAGAAAAAATCAAAATTAGTTGAAAAGGAGCACATAGTTGGAGCTAAAAAAATAGCAAGAACCTTAGAGCAGCAGATAGCTGACAAATACATTGAAAGGAAAAAAGAATATGAGGTCATAGTAACACAAGGCAAAAAAATCGGAAGAGTCAATGGCTTGGCTGTCATCGGAGGAGAAGAAGTTTATTCAGGAATCATCCTGCCAATAGAAGCAGAAGTAACACCTGGAGGAAAAGAAAGGGAGATTGTAGCAACAGGAAAGCTTGGAGAGATTGCAAAAGAAGCTGTAAAGAATGTTTCTGCAATAATAAAAAAGCATTTCGGAGAGGATATCAAAGAAAAATATGATATCTATGTCCAGTTCTTGCAGACTTACGAAGGAGTTGAAGGTGATTCAGCCTCAATAGCAGTTGCAACAGCTATTATCTCAGCATTGAAAAAAATCCCTGTACGGCAGGATACTGCAATGACAGGCTCATTGTCAGTAAGAGGAGAAGTCCTTCCAATTGGTGGAGTAAGCGCAAAAGTAGAAGCAGCAATCGAAGCAGGCTTGAAGAGAGTGATTGTCCCAAAATCAAATATCCAGGACATAGTTATTGACCAAAAAAAACTGAGCAGCATAGAGATTGTGCCAGTAGAATCTATCGCAGATGTTCTAAAAGAGGCTCTTGACTGGAAAGGCAAAGAAAGCATACTTAAGAAGATAGCTTGATGAATATTTAGCATATATTGTATTATCGTAAACTTTTTAAACCCCCTCTATTCTTTAATTTTTATGATAAAAAACATCAAAGAAGTAGAAGAATGCCCTGAATGCGGCTCTGATAACATCATCCACAATGAGAAAAAGCAGCAGGTCATCTGCAAGGACTGCGGGATGATATTTGAGCCACTATCTCCTGACAAGGAAGAGAAGTTTGAGAAGGCAGCTGCATTCAAAAGAAAATTATAAAAACATTTTTTCTTTGTTCATATTACATATTTCTATTTTCTCCAGTTCACTTTTATTTCATCTGTTCTTTGATGTGAACTATCTTACAGAATATAAATAGAAATTAGGCCCTACTTCTCTGGCTTTAATTTTATTCTTATTTTTTAATTTTCTAATGTAATGATTAACAACTCTTTTGGACTTATTAGCATACTTGGCTAAATCAGTAGCAGAGACGGGTTCATCAATCTCCTTTAATATTCGTAAATAGTATTCTTCAGCAGAATTTCTAGAAACCTGATTTATTTTGTAACTACTCAACATCTCATCAAATTTTATTTTCTTTTTAGAATGATATAATCTAAGCCCTAATTCTTTCAATCTATTAAGATCTTCCCAACCTTCTATGCATAACTCATATTCTTTCTCACTATTCCGGCTAAATCTAGCATAAACCCCATACTTTTCTAATAATCCTTTCCAGTCATGCAAATATTTTTTGCTGAACATTCTTATCCTTATTTTTCTAAAGAATCCATAGTGGTCGAGACTTCCTTCACAATCAATTAAAGCGCTAAATGCAGACATTATATCTTCTACCTTAGAATTATACAGGTAAGGTTCTATTCTTAATTTCTTTTTATTCTTAACAAGATTTGAAATAAATTTAATAAAATGGATAGATGGAATTGTTAGAGTAAGATATACAAAACCATTTAGATCAGAATTAATTCTAAACTCATTTTCCTCTTCTTTAATCTTTATTCTAATAGCCTTCTTTTTTATACTTAATCTCAAATTAAGGGGCTTGCTATATGATTGACTTGTAACTACTTTTTTACTTCCATCGAAAGGACTTGTTTCAAAATGAAAATTTAATTTATTACCTCCTCTTTCAAAAATAATATTTTCTTTGGATAACGATTTGTCTTTTAATTTAATTTTAACTAATATACGCTTATAGGGTTTTATTCCTATGCCCTTTAGTATAGACTCAATTTTTCTTAAAAAATTGAGATTCTTATTAACTATTGTAGCCGTATAATGCTTTGGGTTCCAATAACCCTCAACCTTTAAACTCTCAATAAGATATACTAAATCGGGATTTAACACCAAATTATATTTGCGAGCAATCATAACACCAATATAGAAAGAAGTAATATTTAAATTTTACTTTATCTCTTTTTTATGATGAAGAAAAACTATCTCCAATTAACATGTACATCATCGGTTCTTTCATAAGGCTTTATTACTGACTCCTCAATTTTCATACGTTTACCTGCCCTATACTCTAGCATACCCTGCCAACTAATTTGGGCACCATTATCAACCAAGAATTCATTTGCAGGAACAAAGCACTTTGCTCCTCTTTCCTCGCACATCTTTCTGGCCATCTCTTGCAGCCTGATGTTGCAGGCAACTCCGCCACCTAGCAGCAATTCTTTCTTGTTGCAGTGCGCCATTGCCCTTTCGCTCACTTCAAGCAGCATCGCAAAAACAGTTTCCTGCGCAGAATAAGCAAGATCCTCATTTGAGAATTGTTTTGAGGCAATCTTCTGTTTCAAGTTTGTCAGCAATCCTCCAAAACTTACATCCATCCCTTTCACAACATATGGCAGCTCAACAAACCGTTTCTTCTTCAGGCTTAATTCGTAAATCTTCGGCCCTCCTGGAAAACCCAATCCCATCTCTCTTGCAAAAGAATCAAGGAAATTTCCAACTCCAATATCCAGAGTCTCTCCAAATATCCTGTATTTGCCTCCTTCGTAAGCTATAACTTGGGTATTTGCTCCAGATGCATAAAGCAAAACAGGGTCAGTTGCTCCTGTCATCAGCTCTCCGATTGTCAGATGTGCGATGCAGTGGTTTACTCCAATCAACGGCTTGCCTGTTTTCAAAGCAAGCATTCTTGCAGCAAATGCTCCAATCCTCAAAGTATGCCCTAATCCAGGCGCCTGTGAAAAAGAAATCAAATCAATGTCTTTCATTGTGATTCCAGCTTTCTCAAGCGCTTTCTTTATCACATCTCCGCATACTTCAGCATGATGGTCAGCTGCTTTTGCAGGGATTATCCCTCCTGACTCTGTAGAATAAGCATCTTTGACATTAGCAAGCACTTTACCTTTATCATCTACTATTCCTATTCCAAAAGTATGTGCTGTTGACTCGATTCCAAGGCATATCATAACAAGAAAGGATTAGAACGATGTTTATTAAGTTTGTTGTTCCTTTTTTGTAAATCTAATAAAAAAAGATAAAACAAAGTGTACTAAAAACGTAACACCTAATGAAACAGAAACTACTGATCCAATTAATTTAATTATAACAGTTCGAGGATTACTTACACTTACACTGCAAGTCTCTTGCACAGTCATATTTTTACTACCTGTGCTTTTGCTAAAATCCAACATAGGTCCCTGAATATTTTCTCCAGTAATAGTAGAATAGCTAATGGTAGTATCTCCACTTATACCCTCTGCGTTAGTTAAGACTGCATTGCAGTTTTGCTCAATAAAGTTTCCTTTTAAAGATTTAACTAGTCCATTGCAAAATATGATGCTTGAGATTATACTTAAAAATAATAAGGCTCCTAATAACAATCTTACTTTAGTTGTTTTTTTCATAGGGACGTTAAAATTAAGCAGTTTATAAACCTTCGTTAATCATAGTATAGCTCACGCTAATCATCAAGAAATCAAAAAGAAAAAAGATGATAAACCACGCATACATGGAGTAAAGGAACGAACGATTGGTAACCGCATGCTGAATACATTGCCGAAGCTTTGTACTTACACACCGGTCCCATCAAACGGATGTTCTATCCGAGTTCTATGATGTCTCTTTTCGAGGGGGGTTTCATGCTTAGATGCTTTCAGCATTTATCCCCGTATAGCGTAGCTGCCCGGCGTACCCTGTCGGATAACCGGTAGACCAGAGGCTACGAACCCCCGTTCCTCTCGTACTAAAGGATCCTTCCTCTCAGACATCAAACATCCCCAGTAGATATCAAACAAACTGCCTCACAGCGTTTTGAACCCAGCTCACGAACCCTTTTAATGAGTGAACACCTCCACCCTTGGTTGCTACTGCACAACCAGGATAGGATGAGCCGACATCGATGTAGCAAACCGCGCCGTCGATATATTCATGAGCAAGCAAAAATAATTCTCACTTGACTCAATGTGAACTCTCGGGCGCGACGACTCTGTTATCCCCGGAGTAACTTTTCGGTCATCTCAAGCCCCCATCAAGGAGGACATTGAGGTTCGCTAGACCAAACTTTCGTTTTTGGAGTTTGTCTTAGTTAAAATCCAATCAGGCTGGCTTTTGCTCTTGCACTCTACATCCGATTTCTGACCGGATTGAGCCAACCTTTGGGCGCTGTTGATATAAAGCCGACATCGGAGGATTATTACGAAAATCTCCGATTTTCGATATCTTTTCAACAGCGTGCCACCCCAGCCAAACTGTCTACCTATCAGTGTCTTGGGATTGCTCCCAGTAAGCAACGTAAGTCTCAAAGAGTAGTGTTACATTAGCGCCTATTTCTGAACTTGCGTCCAGAACATAGCGGCTCCTACTTACGCTATACGACGAAACTCACGTCGCAATAACAGGTTACAGTAAAGTTTCACGGGGTCTTCGCTTCCCACTGGAGATCTCTGGTCTTTACACCAGAAAGAAGTGTTCGGAGGATTACAGTTAGGGACAGTGGCGATCTCGTTACGCCATTCATGCACGTCGTCAATCAAACGACAAGGAATTTCGCTACCTTAAGAGAGTTATAGTTACCCCCGCCGTTTACCAGCTCTTAGCTCGGTTGGAACCAAGTTTCAAGTACTGGCACTGGGCAGGCGTCACCGACTATACGCACCTTTACAGGCTAGCAGTCAGCTACGTTTTTGTTAAACAGTCGGATCACCTTAGTTATTGCACCCTGCAATAGCAATCATACAACTACTAACGCAGGGACCCCTTATACCGAAGACACGGGGCCATTTTGCCGAGTTCCCTTAACTGTATTATCTCCTTCACACCTTAGGCTTCTCACCTAGGGGCACCAGTGTTGGTTCTGGGTACGAATACTCAAGATCCTTCCTATTTTCCTTTTCATGGGCTCCAGGAATCAACCGAACAGACCATAAGGTCTGCTATTCCGAAGTTTAACCAGATTCTCATCATTACGATACTCCTCTGGTTTATCTTCGTTAACATGGATGACAGTCCATGTCGGTCTATCCCGAAGCGTCAGAAACTAGGCATGTGTCGCCACACGTACTTGAGTAGTACAGGAATATTAACCTGTTTCCCTTTCTATTGTCCAGATTATGGATTCAATTAGGATCGACTAACCCTTGACTGATCGACATTGTCAAGGAACCCTTGCCCTTTCGGTGGCAGAGAATCTCACTCTGCTCAGATCTTACTACCGCCAGGATCTTCATTTCAACGAGGTTCATCTCTTCTCTCGAAAAGACTTTTGCCCTCGCAGAACACCTGCCTACTCCCAGCTTTTGGCTGGTCCGTAGTGTCGGTAATCATCTTAGCCCCGTCCATCTTGGAGACCTACAATCTTGACAAGTAAGTTGTTACACACTTTTTAAAGGATGGCTGCTTCTAAGCCAACCTCCTCGCTGTCTCTGACTGTAGACACTCTTCACTCTTTAACACTTAGATGATATTTTGGGACCTTAACTACGGTCTGGGTTGTTCCCCTCTAGGAATGCAAGCTTACCCCGCATCCCCGTTTCCAGGATTCTACGACGCTAAAACATTCGGAGTTGGACGAAGGACCGATCCCTTTCGGAACCTAAATCCGAAATCCGTATCTCTACCGTTTCAGCTATCTCATCCCAGGCTTGACTGCGGCCAATTTCGACAGGAACCAGCTATCGCCGAGCTCGATTGGCTTTTTACCCCTAGCCCCAAGTTAGAAGAACAGTTGCACCTAGAACCTCTTCAGGCCTCCATGGGGTTTTACCCCCACTTCACCTTACTCAGGGTTAGATCGCTCGGCTTCGGGTCGCATCTAAGTAACTAGAGGCGCTTTCACACCTCGCTCCTCGCAAGCTGCGAGCTTATTGGTTTCCCTTTGGGTTCTCTTTTGCAGATTACCCTTGCTACTTAAATGCACTCCCTGGCACGTTATTCGGAACGCACGATACAACTCCTAAGAGCAGTATCATTCCATAACTGTTAGGTTTCAGATTCTTTTAACTCTCTGTTATGAGTTCTTTTCAGCTTTCCATCGCTGTACTGTATACGCTATCGGTCTCTAAATGTATTTAAAGTTGGAGGTTGATGCCCCCCGTATTCCCGTTTAGTATCCGGTAAACGGTACTCTTGAACTGTTCAAAACCAACTAAGTTACTCCTACGTGACTATCACACTTTAGAGTGCTCCTTTCCAGGAGACTTCAGATTCCCTAGTTACGGTCTAGAGCAGCCACACCACATCTCTATCATGTTTCCATGACAGATTCAGTTTGCCTTATGCTGTGTTCAGTCGCTCTTACTAGCAGCATCTCGATTGATTTCTTTTCCTGCAGGTACTCAGACGTTTCAATTTCCTGCGTTCCCTATCCTTTGGGATTAGCCCGAAGGCTATGAAGTCACATTCAGAAATCTCCGGTTCAAAGCCTACATGCGGCTCGCCAGAGCGTTTTGTTGCTTGTCACATCCTTCATCAGCATTTAGAGCCAAGCCATCCACCTAACAGTGTAAGATCTTTACTCCATGTATGCGTGGTTTCATCAATATGAATTGTCACTCATATTTTATACTCTGAAAAATATTTTTTCAAAGTACGAAAGAACACTGTTCTTTCGATACCCTTCGTTCAAGATTGGTTAATTCTTGAACTGCTTTTGAATGTCTGGATTTTAA
>Ga0315285_10005818_pt1 | contig 12677 bp, 10 predicted proteins | sample YL17G09_36_MG_FD_203698 | JGI IMG/M metagenome (GOLD analysis project Ga0315285, IMG submission 203698) | Sediment microbial communities from Yellowstone Lake, YNP, Wyoming, USA - YL17G09_36 | ecosystem: Environmental > Aquatic > Freshwater > Lake > Sediment | place: USA: Wyoming | collected... | reverse complement strand
GATGCGTTAATGGAGGGAGAGTCAGCTGCTAGAGGCATCATTAATCTTTTGGAAAGGGGAAAGACAATATGTCAACAGACCTATTAGTCCAGTTAGGCACAAAGGGAGCAGAGACAATAATTAAAGTTACCAAGGATGCCTTGGGTAATGCCATAAAAGATAAAGGGGCAAGCCAGAGCATAGGATTCCCTGAAACCAATTACTACCTGCCTTTAATTAATGCCTTATTAAAGATAGAGGTAAAGACGCTGGGTGATTGTTTGGCAGTTTTGAAGCAGGCAGAAGGTTTAAATAATAACCAGCCTGCCTCCGATGGTTTTAAAATTGATGCCCTCGGCGGCGTACTTAATAAGGGTATTGCTACAATTATTTGCGAAGAGATATTGGCAGCCCTTAAGGAAGACCATGCCGGATTTTTATCAGATACGTTATTAAGGTCGCTTGGTATACAACTGGTGGACGGCAGAATCTCAGGGATAGCCGTAATATTGGGGCCGGCAAAAGACGAGGATTCCGCGGTTCAGTTAATAAGAGATTTTCAAAGCAAGAGCATCGTCAGCATATTAGTGGGCAACGTAGGAGGAAACAGTTTTAAAAAACAGCTGGAAAATAAAAAGGTGGAGTTGGGCCTGGAAGATTATATCGTGCCTTTAGGCGAAGATTATCTCTCGGCGATTTACGCAGTTAACTGGGCAGTAAGGGCGTCTCTAATGTACGGAGGATTAAAGAGCGGACAGTGGCAGGAGATACTGAAATATACGCAGCAGAAGGTTCCGGCATTTGTCGTACTTTTAAGCCACGTCGATGAAGTTATCGTGGCAACCGGTTTAGGTGTTTTAGCCATGGGGTTTCCGATTATTACTGATTTAGAAGTACCTCAACTGGGTAAAATCGATACCACTTTATATGAGGCGTTAGTGACAGAAAAAGATTATAAAAAAATTGTCAGCAAATGTATAGAGGTGAGGGGATTAAAAGTAAAGGTTACCGATATCCCGGTGCCCGTCCCTTATGCTGCGGCATTCGAAGGAGAGCGCGTGCGCAAGGAACAATTGCACGTTGAATTTGGCGGTAAGGCAAAACTTGCCTTTGAGTACCTGACCGCAAAAAATATAAATGAAGTAGAGGATGGAAAGATAGAATTGATTGGACCGGATATCGACCAATTAAAGAAAGGTAGCAAATCCCTGCCTTTGGCGATTATCGTAGAGGTCTACGGCCGTAAGATGCAGAAAGACTTTGAGCCGATACTGGAACGCCAGATACACCGTTTCATAAATTACGCGATGGGTCTGATGCATGTGGGCCAGCGTGATATGAACTGGATAAGGATAAGCAAGGACGCCTTTAGCAAAGGTTTTAGGCTTAAACATATCGGCGTGATTTTACACGCCATGCTGCATCAGGAATACAGCGCTATCGTAGATAAGGTGCAGGTCAGGCTTTATACAAAAGAGTCTGATATAGAAAAATTATTACCTGCTGCGAAAAAGACATTTGAGGAGCGCGATGAGCGTTTAAGCGGTATGACCGATGAAAGCGTGGATACCTATTATTCCTGTCTATTATGCCAATCTTTTGCGCCCAACCATGTTTGCATCGTGACCCCTGAACGCCTGGGTCTTTGCGGAGCTTATTCCTGGTTGGATGCCAAGGCCTCTTTTGAAATTACTCCTACCGGTCCGAACCAGCCTATATTAAAGGGTAAGATGCTGGATAAAAGACTGGGTCAGTGGGATAACGTTAATGAGTTTGTGAAACAAAAGTCCAATAAGACCATTGAAAAGGTAAGCATGTATTCGCTTATGGATTCTCCCCAGTCTTCTTGCGGTTGTTTTGAATGTATTGTCGCCATAATCCCAGAGGCGAATGGGGTGATGATTGTACATCGCGATTATTCAGGTATGACTCCCTGCGGAATGACCTTTACTACCTTAGCCGGCTCAGTAGGCGGCGGAGTGCAAACGCCGGGTTTTTTAGGTGTTGGTAAATTGTATATCTTAAGCAAAAAATTCATTTCAGCTGAAGGCGGACTTAAACGCGTAGTCTGGATGCCTAAGGAATTAAAAGAACTACTGGCGGATAAATTAAAAAAATGTGCACAAGATTTAGGAGACCCCGGTTTTGTTGATAAGATCGCCGATGAAACCATAGCCACGACTTCAGAAGAATTGATAAAATTCTTAAAACAGGTAAAGCATCCGGCAATGGTAGAAATGGAACCTCTGATATAATAAGGTCAGAAATCAGATTTTACCCACCTTTAAGGATGTCTTCGCCAGAAAGATAGGAAAATAAAGACATGAATTTATTGATAGCTCTGGTAGCATTCATGAGCGAGTACCTTGATTCTGGTCTGGGAATGGGATACGGCACGGCCCTTGCCCCGATTCTGATAATTCTGGGTTATGAGCCGTTAAAAGTTGTTCCCGCTATTTTAATCTCGCAGCTCGTTACCGATATAGCAGCCGCCATATTCCATCACAACCTTTATAATGTAGATTTGAAAATAGGGTCAAATGATTTTAAGGCGGCGTCTCTTTTGGGGGCGGTAAGTTCTCTCGGTGTCGTAATAGCCGTCCTTACTGCGATAAAAATTCCAAAACGGATATTGATGCTTTATATCGGATTTTTGGTATTCGCTATGGGTATCCTTATTCTGGTTACAGTCAAAAGACCGATGAAATTCTCCTGGCGCAAATTGGTGGGAGTAAGTTTTCTGGCGGCCTTTAATAAGGGCATATCCGGTGGCGGCTACGGTCCTTTAGTCATGGGGGGGCAGATGATTTCCGGCATAAACGTTAAGAATGCGGTGGGTATCACGGCATTTGCAGAGGCCATAACTTGTTTTATAGGTTTTTTAATTTATCTTCTGAGCGGCAGGGCAATAGATTGGAAATTGATAGGATTACTGGTGGTAAGCGCAACGCCCGCCGTGCCATTTGCCGCGATTACAGTAAAAAACGTAACTTCAAGTAAGTTAAAAACATACGCTGGCATACTTATAGTTATCTTGGGGCTTTTCACCCTCTTAAAAATCAGTGCAGCCGGTTGATATAATAAGGGGACTTTTGAGATAATATTTTACTTGACCTTGCTATTTTAATAGGTATAATAAAATCAAGGATATATGTACGATCCTTCCGTAAGAAAAATCATTAAAAAAACAACCCTTATAATTTCCTTTATATTATGCATTGCTTCTTCTCTTTTTGCTAAAGGGCCGTATTTAGACCCAGCTTCAAGCCGTGACTATATTAAGCTTAGCAGCGCCCCTCGAAAGAAAAAGGGTATTAGCTTTTTTAAAATAGGTTCTTCGCGTCCGTCCTCGCCTAATATTGCTAGACAAGGAGAGAAAGAAGAAGAATTATCTGCATTGCAGAAACAGGCAAGGATGTATCGCGCCCAAGGGGTAGCATACCAAGGCATTGGTAATTTAGATGCGGCAATGAGTTTATACCAAAAGGCAATAGAATTAGATCCAAAATACGCTGTTGTTTATAATGATCTGGGCGTAGCCTATGAGGAGGCCGGCTTAATTGACCAGGCAGAAGAATCTTATTTAAAGGCTATAAAGGTAGACCCATTTTTTTTAAGCCCCTATTCAAACTTAGCGTTAGTTTATGAGTCTAAGCGCGACCTGGATAAGGCTTATTTATATTGGCGTAAGAGAGCGGAATTAGGTTCTTCGGATGACCCTTGGACAGAAAAGGCAAAACAGCGCTTATCCGATATCCGGACGCTACAGTTAGGGGCCCCTTCTCGATCCCGTGAGCAGATTGTGTTTGATTTAATGAGGGAAGTGCAGAATCAGAAAGCCATTTATAAAAAAGACGAACGGCAACTGTCCAGGGCTCATTTGCAGAAGGCGAAGTTAAAATACGAAAACGGAGATGATGTAGGCGCTTTAAGGGAAGCGTTTGATGCCAAGCAACTAGATTCTTCTAACAAAGAGATCGACGAATTCATCGATAAGGTTCAGGCAAGGCTTTTAACAAGATAAAAACCACAATTTTAAAATTTCCTGCCAAAAGCGAATTTCCATGTGTTAATTAATGGGAGATAAACGGTTATACTTAATTGATGCGACGGGTTTTTGTTACAGGGCGTTTTATGCACTGAAAGGACTCTCCACATCTTTCGGCCAACCCACAAATGCCATATACGGCTTTATAAATATGCTGCAGAAAATCTTAAAAGAGAAAAAGCCTGACTTTTTAGGGGCATGTTTTGATGTTTCAAGAGACACGTTCAGGCTAAAGAAATTCGCAGAATATAAAATACAGCGTCCGCCCATGCCTGACGGTTTATCCAGTCAGATCCCCCTGATTAAAGAGATAATTTCTGCCTACGGCATCGCCATATTCGAAAAAGAAGGTTTCGAGGCAGATGATATTATTGCTACCATGGTCAAAAAGGCAAAACAGGAGGGGCTTCCCGTAACAGTGGTGAGTTCCGACAAAGACATATTACAGTTAGTGGATGAGAGGACGACGGTATTTAGCCCTTATAAAGATGAGGGCACGCTCTATGACAAGAAAAAGGTTTACGAACGTTTTGGCGTAAATCCTGCACAGATACCCGATATCATCGCTCTTATGGGAGACGATGTAGATAATATTCCCGGAGCCTCTGGTATCGGCGAGAAGACCGCGCAAGAGTTAATCAGCCGTTCTGGCTCTTTGGAGAAGTTATTAAATAACATCGAAGGCATAGAACAGGATAAGATAAAAAAAATAATCAGGGATAATATCGATAAGATAAACTTAAGCAGAGAATTAGCTGTTTTGGATAAAGACGTGGAGATAGATTTTGATTTGGATAAATTAAAGATAAGGGATGCCGACTTTAAGGAACTATTCAGGTTGTTTAAATACCTTGAATTCAAAAGTCTTCTAAAGAACCTCCCCCTTGAAAACGAGGAGAGTCTTGAGCAAAAATTAATCCGCTTAGAAGATAAGGAATTGAAAAACTTAATACAGCAAGGTGACGAACTGGTTTTATACGGAGAAGGCATTGACGATATGGTGTTTTATGCAAAGGATAAAACCTTCTGTTTAACTAATAGTGGCGGAAATTTAAAAGATATATTACAGGACGCTAAAGTTAAGAAAATAAGCCACGACCTTAAAAAAATAAAAGTATCTTTAGCCAAGAAGAATATTAACTTAGAAGGCCTGTATTTTGATACTATGATTGCCGCATATCTCATTAATCCCTCTAAGGCGGAATACGGATTAATCGATTTGAGCTGGGATTATCTGGGTGAGCCTGTGGCTAATAAGGTTACTGATAACGCAAAAGCCGCCCGTTTAATAATAAAATTAAAACCCCGCTTAGAAAAAGAACTGCGCGAGAGGATGCTTCTTAATCTTTTTTTTGATCTTGAGATGCCGCTTGTTAGTGTATTGGCCCAGATGGAGCTGGCAGGTATAAAATTAGACTTAAGCGTTCTTAAGAAGCTCTCGCACGATATAGAGAAGAGACTGATAAAATTAATTGAGGATATTTACGATATAAGCGGATGCCAATTTAACATAAATTCTCCGAAACAATTAAGGGATATCCTCTTTGAAAAATTAAAATTGCCGGTGGTAAAAAAGAGTAAGACAGGCCCCTCTACCGACGAAGAGGTATTAAGAAAACTGGCGGATAAACATAAATTACCTGCCTTGTTGCTTGAATATCGCCAGCTTATGAAACTGAAAAACACCTATATAGATACCTTGCCTTCTTTGGTAGATGAGAGGACCGGAAGGATCCACGCCTCCTTTAACCAAACCGCAACTGAAACCGGTCGCTTGAGTTCCAGTAATCCTAATCTTCAGAACATTCCCATAAAAACAGATATCGGCAGCAATATCAGGCGCTCGATAATTGCTTCTGGCGAAGATAATTATCTTTTGTCCTGCGATTACTCACAGATAGAATTAAGAATTCTGGCGCACCTATCTAAGGATGAAAATTTGATCCTTGCCTTTAAGAGGGATTTGGATATGCACAGGGCCACCGCTTCTTTAATCTACGGTTTGGAGGAAGCAGATGTAACCAATGCCATGCGCGAGGTTGCCAAACGGGTAAATTTCGGAATTATCTATGGTCTTACGTCCTATGGCCTCAGCCGTGATTTAGGCATCTCTGTTGATGATGCACAGAGTTTTATCGATGCCTATTTTCTTAGGTACCCTAAGGTGAAGGAATATATTCAGGAACAGATTGAAAAGGCCCAGAAGCAAGGTTTTGTTACCACCCTGCTAGGAAGGAGGAGGTATATTCCCGAGATTAATAACAAAAACCAGGGTATCAGACAATTCGCCCAGCGACAGGCGGTGAATACGCCTATACAGGGTTCTGCCTCTGACCTGATAAAATTAGCCATGATTCAGATACATAATCAGATAAGTTCAAGAAGTTTAAAGACAGGGATGATTCTTCAGATTCACGATGAATTAGTATTCGATGTGTCGGCAGAGGAATTGAAAGAAGTGGCGGAGTTAGTCAAAGAGAAGATGGAAAATGTTTTAAAATTAGATGTCCCGATAAAGGCCGAGATAAAAAAGGGTAAGAACTGGTTAGAAATGGAGCCTGCCTGACGGCAGGCAGGGGGATTAAATGAAGATACTTTTAGCCGCCTCTGAGGTTGTGCCTTTTGCCAAGACCGGTGGTCTTGCCGATGTAGCAGGTGCCCTGCCCCTGGCATTGGAGGATATGGGTCAGGAGGTTATCGTGGCCATGCCCCGCTATAAATCAATCAGCGATTCTAAATTTAAGATCCGCAGATTAAAAGAGGGCATTTCTTATTCAACCATGGGTAATAATATCAAGGTCTATTTTATTGAAAATGCAGAATATTTTGACCGTGATGGGCTCTACGGAGATAAAAACGGAGACCATAAAGATAATCTCGATAGGTTCTCTTATTATTGCAAGAGGACATCGGAACTGTTAAAAGAAATAAATTTTCAACCTGATATTATCCATGTCCACGATTGGCAGGCCTGCCTGATTCCCGTATATCTAAAGACTTTATACGCTAATGACATCTTCTATAAAAATATAAAGACCATACTGACCGTACACAACATAGGTTATCAGGGCCTTTTCCCAAAAGAGGAATTTCCCAAGTTAGGCCTGGATTGGAGCCTATTTAATATGGAAGGATTAGAGTTTTATGGCAAGATAAATATTTTAAAAGGAGGAATGGAATTCTGCGACATTATCAATACAGTTAGCCCTACTTACAGTAAAGAGATACAGACCAAAGAATTCGGTTTTGGTCTGGAAGGTGTCTTGAATAAACGCCGTAATTGTGTCTTTGGCATATTAAACGGCCTGGATTATTCTATCTGGAATCCCTCAACCGATAAATTCATTGCCAAGAATTATTCTTTTCAAAACATAGAGGATAAATATAAGAATAAAGAAGAGTTAAAGAGGTCATGCAAACTCCCCATTAAAAGTGATGTTCCACTTCTAGGCATAGTATCCAGATTAGCAGAGCAGAAAGGGCTTGATATCTTGGCAGAGGCCATAGAGAGTATTTGTAAAATGGAGCTTCAATTTATTATTCTGGGAACAGGAGATTTAAAATATCATCTGATTCTGGAGGAGAAGGCAAAAAAATATCCTAAGGTGATTTCTCTGCATCTAAAATTTGATGACGCGCTTGCCCACAATATATATGCCGGCTCAGATATATTTGTGATGCCTTCCAAGTATGAACCCTGCGGCTTAGGTCAGTTGATATCTTTAAGGTACGGCACCATACCCTTGGTATTTAAGACCGGAGGATTGGCGGATACGGTAGACAAGAATAACGGCTTTATTTTTGACAAATATACAAAAGAAGAACTGATCAAGACCATAAAGAAGGCAATAAAGGCATTTGAGAACAAAGAGAAATGGAAGGAGATGACGATAAGGGCAATGCAATATAATTTCTCCTGGGAAGAGTCAGCTAAAAAATACCTACAATTGTATGCGAAGGCAAAATCCCAATAAAAAAAACATCATCTTAGGGCTTACCGGTAGTTTCGGGAGTGGAAAGACCACCGTTGCCAGAATTTTTAAATCTTTCGGAGCCGAATTAATAGATGCGGATAAAATAGCGCACAGGGTTATTAATCCAGGTAGCAAAGTTTATAAAAAAATAGTCGCTACCTTTGGCAGGGGCATCCTTAAGAAAAACAGAGCAGTTGACCGCAAGAAATTAGGCAGGATTGTATTTAGTAACAAAAATTTATTAAAGAGATTAAATAATATCATACATCCTGAGGTAATCAGGATTATCAAAAAAAAGATTAAGGTATCGAACGCAAAGGTTATCGTTTTAGATGCGCCTCTGTTATTAGAGGCGGGACTGAAAAAAATTGTAGATAAATTGATTGTAGTAAAGATAACTAAAGACCAGCAGATAAGGAGAGTCCAGAATAAAATGCGCCTGAGTAAAACGGAGATATTAGAAAGGATTAGATTTCAGATCCCTTTGAAAGCCAAGGCGCGTTTAGCGGATTTTGTAATAGATAACAGTAGCACGGTAGAGAAAACTAAGAAACAGGTAAAGCAAATAAGGAGGGCCCTGTGGAAAAATTAGATATCGGAAATCTAAAAGAGATGAAGATTACGGAGTTAAATAAATTAGCCAAAGAGCTAAATATCAATGGCACCAGTGGCGTGAAGAAGCAGGACCTAATTTTTAGGATACTGCAGGCCCAGGCAGAGAAAGAAGGGCTTATGTTTGGGGAGGGCATTTTAGAGATACTGCCGGAGGGGTTTGGATTTTTAAGGTCGCCGAATTATAATTATCTGCCCTGCCCGGATGATATTTATATCTCTCCTTCCCAGATAAGAAAGTTTGATTTGAGGACGGGTGACACGGTCAGCGGACAGATTAGACCGCCTAAAGAGGGAGAAAAATATTTTGCGCTGCTTAAAGTTGAGGCGGTCAATTTCGAAAACCCTGACGAAGCAAAAGAAAAAGTGCTTTTTGATAACCTCACCCCCGTATATCCGGATAAGGCATTTAATCTAGAGACAAAACCAGAAGAGACATCCATGAGGATTATGAATCTGCTTACTCCTATAGGGAAGGGCCAGCGCGGTCTTATCGTTGCGCAGCCATATAGCGGCAAGACAGTGTTATTGCAGAAGATTGCAAATTCTATAATGAGCAATAACCCTGATGTGATATTGATTGTGCTTTTGATAGATGAGCGGCCGGAAGAGGTCACTGATATGCAGAGGCACGTTAAGGGCGAAGTGATATCTTCGACCTTTGATGAGCCACCGGAAAGACACGTCCAGGTTGCAGAAATTGTCTTAGAGAAGGCAAGGAGACTTGTGGAGCACAAAAGGGATGTGGTTATTCTCCTGGATAGTATAACCCGCTTGGCGAGGGCTTATAACGCGGTAGTCCCCCATAGCGGTAAGGTTTTATCAGGCGGCATAGATTCAAATGCCCTGCAAAAACCCAAGAGGTTCTTTGGTGCTGCGCGCGCAGTTGATGAAGGCGGAAGCCTGACCATAATTGCCACGGCCTTAGTGGATACAGGCAGCCGTATGGATGAAGTTATCTTTGAGGAATTCAAAGGCACAGGCAATATGGAACTCCAGCTTGACAGAAACCTGTTTCAGCGCCGGATTTATCCGGCTATCGATATAAAACGTTCCAATACCAGACATGAAGAATTACTGGTAAAAGAGGAAGTCTTACAGAAGATGTGGATTTTGAGGAAGGTCTTGAATGAGCTCAGTAACGTGGAGGCGATGGAGCTTTTAATTGAGAAGCTCTCCAAGACAAAGAACAATGAAGAATTTTTAAACAGCATGAACCAATAACAACCCAAGAGAGGAGAAATAAAAAATGAAAGACAAGATTCACCCCGGTTATAAAGAAAGCACCATCGTCTGTGCCTGCGGGGAGACGATACATACCCGTTCCACCAAACCGAGTATCCGGGTTGAGATTTGCTCAAAGTGTCATCCGTTTTTTACTGGAAAACAGAAATTTGTAGATTCCGCGGGTCGTGTGGATAAATTTATGAAGAAATACGGTAAGAAAAGTTAAAAGTAAAAAGTAAAAAGGTAAAAGAAATCTTTTAGAGTTATGGTTGAACAACTGCAAAAACTAGAAGTGCGCTACCAAGAATTAGAAAATTTCTTAGCTTCCTACGAAATTATTTCCGATAAGGAGCGATACAATAAATATGCAAAGGAATTATCGGAGCTAAAAGCGCCTGTATCTTTATTTCGCGAATATAAAAAGTTATCCAAAGAAATAAAAGATTTAGAGATCGTGCTTAAAGAAAAACATGACAGGGAATTCTGGGAATTAGCGCAGAAAGAATTGCAGGTATTGATAAATAAAAGGGCGGATTTAGAAAATAGATTGAAGGATATTCTGGCGGGTGAAGATAAGGATGCGGGTAAGGATGTAATTGTAGAAATACGTCCGGGTACGGGTGGCCTTGAAGCAGGGTTATTCGTAGGTGATCTTTACCGTATGTACACAAAATACGCAGCGAAAAGAGGCTGGACAATGGAATCCATGTCAGCTGCCCCTACAGAACTGGAAGGGTTTAAGGAAGTAGTCTTTAGCGTAAAAGGCAAGGATGCTTATAGGAGGCTTAGATTCGAAAGCGGCGTGCATCGTGTGCAGCGTGTCCCTACCACAGAGGCGCAGGGAAGGATTCATACCTCAGCAGCAACGGTAGCGGTATTGATTGAACCCCAAGAGGTTGATTTGGTTATTGATCCCAAAGATTTAAGAATAGATACTTACAGGTCTAGCGGTCCCGGTGGACAACATATGCAGAAAACCGATTCTGCGGTGAGGATTACGCATATTCCAACGGCCGTAGTGGTTACCTGCCAGGATGAACGTTCTCAGTTGAAGAATAAGAATAAGGCAATGAGGATTTTACGCGCCAGATTGCTTGATATGAAGAGAGAGAAAGAATTCAAAAAAATTTCGCAGGAAAGAAAATCACAGATTGGCTCAGGAGACCGCAGCGAAAAGATACGCACTTATAATTTTCCTGACCGCCGCGTTACCGACCATCGCATAAATTTTACTTCGCATCGATTGGAGGAGATATTAACAGGCGACCTGGATGAGCTTTCGGACGCCTTACTAAAGGCAGCGCAGGGACAGAAGAATGAATGAGGCGGAATTATTATTCAGCCAGATACTGAACTGTGATAGAGTATCTTTATATCTAAATAGGGAAACCATTTTAGATAAAGATAAATCATCTTTGTTATCCTCGGTATTAAAAAGAAGAATATCGGCAGAGCCTATCCAGTATATATTGGGTAAGACGGAATTTATGGGTTTTGAGTTTAAAGTAACCCCTGATGTATTGATACCACGTCAGGAGACAGAGATTCTGGTAGAGACAGCCGTGAAATATGTCACCGTCTTACAAAGTCACAACGTCACCAGTATAAATATTTTAGATTTAGGGACAGGCTCAGGTTGTATTGCAATATCTTTAGCGAAATTGTTGCCTAATGCCAAAATAACCGCAACGGATATTTCAGATAGAGCCTTGGCAGTTGCTTTAAGAAATACTGAGTTGAATGGCGTAAAAGTTAATTTTATACAGAGCGATTTATTTCATAACTATAATTTAGAGCCTGACACCTATAATCTAATTGTGAGCAATCCGCCTTACATACCTACTGCCCAGATGAAAACCCTACAGCCTGAGGTAAGATATGAACCTGGCATTGCCTTGGATGGCGGAAGGGATGGCCTGGATTTTTATAGACGGATAATTGGCAGTTCAGCGCTTTATTTAAAAGGAGACGGTTTTTTAATGCTGGAGGCCGGTTTTAATCAAAGAGATGCTATAGAAAATATTTTTCAAAAAGCCAGAGATTTTAAGATAACAAATGCGATTAAGGATTACAATCATATAGATAGGGTAATAGTGGCACAGAAATTGAAGTGAGGAAATATGGATAAACTAATTATTGAAGGCGGGGTAAGGCTTAAAGGTGAGATTACGGTCTCAGGGGCTAAGAATGCAGTCTTACCGATACTAGCTGCGGCACTGCTTACCGATGATGCCTGTATAATTAAAGGTGTGCCAAATTTACGCGATACAAACACGATGCTTAAGATCCTGCGTTCGTTAGGGAAGAATGCTGAATTGGACAAAGGCATAGTAACAGTAAGCGCAGGAAAATTTACAAATTTTATTGCTGACTACAAACTTGTTTCTACGATGCGCGCATCTTTTTGCGTTTTAGGTCCGCTTCTGGCCAAACTTAAAAAAGCAAAGGTTTCCCTCCCGGGTGGTTGTGTTATCGGTATCCGTCCGGTGGATTTACATCTTAAGGGTATCAAGGCGTTGGGAGCAGCTATTGATATTGAATCAGGTTATGTGGTGGTAAAGGCAAAGAGGCTTAAAGGCGCTCATATGTATTTAGGAGGCGTCTACGGCTCATCGGTTCTGGCTACTGATAATGTAATGATGGCGGCGTCCTTAGCTAGCGGTAAAACCATAATCGAATCGGCAGCATGCGAACCGGAAGTGGTAGATCTGGCAGAATTTTTGATTAAGATGGGGGCAAAGATAAAAGGTCATGGTACACCAATTATAGAAATTGAAGGTGTAAGACATCTGCACGGTGCAACGCATACTCTGATTCCCGATAGGATAGAAGCGGGT